>Ga0210101_1000053_pt1 | contig 38862 bp, 33 predicted proteins | sample Muzzi_PWC_D1_FD_185534 | JGI IMG/M metagenome (GOLD analysis project Ga0210101, IMG submission 185534) | Wetland microbial communities from San Francisco Bay, California, USA, that impact long-term carbon sequestration - Muzzi_PWC_D1 (SPAdes) | ecosystem: Environmental > Aquatic > Marine >... | reverse complement strand
CAAGTCAGTGGAATTTTGACATAGCCTAAATGATCTTATAGGGGCTGTTTGGGGGACTGTCATGAAATAAAAAAGCCTAACATATTGATACATTAGGCTTTTTATTTAAAATATGGCGGAGAGGCAGGGATTTGAACCCTGGAAGGGCTATAAACCCTTGCCGGTTTTCAAGACCGGTGCATTCAACCACTCTGCCACCTCTCCATAAACTGGTTTATTTTACTTTACGATACTGAATTCGATGCGGTAGTACACCCCTCTGCCCGCCGCAGAAGCCCTGCGGGCTTCATACGGCACTTCCTGAACTCCCTGTGGTCGTTCTGGTCGCTTACGGCGCTAATTCATTTTGAAAGAAAAAGCCGGCGGTCCTGTTTGATCCAGCGCCAGATTTTACCCGATTAACCCTTTTGCCTGCCAGTGTTAATTGTAAAAACCACGCGGATTGAATGCCTTAATCCTGTATCAATGGTAATCAGGGGGTTGTTTTTACCTGCACCCGCCCCTATATTGAAAGTGATTCAGAAATTACGGAGGTTGATACCCACAATGAATCCATATTCTCAACAAGTTGCCCGTTCTTCCGCATCGGCCCTGGAAACCAACAAGGTCCTGCGCAGTACCTACGCATTGCTGTCAATGACCATGCTCTTCAGTGCTGTGATGGCGGCTGTCTCCATGACCCTGCAGACAGGGCCGATGACAAATCTGCTGTCCTTTATCGGTGCGATCGTGTTGATCTGGTTTGTACTGCCGCGTACGGCCAATTCAGCGGCCGGTATCGGTGTGGTCTTCGGCATCACCGGTCTGCTGGGCTTCGGTCTGGGTCCGGTCCTGAACCACTATATGGCCATGACCAGTGGCAGCCAGGTGGTTATGACGGCGTTGGGTGGCACCGGTATTATCTTCCTCGGCCTGTCGGCCTATGCGGTGACAACCAAGAAGGACTTCAGCTTCCTCGGTGGCATGCTGTTTGCCGGTTTCATGGTGATACTGATCGCGGCGATCGCGAATATCTTCCTGACGATCCCGGCGCTTTCGCTGGCGATCTCGGCGGCGGTGATCATGATCATGAGCGGCTTCATACTGTTTGATACCAGCCGCATCATCAATGGCGGTGAGACCAATTACATTCTGGCGACGGTATCGATGTATCTGAGTATCTACAATATCTTCGTCAGCCTGCTGCAGATACTCGGCGCCTTCAGTGGCGACGATTGATCGCCCTGATCATGTAGACCCCAAAACCCCGGCGCCTGCCGGGGTTTTTTATCGCTGACCGAGCGAAGGAAATATCATGGAAATGTGGATGAAAGTAAGCTATGCGCTGATTCTCGGGGCCATGGTGATTTTTTTATGGCCGCGGGCCAAGGCCATGCTCAGGGACAGCCCCAGGGCCGAGTCCGGCGATTGGCGCAGTGTTGCCATCCCGCTGCTGTTGGTGGTGTTATTCGTGCTGTTTTTGATCAGTATGGTGCGATAATTTTTGACCTGGCACCCAGCTATCACGGCAGAGTCACTCCTACATTAACTCCATCGTCACACAGAACGTGGAAACCGAAAACCGATCAAGATTTACTGCGCGGTAACGTTACTTTATGCTGACGCCTTTCGCACCGATTTCAGAAGACAATGACGAACCCACTAGATAATGAACACCCCTTCGCCCCGTTTATCCGCACCCTCGGGCGCGGCAAGAAAGGCGCGCGGTCACTGACACAGGAAGAGGCCTACGAGGCCATGTCGATGATCCTCAATGGCGAGGTTGAGGATACCCAGCTTGGCGCCTTTTTAATGTTACTGCGGGTCAAGGAGGAAACAGCCGAGGAACTAGCCGGTTTCGTCGCCGCGGCACGCGACAGCGTGGATCTACCGGCCGGGCATGAGGCCGTGATGCTGGACTGGCCGACCTATGCCGGCAAGCGTCGGCAGTTGCCATGGTTTATTTTGTCGGCGTTACTGCTGTCTCATTATGACGCACCGGTTTTGATGCACGGCACCCGTGGCACCAAGCTCGACCGAATCTATACCCAGAATGCAGTGGAATCCATGGGGATCGGCATCAGCAAGTCGCTGGAGTCGGCGGTAACCATGGTTGCCTCACGCGGTTTTGCCTATGTCGATCTGGACACGATCTGTCCCAGGCTCAAGCATATCCTCGACCTGCGCCGCCTGTTCGGTCTGCGTTCCCCGATCAACACCTTGTTACGCATGCTCAATCCCGCCCGGGCGCCGTACCTGTTCCAGAGTACCTTCCACCCCGGTTACCGTCAGGTTCATCAACAGGCCGGGCAATTGTTATACCAGCCTCACCTGGCGGTCTTCAAGGGCGAAGGCGGCGAGATCGAATGGGACCCGGACAAGGTCTGCCAGGTCTATTCACTGCACAATGCCACTACCAGCGACGAGAACTGGCCGGTACTGGTCGGCCGGCGCCTGCTCAAGGATAAGTCGATGGATATCTCGCGCCTGTCGCTGTTGTGGCAGGGTGAGACCAACGATGACTACGGCGAGGCTGCGGTCATCGGTACTACCGCCATTGCCCTGAAATTGCTGGAACGTGCCGACACCATTCCGGATGCCCTGTCGCTGGCCCATGAGATGTGGCGGGAGAGGGATAAACAAAAGTACTGAGTGAGTGAGGTGTTAGGAATGAGGGGTGCGGAGAAAGATCACTTGTTTCCACACTGTCACAGGACATGAAGAACAGATACCTAATGTGTAAGGAGCGGCTCCGCCGCGATCAGGGTAAGTGTTCGGTAGAAATATCGCGGCGGAGCCGCTCCTACAACAGCAGGTTTATAAACCCTCACTCCTCACCCGTTTTAAACCACGCCAGCGTGTCATGCAGTTTGACGACATCGCCTACGATAATCAGTGTCGGCGCATGTACTTCGGTAGTACGCAGTTTTTCGGGCAGGCTGGCCAGTGACGCGATAATGACCTGCTGTTGCGGGGTGGAACCCTGGGTGACCAGGGCCACCGGTGTACTTTCCGCCAGACCGTGGCTGATCAGTTCATGGCAAATGATGTCGGCCCCCTGCAGGCCCATGTAGATCACCAGTGTCTGCTGCGGCTGGACCAGACTGGACCAGTTCAGATTGACCTTGCCGTCCTTCTGATGACCGGTGACAAACACCACCGACTGGGCATGATCGCGGTGGGTCAGCGGGATACCGGCATAGCTGGCACAACCCGAAGCGGCGGTGATACCGGGCACGACCTGAAACGGGATATCATTCCGGGCCAGTAGCTCGATCTCTTCACCACCACGGCCGAAGATAAACGGGTCACCGCCCTTCAGACGCACGACCCGTTTGCCTTCTTTGGCCAGTTGCACCAGCATCTGGCTGATTTCTTCCTGGCGCACGCTGTGAAAATCCCGTTTTTTACCGACATAGATACGTTCGGCATCGCGCCGGACCAGATCCAGAATTGCTGTCGCTACGAGTCGGTCATAGAGCACGACATCGGCTATTTGCATCAGGCGCAAGGCGCGGAACGTCAATAGATCCGGGTCGCCGGGACCGGCACCGACCAGATACACCTCACCGCCAGACTCCGCGTCACTCTCGCCTGTTTGCCCGGGATTCGTTGCCAGGGCCGCCTCGATCAGTTGTTGTGCCTCGGCATCGCGACCGGCAAATACCATTTCACTGGCCGGTCCCTGCAGAATCCTCTCCCAGAAATGCCGCCGCTCGCGGCCGCCGCTGAAACGTTGTCTGGCCCGCTCTCGAAAGCCTGCCAACAGATCGGCAAGACGTCCATAACCGGTCGGGATCAACGTCTCCAGCCGTGCCCGTAACAATCGCGCCAGTACCGGTGATGCTCCGCCCGTTGATATTGCCACCATCACCGGCGAACGGTCGACGATCGACGGGAAGATAAAACTGCACAGCGCCGGCTGATCGACGACATTGACCGGGATGCGTTGCTGTCTCGCCTGTTCCGATACCGCACGGTTGACGTCAGGATCATTTGTCGCCGCGACAACGAGGACGACCGCAGCAAGATCCGCGGCCTCGAAACCGCCCTGCCGCCAGTCAATGGTCGTGGTAGCATCAACACCGTCATGCAGACGCTGCAATGACGGACACAGATCCGGCGCCACTACCGTCACCCGTGCCCCGGCCCTTTGTAGCAGATGCGCCTTGCGCGCCGCAACCTCCCCACCACCGACGACCAGGCACGGCTGTTGTTCAAGACGCAAAAAGGCGGGCAGAAAGTTCATCGGCAGTGAACAGCTCTATGTTGTTACTCAGATTTTCATTGTCCCATTTTTTAGGAATGAAGTGGATAATTCTTAGCGAGCCTGCATTCCCAAACTGAGTTTATCCCCTTCGAGGATGAATGCCCTGCAGGTGAGTGGGTACGAGAATTAATGTAGGAGCGGCTCTGCCGCGATGATTTTCTACGTAGCACACAGAAATCGCAGCAGAGCCGCTCCTACTCCTCACTCAGCACTCAGCACTCAGCACTCAGCACTCAGCACTATGTTTTCCTCCCAATAACCGTCATACCGTCCATATACGGCTGCAACACTTCGGGGATACGGATATTACCATCACGGTCCTGATAGTTTTCCATGACCGCGACCAGTGTGCGGCCAACAGCCAGGCCGGAGCCGTTCAGGGTGTGCACCAGTTCCGGCTTGCCGGTGTCCGGATTGCGCCAACGCGCCTGCAGGCGACGGGCCTGGAAATCGGTAAAATTACTGCATGAGGATATCTCGCGGTATTTCTGCTGGCCCGGCAGCCATACCTCGATGTCATAGGTCTTGGCCGCTGAAAAGCCGACATCGCCGGCACACAGCGTCACCACGCGATAGGGCAAATTCAGCCGTTGCAATACCGCCTCGGCATGAGCAGTCAGTGTCTCCAGTACCTGCCACGAATCCTGCGGCCGTACGACCTGCACCATCTCGACCTTCTCGAACTGGTGCTGGCGAATCATGCCGCGGGTATCCTTGCCGTAGGAGCCTGCCTCGCTGCGAAAGCACGGTGTTTGGGCGACATATTTTCGCGGCATATAATCGGCTTCGATGATGACATCACGGACGATATTTGTCACCGGCACCTCGGCCGTCGGGATCAGATAATAACCGTCATGATCACTTTCACCGGCGATGGCAAACAGGTCAGAGGCAAATTTCGGTAACTGGCCGGTACCGCGCAGGCTGTCGCTGTTGACCAGATAAGGTACATAAACCTCGTCGTAACCATGCTCACCGGTGTGCAGGTTCAGCATGAACTGTGTTAGCGCGCGGTGCAAACGCGCCAGCGGCCCGCGCATCAGGGAAAAGCGTGAACCGGTGATCTTGGCGGCGGTTTCAAAATCCAGCATATCGATACCGGTGCCGAGATCGACGTGATCCAGTGGTTGAAACTCAAATTCGACGATCTGCCCCCAGCGCCGCACCTCGACATTATCGTTCTCATCACGGCCGTCAGGTACGCTGTCATGCAACAGGTTGGGAATGCCGGCCAGAATATCGGACAGTTCATCCTGCAACTCGGCGAGCTGGGACTCCGCTGCGGACAATTGTTCACCCAGGTCGGCGATCTCGGCCTTCAGTGGTTCGATATCCTGCCCCGCGGCCTTGGCCTGCCCGATCGACTTCGAGCGGGCGTTGCGTTCCGCCTGCCACTGCTGCGTCTGCACCTGTAATGTCTTGCGCCGTTGTTCGAGAATTTCGAGCCCATCGATATCCAGGGTAAAACCGCGCCGGCTCAATTGCTGTGCCGTCGCCACCAGCTCGTTGCGTATCAATCGTGGATCTATCATATATGATTGTTTCGTTTTGAATCTGTCTGTAGCTGCTGCCCCGATTACGCTCAGTACAGCCGTTCACCGCAACGGCACAATATACTGTATATCCATCGACATATCATCCCGGACTCGCTGCTGACCGGGGTCCGTTACGATCAACATGCTATCCTTGCCATGATCAATTAATCGATTTTTTCGTTATTTTCGGTTTTTTTAGCTAACGACCTCCGGATTGCCTCCGCTCGTCTTGAATATCTATTATTTTAATTAATAAATTCAAATAGTTAGATTATAGATAATAATTCGCGAGGGGGTTCTGGCCAAAAGTACTAGTACCCCTTATAATGCGTACTAGAACGCGCTACTGTTAAGAGGTGATAACATGTTAATCCTGACCCGACGTATCAATGAGGGACTCAGAATCGGAGACGATGTTTCGGTAACCATCCTGGAGATCAAGGGTAATCAGATTCGTCTCGGTGTCAATGCACCCAAAGAAGTTGCCGTGCATCGCGAGGAAATCTATCAACGCATACATGATACCGCCGTGCATGAATAATGTCCCGAACCTATAAAAAAGCCAGGTATTTACCTGGTTTTTTTTCCACCTGTACCATATATCATCAATTATCAATGTCATTCCGGCACAGGCTGACCGCCTCCGGCGTCTGCCAGGTCAGCTGTATCGCCGCTTGGCCTGCGCGCGCCGCGTAACGGCTACTGACCATCATGTCGGCCACGGCCGCGAGTTCATCGTTGATAAAAATAAGCGGTAAACGATTTCGCAACCATGGCGCCACCCGCCGCCGCTGCAGAATCTTTTTCAATGCCTGATGCCGACCGGATGCGTTCGGCCAGCGTTCACCGCCACGACGAAAACGCACCGTGACATGCTGTTTCAAGACCTCGGCGACCAGCCCGACACCTGTTCCGCTGCATGCGGCCGACAGACAACCATGGGGAAGAATCAGCGGGGTTTGCGTATCCCAGTCCAGCACCATCGTCGTATCCAGAGGCTGTAACGGCGGCATGAAATACCAGCAATCCTGATAGCGACGCACCTCGACACCCGGCCAGCAGACCATGGGTGAACCATCGGCCGCAGCCCCCATCTGTTGCTGAAGCTGGTGGATATGCGCCTCACCGGGCAGCGGCAATGACCTGTGGACACACCAGTAGCGTAAGATATTACGCTGGCGGGTAGGCGTCAGGGCCTGCAGGCCGCTGATCGACAGGCCGTCACCATGAGTTATCGTCGCCAGGTCCTGTGCCGCCAACTCATCGAGTAAACTTGCGGCTTCGGCGCACAGACGAGCACTGCGCGACATCGTGTGCGCACTGGCCGGCCACCGGGCCTGCAATGCCGGCATGACCTGATGGCGCAGATAATTACGCCTGAAACTGTGCTCGTCATTGCTGGGATCATCAAGCCAGCACAGGGCGTACTGATCGGCGTAGGCCTGCAGTTCGGCGCGGGTGAAGGCCAGCAGTGGCCGGGCCAGGATACCGTTCGCGAAGTTTTTTTGCTCCGGCATCGCCGCCAGTCCATGGGGGCCGGCGCCGCGCAACAACTGCAATAGCAAAGTCTCGGCCTGATCATCCTGGTGGTGGGCCGTCAACAGGATATCGCCGGCCACTAGCAGCGAGGCCAGCATGGTATAGCGGGCCCTGCGCGCCGCCGCCTCCGGGCTTTCACCGGCCTCGGGATGGGCATGTACGCGCCGGATGATCAGCGGCAACTGCAGTGCCTCACAGACGCATTTACAATGCTGACTCCACTGCGAAGACTGCCGATGCAGGCCGTGATCGATATGCACGACCTGGAGGGTGGCCGACAGTTCTTCACGCAACATGGCCAGGGCATGCAACAGCACATGAGAATCACGGCCACCGCTATAGGCCAGCCAGTATTGCCGGCAGACGGGCAGCCGTTGCAACGTGCTTAGCAACTGCCGGGGACTGAAACGGTTCATTGGATCTCGTCAGGCCTCACCGCCACACCGGACTTGCCGCCGGATCAGGCCGTTTTGAAATTCCCGAACTGCATAAGTTTATGATAACGTTTGTCGAGCAGTTCTTCCGTCGACAGCATATCCAGTCGGGCCAGTGACTCAACCAGAGCTTGCTTCAGGGTGGTGGCCATCTCATCGATATTACGATGGGCACCGCCCAGAGGCTCAGCGATTACCCAGTCGATCATGCCCAGTTCCTTCAGGCGTTTTGAGGTAATACCCATTGCCTCGGCCGCATCAGCAGCCTTGTCGGCACTTTTCCACAGGATCGAGGCACAGCCTTCCGGCGAAATCACCGAGTAGGTGCTGTATTGCAACATCAACAGTCGATCACCGACGCCAATGGCCAGTGCTCCGCCGGAGCCGCCCTCGCCGATCACGGTACAGATGACCGGAATCCTCAGTGTCGACATCACCTGCAGGTTACGGGCAATCGCCTCGCTCTGACCCCGTTCCTCGGCACCAACACCGGGATAGGCGCCGGGGGTGTCGATCAGTGTCAGTAACGGCATGCGGAAACGTTCAGCCATTTCCATCAGGCGCAAGGCCTTGCGGTAACCTTCCGGCCGCGGCATGCCGAAGTTTCTGCGTACCTTTTCATTGGTATCGCGACCCTTCTGCTGGCCGATCACCATCACCGGCCTGCCATCGAGGCGGGCAATACCGCCGACGATCGCCGCATCATCGGCATAGGCCCGATCACCATGCAGTTCCTCGAAATCGGTAAAGATGCGCTCGATATAGTCCAGTGTATAAGGCCTGAGCGGATGGCGCGCCAACTGGGAGATCTGCCAGGCATTCAGCGATGAAAAGATAGACTCCATCATCGAAGACGATTTGGCCTCCAGCCGCCCGATCTCCTCACTGATATTGATCTCGTTATCACTGCCGACGTTACGCAGTTCTTCTATCTTGGCCTCAAGCTCGGCAATCGGCTGTTCAAATTCAAGAAAATTAGGATTCATGTTGTCTGTCTTCTGGTTGTATCAATCAATATTCTGCAGTCTGTATGCCCACACGCTGTTTATACCCGGTGAGTGAAAATGAGTCGATTGAATGTTGTAGGAGCGGCTCCGCCGCGATGGTTGAATCATACGCTGACAGTTATCGCGGCGGAGCCGCTCCTACACACAAGGTTAAGAATACCTCACTCCTCACTCAGCACTCAGCACTCAGCACTCAGCACTCAGCACTCAGCACTCAGCACTCAGCACTCAGCACTCAGCACTCAGCCCAGCATACCCGTACCCGCGTCAAGTTCCAAATACAGATCAGGCAACCACACTCAGTAGACGACCTCGACTGCCTCGTTGCCCAACACATCTCGCAGACGACGCAATAACTCATCGGTCGGCTGCACCCGCCACTGATTTCCCAACACCATCTGAGCCTGGGCCTCGTCACTGTGATAGTTCAGCCACACCGGACAACTGCCCTCACGGAATGGCTGCAACAGCTCACCCAGTGAACGGGTGAAACCATTGGCCGCCAGTTGCTTGTCGACCGCCAGTTCCAGACGCCGGGCATAGATGCCGCGCGCCTGATCTATATCATAGATTTCATCGGCACTCATGCGGAAACCGCCCGAATAGTCATCGATACTGACCGTGCCGGAAACGATCAGCAGGCGATCCTTGATCAGCAGATCTCGAAAACGCTGAAAGGCCTCGGCAAACACCCCAACTTCCAGACGCCCGCTGCGGTCGTCCAGCGTGACAAAGGCTATGCGCTCTCCGCGACGGCTGTTCATCGTCCGGATCGCCGTGACCAGACCGGCGACGACCACGGTCTGCTCACGCGACGGCCTGAGCGCAGCGATGCGGCTGGTGACGATGCGCTTCAGTTCCTGCTCATAACGCATGATAGGATGACCGCTCAGATACAGACCCAGGGTTTCCTTTTCACCATTCAGCCGCTGTTCGTCATCCCACGGCGGTACCTCGGTTAACGTAACGGCCTGCGTCTCCTGTGTCGATGCAGCCATACCCCCGAACAGATCATTCTGTCCGGCGGCAAAATCGCGACTGTGATGTTCTGCCATCTGTAGCGCCGTCGTTAACGAGGCCATCGAACGCGCACGGTTTTCATCGAGCACATCCAGTGCGCCGGCCCGAATCAGGGCCTCGAGTACGCGGCGATTGGCCTTGCGCAGATCAATGCGTCGACACAGATCAAACAGGTCGGTGAATGGCCCACCCTGCCGGCGTTCGACGATGATACCTTCCAGCGCCGCACTGCCAACCCCCTTGATCGCACCCAGACCATACAGTACCGAGTCATCGCCACTGGCGGTGAACGCCGTTTCACAGACATTGATATTCGGGGTTTTAACCTTGAGTTTCATATCCCGGCATTCATCGATCAGCATAACGACCTTGTCGGTATTATCCATATCCGCCGACAATACCGCCGCCATGAAGGCGGCCGGATAATGGGCCTTCAGCCAGGCCGTCTGAAACGACACCAGTGCATAGGCTGCCGAATGGGATTTATTGAAGCCGTAGCCTGCGAATTTTTCCATCAGGTCGAAGATATAGGTGGCCTGCTTTTCATCAACCTGACTGTTACGGGCGCCGTTGACGAAGATCTCGCGCTGCTTGGCCATTTCCTCGGGCTTTTTCTTGCCCATAGCCCGCCGCAGCATATCCGCCTGCCCGAGTGTGTAACCGGCCAGTACCTGTGCAATCTGCATCACCTGTTCCTGATACAGGATCACGCCATAGGTCGGCTTCAGGATCGGTTCCAGTTCCGGGTGCGGGTAATGCACCGGTGCCCGGCCATGCTTACGCTCGATAAAGTCATCAACCATACCGGACTGCAACGGCCCGGGGCGAAACAGTGCAACCAGGGCGATGATGTCATCGAAACAATCCGGCTGCAGACGTTTGATCAGATCTTTCATGCCACGGGATTCGAGCTGGAACACCGCAGTGGTCGTGCACTCCTGTAACAGCCTGAACGTCGCAGCATCGTCCATCTCGATCGCTTCGATGGCGACCGGTTCCTTTCCGGCCAGCCGGCGCTGTTGATTGAGCGTTTTCAGTGTCCAGTCGATGATGGTCAAGGTACGCAATCCCAGGAAGTCGAACTTGACCAGGCCAACGGCCTCGACATCATCCTTATCGAACTGGGTTACGGTACTCTCGGAACCCTGTTCACAATACAGCGGGGTGAAATCAGTCAACGCCGAGGGTGCGATAACGACACCGCCCGCGTGTTTGCCGGCATTGCGCGACAGTCCTTCCAGTGCCCGCGCCAGATCGATCAGGCTACGTACCTCTTCTTCCTGCTGATAGCGCTGCTGCAATTGCTCTTCCTGTTCCAGCGCCTTATCCAGCGTCATACCGATTTCAAACGGTATCAGTTTGGCCAGCTGATCGACGAAACCATAGGGATGGCCGAGTACGCGGCCGACATCACGGACCACCGCCTTGGCCGCCATCGTGCCATAGGTAATAATCTGCGACACCTTCTCGCGACCGTAACGCTGGGCCACATAATCGATGACCCGGTCGCGCCCCTCCATGCAGAAGTCGATATCAAAATCGGGCATCGACACCCGTTCCGGGTTCAGAAAACGCTCGAACAGCAGTTCATAACGGATCGGATCGAGATCGGTGATGCGCAACGCATAGGCCACGAGTGAACCGGCACCGGAACCGCGCCCCGGCCCTACCGGGATACCGTTATCCTTGGCCCACTGAATGAAGTCGGCGACGATCAGAAAATAACCGGGGAAACCCATATTGATGATGACATCGAGTTCAAACTCAAGACGCTGCTGATATTCCTGCCGGCGCCGGGAATAATCAGCGGCCTGTCGATCCATCAGTGTCGTCAAACGTTGCTCCAGACCGGCCTGCGCCTGTTGACGAAAATAGGCCTCGGCTGTCATCCCTGCGGGCACCGGGAAATCCGGCAATACATGCTCACCCAGTCTCAGCTCCAGATTGCAGCGCCGGGCGATCTCGACACTGTTTGCAAGCGCCTCCGGTAGATCGGCAAACAGTGTGGCCATCTCCCCGGCGCTGCGCAGATACTGCTGTTCGCTGTAATCACGCGGCCGGCGGCTATCGTCCAGCGTGCGTCCATCCTGTATACAGACCCGCGCCTCATGGGCCTCGAAATCGTCGGCGCTGAGGAAGCGCACATCATTGGTGGCCACCACCGGCAGGCCGTGCTGCTGGGCCAGGGCGACCGCGGCATGCAGGTAATCCTCTTCACCGGACCGGCCGCAACGTGTCAGTTCCAGGTAATAGCGCTGCGGAAACAATGCCTGCCATTCACGCACCCGCTCGGAGGCCAGCTCCTGATTACCGGCCTGCAGCGCCTGACCGACATCGCCACCAGTGCCACCGGACAACGCGATCAGACCCTCGCTATGGCCCTCCAGCCACGACTTGTGGATGATCGGGATTCCGCGTTGCTGGCCTTCTGTATAACTACGGGATACCAGGCGGGTAAGATGCAGATATCCTTGGCGATCCTGACACAGCAACAGCATCCGTGCCGGGCGATTCGGCTCGCTGTCGTTATGCAGCCACAGGTCGGCGCCAATGATCGGTTTGATGCCGGCCCGTTCCGCGGCCCGGTAAAATTTGATCATGGCGAAGAGATTACACTGGTCGGTGACGGCGACGGCCGGCATCCCGGTTGCGGCTACGGCATTGACCAGTTCCTTGACGCGTACACAGCTATCAACCAGTGAATAATCGGTATGGACGTGAAGGTGGACAAAGGAGGCAGTCATGCGGCTATTCTAGCGGAGTCGCACAGGGCGGTGCCAGAGTGATAACACCCGCCGACAAACCGCAACCATGACAAGCGCTTAGCTATCCGCCTCAGACAAGGAATCGGTGTTCATCGCGGCCAGCGCCATTCGCACCGGGGAAAAACTGCGACGATGCTCGGCCAGCACACCGTGACGCTGCAGGGCTTCAAGGTGCTCGCGGGTCGGGTAACCCTTGTGACGGGCAAAACCATAATCAGGATAGCGGCTGTCGAGTTCGATCATCTCCCGGTCCCGGGCCACCTTGGCGACGATGGATGCGGCACCGATCGCCGCTACATGCAGATCACCCTTGATGATCGCCTCGACACTGCAGTGAAGACGCGGGCAGCGATTGCCATCGACCTGTACATGGTCAGGTTGAACCAGCAGGCCGGCAACGGCACGTGACATCGCCAGCAGACTGGCCTGCAGGATATTGAGTCGATCGATCTCGTCGACCTCGGCACGGCCCAGGGCCCAGGCCAGCGCCTGTTCGCAGATCAACGACGCCAGCTGCTCGCGTCGTCGCGCCGTCAGCCGCTTGGAATCGGTCAATCCTGCAATCGGTCGTAGCGGATCCAGTATCACCGCCGCGGCAACAACCGGCCCGGCTAGCGGACCACGACCCACCTCGTCGACACCGGCAACCCGGCAAGACCTGTCAAACCCCATCCTCTCACCCTTCTCGTTTAACGACCGTGTTACGGCAGGCAGCGGCCTATACTCCAGGCGTGTCATTCTGTCATATTCAGGCCGCCATGAAAAAACCCCGTGACTTACGCCACGGGGTTGTTAACGAGATACTGATCAGGGTGTTGTTACGATTATTACCGACACATCACCTGCACACATGCTGTCAGTGATGTGAACCTGCCAGGCTATGGTCGTACTCATGGTTCGGCATCGGCCGGTGACCCATAGCGGCATCAACCTGGTACGGTAACGTGCCACACTGATTGCGGCCGGTCATCCTGCAGGTTCTGACCCGGATAATCGCATACAGGGGATCCCAGCCCAGTATTCCCGACATTAACGGGTAGATCGACAGTAAGGCAACATAGGCCTCCCAGTCCACGACCACACCGGTGCGCTGGATATAGACCATAACACCGATCAACATCAATGCGCCGATGATAACGCGGAGCACGCGGTCGGCGAGGCCTACATTCTGAACCACACCGAGCTTGCTAAGAAAAGTTTTCATCACATACCCCCTTGACTAAGGCAGTCATGCCAATGAATGTACAACCCTATACTTGACTATTTTAGTCGGATTGTCAACTTACTAAGCGAGCAATATCAGTCTAAGCTATTGTTTTTAAAAGTTTTTTATTAATTTATAACGTATTGATTTTGCAGATTTTTTTATACACTGGGCGTAAAAACGGGCCGTATACGGCAACATGCAAATATGACCACCCGGCACACCTGCCGTTGCCCACTTTCATGACCCGGGCAGATTGACCGTTGAGGCAGGACTATTGGGGCCAGTTGCGATGAAAGTGGCTGCTATGACATTTGGGGCACGGCGGGATCGTGGCCGCCTGATAAAAGTGGATCACCTGGCCGCAATCCCTGCATTCCAGGCTGCCGATGCCTGTGACTTCGCCGGTATGCCAGTCCAGCGGATGTCGCGGTTCCTTGCCCGCATGCCGGGCCTCCTGACGAGCCATGTCGACCAGCCGCGCCGTGCGCTGGTGTAGTTGTTTCTCGATCAACAGCGCATCCAGTCTCAACCAGTCAGTGAAGTCCCGTTCCCGCTCGAGCCCATAGCGTGCGGCATCATGCAAATCATTATGGATCGAACGCAGCAGTTGCTCCATCTCTTCACGGGTCAGTTCTCCCAGTTCAATGGCCCTGGTTCCGACCTCTTCCAGCACCTGCTGCAACGTGACGGTCGTTCCGGAGCCGAAATCCTTCAGTCTCTTCGCGGCCCGTTCTATCAGGTGATCATAGAGCTGTGGTAGATCTTTATCATTTTTTTCAATCATATCTGTGCGTCCTATGCCAATACTTTTCAGTTCACTGTCTGTGTCAGGCCCTACACCTACGCCGGCGCCCCGGCTTTATTTACCGTGCAGGCTGCCGATCTCATGCATCACGACGGTCATGGTCGTCTCACCGCCATAGCTGAATTTCGAAATAGAGGCATGGGCGATAAATTCTTCACCGTTTTTACGCAGGCCCATGACCGGCTCACGCTTGGCCATCAGCTTGGCCTGCTTGTTACCGGTAACAAAGCCTTTGACATGTTTGTTATGTTTTTTATGGTATTTTTCCGGAATCAGGCGCGACAACGGTTCGCCGATGATTTCCTTGTGTTTGAAACCAAATATCTTTTCCGCGCCGTCATTAAACACCACAATATTCTGATCCTCGTCTATACAGATAATCGCTTCATGGGAAAGATGCAGTAACTTCAACATATCTGCAATATCGTAATAAAGACCTTCCACCGCCCTGCTGTGAGGTTTATTCTTTTTCGTTTTAACTGTCGTCATAGGTGTCACATCAGCGGTGCAGGAAATGAAAAGCGATCCGCGCGAGTGTATACGGTCGCAGTCCTTGCGCGATCAGGATATTACCCGTATTTTGTCTTTGAATGGAGTACTCCATGTACGATCCTGGTCCGGAATACGGATACAGCAGCCTCCACGCACGGGCGTGAAGGGACGGCCCGGCACTACCGCCTCATCTAGGCGGCAGTGCCGACGCAATCACGCAGCCTTGACCTCAATCTTCCTGGTCTCCTTGGGGCTGCTGACCGCCTTGCGCTGGATGCTGACCGTCAGCACACCATCCTTGAATTTGGCGTCGATATTATCGACATTGGCATCCTGCGGTAACGTCAGCGTCCGCTCAAAGGCACCATAGCGACGCTCGATGCAGTGATAATTTTCCTTTTCCTCTTTTTCCTCCTGTTTCTTCTCGCCGCTGATTGTCAGGGTATTGCCATCGACCCGAATATCGACGTCATCCCTGGCAACACCGGGAATCTCGACATTGATTATGTAGTTATCATCGGTATCCTTGATGTCCAGACTCGGTGCCAGCATCAGCGTCGACATGTCAGGCCAGTCCCAACTCCTGCCGGCCAGGCCGGGAAAATTGCGAAAGGCATTATCAAACAGACGATCCATCTCGCTGTGTAATTGCATCAAGGGGTTGGCCGACATCAACTGGTTCTGGGCCGTGCGAATTGGATTATCCTCCTCTTTGGCCTTTTCATCACGAAACCAGTTCCAGGGTGAAAATTTCTTAATATTCATCTTACACCTCCTATGCTAGCGAACATCATAGACCTGAAAAACAGATACATATTTTATTATGAGCCGATCAAGCCCTAAATCAACCTCTTATTTTGGTCAACAATTTCCGCCATGGTCGAAAAAAACCGGTCCACGGACAGACCGCTACGCATCGGCATAATAGCTCGCCGAAAGTGGATTTTCCGCGCCTTTGGTCTATAGTAATCCCCTGTAATACATTGCAGGACCATATGTCATAATGCCGGAACCAAGCAACACAGATACGATGGGCACGATCCATGAGGTACAGGGGCCGGTAGTGGTCGTTCGTTGCCACCACCTGCCACCACTGCGGCAGGCCCTGTATACCCGGCTGGATGATGATGACGTCATGTTCGAGGTCCACCAGCATCTGGATGAATATCATGTCCGCGCCATTACCCTGCACAGCACCCGTGGACTGAGCCGTGGTATGCCGGTATACGATACCGGTGCACCGCTGCATGTACCGGTGTCAGCGGCCTGCCTGGGCCGGGTCGTCAACAGCTTCGGCGCCCCGCTCGACGGTCAGCCGCCGTTTGCCGCGGATACAATGAACAATATTCATGGCCTCAGGCGACCGTTGCACGAGGTGCGCGGTGCGCATGAAATCCTGCCGGTCGGTATCAAGGTCATCGACCTGCTGTGCCCTTTTGTCCGCGGTGGCAAGACCGGCCTGTTCGGCGGCGCCGGTGTCGGCAAGACGGTACTGATCATGGAATTCATCCACGCCGTTGCCGCCATCCATGAAGGCGTTTCGGTCTTCGCCGGTGTCGGCGAACGTATCCGCGAAGGCCACGAACTGTGGCATGAATTACGTCAGGCCGGGGTCATGGACCAGGCGCTGCTGGTATTCGGCGAAATGGATGAATCGCCGGGTGTTCGTTTCCGCGTCGGCCACAGCGCGCTGACCTATGCCGAATACCTGCGCGACAGCATGCAGAAAGAGGTGCTGCTGTTGATGGACAACGTATTTCGATTCGTCCAGGCCGGAAGCGAGATATCCAGCCTGCTCGGACGCATGCCGGCCACGGTCGGTTATCAACCGACGCTGGGTACCGAGGTGGCCGAACTGGAAGACCGTATTGACTCCACCCGGGAGGGCGCCATCACCTCGGTGCAGGCGGTCTACGTGCCGGCCGATGACATGACCGATCCGGCCGTTACCACCATCCTCGGTCACCTTGATACGACGGTCATCCTGTCGCGCAACCAGGCCGCCCAGGGTATCTATCCGGCCGTAGACCCGTTGCACTCAAGCAGTAAACTGATGGACCGGCATGTCGTCGGCGACCATCACTATGCCATCGCCGAGGGTGTCCGCGAACATCTGGCGCGTTACCGTGAACTGGAAGACATAATCACCATGCTGGGCATGGAGGAACTGTCGCCACAGGACCGGCAGATCGTGTTGCGGGCGCGCAAACTGCAACGTTACCTGAGCCAGCCCTTTCATGTCACCGCCGCCCTTACCGGGATCGAAGGCGTCAGTGTTTCGCTGGCCGATACACTGGCCGACTGCGAGGCCTTTCTACGCGGCCACTTCGACAATGTCGGCGAGGACCAGTGCTACATGCGCGGCAGCATGGGGCGGGCGACTCTGTGAACCGTTTCAGCATATTGTTACAGGGTGCCCAGCAACATGAACGGATAGAAAACGTCGTCTCCTTTGTCGGCGAAGATGCCAGTGGCAGCTTCGGCCTGCTTGGCGGACATGACCATTTCATTACCACGCTGGTGTTTGGCCTGGCTCGTCTGCATTTCAGTAATGATAACTGGGAGTATCTGGCATTACCCGGAGCAGTGCTCAGTTTTGACGATAATCTACTGACGCTCAGTACTCGCCGCTATCTGCGCGGCAACGACTACACACAGATCAGCCAGGCCCTGCGAGATGAACTGGTAGAGGAGGAGCAGACACTGATCGAATTTAAACACAGCCTGGAACAGATGGAACAGGCAATGCTGCTGCGCCTGTGGCGTATCGGCCGGAGCCGGGAGGCCGGTCTTTGAAACCGGGCGATGACAAACTGACACGGCGTGTCGAACAACAGGCTAAACGCATGCAACGCGCCGAACGCGAACGGTCGACACTGCTGGCGCAGACGATCTATCTCGGCAGTCTCGGACTGATGTTTATCCTGCCGGTTATCGCCGGGGCCTATCTCGGTCACTGGCTCGACAGCAAGCTGGCGGGTTATTCGATGCGCTGGACCCTGAGCCTGATGTTCCTGGGTATCGTCATCGGCGGCTTCAATGTATTCTGGATGATAAGGAGTCATGAGTGATGGGTGATGGGTGATGGGTGATGGGTGATGGGTCAAGATAATGTAATTGCATATGAAGAACAAATAGCTTAAATAATGGATCCGCTAAGTACAGAAACACTGTTTACCGTCGGGCCGCTAGGCTTCAGCGGCACCGTGGTTACCAGTTGGGGAGTGATGCTGTTGCTGTGGTTTGTCAGCCTGCTGGTTAAACAGGGACTGCAACTGCAGCCGGGACCCTGGCAAACAGCGACCGAGGGCGTCATCGGCACCATCGAGTCCGCGATCAGCCAGGTCCTGACGGCGGAACAGACCCGCCAGGTCCTGCCGTTCGTGGCGACGTTATGGCTGTATCTGGTACTGGCCAACCTGATCGGCCTGATCCCCGGCCTGCATTCGCCGACCGGCGACCTGTCCGCGACCGGCGCGCTGGCTTTACTGGTGTTCCTGTCGGTCCACTGGTTCGGCATTCGCGCCCACGGCCTGCGCGTCTATCTGCGGCATTATCTGCAACCGACGCCGTTTTTACTGCCGTTCCACCTCCTTAGTGAAATCACGCGCACCGTGGCTTTGGCCGTGCGGCTGTTTGGTAATATCATGAGCCTGGAGATGGCGGCCCTGCTGATCCTGTGGGTCGCCGGTTTGCTGGCACCGGTGCCGATCCTGATGTTGCATATTATCGAGGCCCTGGTACAGGCCTATATTTTCGGTATGCTGGCTCTGATCTATATCGCCGGCGGCCTGCAGTCACAACAATTACGACAGGAGAATGAATCACCATGAGCGAGATCAGCGGTTTTGTCACCGACTCAACGATGATGTCCCTGCTGGCCATCGGTATCGGCGTGATCGGTCCGGCGATCGCCATGGGCCTGGCTATCAGTCGCGCCCTTGATGCACTGGCGCGTCAGCCCGAGGCGGAGAAATCGATCACCCGCACCTTGTTCATAGGCCTGGCGATGATCGAATCGCTGGCCATCTATGTGCTGGTCATTGTCCTTATCGTCCTGTTCCGCAACCCGCTGCTGGAATATCTGCTCAAGTAGGAGAATCCCTTTGCAACTCGACTGGTCGACCTTCCTGCTGGAGGTCATCAATTTTCTGATCCTGGTGTGGTTGCTGAAGCGCTTCCTGTACCAGCCGGTATTGAACATTATCGAACAGCGACGCCAGAAGATAGACGCCGCCCTGGACCAGGCTACGCAGGCACAACAACAGGCGCAGGCCCTGAAGACGCAGTACGAAACACGGCTGGCTGACTGGCAGCAAGAAAAACGCGGACTGCTCGAAGAACTGGAACAACAGACCGGCCGCGAACGCAGCAAGCGCCTGCAACAACTCGACGATGAACTCGAACAACAGCGACTGAAGCATCAGTCCCGCAGCCGGCAATTGCAGGCACAATGGCGCAGCCGTGCCGAGAACGAGGCATTGCAACAGGGCGCTGCCTTTGCCGCCCGCCTGCTGAAATCCCTGGCTGGACCTGAGCTCGATCAGCGTTTACAAAAAATGTTTGTCGAGCAACTGGCAAGCCTGCCGCCGGCTGCGCTACAAAAGCTGCAAGAAGGCTGGCAGGACGGCAAGACCGACATCGAGGTCTTCAGTGCCGTGCCGCTTGATCAGGCACGGCAACAATACATCCGCCAGGCCCTGGAACAGGCACTCGGACCCAGCCATGGCTCGTGGAAGTTTTCCGTAGATAAGGAACTGCTGTCCGGTTTACGCATCTCGATAGGCGGCTGGATGTTGCAGGCCAATCTTCAGGATGAACTGCGTTTTTTCACCGAGGCTGCGGCTGCGCATGAATAAACCGGAGTTCCCGCTGCTGCACCGCCAGCGTAAATGGCTGGATACCTACCAGCCCGAACTGCACCTGAGCGAACGGGGTATCGTGGTCTCGATCGGTGACGGCATCGCCTGGATCGATGGCCTGCCTTCCGCGGCAATGGATGCACTACTGCAGTTCGCCGACGGCAGCCTGGGACAGGTTTTTCATCTCGGCGAACACCTGCTGGGTGCGGTGTTATTGAGTGAGACCGATGACCTGACCGCCGGCACCACGGTAGTGGCCGGTGGCCGGAGCGTCAGCGTACCGGTCGGCGAGACCATGCTGGGCAGGGTCATCGATCCGCTGGGACAGCCGCTGGACGGACATGGTCCGCCGCAGTGTCATACCCGACAGGAACTCGAACAACACTCACCGGCGATGATCGAGCGCGACTTCGTGAAGCGGCCGCTGTATACCGGCATTCGCCTGATCGACAGCCTGCTGCCTATCGGCAAGGGTCAGCGGCAGCTGATCATCGGCGATGAGGGGTTGGGACGCACCAGCATAGCGCTGGATACCGTGATCAACCAGCGTGGCAGGGACGTGATGTGCGTGTATGTGGTGATAGGACAAAAGCGCTCCGAGGTCATCAGTATTATCGAGTTACTGCGTGAATACGGTGCGCTGAGCTATACCACCGTGGTGGTCGGCGAGGCGGGCTCATTACCCGGCATGAAATATCTGGCCCCGTATGCCGGTTGCGCTATCGGTGAATACTGGATGCGCCAGGGACGTGACTGCCTGGTGATCTATGATGATCTGACGCATCACGCCCGCGCCTATCGTGAATTATCGTTGTTATTGCGCCGTCCACCCGGACGCGAGGCCTACCCCGGCGATATTTTTTATATCCATGCCCGCTTGCTGGAACGGGCGACCTGCCTGGCAGCCGAACACGGTGGCGGAAGTCTCACGGCCCTGCCGATCATCGAAACACAACAGGGAGAGATCGCCGCCTATATCCCCACCAACCTGATCTCGATTACCGACGGGCAGATTTACCTTGACCAGACCCTGTTCTCCGCCGGTATCCGTCCTGCCATCGACGTCGGCAAATCGGTATCACGCATCGGCGGCAAGGCGCAGCATCCTCAGATTAAAAGCCAGGCGGCGCGGATCAAACTTGACTATCTGCAATTTCAGGAACTGGAGGCCTTCACACGTTTCGGTACCCGCATAGAGACTCAGATGCAGGTCAGGTTACAGCGTGGACGTGTACTGCGTGAATTGTTGAAACAGGAACGGCTCAAACCCGTCACGGAAATAGAATTACTGGTGTGGCTGATCGCCTACAATGACGGACTCCTCGATCAGGTCAACCCCGCGCAGGTGCGCCACCGTCTCGAACGCCTGCGTCACGTCATCAAAAACAGCGAACTGGAGCTTGATACGGCCTTCGATGAATGGCAGGCGCAAGTCAAACAATGGTGGCTTGAATCGGAAAGCGAGCATGAGCAAACGGCGTGATGTACAGGGACGTATCACGTCCCTGAATGAAATCCGCACCATCATGGAAAGCATGAAGAATCTGTCCATGATGGAGATACGCAAACTGGCCCGCTACCACGCGGCACAACAGCAGGTGGTCAACAGCATCAGGCAAGCCTTCAATACGGTTCGACGCCATTACGCACCTGATCTATTGACCCAGGACGGTCCGCCGGTGTTTCTGCTGCTGGGTTCCGAGCGGGGCTTCTGCGGTGCCTACAATGAACAACTGATCGAGATGCTGAAACAACAACCCGGCCAGCAACAGGCTCCGGTCATCGGCATCGGTGCGCGGCTGCAGGCCCCGCTGCTACAGGTCCATGCTGACGCAATCTGTCTGCCCGGTGCCGCCGTCGCCGATGAGGTGACCCCGGCGCTGACACGAGCGGTCGCCACCCTGAACCACCTGCGCCAGCAGCAGGGACCGCTACGCGTCGAGGTGATCTATCTCGACCCCGACAGCCATCAGCCCCGGTGTCTGCCGGCTTTACCGGCACTCGAAACCGAAACGAAGGCGGGACCGGAGCCGCTGATCAACCTGCCGCCGTTACGGCTACTTGGCGAACTGCTCGAACATTATTTGTTTGCCCTCACCAACGCCTGGTTTTTAGCCGCACTGGTGGCCGAAAACCAGCGTCGCATTCAACATCTTGATCAGGCCGGTCATCACCTCGAACGACAGATCGATGAACTCGGTAAACGCCGTAACAGCTTGCGCCAGGAAGAGATTATCGAGGAAATCGAGGTAATCCTGCTCAGCGCCGAATCGATATCCGCACCCGGCATGAAACTTTAGGCGACTGGAATACGGCACTTTGTCAGAGTACGCGGCATCCGCACGATAAAAAAGAATCAACAGTGAATGTCCAATTAACCAGATCGGCTATGCCACAATTCAGGTTGCAGCCTGTCATGCATAAGGTGCATAGTTATAAGTACAGAACGTAGCGGAGAATCACCACTATTATGGCGGAATTAATTCCAGGCAGGGTCGTCGCCAAGATGCTGTGGACACCACGGCTGGTATCACTGCAATTCGAAGCCGACGTACGGCCGTTCAAGGCCGGCCAGTTTCTGCGTGTGGCGCTCGACATCGATGGCGAGCGTATCGGCAAACCGTATTCCTTTATCAATGCCCCGGATGACCGGCCGTATGAAATCTACTTCAACATTATCGATCAGGGGGTGTTGTCGACGCGCCTGGCCGAACTCGAACCCGGTGACCCGCTGCTGGTCAGCCAGTCAGCCAATGGCTTCCTGACACTGGATGAGGTACCCGACACTGATCATCTATGGATGTTCGCCACCGGTACGGGGATCGGACCGTTTCTGTCGATACTGAAAACGGATGAACCCTGGCGTCGTTTCAAGAAGATCGTGCTCGTCCACGGCGTCCGGGAAATCAAGGACATGGGCTATCAGTCATTGATCAACGAATTGCTTGAACGCCATCCACAGCAACTGGTATTTATCCCGCTGCTCAGTCGCGAACAGAGCAGCACGGCACTCTATGGCCGCATACCCGCGCATATCGTCAATGGCGAACTGGAACGGATGGCCGCTATCGAGATCGACCCGGCACACTCCCATGTGATGTTGTGCGGAAATTCCGGTATGATCAAGGACACCATCGAACTCCTTGGCAAACGCGGCATGAAGCGTCATCGCCGTCGTGAACCGGGACATATCAGCAGCGAGAATTATTTCTGATCCGCGCAGCCTGTATCATAGCGGTCGACACAATATTAACTCCTTGCAGCCCGGTAAATCCCGAGCCTGGTTTGTAGGAGCGAAACAAAAAGCGTGGCGACGAAAGTAAAAGACGGATGATGCAGCGCCATCAGCGTGTTTGTCTGTGCAGCCTGCCCACTTCGTCCAGCAGTTCCAGCGCCAGGGCGGCGCCGGCGAGATTCACACCCAGATCAGCCTGCAGATGGCACACGATCTGCACCCGCCGTAAACAGCTGGCGCGAAAGCGCCAGTGCGGCTGATCCTGCCCTATCGGCTCCAGGATACCTTCATCGACCAGTTCCAGTATCCACTCGGCGGGCCTGCCACAGGCAAGGCTGAGCTCAACCAGTGTCAACTCGGCATGCTCGTCAACAATAATGCCGGTGAGGATGGTTTGCTCGGCCATAACTAGACCCCCATGCCGCCGGTGCGTGGATTAAAGGCCATGCGGCTGGCCATCTCATCGTAGAGTTGTTTGTCCTGTGCATTTTTGGCTGCCGGAGTAATGACCGTCAACGTCACGTAGATATCACCGGGCGGTGTGCCCGGGATGCCACGCCCCTTGAGGCGTAATTTGTTGCCGCTGTTCGATCCGGCCGGAATCTTGAGGTCGACATTGCCGGCCGGCGTGGGCGCCTTGACGGTCGCACCCAGCGCCGCCTCCCAGGGTGTAATCGGCAGCTGTATAAACAGGTCACGCCCTTCCGCCCGATAGAGCGGATGGGGCTTGAAGTGAATCTCAAGATACAGATCACCTTTGGCGCCCTGTCCCATACCGGGCGTGCCCTGGCCGGCGAGACGAATCTGTTGTCCCTCCTTGATGCCTTTGGGTATCTTGATCTTTAATGTCCGCTGTTTGAGCTGGAGCTGGCCATGGGCATCCAGCTCCGGCGATTGCAGCTGGATGCTGCGTGTGGCGCCGTGAAACGCATCCTCGATGTCAACCTCGACCTTGGCATGGTGATCCTCGCCACGGGCATTGACATGACTGCGATAGGTATACTGGCCTGCACCCGCCTGGTGGCCAAACAGCTGTTCAAAAAAATCACTGAAGCCGCCCAATCCCTCGCCGGTAAAACCGCCACCGCTGAATTCAAATCCGGAATCCCAGTTAGGTGGCGGATGAAACTCCTGCCCGGCCTTCCAGTTTGCCCCCAACTGGTCATAGGCGGCACGTTTTTCCGGATCCTTCAATACCTCGTAGGCTTCACCGACCTCCTTGAAACGCGCCTCGGCATCGGCTTCGCGGCTGACATCGGGATGATATTTACGCGCCAGCTTGCGGTAGGTCCGTTTAATCTCATCCTGGGTCGCGTCACGCTTGAGACCCATGATCTTGTAATAATCAAGGCCGGCCGTTCACTTTCACGGCACGAGCCGTTATCGACTGTAATATGACATTATCCGCACGTCCCAGGCCGCTGCGGACCGGCAGGCTATCCGGTCATGCGGGTGTTTCATCCGCGTACTCAAACTTTCCCTGTTCGTTGCCTATCATACTGAACGGGGCCTCAGTATAGAAATAAGGTGAAGCCGGCCGCATTTCAACCATGCGTCAGACGGATGACATATTCTTTATCATCACTCCAGCCTGCACCGGTAAAGCGGAAACTGACTTGCCCGGCCGCCTCCGGGAACGGCGGCAGGCGCACGACATGCACACCGAGCACAGGACCGTGGGTATCCAGTTGTTGATAAGCGGTCTCGTCCGTGCGCCATACAATCGTTGCCGGCTTCGATACATACAGACCCAGACGCAGGCTCGCGGCCATGCTGCTGAAAGGCATTTGCATAGACCAGTACCAGACCGGCGCCAGTGGCGTATAGCCATGATAACGTGCCCACAGCGGCTCCGGGCGATCGACCGGTCGGCCTTCAAGGATCGAACAGGCCAACTTGATAAATTCTGCATGCGTCCACACCAGCGGCATGGCCGAACCCGTTGGCCGGCCGCTCGACAGACGCCGTTCGACAATGTCGTCAGCGTCCCATACCTGTTCCGGCAACATGCCGGCCTCACCGGACATCGCCGCCATGGCCTGCAAATAAGAAACGGCATCGCCACCACGCATCAGTTCGTAGTGTCCGCGCTCTCCGGTTAACAGTGGCCACAGGCGGCCGCGGCCGCTACCGTCATAGGCTGATCCATCGGCATGCTCACCGTAGCCATCTTCGGTGTAGCGATACCAGCACGGTCCCTGGGGCAGATCCTTACGCAGCATGGCATCGACCAGTTTCAGGGTGTCACGCACCAGCACCGTATCCGTGCTACGCAGCCCGTAGCGCACCAGTTGTAAAAAATCCACACCGATCTGTACCGCAGCGCTCAAACCGGGATCATGGCGGTGATTCTTGACCATCATGATGCGCGTTAATGCGTTGACATCGGTGAATGCGGATGGCGGCATGATGCGCAGATAATAACCGTCAACCCCGTACTCATGCGCCAGTTCGGTATCATAGACGGCCGTCCAGTCATCGAGGCGCGCGTTCCAGTAATCCGCCAGCTCCAGCGCGAAACCCTCGGCGGCAACCGGCAGAAAACGTGCGCCGGATACCAGCGCGGCAATGCAGACTGACAAGGTAAAGGTATTCACTCCGCTATCTTCCTCCCAGCGATCCTGGGGACTGATCGGCCCGTGGCGGGCGATAAAAGACAGCGCCCGTTGCGTCATATCACCGACCTCGATGCCATCGAGCGCATTACGGTCAGCGAGCGTGCCGGCCAGCAACACCGGGAATGCCACCTGATCCAGCTGAATACCGGTCCAGTTGGGCTTTCCACCCAGCCATTGATTCTGGTGCCAGCCACCGTCCTTGCCCTGCGTCGCGATTAGATAACGCAGGATCTCGCGCGCCTCGACCTCGGCACCCAGGGCCAGCAAGGCGCCGGCGGATTCAACCAGGTCCCGCGGCCATACCAGATGATAGCCCGGTCGCTCCTCACCGGACTCACCCCACGGGACACTGAGACTGGCGACCATGGCGCCACGAAAGGTCTGGTCCTGATGGGTACGCAGGACCATGGCGCTGGTCTTGAGCTGATCACGCAAGCTCTCTGTCAGGACGCCATTACTTCCCGCCAGTTTGTGCACCGGGCAGTCATCATGCCAGCGTTGCCAGTGTCGGATCTGCTGTTCCCAGATCAGCTTGAACGGTTGCAGCAGTGAGGCGACGGCCAGGGTTCCCGCCGCCTCCCGGCTGGTTGCAAAACCGAGCCCGAGCACGGCCTGCCGTGGTAACGCCGCCGTCAGGGCGACATTACCGGGTCCGGCGCGGTGATAATGCCACTGCATACTGCCGTTGCGGTTGAAATCCTGCCAGCCATCCGAATAACCGGAATAGCCGACACTGCAGTCACCGAAGGCGTCAGCCTGTAGCTCATCGACGGCAGCCAGCGCCAGACCGAACGGCCCCTGGTGCGCCCACAACAGTCGCCGTCCGCGCTGTTCACCGACTTCGGCGCGATTATTTTTTCCACTGCCGCCCAAATGCGGCGCCAACAGAACGTAGGGTCGCAGCCCTTCATCACCATCGAGTACGAGTTCCAGCAGCAATACGTCACGATTGGGTTCGGGCACGATACGCTGGGTCAGGGTGAATCGCGGATGTCGATGAACAATCGTCAGCGCGGGAATACCGGCACCATGATATTCCACCCGGCACGCTTCCAGTTGTTTGACCTCCACCCAGAAACCGTTATCGTCGGCGACAATGAAACCCAGATCCCGTATCTGCGGGATGTCGATGCGCGGATAGTAGACCTCATTGATGATGCCCTGACCGACCGTCACCCAGATGCGGGACGGCCCGAGTGTCGTGGCCACGGCCTGCTTGTCACCATTACACCAGTTGGACGCCATCCCCGGCGCTCCGGGTGCATCCATCACGGTGGTATTATCCGGTATTACTGCAGTCATGGGCCGGTATCAACAGTCATGCGGCTGAAATCCATGCAAGGTCACCCGAATGCCAGGCTAAACGGCCTGACGCAGGCGCTCCAGTGTCTTCAATGTCGCCTGATAGGGTTCGATGAATTTAACGATACCCTCTTCCTCCAGCGACGCCATAACGGACGCCAGGTCGATACCAGCAGCGGCAAGTTGGCCCACTACCTGATCGGCATCCACCATCGATTGCTCGATGCGCACGGCCGGGTCGCCATGGTCGCGGTAGGCATCCAGTGTTTGCCGCGGCAGGGTATTGACCGTATCCATCGCGATCAGCGGTTCAACATATTTGATATCGCTATAGGCCGGGTCCTTGGTACTGGTACTGGCCCATAACAGGCGTTGAACGCCGGCCCCGGCCGCGGCCAGGGCCTGCCAGCGTTGTCCCTGTGTCACTGTGCGAAAGTGACGGTAGGCCAATGCCGCACAGGCAATGGCCGTGCGTCCGCGCAACAGTTTAACCCCGCCCCCCCGCTGGTCCAGCAAGGCATCCACCCGGGTATCGATACGACTGAGAAAGAAACTCGCCACCGAGGCGATCCCGCCCAGCCGCAACCCCTGTGCATGACGCGCTTCGAGTGCCTGCAAATAGATATCCAGCACCTGCACATAACGCGGCACGGAAAACAGCAGGGTCACGTTGACATTAATGCCTTCGCTCAACAGAGTACGGATCGCCGACAGCCCTTCCTCGGTGCCCGGAATCTTGATCATGATATTCGGCCGCTGCAGACGTGCCCACAAAGCGCGCGCCCGCATGACCGAGGCTTCGGCGTTTCGCGCCAGCAGCGGCGAGACCTCAATACTGACATAACCGTCGCGAGCGCCGGTGCGCTGATAAACGGGGAGGAACAGATCGGCGGCCTGCGCGATATCCTCGAGCACCAGATCAGTATACAGCTTCTCGACATCCATGCCGGCGGCTCCGCCGAAGCGGGCGATGGCGTCGGTGTAGGCGCTGTCCTGTGCAATCGCCTTGCCGAAGATGGCCGGGTTCGAGGTCAGACCGGCAAGGTCATCGTCCTGGATCAGATGCGCCAGGGTACCATCCGCGAGTATTGAGCGATCGATGAAATCCAGCCAGATGCTCTGACCCAGGCGATTGATTCTGTTCAGGGCGGAACTGTTCATGTCCGGCACCTCCGACTGGCAACGATATGGGTACTCAGAAAACCCGCACACTATAGCATTTGTCCTGCCACGGCCATACCATGAGGCGCTTAAATGTCATTCCTTCCCCGCCACTGAAGTCTACTTTTCCTGCCGCTGCAGGTAAACTATCAGGCTGCCGGTAATACTTTAAATATATTGTTTCTTAAGGATATGGATGATGCTGGAATCGCTACTGATGCATTACGGTTATCCCGCCCTGATCATCGGCACCTTCCTGGAAGGTGAAACCGTCCTGATCCTGGGTGGTGTCTCCGCCAAGCTGGGTTATCTGTCGCTTGACTGGGTGATTGCCTGCGGCTTTGTCGGCACACTGCTCGGTGATCAGTTGTATTTTTTTATTGGCCGTTATCAAGGCAAGGCCTTTCTTACCCGCCGGCCCGTCCGGCAGATGCAGGCACAGCGTGTATTTCAAAAACTGGAGCGGCATCAGAATATGTTCATCATCGGATTTCGCTTTATTTACGGCCTGCGGACCGTGACGCCGTTTGCAATAGGTATTAGTAACATCTCCTATCTACGTTTTACCCTGCTCAATATACTGGGTGCCGCTATCTGGGCCCTCCTTATCGGTCTCATCGGTTATTTTTTCGGTCATGCGGTCGAGGCGTTAGTGGGGGATATTAAACATTATGAACTTGAACTGCTGGCCGGCATCATTATCTTTTCCGCCCTGATCTGGTTGACGAGCCAGTATCACCGCCGCCGCGCCTGTAGCAGAATTGACGACGAGGATAAACATGACCCCCGCTAGGGGCGGTGTCATCGGTACCCGCTTGCAGTCAGGCCTATAAACTGCTATCGATGAGAGGACGAAAACCATCACCTCGAGAGCTGTACTGCCAACGGCGCTCATCCGAAATCTAGTACAGGAGAACGATGAACCAAGCCAGCAAAACCGATCCAGCAATGCCTCCCTGGCATCATATCGATATCGAGTCGGTATTTACTCAACTGCTATCATCCGCCAATGGGCTGTCGCAACAGGAGGCAGACGATCGACTGCAGAGATTCGGGCTCAACCACCTGCATGCGGCACAACGTACGGGACCGCTGGCACGTTTTCTGGCCCAGTTTCACAACGTCCTGATCTATGTGCTGATCGGTGCCGGCAGCATCACCACCCTGCTCGGGCACTGGGTCGACAGCGGCGTTATCTTCGCTGTCGTGATAATCAATGCCATCATCGGTTTTATCCAGGAAGGCAAGGCGGAGAAGGCACTGGAGGCGATCCGCAAACTGCTTTCGCAACAGGCCATGGTTAAACGTAACGGCCGCTATATCACGCTGCCGGCCACGCAGTTGATACCCGGCGATGTGGTGTTGCTGCAATCGGGTGATAAGGTACCGGCCGACCTGCGTCTGTTCAAGTGTCGCGAACTGCGCATCGAAGAGGCGATGCTGACCGGCGAATCAGTGCCGGTAGAAAAGACCACGCAGCCGGTGACTGCAGAGGCCGGCATCGGTGACCGCCGCTGTCTGGCCTTTTCCAGCACCCTGGTCACCTATGGCCAGGGCCAGGGTGTCGTCATCGCTACGGCCGGACAGACGGAAATCGGTCGCATCAGCCGTATGCTGGGACAGGTGCAGAAACTGACAACGCCATTACTGATACAGATGTCCGTATTCGCCAGATGGCTGACCCTCGCGATCATCGTCATTGCCGTGCTGACCTTTAGCTACGGTGTGCTACTGCAGGATTACTCCACCGTAGATATGTTTCTCGCCGCCGTAGGCCTGGCCGTTGCGGGTATCCCGGAAGGGCTGCCGGCGATCATGACGATCACGCTGGCCATCGGTGTGCAGCACATGGCAAAAAATAATGCCATCATCCGCCGGCTGCCGGCGGTCGAGACCCTGGGTTCAGTGACTGTCATCTGTTCCGACAAGACCGGCACCCTGACCCGCAACGAGATGACGGTGCAGACGCTGGCCACCGGCGCAGGGATCTTCGAGGTCAGCGGCAGTGGTTATGATCCTCACGGGTCTTTCAGTCATGAGGGGCACGACATGATGGTAGAGCAATTACCGCTGGTGCGGGAAATCGCCCAAGCGGCCCTGCTGTGTAATGACGCGAGTCTGAGTGAGGACAACGGACGCTGGCAGCTCCAGGGTGATCCCACCGAGGGTGCACTGGTAACCCTGGCACTGAAGTCAGGTCTTGATCACAATTACTGCCTCAGCCAGTACCCGCGCACTGATGCCATCCCGTTCGAGTCGCAACATCGTTTTATGGCGACCCTGCATCATGACCATAGCGGACATGGTTTCGTCTATCTGAAAGGCGCGCCCGAGCGGGTTCTGGAAATGTGCTACCAGCAACGCATGCGCGGCGAGGATAACCCCCTGGACAAATCATACTGGAACGCCTGCATGCAGTCGATGGCCAATCGTGGCCAGCGACTGCTGGCCATCGCCTCAAAACCGGTCGCCAGTGAACAGCGGACACTGAGCTTTGCGGATGTCGAAGGCGGACTGACCCTGCTCGGCGTGGTCGGCATTATCGACCCGCCACGGCAAGAGGCAACCACGGCCGTACGAGCCTGCCAGTCAGCCGGCATACAGGTTAAGATGATTACCGGCGATCATGCCGTTACCGCGCGCGCCATCGGCAAGCAGATGGGTATCGGTGACGGGGAGATGGTGATCAGCGGGGCTGAACTGGAGGCCTATAACGACACGGAACTGAAATCTGCTGTCCAGCGCTCGGCTATCTTCGCCCGTGTCTCACCGGAACAGAAACTGCTACTGGTAACCGCCCTGCAGGCCAATGGTGAAGTGGTGGCGATGACCGGTGACGGCGTCAATGATGCCCCGGCGTTGAAACGTGCGCAGGTTGGCGTGGCGATGGGACTGAACGGCACCGAGGTCGCCAAGGAGGCCGCCGAGATGGTCCTGACCGATGACAATTTTGCCTCCATCGCCAATGCGGTAATGGAAGGCCGGACCGTCTACGACAACCTGAAAAAATCGATCCTGTTCATACTGCCGACCAATGGCGGCGAGGCACTGACGATCATCGCCGCTATCATCATGGGTCGCCTGTTGCCGATCACGCCGGTACAGATCCTGTGGGTTAACATGATCACCGCGGTCACGCTGGCCCTGACGCTGGCCTTCGAACCGGCGGAGCCGAGCGTCATGCGTCGCCCGCCGCGCGCACCCGACGAGCCGTTACTATCGCGTTTCCTGGTCTGGCGCATCCTCTTTGTCTCCGTCATCATTGTCGCCGGCACCTTCGGCCTGTTCCTGTGGGAACGGCAAAACGGCGCCCCCATCGAACTGGCGCGTACCGTCGCCGTCAATACCCTGGTGATGTTCGAGATATTCTATCTGTTCAGTGCCCGCTATATACTGGAGCCGTCACTGACCCGCAAAGGACTGACCGGCAACCGCTATGTACTCTATGCTATCGCTGTGCTGATCCTGATCCAGATGGGCTTTACCTATTTCGGACCGATGCAGACATTATTTGCGACAACGGCCATCAGTGCCGATACCTGGCTGCGGGTCATTATCGTCGCCTCGTCGGTACTGTTTCTGGTGGAGACTGAAAAACTGTGGCTGCGCAGAAGCAGACAACCGACACATTGAATCTCTTTACAACAGGAAAAGGCATGACAAGCTCCCCCGATAAAAGCCACAGGCCGGCGTGCGATGCAGACTAGCGATTTACCTGTACTTGTCGTTAATTCAGGCAGCTCATCCATCAAATTCTGTCTCTACCTGATGCCGGATGAGGAACGGCTGCTTTCAGGTGTGATCGAAAGGATCGGTGAAGCAGACAGTCGTTGTGTATACACGGAGTATAAAGCCAGCGGCAATGTCAGCGAACATATACTGAAACTGCCGGCTACAGATCATGACACCGCTTCGCAACAGGTTTTTACCCTGCTTGGTAACAGCGCCGCCGGAGATTTCATGCGTTCGCTGCATGCCATCGGCCATCGTGTCGTTCACGGAGGTGAGGCTTTTAAGGGACCGACGCTTATTGATGCCGATATCATCAACGACCTGCGGGCATTGATACCGCTGGCACCGCTGCATAACCCGGCCAACCTGGCCGCTATTGAAACAGCCGCTCGACTGTACCCGCAGGTACCACAGGTCGCGGTGTTCGATAGCGCCTTCTTTCATACGCTGCCGCCCCATGCCTGTCGTTATGCCGTGCCGGAGAAACTTTACCACGAGCAACATGTTCGCCGTTACGGATTTCACGGTACCTCGCATCAACAGGCGGCGCGACAGGCGGCCGATTATCTGCGGCAACCGCCAGCCTCACTGCGGCTGATCACCCTGCACCTGGGTAACGGCGCCAGTGCCGCGGCGATCCGTGACGGGCGTTGCATCGACACATCGATGGGTATGACGCCGCTGGAAGGACTGATCATGGGCACGCGCTGCGGCGACCTTGATCCTTCCGTGCCGTTGTACCTGGCCAGAACCATGGACATGACGATCGATGACATCGAAGACCTGTTAAATCATGGCAGCGGCATGAAGGGCCTGTGTGGCGCCACGGACATGCGTGATGTCCACCGCCTGGCGAATAGCGGTGATCAACAGGCGCGGCTGGCCATCGACATGTATTGTTACCGTATTGCCAAATATGTCGGCGCCTATTACATCGCCCTCGGCGGCGTCGATGCCCTGGTGTTCACCGGCGGTGTCGGTGAACATGATGCGCTGATTCGTCAGGCGGTGTGTGCTCAGCTGTCACCTCTGGGTATCAGCGTCGACGAACAGCGAAACCGGACAGTGACAACAACCCCATGCGCTATCAGCGCAGCAGACAGCAAAACCGCCGTGCTGGTCATTGCCGCCAACGAAGAACTCGAGATCGCCCGTCAGACCCTGTCGGTAACGGCCTGATCGCCCGCCGCCGACATTAATCGTTGCGATAGATCAGATTCGCTCGTATCAGCCATTTTTCTATCTCGACCGCGACCAGCACCAGCGAGGACAGGACCAGACACACGACCAGGTCGAATGCCGGCAATGGCCGGGTATGGAAGACGGCATTGAGTGCCGGCAGGTAGATGACTGCCAGTTGCAACAACAACGTCACACCGATCGCTGCCAGCATCGGTTTATTACTGAGCAGGCCGAGTCGAAAAATCGAGATGCTGTCGCTGCGCACCGCCAGTGCATGAAACAGTTGCGATACCGTCAGCACGGTAAACACCATCGTCTGCCAGTATGTGGCCTCGCGGGAAATTCCCCAGGCCATGGCGGCGATGGAAAGGCCACCGATAAACAATCCCACCCACAGAATGTGCTGCCACATGCCGTGGGCGAAGATGTTTTCATCCGGCGGTCGCGGCGCCCGCCGCATAATGCCCGCTTCGGCCGGTTCAGCGGTCATAGCCAGCCCCGGCAGGCCATCGGTCACCAGGTTGATCCACAGGATATGTATCGGCAACAGCGGGATCGGCAAACCGAGAAACGGGGCGAGAAACAGTGTCCAGATTTCACCGGCATTGGAACTCATCGTGTATTTGATGAATTTGCGTATATTGTCGAAGATCCGGCGCCCGGCCCTCACGGCCCGGACGATACTGGCGAAGTCATCATCGAGTAACACCATATCCGCTGCCTCGCGCGCCACATCAGTGCCTTTCAACCCCATGGCAATGCCGATGCCGGCGCGTTTCAGCGCCGGGGCATCATTGACACCGTCACCGGTCATGGCGACGAACTCGCCGTTGAGCTGCAAGGCCCTGACGATACGAATCTTCTGTTCCGGCGTCACGCGCGCATAGACGCGGATGGATTCGACAACGCGGGCCAACTGTTCATCGTCCAGGTCTGCCAGCGCGTCGCCGGTCAACAGGGCCTGTTCATCATCCGCGATACCGAGGCGGCGGGCGATGGCCATCGCAGTGCCCGGATGATCACCGGTGATCACCACCGGGGTGATGCCCGCAGTCTGGCAATCCACCACCGCCTGCGGTACTTCCGTTCGCGGCGGATCGATCAGTGCCACCAGCCCCAGAAAGCTCAGATCGTGTTCGATGGTTTCGGCTTCGAGTGGTTCCGGTAGCGCAGCCATTTCGCGCCTGGCCAGTGCCAGTACACGATAACCCTCAGCAGCCAGACTTTCGGCCCCGGCGAGCACGGTCGCGGTTTCGAGCGCAGCGGTACCGCCATCAATGTAGACGTTGCTGCATTGTCCCAGCAGCCGCTCCGGGGCACCCTTGCTATAGGCAACAATACCTTCGGCTGTCTGGTGCAAGGTAGTCATTTGCTTGCGTTGACTGTCGAAGGGTATAACGGCGAGGCGCGGTTGCGCCTGTTCCAGCGCGCCTTTGTCAAAGCCCGCCTGGCGGGCGGCTTCATACAGGGCCAGTTCGGTCGGCTCGCCGGCGGGTTTGCCGTCCTTGTCGGCGACATCGTTATTCAGCGCCATGGCCTGTCCGAGTTCGCCCAATGCGGCGGACAGGACCGGATGCCGCCGGCCCGAGGCATAGTAGAGTTCGACGGTCATGCGGTTCTGTGTCAACGTGCCGGTCTTGTCGCTACAGATAGTGGTGACCGATCCGAGGGTCTCGACCGCCGGCAGGTTACGTACCAGGGCATGATGGCGAATCAGTTGCCGCGCCCCGAGTGCCAGCGAGATTGTCACCACCGCCGGCAGGGCCTCCGGTATCGCCGCCACGGCCAGGCTCACGGCGGTCAGGAACATCAGCAATAGCGGTTGCCCCTGCAACAGGCCGGCCGCGAACACGACGAGACAAATGGCCAGTACGGCCAGCGCCAGGTAACGGCCAAAACGTGTCAGTCGTTGCTGTAACGGTGTCCTGACCCCGGTCTCGGTCTGCAGCAATTCGGCAATACGCCCGATCTCGGTGTCCGCACCGGTGGCCACGACTACACCCTGCCCCTGACCGCGGGTCATCAGACTACCCTTGAAGGCGAGGTTCGAACGATCGGCGACCGCCACACCGGCTTCGTCGAGGGGCCGTGTCTGTTTCTCCACCGGCACTGATTCACCGGTCAGTGCCGATTCATCGATCTGTACCTGCTGCGCGTCCAGCAACCGCAGGTCAGCGGGCACGATGTTTCCCGCCGCCAGCACGACCACATCACCCGGCACCAGTGCGGCTGCCGGCAAGGTCACGACCTGGCCGTCGCGAAACACCCGGGCCTCCGGCGCGGCCATTTTGCGCAAGGCCGCCATCGCCCGTTCCGCCCTGAATTCCTGCACCACGCCGATGACGGCATTCAGCAGGACGATGACCAGAATGGTTATCGTGTCCTGGGGTTCACCGATAAAACCCGAGATCAGTGCGGCCAGCAGCAATACGATGATCATGAAATCCGAAAACTGCCCCAGCAACATCATCAACAACGAGCGACGGTGTTTTTCCGGCAGGCTGTTGGGGCCGTGAGCGGCCAGGCGTTTGCGCGCCTGGTCATGACTGATGCCGGTAGGCGAAGATTCAAGACGGCGCAACACCGCCTCGGTCTCCAGGGTATGCCAGGCCAGTGATAGCATGTTAATGTCCTGCGATCAGGTAAATCAGTGACGCGGTCGCGATGGCCACCATCAGGGTCTGGAGGCCGCTGCGCCACCACGATACCCCGGCAATGCGGCCGAGAAAGACACCCAGCAGGAATATCAGCAACAATGCCACCATGATCGCGGCCGACAGCGGCGGCACAAACAGGTTGACACCGGTGCTGGCCAGCCATAGCGGCAGCACAATCAAAAATGAGATCAGCAGCGGCGCCGAGCCGTTGACCAGTGCAATCAGCAACGGCACCAGGCGTGTCGCTTCGCCGTGCGCACTTTCCTGCAGGTCGCTGATCATCGCCTTCTCCAGTTTTCCCAGTTCACTCCGCCGTTCCGCCGACTCACTAACGTAGGCGCTGCTGATGCCACTCATACCCAGGGCGATGGCCGCACCCAGGCAGGCGTTGATGACCACGGATAATTCGGACACGTCACTGACCAGGAAACCGATAATCAGACCCAGCATCGTCAGGGCGCCGTCAAAACCGTTGACGACAAAATAACGGCGTACAATTTCGTGGGTGCGTGTGATACGCAGCAGGAATCTGGCCTGATTCAACAGATCCATCGGGACTTAACCGGCATCCCCGTTACTACCCACCTCTACCTCGTCGATACTGTGCAGCGAACCGCCCATATCGCTGATGCTCATTTTAACGGCGTCAAAATCAATCCGTTCTCCGCTCACCTCTATCTGCATCGTTTCCGTCTTTTCGTCCATCTCCAGCACCAGCAAGCGAACATGACAGTCATCGCTCGCACCGGCGATGGCCTGGGCAAATTCAATGGCACTCGGTTGATGCGGCTTGAGTACATCCAGAACGATCCTTTTGATTGCAACCATGATATGTATCCTCTGAAAATTGAGCGTGTAATCTAATAAAACCGGCGCCTCGACAGCCGCCGGCAGGCGTCGCCGGCCCGCTCCCGCAGGCTGTCCGCTTGACTCAGTAACACCCCGCAGTTTAACTTGTATTATTTCTGTGAGCGGAGGATCATTCATCAATAGTGGCCGTTAGACACATTTTCCACGTTATTTACTGATACGGCAATGGAGGTACGACATGAGGGATGCGGCAACGATCTCAGGCGAACCACTGGATACGGAACAGTTACAACGGATCAACGCCTACTGGCGCGCGGCCAATTACCTGTCCGTCGGTCAAATCTACCTGCTCGACAACCCGTTATTACGCCAGCCGCTGACAAGTGCGCACGTGAAACCGCGCCTGCTCGGCCACTGGGGCACGACACCCGGGCTGAATTTCATCTATGCCCATTGCAACCGGATTATCAACCATCATGACCTGAACATGATCTTCATCACCGGGCCCGGCCATGGCGGTCCCGGTGTGGTCGCCAACACCTGGCTGGAAGGCAGTTACAGTGAATTCTATTCGAATATCTCCACCGATGCCGACGGTATGAAGAAACTGTTCAAACAGTTTTCATTTCCCGGCGGTATCGGCAGCCATGTCACGGCCGAAACACCCGGCTCCATACACGAAGGTGGTGAACTGGGTTACGCCCTGACCCATGCCTATGGCGCCGCCTTCGATAACCCGGATCTGCTGGTCTGTTGCGTCGTCGGTGACGGCGAGGCCGAAACCGGTCCGATGGCAACCGCCTGGCATTCCAACAAGTTCCTGAATCCGGTGCGTGATGGCGCCGTGCTGCCGATCCTGCACCTCAACGGCTACAAAATCGCCAACCCTACCGTGCTCGCCCGGATCGATCATGATGAACTGGAAAACCTGTTTAGCGGTTACGGCTACACACCCTATTTTGTCGAGGGTGACGATCCACTGGACATGCACCAGAAGATGGCCGCTACCCTGGATACCATCGTCGACGAGATCCGCTCGATCCAGCAGGCTGCACGCAGCGCCGGTAAACCGCACAGACCGCGCTGGCCGATGATTGTGTTGCGCAGTCCGAAAGGCTGGACCGGACCGAAGGAGGTCGACGGCATGATGACGGAGAATTACTGGCGCTCGCACCAGGTGCCTTTCTCCGACATGATCGACAACCCGAAACATCTCGAGTTGCTGGAGCATTGGCTGAAAAGTTACCGGCCCGAGGAACTGTTTGATGAGACGGGTTTCCTCAATGAAGAACTGCAGGCACTGGCGCCGCGGGGTCAGCGACGCATGGGCGCCAACCCCCATGCCAACGGCGGCCTGCTGCTCAGGGATCTGAGACTGCCCGATTTTCGCGACTATGCACTGGCGGTGGATAAACCGGGTAACGAACTGGGCGAATCGACACGGGTGATGGGACGGTTCCTGCGCGATGTCATGAAACGTAACCTGGACAGCAACAATTTTCGCGTCATGGGGCCGGATGAAACCGCCTCCAACCGGCTCGGCTCGTTATTCGAGGTCACTGAGCGTGTGTGGATGGCCGCTATGCTGCCCGAGGATGATCACCTCGCCGCCGATGGCCGGGTTATGGAGATTCTGTCGGAACATACCTGCCAGGGATGGCTGGAGGGTTACCTGCTGACGGGACGTCACGGCCTGTTTTCATGTTACGAGGCCTTTATCCACATCATCGACTCGATGTTTAACCAGTATGCCAAATGGATCAAGGTCAGCAAGGAGATCCCGTGGCGTCGACCGGTTGCCTCATTGAATTACCTGCTGACATCCCATGTCTGGCGTCAGGATCACAACGGCTTTTCCCACCAGGACCCGGGCTTCATCGATCTGGTCGTCAATAAAAAGGCCGGCATCATCCGCGTTTTCCTGGCCCCGGATGCCAATACCCTGCTGTGCATCACCGACAACTGTCTGCGCAGCCGCGATTTCATCAATGTCATCATTGCCGGCAAACAGCATCAACCCCAATGGCTGGACATGGATGCCGCCATCAAACACTGCAGCGCCGGTATCGGTATCTGGGAATGGGCCAGCAATGACCAGGACGGTGAGCCGGATGTGGTCATGGCCTGTGCCGGCGACGTGCCGACACTGGAAACACTGGCCGCGGTGGATCTGCTGCGCCGCCATGCTCCGGAGATCAAGATACGGGTGATTAACGTGGTCGACCTGATGACATTACAACCGACAGAGGA
>Ga0210101_1000052_pt1 | contig 39897 bp, 32 predicted proteins | sample Muzzi_PWC_D1_FD_185534 | JGI IMG/M metagenome (GOLD analysis project Ga0210101, IMG submission 185534) | Wetland microbial communities from San Francisco Bay, California, USA, that impact long-term carbon sequestration - Muzzi_PWC_D1 (SPAdes) | ecosystem: Environmental > Aquatic > Marine >... | reverse complement strand
TGAAATTGCCAAAGCCGGACAGCTTGACCTGCCGTCCCTGCTCGAGGGCACCTCGCAGTTCCTCAAAAAACATCTCGACGAGGTCTTTCGCCTCTCGCTTGTTAAGACCGAATTCTTCAAACAGCCTCTCGGCCATCTCAGCTTTTGTTAAAGCCATAGGGTCACTCTCTCAATGTTGCGCCAAGTTTTTTGTTCAAATGACTGAGTACCCCGGCCACCCGGGTCTCAACCTCATCGTCCGTAAGGGTGCGCGAATAATCCTGCAAGGTCAAGCCTATAGCAAGGCTTTTTGCACCACTATCTATACCTTTTCCGGTATAAACATCAAAAATAAGCGTTTCGCGCAACCACTCACCGGCGCTTTCGGCAATGCACGCATGCACCTGGCTAGCGGTGATTTTTTTCTCGACCACGATCGCCAGGTCACGGCGAATAACCGGGAAACGTGATAACGGCTGGAAATGGGCAATCTGTCCCCGTTGCAGCGCGTCGCAGTTTAATTCAAACACAAAAACATCACAGTCCAGTGACAACTCGGCGGTCACCGACGGGTGTAGCAATCCGTACCAGCCGAGCGGATGACTGTCAGTCACGCCGTCTTCGCCGCGGCGTGACTGACTGATCTCCGCCGACTGTCCCGGATGCAGAACCGGATGTTCTGCTGCACGAAACTCGAGGCTATCGGCAGCACCGGTACAACTGCTGACCAGCACTTCGATATCGGCCTTGCCGTCAAAAAAATCCACTGGCCGCGCCTCGGCGCCCCACTGTTCAGGCAGTTGATCTCCACAGGCGACACCGGCAATCATCTTGTCTTCGCTGATCTGTCCATTCCGGCGGATAAAGCGCACACCCGACTCAAACAGCCGCACCCGCCGGTGCTGACGATTCAGATTATATTTAACCGCCTGCAACAGACCCGGCCATAGACTGGTGCGCATAACCGACAGTTCTGCGGACAAAGGATTGGCCAGGGTGATGGCCTCATGTGCCGGATCCAGCAGACGCTGCAGGGACGCGTCGATAAAGCTGTAACTGATAGACTCCTGATAATCGCGTGACACCAGGATATCACGCACGCGCTGATCAAAACCGGCCTCGACACCGCTATCCGCCTGTATACGCATCTGCGCCAGCGGCCGGCTGACCGGCAATCGATTATAACCATGGATACGGGCGATCTCCTCGATCAAATCAGCCTCGATAGCGATGTCAAAGCGGGATGGTGGCGGTCGTGTAAGCCAGTACCGGGCATCCTGTTCGATGATCTCGATACCCAGAGACCGTAGTATTCCCGTCACTTCGTCCGTGGGGATCGACATGCCGAGCACACGCTGCAGGCGTGTACTGCGCAGCGTCACGCGCGGACGCTGAGGCAGGTACTGCTCGGCTGTGACCTCGATGATCTCGCCAGCCCGGCCACCGACGATATCAAGCAACAGTGAGGTTGCCCTTTCCATGGCCTGGCGCGGCAGTTCCGGGTCGACACCCCGTTCAAAACGATGCGAGGAATCGGTATGTAACCCGTAACTGCGCGCCTTGCCGGACAGCGCTGCCGGGGTAAAAAAGGCGCTTTCAAGGAACAGCTCTTTCGTCGCCCCGGTAACGGCTGACTCCAGTCCGCCCATGACACCGGCCAGTGCCAGCGGTCCCTGCCGGTCGGCGATGACCAGCGATTGTTCATCCAGACTCACGCTCTGTTCATCCAGCAAGGTCAGGTGTTCACCGGCACTGGCCTTGCGGATCGTGATGGCACCGTGCAGTCGCTGAAGGTCAAAGGCATGCATCGGCTGCCCCAGTTCCAGCATGACGTAATTGGTCACATCGACAACCGGGCTGATACTGCGGATACCGCACCGACGCAATTGCTCCTGCATCCACAACGGTGTGCGGGCAGCGGTTGAAACACCATCGATGACTCGTCCCAGATAACGCGGGCAGGCAGCGGCATCCTCGACAATGACGTCCATCCGGGCCTGACTGGTGGCTGCAACCGCTTTCATTGACGGGCCGCGGACCGTACAGCGATTCAATACTCCCACCTCGCGGGCAACCCCGGCGACACTCAGGCAATCACTGCGGTTCGGTGTCAAACCCAGTTCGATCGAGACATCGTCGAGCTGCAGGTAATCCCGGATATCATCCCCCGGCCGGGCATCATCCGCCAGCGGCATCAGGCCATCGGAGCGTTCCGCCAGGCCAAGTTCGGCGGCTGAACACAACATGCCCTGTGATTCGACGCCGCGCAGTTTGGTTTTCTTGATCTTCAGTCCGCCGGGCAGCCGGGCACCGATACAGGCCGTCGGTACACGCATACCTACGGTCACATTACGCGCGCCGCAGACAATACCCAGTAAGGTCCCTGATCCGACATCGACCTCGCATACCTGCAGGCGATCGGCCTGCGGATGCGGGGCAATCGCGGTCACCAGGCCGACGACGACGCCACTGAAGTCTGCAGCGACCGGCTCGATCGCATCAACCTCCAGCCCGGCCATCGTCAACTGCTCTGCCAGCTCCGCCGTCGACACCGGTGGATCGACCCACTCACGCAACCATTGTTCACTGAATTTCATTGTTTATAAAACCAAATATGAATATTAAAATGCTTATTTTCTATATATTGTTTTAATAATATTAGTGACATCTGCAACAAGCATCGTGATGAGATCTCTCACACTACGGCCCGAAAAAGACGGGCTTCCGGATCGAGATGACAGTGAAAAAAATGATAGACTCGCTACTCCTCACCCCTCACTCCTCACTCCTCACTCCTCAATCAGCACTCAGCACTCAGCACTCAGCACTCAGTCCTCTTTTAATTAAACTGCCGCAAAAAACGCAGGTCATTCTCAAAAAACAATCGCAGGTCGGTTACGCCGTGACGCAGCATGGTCAGGCGCTCGACACCGAGGCCAAAGGCAAAACCGGTATAACGTTCATTATCGATGCCGACGTTATCAAAGACCTGCGGGTGAATCATGCCGCAGCCACCCACTTCCAGCCAGCCGCTATGACTGCAGACGCGGCATCCTTTGCCACCGCAGATCACACAGGCGATATCAAACTCTGCGGAGGGTTCGGTAAACGGGAAATAAGAAGGGCGGAAACGCACGGCCAGGTCGCGGTCGAAAAAGCCCTGCAGGAAATCACTGACCAGGCCCTTCAGATCGGCGAAACTGACATCGGTATCGACCATAAAACCCTCGACCTGGTGAAACATCGGCGTATGGGTGACATCGGAATCACAGCGATAGACGCGCCCCGGAGCGATAACGCGTAGCGGTGGCTGCTTATCCTTCATAACCCGGATCTGTACCGGCGATGTGTGGGTACGCAATACCGTATGGGCATCAAAATAAAAGGTGTCATGCATGGCTCGCGCCGGATGATCGGCGGGGATATTCAGGGCCTCGAAGTTGTAGTAATCGTTCTCGATTTCCGGCCCCTCGGCGACCTCGAAACCGGCCTGGGCGAACAAGGCAGTAATCCGTTGCAGGGTCTGGGTCACCGGGTGCAGACCGGCCGCGGACATCCCTCGCCCGGGCAGGGTCACATCGACAACCCCGGCACTCAGGCGTGCATCCAGTTGCTCACGTGTCAGTACCTCGCTACGCGCCGTGATCGTCTGTTCCAGTGCCTGCTTGGCGACGTTGATCTGCTGCCCCAGTTGCGGCCGCTGTTCGGGAGGGACATCCTTGAGCTTCTTCATATAGCCGGTCAGGACACCCTTTTTTCCCAGAAAATGGACCCGCAGACGATCCAGCGCCGCCAGGTCGGCCGCCGCCATTATGTCCTCGCCGGCCTGTTTAATCAGTGTCTGTAATTCCTGCACATCCTTCCCCGTTGTCAGCGTGTGTCGCAGCGCTCACTGTAGCAAATAATTGACTACAGGTTCAGTTGGTAAAATTTTTCAGCACCCTGATGGTTTCATCTGCCCGGGAACAGGCGGCAAGAAAAAAGGGGACTGGCAGCACCGGTCCCCTTCCTGTTCCCTGTTCAGCGGGCCTGCACTACCCGCAACAATCGTCAATGGTCAGACGAGTCTCAGGCGGCGGCATCGACCAGGCCGGCCTTGGCCTTTTCGGCGATGGCGGCAAAGGCTGCCATATCATGTACGGCCAGATCGGCCAGTACCTTGCGATCCACCTCGATGTTGGCCTTGTTCAGTCCATTGATCAAACGGCTGTACGACAATCCACATTCACGCGCCGCTGCGTTGATGCGCGCAATCCACAGGCTGCGGAACTGGCGTTTCTTCTGGCGACGATCGCGATAGGCATACTGGCCGGCCTTGGTGACCGCCTGGACCGCCACGCGGTAGACATTCTTGCGCCGGCCACTATAACCCTTGGCCTGGGCGATAACCTTTTTATGTTTGGCGCGCGCTGTGACGCCACGTTTTACTCTTGGCATGGGTCATTCCTCCTAGGCGTACGGCAACATACGCTTGACCAAGGCGGTATCACTTTCGTGAACCATGACGGCACTGCGCAACTGACGCTTGCGCTTGGTTGTCTTCTTGGTAAGGATGTGACTCCGATGAGACTGTTTGCGCTTGAAGCGCCCCGTGGCATTGGCCGAAAAACGCTTGGCCGCGCCCTTGTGTGATCTGATTTTTGGCATTTTCCCAACTCCGCATTCGTTAGGTATTAATAAAATAGTGGAGATCAATCCACCCTCATTTTTTCTTCAGCGGTGCCAGCACCATCACCATCTGACGGCCTTCCATCTTGGGGAACTGCTCGACCGTGGCCAGTTCTTCCAGATCCGTCTGCACGCGTTTCAACAAATCACGCCCCAATTCCTGATGGGCCATTTCACGTCCACGAAAACGTAGCGTGACCTTGGCTTTATCACCTGCTGTCAGGAAACGTACCAGGTTGCGAAGCTTTACCTGATAATCCCCTATTTCCGTCCCTGGACGAAACTTAACTTCCTTGACCTGGGTCTGCTTCTGTTTCTTTTTCGCCGAGTGGCGTTTCTTGTTTTCTTCAAACAGATACTTGCCATAGTCCATCACCCGGCATACCGGTGGTTCACCATTGGGAACTATTTCTACCAGATCAAGGGTCGCCTCTTCCGCGGCGGCGATGGCTTCATCCAGATCAACCACACCGACCGGCTCCCCGTTTTCATTGATCAACCGCACCTGGGGCGCGGTTATATCGTCATTGAGGCGTAATTCTTTTGCAGCTATTGTTTAATCCTCCAAAATAACACGGCCGCGGCTCGCAATCTCCCCCAGCAAGTGATCAGCAAGGGTTTGTTGCGACATAACCCCGAGATCCTCGCCACCTTGCGTGCGCACGGCCACTGTCTTGTCTGTCATCTCCCTATCACCGATAACCAGAAGATAGGGTACTCGTTGTAGAGTATGCTCGCGGATTTTAAAGCCAATCTTCTCATTTCTCAAGTCTGATTTGGCCCTGAGGCCCTGATTTATCAGGAATTCTTCAAGTTTGCGGACATAATCGGCCTGTTTTTCGGAAATATTCAGGATCGCGACCTGGATCGGCGCCAGCCACAATGGGAAACGACCGCCATGTTCCTCGATCAGGATTCCGATGAATCGCTCGAGCGAGCCAAGGATAGCCCGATGCAGCATCACCGGCACCTGTCTGGAGCCATCCTCGGCGACATAGCTGGCCCCCAGACGGCCCGGCATTGAAAAATCGACCTGGATCGTCCCGCATTGCCACACCCGACCCAGGCAGTCCTTCAACGAAAACTCGATCTTCGGCCCATAAAACGCGCCTTCGCCGGGCTGCAGGTCCCAGGCCAAACCCTTGCTGTCCAGGGCCTGTTCCAGTGCCGCCTCGGCCTTGTCCCAGACGCTATCATCACCAACACGATTCTCGGGCCGGGTCGACAACTTGATGATGACCTCGTTAAAGCCAAAATCAGCGTAGACCTGATACAGCATATCTATAAAGACCGCCACCTCGTCCTGGACCTGTGCCTCGGTACAAAAGATATGGGCATCATCCTGGACGAAATTACGCAGGCGCATCAGCCCGTGCAGGGTTCCGGAGGGTTCGTTTCGCAGACAGGAGCCGAACTCGGCCATACGCAACGGTAGATCACGGTAACTCTTCAGACCCTGGTTAAATATCTGCACATGGCAGGGACAATTCATCGGCTTGATCGCGTAATCGCGGTTCTCCGAATGGGTCGTGAACATGTCCTCGTGGAATTTTTCCCAGTGGCCGGATTTCTCCCACAGGCTGCGGTCGACGACCTGCGGCGTGCGTACCTCGCTATAGCCGTTGTTACGCAGCAGTCCGCGGATATACTGCTCGACCTCTCGATAGATGGTCCAGCCATTGTCATGCCAGAACACCATACCCGGCGCCTCTTCCTGCATGTGGTAAAGATCAAGCTGTCTGGCCAGCTTGCGATGATCGCGCTTCTCGGCCTCTTCGAGGCGGTGCAGGTAGGCCTTCAGGTCTTTCTTATTGGCCCAGGCAGTACCATAGATACGCTGCAACATCTCGTTGCTGGCATCGCCGCGCCAGTAGGCACCGGCCAGCTTGGTCAGCTTGAAGGCTTTGAGCTTGCCGGTCGAGGGTACATGCGGACCCCGGCACAGGTCGATAAAATCACCCTGCTGATACAGAGACAGCACCTCATCGGCAGGGATATCCTCAATGATCCGGGCTTTATATTCCTCGCCCATATTACGGAAAAAGGCCACCGCTTCGTCACGCGATTTAACCGAACGGGTCACGGGCAGATCCCGGGCACTGATCTCGGCCATCTTGTTTTCGATGGCGGCGAAATCATCGGGATGGAAACCCGGCTGATAATAAAAGTCGTAATAGAAACCGTCTTCGATCACCGGACCGATCGTGACCTGGGCATCCGGGTACAGGGACTTGACGGCCTGGGCCAGCAGATGGGCCGTCGAGTGACGGATGATCTCCAGACCCTCGTCATCGCGATCGGTAATAATGGCCAGTTCGGCATCGTGCTCGATCACATGTGAAGCGTCCACCAGTCGGCCATCCAGGCGTCCGGCCAGCGTCGCTCGGGCCAGGCCCGGGCCGATTGCAGCGGCGACGTCGGCGACGGTCACCGCCTGCTCAAAATGACGCTGACTGCCGTCGGGTAAGGTGACTGTTGGCATTCTTGCAGACCCTGTATGCATACAAAAAGGCACCGCTCTATCAGAGGCAGTGCCTGTATCTGGTAGGCGCGATTGGATTCGAACCAACGACCCCCACCATGTCAAGGTGGTGCTCTAACCAACTGAGCTACGCGCCTGCAAACCGGTAACTGTACAGCACAGCTACATGGCTGGCAAGCGCCGCTCTTATACGCGCGAACGGTGTATCTTCGCAATCAGTAGCAAGTATTGATGGCTACAAATCTGCTGATGAACAGACCGCCTTATGACCATCCATTAACGGCGCCAATCATCTGCCGACCACCGGCCATTCCATCCAAAATAGCCATGTAACGCCGCAGGCTCGGATTCTGAACCCGGCAATTAATCAGGGGCGCAGTTGTTCATGCCCTAACCTGCTATACTTCGACAAGCAATTGATATATAATAGAAAACTTAATTTACCAACATGTAAGATGGCGACATGAAATCACACCATGAGCTTGTCGAGCTACAACATGCGATCTATGAATCCAAGAATCCTACCAGACGCTGGCTGCACACGACACGCAAACGGTGGATCAATGCCGCTATCGAAAAATATTCGACAGCCGGCGGTTCCGCCCTCGAGATAGGGCCTGGATCAGGCTTATATCTACCGATGCTGGCTAGGCACGCCGCCCGGGTCGTTACCGTCGATATTGAATCCGTCTATCTTGAACAGGCAAAACAGTCCGGCAACTTGCCGGAAAACGTCGAATTCCGGCTCGATGACATTACTCACTCCTCCCTGGCCGACAATACATTTGACCTGATCCTGTGCACCGAGGTCATAGAACATATAGCCGACTCCTCGGCCGCATTAAGGGAGATCGGACGCATCCTCAAACCCGGTGGAATCGCTATCATCACAACTCCGCAAAAATTCAGCCCGCTGGAACTGACGGCGAAAATAGCATTCCTACCCGGTATTATTAACATAGTCCGCATGATCTATAACGAACCCATACTCGAGACCGGACATATCAACCTGCTAACCGAATCTTCGCTAAGGGAACAGATCGCAGCCGCTCGGTTACAAGTTATCGAGAATGACAAAACAGGTGTATACATCCCTTTGATTGCTGAATTCACCGGCAATCCTGGACAGAAAATCGAAGCAAGACTCGAGCAGGCCTTGAATAACACCTTCCTCGACTGGCTACTTTGGACGCAATACTACATCACGAGAAAATCTCCGGACTAGCACCAGGCGAATCTATGGATTTACGACACTGACGATGAACCTGGATATCATGAAATTGGGTCGTTTCGGTTTTGTTGGCGGACTGGGAACCGTCGTCTATTTCTTATCCCTGTGGCTGATGGTTGAAAAGATCCATATCAGCGTCATGCTCGCCACCAGCCTGTCATTCATCCTGGTGATTATTGAAAATTACCTCCTGCATTATCACTGGACCTTCGGCAGTAACCGCCAACACAGGACTGCCTTCCCCCGGTTCTTACTGATGAGCATCACCGGGTTTTCATTAAACTGGGGCATCATGTATATAGGTACAGTAATGCTAAATTATAATTATATGCTTATCCAGAGCCTGTCGATCGTAGTGGTCGTCATGTGGAACCTCGTTATAAGCACTTTGATCTTTCACCCGGTAAATGAAAGCCGTTAGGAAATAAACAACCTCCGGAAACGGGCAAACGATGATGCGCTTATGAATATAGCAACAAACAAGCAAAGACTGGTCTCGGTAATCGTCCCTGCATTCAATGAGGAAGAGGTCATTCGCAGTTTTCACAAGCGTCTGATCGATACGATTAACACACTGGCGGATACCTTTGAAATCATATATGTCAATGACGGCAGCACAGATTCAACAGCAGCGATACTAAAGGAATTTTGCACCGGTGATAAACGTGTCGGTCTCATAGACCTCAGCCGGAATTTCGGCAAGGAAATCGCTATGACCTCGGGTATCGACAATGCGCATGGCGATGCGGTAATCGTCATCGATGCCGACTTGCAGGACCCGCCGGAATTAATCAGCGAATTGATCGCAAAATGGGATGAAGGCTTCGATATCGTCAACGCCCAGCGTGAAAGCCGTGCGGGAGAGACCTGGTTTAAAAAATATACCGCCCATGCCTTCTATCGACTGATAAAAAGAACGACGCATGTCAATATCCCTGAGGACACCGGCGATTTTCGCCTGCTTGACAGAAAGGCAGTAGATGCCCTGGCCGGGCTGCGTGAAAGAAACCGCTTCATGAAGGGCCTGTTTGCCTGGATTGGCTACAACAGCACCAATGTACTTTATCAAAGAGACAAACGATTCGCCGGAACATCCAAGTGGAATTACTGGCGCCTGTGGAACCTCGCCATCGAGGGATTTACCTCGTTCACGACTGCACCATTGAAGATGTCCACCTACATCGGCATGCTTACTGCAGCCTTGTCGCTGGTGTATGGGACATTTATCATCGCCCGTACACTGATGTTCGGAAACCCGATTGCAGGTTATCCGTCGTTGATCGTTGTCATACTGTTTATTGGCGGCGTACAGCTTATCAGTATCGGTATCATAGGCGAGTATTTAAGCAGGATTTTTGATGAAACCAAAAAACGCCCACTCTACCTGATCAAGGATCAGATACCGAGTCGGCAACAGCCGCAAGATACCGGGGAAGAAACATCAGATGATTAAGCTATCCAGGCAACTGTACAAACATATCACGGCGGAAAAGATAGCCCTTTATACCTCGCTGCTACTGTTAATCATCATAACGTTCTCCGGACTCGCTTTCAGAAACCAGGCTCTGGACGCGGGCCTGCCTTATAATGTCTATGTCGATGAGGGTTTCATTACCGTGCCGGCGAAGCAGATCATGACCAGCGGTGACCTGAATCCACACTACTTCCACTACCCTTCACTGCCAATCTACCTGGTGACCGCCGGCATGGTTTTGGGCTACTTCCATTCCGCTCCGGAAATGGAACACCACGCCCTGGATCTGAACGCTATTGGCAGGGTCACCTATCCGTATTATGAAAAACCAGGAGTGATAAAGGGCGCAAAGCTGCTGTTTGCCCTGCTCTCTGTCACGGCTTTTCTCTTTGTTTCCTTTACTGCCTATCGGGCGTTTGGCAATAAAGCCCTGCTGTTTTTACCCGCACTGTTTCTCTCTATGTCGACATTTTATTTTTCCGAGTCATGGAATTATTTAAACGTTGATATCATAGGTGCCGTTGCCGTCAGTTTTTTTTATTTTTGCGTCTACCTGGGCAAGGACAGGGATACCTATACCTCGAAGGCCATCATCCCTGGCATTGCCGCCGGTATCGTCATCGCATCTAAATACAACCTGTTTCCTGTCCTGTTGATCACCCCGTTAGCTATCTTCCTGTTCAGCAACAAAGACCGCGGCCGCAAGATATTTCTAAGCATACTGATTTCCCTGTTAACTTTCTTCTTGCTCACACCTTACGCCATCCTCGACATGGGAACCTTCGTCGCACATGTCGCCTACCAGATCAATCATTACCAGACAGGCCATACGGGCGCCAGTTACTCCGGTATCCAGCACCTGATCAAGAACCTGAACTCAATCAGGTCAAGTTATGGCTGGTCATTGACACTACTGGGCATAGCCGGCTGTCTCTATGCTCTCAGACTCAACTGGCGGCATGGACTGATTCTATTGTCCTTCCCACTGCTGCTGTTATTCTACATGAGCTCACAAAAGGTCTTTTTTCCACGCAATATCCTGGCAACGATTACACTGTTCCCGATTTTTATATCTCTTGGTGTCCTGCTGGCATACCGTATTCTGGAAACCGCCGTCAGAAGAGCTCCGGCTCTCAACGCTCTGTCTGACAGTATCCGGCTGTGGCTGACGGCCCATACCCCGATCAAATTCAGAAACCATCAGGCCGTAAGTGCGTCGTTAGTGGGCCTGGTCCTGATTATAATACTTGCCCCGACTTCAAGGCTGTTGGCGCCAACGATACAGGAAGACAGCAGGAATACCGTCGTACGCTGGATAGAAAAAAATATCCCGCGGGGACAGACGCTGTTTATTTCCCGGGAACTCGGCATGGATCTCAGCCGCTTCTCGGTAAAATATAACCTTAAACTCATCGATTTCCGCAAGGACAATCCCAATCAGTTATACCGGCAATTCAGAACCCTGAACTGCTATATCATTGCACCCACATTCAAGTCCAGGATTGCGTCCCAAAAAAACAGGATGTTGGCCGACAAAATCAATAACAGAACGGATTTATTGCTGAAAGGTTTCGAAAAAATAGCAGACTTCGGCACCACACCCCTGTTTATCAATACGAGTTACAAGGCTTCATGGTACGAGAAGAATTTCACCTATATGCCGGTATCATCCAGAACACCGCTGTTTTCCGTCTACACCAACACCGACGAATCACGCTCACCGGACAGACCATGACAGTTCAATCAAAACACAACGATGCGCTAGGCTGACAAACCCAGGCTGGAGTCTCGCATTCTTTCCAGCTGATCGCGAACGGCAGCGGCCTCCTCGAATTCCAGATCACGGGCATGACGGTACATCTTCTGTTCCAGTTTGTGTATCTGCTTTTGCAGTTCCTGTGGCGACATCGTCGAATATTCCAGTTGCTCCTCGGCGACCCGCGCATATTCACGCGCTGGTAACGGCGCCCCCGGCACATGGCCTCCCATGATATCGGCGACGGCCTTTTCCACCCCTTGCGGGGTAATGCCATGGGCCTCGTTATAGGCCAGCTGTTTGTTACGCCGGCGCTCGGTCTCGTCAATTGCCCTTTGCATCGAACCGGTGACATGATCGGCATACAGAATCGCCATGCCATGCAGGTTACGCGCTGCACGGCCAATGGTCTGAATCAACGAACGTTCGGAACGCAGGAAGCCTTCCTTGTCCGCATCGAGAATAGCTACCAGTGACACCTCGGGGATATCCAGGCCCTCGCGCAGCAGGTTGATACCCACCAGTACGTCAAACTCCCCCAGGCGCAGATCGCGGATGATTTCAATACGTTCGACGGTATCGATATCCGAATGCAGGTAGCGCACACGCACACCATGCTCATCGAGATAATCGGTCAGATTCTCGGCCATCTTCTTGGTCAATGTCGTAATCAGGACCCGCTGGCCAAGCGGCGTGCGAATGTTAATCTCTGACAACACATCATCGACCTGGGTCGTGGCCGGTCGTACCTCGATCGCCGGATCGACCAGACCGGTCGGGCGTACCACCTGTTCGGCGACGGCATCGGCATGTGCCTGCTCGTACGGGCCAGGAGTAGCCGAGACGTAGACCGTCTGCGGCACCAGGCGCTCGAATTCGTCAAAACGCAGCGGCCGGTTGTCCAGTGCCGAGGGCAGGCGAAACCCGTATTCGACCAGGGTCTCCTTGCGTGAGCGATCGCCCTTGTACATGGCACCGACCTGCGGCACCATGACGTGACTTTCGTCCATGAATAACAGGGCGTTATCCGGCAGGTAGTCAAACAACGTCGGTGGCGGTTCGCCGGCCTCGCGGCCGGACAGATAGCGTGAATAATTCTCGATGCCGGAACAATACCCCAGCTCCATGATCATCTCGATATCAAAACGGGTACGCTGTTCCAGGCGCTGTGCCTCTACCAGCTTGTTGGCGGTATATAGCTGCTCGAGCCGGTCATGCAATTCCGCACGAATAAGATCGAGGGCATTGACCAGCGTCTCCCGAGGCGTGACATAATGACTCTTCGGATACACCGTCAACCGCGACAGCCGTTGCAACACTTCGCCGGTCAGGGGATCAAAATAGGCCAGCGATTCAATCTGGTCATCAAACAGTTCCACCCTCACGGCATCGCGCTCGGACTCGGCCGGAAAGATATCGATGACATCGCCGCGTACGCGATAGGTGGCGCGGTGGAGTTCGACATCGTTGCGGGTGTATTGCAGTTCGGCCAGGCGACGCACCAGGTCGCGCTGATCGATGGTATCGCCGCGTACCAGATGCAGGACCATGCTCAAATAGGCTCGCGGATCGCCAAGGCCGTAGATTGACGATACCGAGGCGACGATCACCGCATCGGGTCGTTCGAGCAGGGCCTTGGTCGCCGACAGGCGCATCTGCTCGATCTGTTCGTTGATCGAGGCATCCTTTTCAATGAACATGTCACTGGCCGGGACATAGGCCTCGGGCTGGTAATAATCATAATAGGAGACGAAATATTCGACGGCATTATGGGGGAAAAACTCCTTCATCTCGCCATAGAGCTGCGCCGCCAGCGTCTTGTTCGGCGCCAGCACGACGGTCGGCCGCTGTACCTGCTGGATGACATTGGCCATGGTAAAGGTCTTGCCCGAGCCGGTGACCCCCAGCAGGGTCTGGTGGGCCAGCCCGCTGTTCAGGCCCTCGACCAGCGCGGTAATGGCCATCGGCTGATCACCGGCCGGTTTAAACGGGGAAACGAGTTCAAACGACTTTGTCATGGCATATCCATACAGAAGCGAAATTTTTTGTTCATCGTGGCGGTGACATCAAGTATATTACAAACAGGGTAAACAACCGGGAGTAATCGAGTGTGAAATTATCGGATCGCGTCAAACGCATCAAACCGTCACCGACCCTGGCTATTACGGCCCGGGCCGCGCAATTACGTGCCGAAGGCAAGGATATAATCGGCTTCGGCGCCGGCGAGCCCGATTTCGACACCCCGGACCCGGTCAAGCGCGCGGCTATCAAGGCCATCGAGGACGGTTTCACCAAGTATACCGCCGTGGCCGGCACCGCCGAACTTAAACAGGCGGTTATCGCCAAATTCGCCCGTGACAACGGCTTCGACTACAGGCCCAACCAGATTTTAGTGTCGGTCGGCGGCAAACAGAGTTTTTATAACCTGGCCCAGGCCCTGCTCGGCAACGGCGATGAGGTCATTATCCCGGCCCCGTACTGGGTCTCCTACCCGGACATGGTGCTGCTGGCCGATGCCACGCCGGTCATCGTCCCGTGCGGGATAGAACAGGGCTTCAAGATGACCCCGGCACAGCTCGAGGCAACGATCTCGCCGAAAACCCGCCTGGTGGTACTCAACAGCCCCTCCAACCCGACCGGTGCAATGTACACTCGCGAGGAGCTGGCGGCACTGGGCGAGGTGTTGCTCAAGCACCCAGACATCGTCGTCGCCAGTGATGATATCTATGAGCACATCCTGCTCGGTGACAAACCCTTTTGCAATATCCTGATGGCCTGCCCGGCACTGGTCGACCGCGCCATCATCCTTAACGGGGTTTCCAAGGCCTACTCGATGACCGGCTGGCGCATCGGCTATGCCGCCGGACCGGAGCCGCTGATCACGGCGATGAAGGACATCCAGTCACAAAGCACCTCCAACCCGACCTCGATCTCGCAGGTGGCCGCCCAGGCGGCACTGGACGGTGACCAGGGATTCATCGAGATGATGAATGTCGCCTTTCGCGAGCGACACCGTTTTATTGTCGACAGCCTCAACGCCCTGCCCGGTGTCGAATGCCTGCCGTCCGACGGCGCCTTTTACGCCTTCCCGAAGATGAGTGACGCAATTGCCGTGATGGACGGTATCAGCGATGACGTGGCCTTCGGCGAATACCTGATCAATGAGGCCGGCGTGGCCCTGGTACCGGGTTCGGCCTTCGGCGCCCCGGGTTACATGCGCCTTTCCTTCGCCACCAGTATGGAAAAATTACAACAGGGCATGAAACGGTTAGCATCAGCCCTGGGCGGCAGCTGAATAAACGGCTGCAGCGAATACCAATACATAACTTGATAACTACGAACTGGAGTATATAGCATGAAGACATGGGTTGTGATTATGGCCAACAACAGCGAACCCGAACAAAAGGTTTATCTGGTCGGGATCCATTCCAGCCAGGAGGCGGCCAACCAGCATGTGGCCGAACTGGCCAGTGGCAGCAACAACTCGCTGCAGGTGGTCGAGATGAATGTCGATGACCGCCAGCCGCCGATACTGGTCGGCCGTTCACCGTCCGCTGACACCAAGGACTGTAAGAAGAATACACCGAACGGTTGATACTACGAGTGAGGAGTGAGGAGTGAGGAGTTAGGAGTGAGGAAAACTACTTCTGGATCGGCACGTTCAGATGAGAGAAACAGTTCTTTTATTTCATGTGCAAAAATCGAAACAAAGAAATAATGTAAGAATCAAATATTATTATCTGATTACTCCTCACTCCTAACCCCTCACTCCTCACTCAAACTATTGATCACTTGCCGGTTCGTAACCGAGATTGGGTGCCAGCCAGCGCTCAACCTCCGCCACAGTCAGATCCTTGCGGCGGGCATAATCCTCGACCTGATCACGGCTGATCTTGCCGACGGCAAAATAACGTGACTCGGGATGGGCAAAATACCAGCCACTGACCGTGGCCGCCGGGGTCATCGCATAACTCTCTGTCAGCCTGATCCCGGCTTTATTTTCAGCGTCCAGCAACCGCCATAACAGGGCCTTCTCGGTATGCTCCGGGCAGGCCGGATAACCGGGTGCCGGACGAATCCCCTGGTAGGCCTCGTTGATCAGGGCGTCGTTATCAAGGACCTCATCCGATGCGTAACCCCAGAATTCCGTCCGTAGCCGTTGATGCAGGCGCTCGGCCAGGGCCTCGGCCAGGCGGTCGGCCAGCGCCTTGAGCATGATGCTGTGATAATCGTCGTGGTCGGCTTCAAAGGCCTGCACCCGCTCATCGATACCCAGCCCGGCGGTCACGGCGAAGGCACCGATATAGTCCTGTACCCCGCTGTTCTTTGGTGCGACAAAATCACTCAGGCACTGGTTGGGTTTACCATCCGGACGCTGATGCTGCTGACGCAGGTGATGCAAGGTCAATACGACCGTATCCCGTGTAGCATCCGCATAGACCTCGATATCATCTCCGACCGCATTGGCCGGAAACAGACCATATACGGCACGGGCGGTTAACCAGTGTTCATCGACGATGCTGTCCAGCATCTGCCGGGCATCGGCATACAGACGCCGGGCCTCGGCGCCCTTGTCCGTATCATCGAAAATCTTCGGATAGCTGCCCTTGAGTTCCCAAGTGTGAAAAAACGGCGTCCAGTCGATAAAGTCGACCAGCTCGGCCAGCGGGTAATCACCGATCACATGCACACCCGTTTGTAGCGGCTGGGGAACAGTGTATGTGCTCCAGTCTATGGCCACGGCATTGGCCCGCGCCTGCTCCAGTGTCAACCATTTTTCCTGGCTCCGGCGCCCGCTATGACGCTCACGCACCTGCCCGTATTCCTGTCGCAAACCGACAACGAAGTCTTCACGGGTACCGTCACTGACCAGGTTCTGGGCCACACCGACGGCCCGTGATGCATCCTTGACCCAGACGACGGGATGATCGCAGACCGGCTCGATCTTGACGGCGGTATGGGCCTTTGAGGTCGTCGCCCCGCCGATCATCAACGGCAGGTCCAGGCCCAGTCGTTTCATTTCCCTGGCCACATGCACCATTTCATCCAGCGATGGTGTGATCAGGCCACTGAGGCCGATAATGTCCACCTGTTCCTGTATCGCGATATCGAGGATCTTTGCCGCCGGCACCATGACCCCGAGATCGATGACCTCGAAGTTATTACATTGCAACACCACACCGACGATATTCTTGCCGATATCATGCACATCACCCTTGACCGTCGCCATCAATATCTTGGCCTGAGCGTTGGCCCCGCCCTGCTTGCCGGCTTCGATATAGGGCAACAGATAGGCAACGGCCTTTTTCATCACCCGCGCGCTCTTGACTACCTGGGGCAGGAACATCTTGCCGGCACCGAACAGGTCACCGACGACATTCATCGCCGCCATCAACGGTCCCTCGATGACCTCGATCGGCTGGTCGAACAGCTGGCGGGCCGCTTCGGTATCCTCGATGACGTACTGATCAATCCCCTTCACCATCGCATGCGACAGGCGCTGATCGACCGGCAGCTCGCGCCAGGAAAGATCCTCGGCCTGCCGTACCGTCGAGCCGTCACCGCGGTATTGCTCGGCAATCTCGAGCAAGCGTTCGGTCGCATCGTCGCGCCGGTTGAGAACGACGTCCTCGACGCAGTCGCGTAATTCTGCAGGCAACTCATCAAACACCGCCAGCTGGCCGGCATTGACGATACCCATATCCATACCGGCGGCGATGGCATGATAAAGAAACACCGAATGGATCGCCTCGCGCACCGGTTCGTTGCCTCGGAACGAGAACGAGACATTGCTGACTCCCCCCGAGACCATCGCATGCGGCAGGGTCTGCTTGATCGTGCGGGTCGCCTCGATAAAATCAACGGCGTAGTTGTTGTGCTCATCGATGCCGGTGGCGATGGCAAAGATATTCGGATCGAAGATGATATCCTCCGCCGGAAAACACACCTGCTCAACCAGTATCCTGTAGGCGCGGGTGCAAATCTCGACCTTCCGGGCCCGGGTATCGGCCTGACCGTCCTCGTCAAAGGCCATGACTATAACCGCAGCGCCATACCGTCGAACCAGTGTTGCCTGTTCGATAAAGGCCGCCTCGCCCTCTTTCAGACTGATCGAATTGACGATCGGCTTGCCCTGGATACATTTCAGCCCGGCCTCGATGACCGGCCATTTGGATGAATCGATCATCACCGGAACGCGGGAGATATCCGGCTCGGAGGCGATCAGGTTGAGGAAGGTCTGCATCGCCTGCACCCCGTCCAGCATACCCTCGTCCATATTGATGTCGATGATCTGGGCGCCATTATCCACCTGCTGGCGGGCAACATCGAGCGCCTGTTCATAATGACCCTCGATAATCAGGCGCTTGAAACGGGCCGATCCGGTAACATTGGTACGCTCACCGACATTGACGAAGAGCGAATCGTCACCGATATTCAGCGGTTCGAGTCCGCTGAGCCGGCATTTAATATCAATCCCGGGTCTCCGTCGCGGGGCGACGCCGGAGACCGCGGCGGCAATGGCACGGATATGATCCGGCGAGGTGCCGCAACAACCACCGACGATATTCAGTAAACCGCTACGCGCCCATTCACCAATCTCGGCGGCCATGGCCTCGGCGGTCTCATCATAACCCCCGAATTCATTCGGCAGGCCGGCATTCGGGTGGGCGCTGATGTAACAATCCGTCAACGACGACAGTTCATCGACATGCTGGCGTAACTCCCGGGCCCCCAGCGCACAGTTCAGGCCAAAACTGAGCGGGCGGATGTGCCGCAATGAGTTCCAGAAGGCCTCGGCCGTCTGCCCGGATAAAGTCCGGCCGCTGGCATCGGTAATCGTACCGGAGATCATCACCGGCCAGTGCTGTCCCTGCTGCGAGAAATAACGATCAAGCGCAAACAGCGCCGCCTTGGCGTTCAGCGTATCAAAGACCGTTTCGACCAGCAGCAGATCGGCACCGCCATCGACCAGGCCACTGATGGCTTCGCTATAGGCCGTGACCAGCTCATCGAACGTGACATTACGGAAGTCCGGCCGGTTGACATCGGGCGAGATCGACGCCGTGCGATTGGTCGGCCCCAGTACCCCGGCAACAAAACGGGGCTGCTGCGGATTCGCCGCCGTGGCCGCATCCGCGGCCTCACGCGCCACCCGCGCCGCGGCTACGTTCAGCTCATAGACGATGGCTTCCAGCCGATAATCGGCCTGGGCGATCGAGGTCGCATTAAATGAGTTGGTTTCGATGATATCGGCCCCGGCCTCCAGGTAGGCGGCATGGATGTCACGCAAGATGTGTGGCTGTGTGATCGCCAGCAGGTCATTATTACCCTTCAAATCGCAGGGATGATTGGCAAATCGCTCGCCCCGATAATCAGCCTCTACAAGGCCATATCCCTGGATCATCGTACCCATTGCGCCGTCGAGAACCAGGATTCGCTGGCCTAGCTGCTGTTCAATCTGCTCTAGTGTCTTGTCATTCATAAAATAGTCTTTCTTTCCATAAACTTATAGCATTGTATCACGCCCGGAACATAATGTACGGGAAGAACCAGGGCAGCCGGATATTAAAGCGATGCCATCAGTTATCCGATAGTACTAGTAATCACGATGGGATGCTCAGCGCCAACAGCTGCAGCTTTAGCGGAAACGGCAGGGTGGCCAGTCATTGATGTTACCAGTACATACACTCCTTTCTATAAAAAATACCAATCCCGACTGCTACCGCTTTTTCAAGGTAACCGACTACCTGTATGTCTTCGGCCTGATCTTTCATATCCTGACGATCCCGGTCATGCTGTATCTGAACGCCGATGTCGTGGCGCGATACAATATCATCAGCATCATCGTGTCCTTTGTCTGTATCGTCATGAATCGCAAAGGCCTGCATGCATCGGCCTTCTCGCTGGCCTATATCGATATCAACATACATGCCTTCGTTGCCACCCATTACCTCGGCTGGGAGGCCGGTTTCTATCACTATATCCTGTTACTGGCCCCGTTGACGTTTTTCAATCCACTCTGGTCAATGGCGGTGAAACTGCTGTCAAGCACGATCATTGCCTTCAGTTTCACAACCCTGTTCCATACTTATCACGAAGTGGTCTATGGCGAGATCCTGGTTGACACCGGTATCGGGCATATCCTGTTCTACACCAATATCCTGACTATGGTCATCCTCTATTCAGCGATTGGCTATTACTACAGCCAGGCCGCCGATGATAACGAGGATAAACTTCGCACCGCTCAGCAGGAAGCCGAATGGATCGCCCATACCGATCCGTTAACCCGCATCGGCAACCGTCGGGCGATGTCACGGGAGATCCTGCGTGAGGTTAACCGCTGCCAGCGAACCCAGGACCCGTTCCTCATCGCCCTGTGCGATATCGATAATTTCAAATCACTCAATGACGATTATGGCCATGATTACGGTGACTACGTCCTCGTCAGCACCGCCAATCTGCTCAGCAACAGTATCCGTCAACATGATTATGTCGCCCGCTGGGGTGGCGAGGAGTTCATGATCCTGTTGACGAATACACAGCCCGAAGAAGGTCAGATGATTATCGATCGTCTGCGACAAAACATCGCCGCCAGCCGACATCACTATAAAGGCCGGGAATATCCGGGCATCACGATGACCTTCGGCCTGTGCCTGTATGACAATCGCCTTGATATCAATGACTGCATCAACGGTGCTGACAAGGCTCTGTACGAAGGCAAACACCTGGGTAAGAACCAGACGATTATGTACAATAACGACTATCAGGTTTGTCAGAGCACCGCATAGTCACCCGAACAACAGTCCGCTGCCGGTCGGAGGACCGCTACTCGCTGGCGGGGTGAACCTGGTTGATCCTATTATCTCTCCGCCGGCGACCACTGTTCCGCCTGTTGGAGCGCCAGTGACTGCTGGTCCGGCGATAAACGCCGTTGTAATTGCCAGCGGAAATTAAACAGGTCTTCGCTGACGATCCGGCAAAGCGGATCATCGTTACAATCCGCGGCCGAACGTTCGGCAATCAGGAACCAGCGATAGGACTGAACGGCCGCCTTACCCTCATAGTTATCCACCTGCCGCGCCAGCAACGCCGCCAGGCGGTATTGTGCATAGGCATTGCCATGCTCGGCCGCCTGTTTATACCAGTGTTCAGATTGGGCATCATCCTTAACCACCTCGCCCTGACCATATTCATAGATAAAACCCAGTTCGAACATGGCCTGGACGATACCTTGCCCGGCCGCCTTTTTATACCAGTAAACAGCATTCTTATAGTCACGTTGATAACCGATCTTGCCGGCAGCATACATCCCGGCCAGACGCATCATCTTGTCCACGTCACCCTGTTCGGCCGATTGCACATACAGATCCGCAGCCGCCTCGTAGCGCTGGGCCGCAAAGAAATCATCGCCCTTCTGGGCGCAGGCAGATAACATCGATACCAGCAAGACCAGCACCATGTTTGTATAGAATTTCCTGATTACAAATGCGTGGATCATCCCGATATCGTCTCCGTTTCTAATTCATGTCCGTTTACGCATAAGCAGTTCGGCCTGTTTCTCCGTCGACAGGATCAGCCGCAAAGAATCAAGATGTCGTTTTTCGCGAATGACCAGGCGTCCGTCGACCGCTTCGATATCACGCTTGACCGGGGTTGAGGAAAAATCCGCAAGGATATAGCCATTGGCGCCGCGGCCGTCACGGCGCGCGATCAACAGCGGGAACCAGGCGTTGACGCCTTCCTCATCCGCACGCTGCTGTACCTCATCCACCAGGGTCTGGTCGATTTGCCACAATCCCGGAAATTCCTGCGTCATCGACACCAGCAGGTAACCGAGGCCCTTGATCCTGAAGAGTGGCTGATCATCACTGCCGAGTCCATCGATCCTGTGCATTTCAGCACCGCGATCACGCAATGCCGTAAGGTATTGCTGCAACAGACCGGCACTGTCGGGGTCAACGTGGTCATTCATCACAGCAACAAAGTCTCCTGTTCCGGACACCGCTGGAATTGATGGAGTTTATCCGCGTGCAATACATCAGGTAACTCAGGCCATATTGTCGAGGATGGCGCGTTTGACTGAATCCATCGTCGCCTCGACCACGATCAACGGTCCCTTCGATAATTCGATTGCCGTGTCAGGATCCTTCAGACCATGGCCGGTCAGGGTGCAGACAACCTTGCTACCATTGATGATCCGTCCCGAGGTGATGTCACGGATGGCGCCGGCCACCGAAATCGCCGATGCCGGTTCACAAAAAACACCTTCCTTGTCAGCCAACAGCTTTTGTGCCGCCAGGATATCCTCATCACTGAACTCATCAAACCAGCCACCGGATTCCTTCTGCGCCGCCCAGGCCAGATCCCAGCTCTGGGGATGACCAATACGAATCGCCGTCGCCACCGTCTCCGGCTGGTCAACCATATGGCCGCGCAGAAAGGGCGCGGCGCCACTGGCCTGATAACCGGCCATCACCGGTACGCCGTTGATAATACCGCTGTCATGATATTCGTTATAACCCATCCAGTAGGCCGAAATATTCCCGGCATTACCCACCGGTAGACAATGATAGTCCGGTGATCCACCCAACTCCTCAACGATCTCAAACGCCGCCGTCTTCTGCCCCTGCAGGCGAAACGGATTGATCGAATTGACGATCGATACCGGCGCCTCGGCAGCCACTTCCTTGACCAGCCTCATGCCGTCATCGAAGTTGCCCTTGATCTGGATAATCACGGCACCATGCATCATCGCCTGCGCCAGCTTGCCCAGCGCGATCTTGCCTTCGGGTATGAGGACAAAGGCCGTGATGCCGGCACGCGCGGCATAGGCCGCCGCCGAGGCCGAGGTATTACCGGTCGAGGCACAGATAATCGCCCGGCTACCTTCTTCCACGGCCCGGGTCACCGCCATCGTCATACCCCGGTCCTTGAACGAACCGGTCGGGTTCAAACCCTCGTATTTGACGTAGATATCGACGTCGGTCTTCAGATGCCTGGGTATATTGCCCAGACGAATCAGTGGTGTATTGCCTTCGCCAAGGCTTATGATCCTTGTATCATCATGAACCGGCAGACGATCGCGGTAACGATCGATCAGGCCGGTATATCGGTCTCGAAATGTCATTTCAGATTCCTTCGCTTAAATCGTGTAGCTGTTTACGAGACTTAGCGTCCCAGCGGCTCCATACGGATGCGGGTGACGGCACCGCTGATGACGGCCAACGCCTCAATCCGGCTGATAGCCACATTCATCTTCTGTTCCATGACCCGGTGAGTCAGCATAATGATCGTCGCGGAGGTACTGTCCTCCGTCGGTTCCTTCTGGATAACAGCTTCAATACTGATATCCTGTTCACCGAGGATACGAGTTACCTCGGCCAGTACTCCGGGACGATCATCGGCCTGCATGCGCAGATAATAGGCCGTCTGTACCTGATCCATCGACAGTATCGTCGCATCGGTCAGCGCATCGGGCTGAAACGCGAGATGAGGAACACGATTATCCGGGTCGGTTGTCAGTGTCCGGGTTACATCAACCAGATCAGCGACGACGGCAGAGGCCGTCGGCTCGGCGCCGGCGCCGGCGCCATAATATAAAGTCGGACCGACGGCATCGGCCTGTACCAGCACCGCATTCATGACACCATCGACATTGGCGATCAGGCGCCGCTGCGGGATCAGTGTCGGGTGTACACGCAGTTCGATACCGGCATCACTGTGGCGAGTGATACCCAGATGCTTGATGCGGTAGCCCAGTTGTTCGGCATAGGCGACATCCTCGCGGGTGATGGTGCTGATGCCTTCGGTATAGACCTTTTCGAACTGCAACGGAATACCAAAAGCCAGAGACGCTAGTATCGTCAGCTTGTGGGCGGCGTCGATACCTTCGACATCGAAGGTCGGATCGGCTTCGGCATAGCCAAGCGCCTGGGCCTCGGCCAGCACCGAATCGAAATCACGACCCTTGTCACGCATCTCGGTGAGGATGAAATTACCGGTGCCGTTGATAATCCCCGCCAGCCACTGGATCCGATTGGCCGCCAGTCCTTCGCGGATGGCCTTGATGATCGGGATGCCACCGGCTACGGCGGCCTCGAAGGCGACAACCACGCCTTTTTCCTGGGCCGCCTGAAAGATTTCGTTGCCATGCATGGCGATCAGGGCCTTGTTGGCGGTCACCACATGTTTGCCATTGGCGATCGCCTGCAGCACCAGTTCGCGCGCCGGGTTATAACCACCGATCAACTCGACGACGATATCGATATCCGGATTATTGACCACGGCAAAGGCATCGTCACATAACTCTATACCCTCGACATTGACACCGGGAAACGTGGTTTCACGGGCAGCCGCGTGGATGATCCGTATACCACGACCGGCACGGCGCGCGATCTCCCCGGCATTACGCGCCAGCACATTGGCCGTGCCGCCACCGACCGTGCCCAAACCCAATAATCCTACCTTGACCGGTTCCACATTCTTCTCCTGGTACGCAATAATTCCTGGCTTGACCCTGCAGATTCAGGCTCAGGCCGTGGTGCCCCAATTATTCATCTCGTCCTTCCTGAACATCTGCCGCAAACCGCGTATCGCCTGGCGGGTGCGATGTTCATTTTCAATCAGACCGAAACGGACATGATCATCCCCGTAATCACCGAAGCCGATACCGGGCGATACCGCCACCTTGGCCTCATCGAGCAGTCTTTTACTGAATTCGAGTGATCCCAGATGCTGATAACGGTCCGGGATTTTAGCCCACACAAACATCGTGGCCTTCGGCTTTTCCACGCTCCAGCCGATGCTGGCCAGTCCGTCACACAACACATCACGACGTTGTTGATACATGTGCGCGATCTCATGCACACACTCCTGCGGACCCTCCAGCGCCGTGATGGCGGCAATCTGTATCGGAGTAAACATACCATAGTCGAGATAGGACTTGATCCTGGCCAGCGCCGCTACCAGCATCGGATTCCCGCACATGAAACCGACACGCCAGCCCGGCATATTATAACTCTTCGACAGGCTGTAGAACTCAACGGCAAAATCCTTGGCCCCTTCAACTTGCAAAATGGATGGCGCGCGATAATCATCAAAGACGATATCGGCATAAGCCAGGTCGTGAACCACCCAGATGTCATTTTCCCTCGCCATCGCTATGACCTTTTCAAAAAATTCCAGATCCACACATTGCGTGGTCGGATTGCCGGGAAAATTCAGCACCAGCATCTTGGGTTTGGGCCAGGAATCCTTGATCGCCTTTTCCAGTTCGGCAAAGAAATCCACATCCGGCACCAGCGGTACATGACGGATATCTGCACCGGCAATGGTAAAACCGTAGGGATGGACCGGATAGGCAGGATTCGGGACCAGCACCGCATCGCCCGGGCCGACCGTCGCCAGCGCCAGGTGCGCTAGTCCCTCTTTTGAGCCGATGGTGACGATGGCCTCGGTCTCAAGATCCAGTTCAACACCATAGCGGTCTTTATACCAGTTGCAGATCGCCCGACGCAGACGCGGCACGCCCCTGGACATCGAGTAGCGATGGGTATCACTACGCTGGACCGATTCGGTCAGTTTGGCGACGATATGAGCCGGCGTCGGTTGATCCGGGTTGCCCATACCGAAATCGATGATATCCTCACCCCGGGCCCGGGCCCGGGCCTTAAGTTCATTGACAATATTAAAAACGTACGGAGGTAACCGTTTGATTCGCTGGAATTCTTCTTTCACGTTGTTGCCAAATTCACTTGCAGTGAGGCCGCTGGGGCAAATTATAAATATTAACAGACTTTTTCCCAATACACAGCAAATCGAGGTTATCCGGGGGATCAAAACTCGCATCGGGGACCGTCATGTCATCCTGGGCATGACTGATTCCTCAGATCGCGTTGTCATCTGCTCCCGGAGGTCGGCGACAAACCAATAATATCTTGTCATCTCGAGACGGAGAGATCCGGCTTTATGGGCCCGCCCACATTGTCATTCCGAACCAAGGCCCGGCTTTATGGGCCGCAGCGTGAGGAATCTCATCGACATATGCGCATGATAACAATACTCAGAACCACCTAACGCCGAGATCTCTACCCGGAAATGTACTCATTCCATTTCCCGGCATAAATCACGCTACAGCCTTGTTCCACAAGGCTTGCGGTTCGAGATGACAAGGGCAGGTGACACTGGCAGATTAACGCATTTCACATTACCCATCACGCTTTACTCATAACTCACTGAAAATTCACCTTTCAGCCCTAACACATTGTCCAGTATAGAGATTTCATCATGTTTCCAGGATGTTTAATGGTCCATCAACCAGCCTCATCGGCCGACTGAGCAGGCCGGGCAAACGGTTACAATCAAATAAAGACCGCGTTTTTTCAAGTTTTTTCTTAACGGGCACGATAAGGAAACAAGGTCTGGGGTAAATACCCGGTTAAATAACAACAGAGGAAATCAGCTATGAATGCCAAGTCCGCACCAGAGAATGCTGACAAGCGTCAGGAAACACGTGTCAATGTCGAATTGCAGGGTCAGACCAATAACTTCAGTATCGAGTTCGGCGGTCAGTCACTACCGATCACCAATATCCGTGATGTGTCTGTCTCCGGTGTCGGCCTTGAGCTGGAACAGATTATCGCCAAGGGTGAAACCATCGAATTGATCTTTGATTCCGGCGATTTCAAATTGAAGGTCAAGGGTACCGTCGCCTGGTGTGATGCCAACAACAATCCGGTCTCCCTCGGCATCGAGTTCAGCCATGAATCACCCCGGGATAACATGCTGTTTTTTATGGCCATGCGGAAATTTCTGGATGAGTTTGACGGTATTACTCTGGATGTCTGATTTCAGCCAACAGCTACACCGCTAAGAGAACAAGAAAGGGGCCGTCAGGCCCCTTTCTTGTTTGTCATTCAATACCCGGATGCTATCAGGCCTCAGCCTCGGCAATGGCTTTCATACTCAGGCGTATGCGGCCCTGCTTGTCGATCTCCAGCACTTTAACCTTGACCGTCTCACCTTCGGACAGCTTGTCACTGACGTTCTCGACACGTTCGTCGGAGATTTGCGAGATGTGTACCAGCCCGTCCTTGCCCGGCAGGATGGTGACGAAGGCGCCGAAGTCCATCAGCTTGGCGACCCGGCCTTCGTAGATCGAACCAACCTCTACGTCGGCGGTGATCTGCTCAACACGACGCAAGGCCTCCTGGCCGGCGGCGCTGTCGACGGAGGCGATCTTGACCGTGCCGTCATCATTGATATCGATACTGGCACCGGTCTCTTCGGTCAGCGCACGGATCGTCGCCCCGCCCTTGCCGATGACATCGCGGATCTTCTCCGGATTGATCTTGATGGTGATGATACGCGGTGCATGCTCGGAGATGTCGGTACGCGCAGTCGAGATAACCTGGTTCATCTGTTCCAGGATCGTCAGGCGACCGTCCCTGGCCTGGTCCAGCGCCACACTCATGATGTCACGGGTGATGCCGTCGATCTTGATATCCATCTGCAGCGCGGTGATACCGTTAGTAGTACCGGCCACCTTGAAATCCATGTCACCGAGGTGATCCTCGTCACCGAGAATATCGGTCAATACCGCGCTCTGGTCACCTTCCTTGATCAAACCCATGGCGATACCGGCCACCGGTGCCTTGATCGGCACGCCGGCATCCATCAATGACAGACTGGCGCCACAGACAGAGGCCATCGAACTGGAACCATTGGATTCGGTGATCTCCGACACCACGCGGACGACATAGGGAAATTTTTCCAGGCCCGGCATCATCGCCGCAACCCCACGTTTGGCCAGGCGCCCGTGACCGATCTCACGGCGCTTCGGGCTGCCGACAAAGCCGGTCTCACCGACACATGACGGCGGGAAATTGTAATGGAACATGAACGGTTCCTTGCGCTCACCCTCGATGGCATCGATGATCTGGGCATCTCGCTCGGTACCGAGCGTGGTCACCACCAGGGCCTGGGTTTCGCCGCGGGTAAATACCGCGGAACCATGGGTGCGCGGCAAGACACCGACCTTGATATCGAGATTACGCACGGTACGGGTGTCACGACCGTCGATACGTGGCTCGCCGGCTATGATGCGACCGCGTACAATCTTTTTCTCCAGTTTGCCGAAGGCGTCCTTGACGGTTTCTGCATCCCACTGCGCATCGACCTCATCGGACAACAGCGCCACCGTGGTCGCGCGGATTTCGGCCACCCGATCCTGGCGGGCCAGTTTTTCCTGGATCTGGTAGGCGGCCGTCAACGGCTCAGCGGCCTGCTCGGCAACGGCGCTGGCCAGGGCATCATCGGCGGCCTGCGCCTGCCAGTCCCAGTACTCGGTGCCCAGCTCGGCGGCGAATTCACGAATGGCCTGAATAACAACCTGCTGCTGCTGGTGACCGAACAGGACCGCATCCAGCATCACCTCTTCCGATAATTCGCTGGCCTCTGATTCGACCATCAGCACGGCATTCTCGGTACCGGCCACGACCAGGTCCAGTTGTGATTCCTGCAACTGGCTGCCGGTCGGATTCAGGATATAGTTACCATTATTGTAACCGACACGGGCGGCGCCGATCGGACCGTTAAACGGCAGGCCGGCAATCACTGTCGCCGCCGAGGCGCCGATAATGGCCGGGATATCCGGATCGATCTCCTTGTCCAGCGACACCACGGTGGCAATAATCTGCACCTCATTGGTAAAACCCTTCGCAAACAGAGGCCGCATCGGACGATCGATCAGACGACAGGTTAAAGTCTCTTTCTCGCTCGGACGTCCTTCGCGCTTGAAGAAGCCTCCCGGTATCTTGCCGGCGGCATAGGTCCGTTCCTGATAATTGACCGTCAATGGAAAGAAATCCCGCCCTTCGTCGGCTTCCTTTTTTCCTACCACCGTCACCATCACCGTGGTATCACCCATGCTCACCATCACGGAGCCACTGGCCTGGCGGGCAATAGCGCCACTTTCCAGGGTCACGGTATGATCACCGTACTGGATTACTTTTTTTACAGGAGTCACTTAATTAATTCCTTAATATTTAATCGAACAATTGGAGTGTGGCCGTCCAGCGGCCGGAGAACGGGCGCAGCCCGACACACTGTGGCCAGTCACCCTTGACTGACTCGCAGCGTGTTTGTCTAATGTTATCGACGCAGTCCAAGACTGGTAATCAGATCCTGATAACGACTCTGATCCTTACCACGCAGATAATCCAGCAGCTTGCGCCGACTGCTGACCATCTTCAGCAAGCCCTGGCGCGAATGATGATCATGGGTGTGATCCTTGAAATGATCGGACAATTGATCGATCCTGGCCGACAATAATGCAACTTGAACCTCGGGTGAACCGGTGTCGCCCTCGCTACGCTGGTATTTTTTGACAACTGATGTCTTCTGTTCGCTACTAAGCGCCATAATATCCTCTAAAATCTCAAACCTGATCTGAAGCAGGGCATATTCTATCTGCTTCCCGCCCCAAATGACAAGACAAATCATGTTATTAGACCCAAAATCGGTCCTGCCTCGAAGCCGGGGAAAGGCGCGGAACACGACGTTCCTGCTGCATAGAGTCCTCCAGCAGCGACCGGGAGTCGTTCGACGAAACGCTCAGTGCGATCTGAGCAAACGTTTCGGTGCCAGACGGCCATCATCAAGGATATGACCGATGCCCAGAAACAGTGCCGGGGCGGTATAAACCCTGACCCAGCCCTGCGCCGGTGCCTTGGACACCTGCACCGTCTGCCCCTGTTTCAGATAACCGGCGACATCGTCATCCAGGCGTATGGCCGGCCAGTGTTTTACCGCCTGATCCGGGCCGAGCAACAGCGCATCCATGGCCTCGCTCCCGTCAGCCGTTGGCGCGGCCAGGGTCTCGAGTTGCGCCAGTGTCACCATGCGCCGGACATCAAAGTGACCGACGCCCAGACGTCGCAACGCGGTAATATGGGCGCCACATCCCAGGCGCGCGCCGATATCCTCGGCCAGGGTACGAATATACGTACCCTTGGAACACCTCACATCGATCTCCAGCCGCTCGCCGTCAAGACTGACAATCTGCAGCTCATGGATCGTCACCCGGCGTGGTCGACGTGCGACCTCGATACCCTGGCGCGCCAGTTTATACAGCGGCTGGCCGGACTGTTTCAGGGCCGAATACATCGGTGGTACCTGTTCGATGTTACCGGTGAATTCCGCTATCACCGTATCCACCAGCGCCCGCGTCACCATCGTCGTATCACGACGCTCAAGTACCTCACCCTCGGCATCCGCGGTCGTGGTGGTAACGCCTAGACGGATCGAGGCCTGATAATGTTTATCGGCATCGAGTAAAAAACCGGATAGCTTGGTGGCCTCGCCGAGACAGATCGGCAGCATACCGGTAGCGAGTGGATCCAGGCTGCCGGTATGTCCCGCCTTGGCGGCGGAAAACAGGCCTTTGACCCGCTGCAACGCGGCATTGGAGGTCAGGCCCCGGGGTTTATCGAGCAACAGGATGCCATTCACCGCTCTGCCCTGCTGGCGTCTGCGCCGTGACATCCGCTTACTCCGGAGAACGCTTGTCAGTGACCGCGGTACGGTTGAGCAGTGCCGTCAGGCGGTTGGCCTTCTCGGTGGTCTGATCGTGAATGAAACGCAGGGCCGGTGTCGTCCGCAATGTCAGGCGCCGTGACAATTCATGGCGCAGAAATCCGGCGGCATGATTCAGCGCCGCCACGGCGGCATCCGCCTGAGCCTGATCGGCACCGGCATGCTCACCCAGCACCGAAACATACACCTGGGCATGGGCCAGATCGGTACTGACCTCGACATCGGCAACGGTGACCATACCGACGCGCGGATCCTTGATTTCCTGCTGAATCAACTGGGCCAGTTCACGCTGGATCTGTTCACCGACGCGCAGTGTGCGGCTGAATTCCCTGGGCATCGAATCGCTACAGCTTGCGCTGAACCTCGGTACGTTCGAAAACCTCAATCTGGTCCCCGGGTCTGACGTCGTTGTAGTTCTTCACACCGATACCGCATTCAACCCCGGCCTTGACTTCATTGACATCGTCCTTGAAACGGCGCAGTGATTCGAGTTCGCCTTCGTAGATCACCACATTGTCACGCAACACACGAATCGGATTGTTACGCTTGACCACACCCTCGATCACCAGGCAACCGGCGATGGCACCCAGCTTCGGTGACTTGAAGACATCGCGGACCTCGGCCAGCCCGACGATCTCTTCGCGGATCTCCGGCGACAGCATACCACTGAGCGCCGATTTGACTTCGTCAATGGCGTCATAGATGACGCTGTAATAATGCAGGTCGACGCCGCTGTCCTCTGTCAGGCGGCGGGCCGCGGCATCGGCCCGGACATTGAAACCGATGACAATCGCATTCGATGCCAGGGCCAGATTGATATCGGACTCGTTGATGCCGCCAACACCGCTGGAAATAATCTTGACCGCCACTTCCTCGGTGGATAATTTCGTCAGCGCCTCATTCAAGGCCTCAACCGAACCCTGGACATCGGCCTTCAACAGGATATTCAGCACATTGGTCTTGCTTTGATCCATCTGCGAGAAGACATCGGCAAGATTGGCCGCCTTCTGCCGGGCGATACGTACATCGCGGTGCTTGCCCTGACGAAACAGGGCGACCTCGCGCGCCTTGCGTTCATCGGCGACGGCGACGGCATCATCGCCGGCATTCGGTACACCCGACAATCCGAGTATGGCCACCGGTATCGACGGTCCGGCCTCCTCGATCTGACGACCGGATTCGTCCATCATCGCACGCACTCGACCGTACTCCTGTCCGACCAGGATCATATCGCCCTTGTGCAGCGTTCCGGACTGTACCAGGATTGTCGCCACGGCCCCGCGGCCCTTGTCCAGGCTCGATTCAATCACGGTACCGCGGGCATAACCGCTGTCAGGCGCTTTCAATTCCAGTATCTCGGCCTGTAATAACAGGCCATCCAGCAACGCATCGATACCCTCGCCGGTCTTGGCCGAGATATTAAAAAACATCACGTCACCACCCCAGTCTTCCGGGATCACTTCATGCTGGCTCAGTTCCTGTTTGACCCGTTCCGGGTCGGCTTCCGGCTTGTCAACCTTGTTGACCGCTACCACCATCGGCACACCGGCGGCGCGGGCGTGTTGAATGGCTTCCAGCGTCTGCGGCTTGACGCCGTCGTCGGCTGCCACGATCAGGACGACGATATCGGTGACTTCAGCACCACGGGCACGCATGGCGGTAAAGGCCGCGTGCCCCGGGGTATCCAGAAAGGTCACCACACCCTTGTCGGTTTCAACATGATAGGCGCCCATATGCTGGGTTATACCCCCGGCCTCGCCGGCAGCGACCCGGGTGCTACGGATATAATCCAGTAACGATGTCTTGCCATGATCAACATGGCCCATGATGGTCACAACCGGAGCCCGGCTCACCTGTTCGGCCTCGTCACCCGTCTCGCTGATCAGTTCTTCTTCGGCCAGGTTTTCCTTCATCAATTTCGGCGTGTGACCCATCTCCTCGACCACCACCGATGCGGTTTCCTGATCCAGGACCTGATTGATCGTCACCATGCTGCCCATGCTCATCATCACCTTGATGAGTTCCGCCGCCTTGATCGACATCTTCTGCGCCAGTTCGGCCACCGTGATCGTCTCGGGTATCGTTACCTCGCGAACGATCGGTGCCGATGGCAATTCAAAACCGTGCTGGCCACCACTGCTGCGTTGCGTGGTGCTGACGGCCCTGACCTTCTTTTTCCGCCGGCGGGCACCGCGATCCGCCGTGACATGCAGTTCCTTGCGTCCGTAGCGGGTATCACGGTCTTCACGCTCTTTATCCTTGCGCTTTTTCGATTTCTTTTCCGCGCCGCCGGCCGGTGCCTCTTCGGGCGCAGCCGTTGCCGGCTTCTGTGTCGCAGCCTGCTCTATCGCCCGCAATGCCTCTTCTTCAGCCAGCTTGCGCTGGGTTTCGGCCTCCTGCTGCCTGGCTGCCTCTTCAGCAGCGGCAGCATCAGCAAGCGCCTGCTGGGCCTGACGTAATTTCTCGGCCTCGTCGGCCTGCTCCTGACGGCGTTGCTCCTGCAAGCGATTTTCTTCATCACGGCGCGCGGCTTCATCGGCGGCCAGATCCTTACGCATGGCGTAGGTGCGCTTGCCACGGAATTCAACATTGACCTTCTTGCTGGTACCGCGCTGACTGCCTGTCTGTTTGAGTTCACTGACAGACTTGCGCCGTAAGGTAATCTTCTTCGGCTCGCCGCCGGCACTGCTGGTCTTGCCATGGCTGCTACGCAAGAAGGTCAGTAATTCCAGCTTGTCATCATCACTGATGGTTTCATCAGCCTTGCGGGTGCCCAGTCCCGCTTCACCGAGCTGGGTCAACAGGCGCTCGACCGGAATACCGACGACCTCTGCGAGTTGTTTAACTGTAACTTCAGCCATTTATCCTAAACCATATATTATTGTACTTGTTCTTCGGCAAACCATGGCGCGCGAGCGGCCATGATCAATTGACTGGCCCGGGCTTCATCGAGACCCTCGACGTCGAGTAGTTCATCGACAGCCTGTTCGGCCAGGTCTTCCTGGGTGACGATACCCATACTGGCCAGACGATAGGCCAGGGCCTCATCCATACCTTCCAGCGCCAGCAGGTCTTCCGCCGGCTGAACATTATCCAGTGTCTCCTCGCTGGCAATGGCCCGGGTCAGCAGAACATCACGGGCACGATCGCGCAGTTCCTGGACGATGTCCTCATCAAATTCCTCGATCGCCAGCAACTCGTTGGTCGGTACATAGGCGATTTCCTCGATGCTGGCAAAGCCTTCCTGGACAAAAATCATCGCGATTTCTTCATCGACATCGAGTTGTTCCATGAACAACAGCTGCAGCTTTTGCACTTCGACCTCGTTCTTTTCCTCGGCCTGGGCCGAGGTCATCACATTGAGTTCCCACTTGGTCAGCTGGCTGGCCAGACGCACGTTCTGTCCGGCACGACCGATCGCCTGGGACAATTGATCTTCGGCCACGGCCAGATCCATCGAACCCTTTTCCTCATCGACGACGATTGACTCGACCTCGGCCGGTGACATCGCATTGATCACGAACTGCGCCGGATTTTCATCCCACAGGATGATGTCGATCCGTTCACCGGATAATTCATTGGAGACACTCTGCACCCGTGAACCGCGCATACCCACGCAGGCGCCGACCGGGTCGATACGCGAATCGTTGCTCCTGACGGCAATCTTGGCGCGCAAGCCAGGATCACGGGCGGCGCCGAGGATATCGATCAGGCCCTCACCCACTTCCGGGACCTCCAGCTTGAACAGTTCGATCAGCAATTCCGGCGCCGTGCGGCTGATAAAGAGCTGCGGACCGCGTTGTTCCGAGCGTACTTCACGCAAGTAGCCACGCAGACGATCACCGGGACGCACGGCCTCCCTGGGTATCATGTCTTCGCGCAGGATCACGGCCTCGGCATTCCCGCCCAGGTCCAGGATCACGTTGCCGCGATCCAGACGCTTGACGACGCCGGTCACCAGTTCACCGATACGATCCTGAAACTGTTCGACAATCTGCGCCCGCTCGGCCTCACGTACCTTCTGGATAATGACCTGTTTGGCGGTCTGGGCGGCAATACGGCCAAAGGCCATTGATTCTATCGGCTCTTCAATATATTCACCCACGGTGATACCCGGTTGTCGCTGCAATGCCTTGGTCAGCATGATGTGGCTGTCTTCGTAGGATGCCTCTTCGGCATCAGCAAATTCCTCGTCCTCGACCACCAGCCAGCGACGAAAGGTTTCGTAATCACCGCTGTCGCGATCAATCACCACCCGTGTGTCGATTTCCTCGTCGTGACGTTTTTTGGTCGCCGCCGCCAGCGCGGACTCAATCGCACTGACAATAATATCCTTGTCGATACCACGCTCATTCGACACCGCGTCAACAACATATAAAATCTCTTTACTCATGATCTTGTCTCTTCACTGTGCCGGTTGTCATACTCGCCAACCGGCAGGGCAATCAAAATTCGGGAACCAACCGGGCCTTGTCGATATCAACGATCGCAAAGGCCAGTGGCTTACCTTCCACTTCCAGGCGTACCGACTCACCCTCGACACCGAGTATCCGGCCGGTAAAATTCCGCCGCCCGTCAACCATCAGGCGCAACCGCAGCTTGACCTGGCGTCCACTGAAGCGGTCAAAATCCTCCAGTTTGAACAGCGGTCTGTCCAGTCCGGGAGACGAAACCTCCAGCGTATAGTGTTCCCTGATCGGGTCTTCAACCTCCAGTACGCCGCTGACCTGATGACTAACATCACTGCAATCATCGATCGTTACCCCGTCCGCTTTATCTATATATATACGCAGCAGCGAACGTCTACCCTGGGGGATAAACTCGATACCCACCAGTTCACATCCCATCACGTTGACAGCCGGCTCCAGCATAGCCTGTAATTCCTGATGTGCCTGACGCATTGTTCCAAATTACTCAAACAAAAAATGGGCCCATTGGCCCACTGACAAAACATGGTAATCGCCAGCCCACACACTCTGCCAGCAATCCCGTAAGCGTTTAACCATACAGCGCAGTTACCTGGCATGAAAAACCCCCAAACGGGGGTCCTCACTGGCCGCCGAGACCTGCAAAAACGGCACACCCGGACCAAGTAACCACGAATTATAGGACCCAATCCGGTTTTATGCAAGCGCTGTTCAAACCCGTGCCCGGAGCGTGAGGCGAGTGGTCAGGCACCGTGAAAAATATTATACTTCAATTCTATAACTTTAATATTCAATAACTTAACTGTTAAGCCCTGATTCCGGCACACAGGATATGTTGCATGAACTATGCCCGACTGGCCAAGCTTGCTATCGCCGTCCTCCTGGTGCCGCTCGTACTGATTGCAGGGGCCAATATCATCATCCTCTCCGCGGCCCAGGGCCTGATTCATGATGACCCGGCCGCGATTGAACGTGGGCGTCTCGGCCTGGTACCCGGTTGCCCGCCTACACTGATCGATGGCAGTCCGAATATCTATTTTGAACAACGCATGGATGCCGCCGCCCGCCTGATTAAATCCGGCCAGATCGATGCGCTGCTGCTCAGCGGCGCCACTGACGGCGGCGCTTACAATGAGCCGGCGGCGATGCGGCAGGCGCTGCTCAAACGCGGTCTTAAAAGCACACAGATGGAACTGGATGATCAGGGCAATCGCACTTTCGACTCATTATATAACGCGCGCAAACGACATACCGGCCGGGCCATCGTCATTATCACCCAGCGCTCCCATGCCCGCCGCGCACTGTTCCTGGCCAAACACCTGGGTATCGATGCCGTCGCCTTCAACGCCCAATCCATGGACTTTACTGATACGATCAAGCTGACGCTGCGTGAATCACTGGCGCGGGTTCGGGCCGTGGTTGATATCTACCTGCTGGATATGGCAAGCACATAAAAATCCGCGTCACATCAGCTTTGCACTGATTGACTGAACGAATCGACCTGTTCACAGAGATCGATAAACGACTTCAGAATATCGGTAGCGGTGATGATGCCGACCAGTTTTTTATTACTGATAACCGGCAGGGCCCCAATCTTTTTCTTGACCATGATCGACGCTGCCGTCGCCGCCCGCTCCTCCGGTCCGATTGTTACAGGTTGACGCCGCATCACCATCCTGACCTTTCTGGCCGAAACAGTCAGGATGGTTCCGTCCTTTTGCTGATGTTGTTTATGCCTCGGACCCAGCACCTTCTTGATATCCCGGTCAGAGATAATCCCAACCAGCGTGCCCTTGTCGGTAACCACGGGCAGATGCCGGATACCATCATAATGAAAACGAAAAAATGCCTGATCAACCTTGTCTTCCGCTGAAATGGTAATCACCTTTTTTGTCATTAAGTCTTTAACTTTCATCATAACCGCCCTGATAGCGCTGCCCCTCTGTAGGACTAGAATAACATAGGCATTTGATTTTGTGATCACAACCGCAGCACCTGCAGTCCTGCAGTGACAGGACTATGTATCCGGGGCACACGCGTCCTCACGCAGTCAACATCATTTTCATCGCGGCAATAACCAAAACCAGATCCAATAAACGCCGCAATATCGCCTGGTCACGCATACTGGCCCAGCGCAGCAGCAACAGCAATGGACTGAGAAAATTTCACCACCGACACCCGTGAGCCCGGAGAAATAGCCCGGTAAAATACCTGTAACGACAGCCAATAATGTATTGACGGATCTGGTTTCCTCCCGAGCCGGAAACGTAAATAACATGTGTACCGCAGCCAGTAGCAACCGTACACCGATAACAATCCTGTAATAAAAAACAAAAGACCCGTAAAATCCTGTATACATAGGCGGTTATTATCACCCTTTCCCGGTTATACCCGGAAAGTTCAGTTCTTGCTCATAACTTTAAACAGCCGGTTGTATTACCTGATCATTATTTAGACCATATGGTCATGGCACTGTAAAATGTTCCGGATGGCTGTATTTATCAAAATCTCCCATCACCATAACCGGCAACAGAGGCAAATAATATATGCAGCAACGCCAAGGCACAGGACCCAGTCAGGATCAGGTCGATGCCCTGATTAAACTTTATACTCAGGGGCGACTAGAAGAGGCTTTGACGCAGGGATTGGTCCTTGCTGAGCAATATCCTAACGCACCGTTTATACCACACCTGCTTGGCGTCGTTTATAATGGCCTGGGGCGCGGAGAAGAAGCGGTCGCCAGTTACGACCGGGCCATCAGCCTCAAGCCCGACTATGTCGATGTCTACTACAACCGTGGTAATGCGCTTCTGGGGCTCGGACAACTGGAGGCGGCCTTAGCCAGTTACGACGAAGCCATTGCCCTCAAGCCCGACTATGCCGAGGCCTACTTCAACCGCGGCAATGCACTTCAAAATCTCAACAAGATGGAAGCTGCAGTGACCAGTTATGACCAGGCCATTGCCCTCAAGCCCGACTATGCCGAGGCCTACTCCAACCTTGGCCATGTCCTTAAAAATCTCATGCGACTGGAGGCCGCTGTCGCGAGCTTTGACAAGGCCATTGCCCTCAAACCCGACTATGCCGAACTCCATTACAACCGTGGCAATATCCTGCAAGACCTCAAGCAACTGGAGGCGGCTGTGGCCAGTTATGACCAGGCCATTGCCCTCAAACCCGACTATGCCGACGCCTACTATAATCGTGGCAATGTGCTTCTGAACCTCAAGCAACCGGAGGCGGCGGTAGCCAGTTACGACCAGGCCATTGCCCTCAAGCCCGACTTTGCCGAAGCCTACTGCAACCGAGGCAATGCACTTCGAGATCTCTACCAACCAGACGCGGCACTGGCCAGTTACGACCAGGCCATTGCCCTAAAGCCCGACTTTGCCGAGGCCTACTCCAGTCGTGGCAATGTGCTGCAGGAACTCAGACACCTGGACGCAGCACTGGCCAGTTACGACCAGGCCATTGCCCTCAAGCCCGACTATGCTGATGCCTACTGGAATAAAGCACTGGCCTTGCTTTTAAGCGGCGACCTTGAGAAAGGTTGGGAGTTATATGAGCAGCGCTGGGAAACAGATGATTTCATGTCTTACAAAAGATATTTCCGCCAACCACTGTGGACAGGGAATGACATCCCGGTGAAAAAAAGCATACTGCTCCACAGCGAACAAGGGGTCGGGGATGAAATTATGTTTTCTTCCTGTATTCCTGACCTGATGAAACAAGCGGCATTGTGTGTATTGCTTTGCGACCCACGCCTAGTGCCTTTATTCTCCCGCTCCTTTCCTTCTGTGACCGTGATCGGGCTAGGTAAGGATCCGGGTCATACGAAGTCAGAATTGGCCGCTTATGCGACCGATGTAGAAATGGCTATCGGTAGCCTGCCAAAATATTTTCGTACCAGCTGGGCGGACTTCCCGGCCCGAGAAAGCTATTTGGTTCCAGATGAACAGCGCAGGCAATTCTGGTTTGAGCGCCTTGCATCTCTGGGTGAGGGTTTGAAGGTCGGGATATCCTGGCGGGGTGGTAAGAAAGAAATTGTGCGTGGCAGACGTTCAACCGACCTCGAACAGTGGCAGCAATTATGTTCCACCACGGGTGCCCATTTCATCAACCTGCAATATGGTGATTGTCAGGCAGAATTGCTGGAAGCAAGCAACAAACACGCATTGAATATCCATAATTGGCCTGATGTAGACCCGCTGACGGACCTGGATGATTTTGCCGCACTGATTTCAGCATTGGATTTGGTCATTTCAGTAGATAACTCAACCGTGCATATGGCCGGCGCATTAGGTTTACCCGTGTGGGCACTCCTGCCCGACGTACCGGATTGGCGCTGGTTACTGGACCGCGATGACAGCCCCTGGTATTCGGATGTAAAGCTTTACAGACAGGAAACAGCGGGAGATTGGGAACGTGTATTTACCGATGTAAAGGCTGACTTGCTAAAGCTGTGCAGCTGAATCAAATCCACTACGTATCCTCTAATCCCCTATTTATTTGGGCCAGGAATTTAAAGTAACCGACAACACGGCATCAAAGATCGGGGAGCTGTTGGAAGCGGCCAATCGGGTGCGCGGAAGCACCTCCCACAAATCTCACCACTGACCCTTATAAAAACAAAAACGGCCTAACAGCTTACGCTATTAACCGTTTATATTCATTCACTTGGTTGGTAGCGGGGGCTGGATTTGAACCAACGACCTTCGGGTTATGAGCCCGACGAGCTACCAGACTGCTCCACCCCGCACCGATAATGAGCAGGCATTATATCAGCAACGACACAGGTTACAAGCCTAATCATCCGGTCACCAGGGTTACGAAGGCAATGGCATACTCCCGCTCATCGGCGAGACTGATATGACTGGCGCTAATCCCCTGTTCACGGCAGTATTCGGCTGCCTGACCACTGTACTCCAGCTGCGGCCTGCCCGTCGCATCGTGACCGACACCGATCTGCCGCAGGCTGAGTCCCTGACTGATACCGATACCGAGGGCCTTGGAGACAGCCTCCTTGGCGGCAAAACGCTTGGCCAGGAAATGCGCCTGTCTGTTGGTGCTGGCGAAGTCCCGCTGCTCATTGTCAGTCAGGATACGGCGGGCGAAGCGTTCACCAAAACGCTGCAGGTTCGCCGCCATACGTTCCACCTGGACGATATCGGTACCGATGCCGAAGATCGTCGTCATCCCCGGCGCGCCTCCAGCATCAGGCGTTTCATCTCAGCTACCGCCTGTTGCAAACCGGTAAACAGGGCGCGGGCGATAATGGCATGGCCG
>Ga0210101_1000049_pt1 | contig 40476 bp, 32 predicted proteins | sample Muzzi_PWC_D1_FD_185534 | JGI IMG/M metagenome (GOLD analysis project Ga0210101, IMG submission 185534) | Wetland microbial communities from San Francisco Bay, California, USA, that impact long-term carbon sequestration - Muzzi_PWC_D1 (SPAdes) | ecosystem: Environmental > Aquatic > Marine >... | reverse complement strand
GCGTCCACGTAGTACTGCGCCTTCGCCCCGCTGGCCAGCGTCACCTCGCCGATCACCAGCGAGTGCTCGCGCAGCTCGGCGAGCAGCGTCCGCTTGGCCGCGTCGAGGTCTGGCATCGCGCCAATCCTATTCTCGGCTCAGAAGACGAAGATCGGCTCGCCGTAGCTGAGCTGGTAATAGATGCGCGGCTGGTCGGCGATGAAGGTGCGGATGCAGCCGTGGCTGGCGGCGTAGTCGGGCACTTCGGCGTAGCCGTGAATGGCGTAGCCGTTGTGCCAGTAGAACGAGTAGTACATGCCCTTGGCGTTGTAGCCCGGTTCGCGCCGGTAGAAGCTGAACTGGCCGGTCACCGTCGGGGTCGAGGGCTTGCCGGTCGAGACCGGGTAGATCGCGAACGGCCTGTCGCCCTTGGCGAGCACCAGCACCTGCTTGGAGAGCGGCGCCTCGGCGTGCTCGCCGGCCTCCGGGTGGCGGACGCGGTAGCCGCCCCGGCCGCCGAAGACGCGCTTGACGATCCCCTTGCCGGCGTGCTCGCTGCGCGACATTCCGTTCACTTTGCGGTAGGCGAGCACCTCGCGGCCGGTGCGGCCGTCGAAGCAGCGGCCGCCGCCGGAGGCGTAGCCGAGCTTCGCGAGCGCCCGCTTGAAGCCCTTGACGACCCTGTCGCACTGCCCCCGGTGCAGCGACGGGAAGCTGACCCGCCAGCTCTTGCGCACCGTGCGGTCGCCGCGCAGCTTGTCGCGCGCCGGCAGGTGGGCGGCCGCCGCGTACCTGCCGTCCCTGCGGACGACGATCGCGGCGCGGAAGGTCCCGGCGCCGCCCTTGCCCTTGCGCACCCTCGCCTTGCGGCTGAGCAGCCGGCGGCCGTCGAGGTAGAAGGTGACCTCGACCCGCTGGCCGGGCGCGAACGGCTCGACCGTGCCGGCCACCGGCACGGTGGCGTAGATCGGCGCTCGGCCGCCGCGCAGATGGCCGACCCGGATCTTCACCGTCGCCTTCTTCGGAACCTGCGGCTTGCCGCCGGCCCCCTTGCCTGGCCGATCGGGCTGCTTCGCCGGTGCCGCCGGGGCAGTTGCCGGCAACGCCAGGAAGGCGACGACGACCAGCAGGCGGGCGAGGTGGCGAGTCATGAGTTGGGATTCTTGCGGACGCCGCGGCCGGCCGGTTCGCGAAGACCCTGTGGCAGAACAGCCAATTGTCTGTAAAGAGAGTGAGGAATGGCTTGAAATACCAGATTCCGGGGTCCGGATGGGGCTCGAGTCCCCGCCCTGCGCGGGGTATCGCTTGGTACCTGCGCAAGCCGGGTGTCAGTCAGTTTGGGGTCAGGTGCCATCCGGTTCGCTTCAACTTGAGCCCTGCGCGCTCGTTTGGTCACTTGACCCCCAAAAGCGGGGGTCAAATGACCAGCCGACTGAATCGGGGCCTCGATCCCGCGCGTCGCGGCTTTGATCGGAAGGGCTCTCCCAGGTGAAGCCGGCATGCCCTGGAGCGAGCCGGATGCGCAGGCCTTCGCCCTACTGGCCGAGCAGAGCGACCGAGTTGTTGAGCATGTGGAGGAGGATGCCGGGGACGATCGACCCGGTCTTCTCGTAGAGCAGGGCGAGGACGAAGCCGAAGAAGATCAGCGGGGGGACCGCGCTGAGGCCGGTGAGCGCGTGCAGGGCGCCGAAGATCAAGGCGCTGAGCAGGGCGGCCGCGAGGCGGGGCAGGCGGGTGCGCAGGCCGCCGAACAGCATGCCGCGGAAGCAGACCTCCTCGCTGACCGGGGCCGCGATGACGATCAGCAGGATCTGCACCGGCACGGTGCCGAACGATTCGGCGATGTCCTCCTGCTCGGGCGCTCCGAACAGGGCGCTGTAGAGGCCTGCGAAGAGCAGGTAGGCGCCCACCGCCGCCAGCATCCAGGCCAGCGCCCGGGGGCGGAAGCCGCGCAGGCCGAGGCGCCGCAACGCCTGGCCGACCGAGGCCTCCCCCCAGCGGGTCGCGACGGCGAGCGGCACCAACAGGAAGCCGAGCGCGGTCGCCAGCTGGACGACCACGTTGGCGGCGGGGCTGAGGTCGCCTTCGACCGGGTTGTCGATCACCACCGCCGGGATGCCCAGCAGGATCCCCGCGCCCAGCGCCAGCAGCACCCCGCCGACCGCCATCTGAGCGCCCCAGGTGGCGTAGGGGAAGTCCGTGCGCGGCACGCGCGGCAGCGTACCCTCCCCTGCGATGACGCAGCGCGACCGCCGACGTCACCGCCGCCGCGGCGGCGCAGCCGGCAAGCTGCTGCTGGTCGGGGGCGGCGTCCTCGCGCTGGTCGCGATCGGCGCGGTGGCGGTTGCCTCGTGGGTGCTGGACGTCGCCGCCGACGCGCCGTCGCTGGGCGCCTGCAAGCGGGTCGACCGCGGCGGCAACACGACCCTCTACGCGGCCGACGGCAGCAGGCTGGGCTTCGTCTCCTCCGACGAGGCGCGGGCGCCGATCTCGATCGACCGCGTCCCGAAGAGCCTCCGGCACGCCACCGTTGCGATCGAGGACCAGCGCTTCTACGAACACGGCGGCGTCGACCCGGAGGGGATCGCCCGCGCCGCCCTCAAGAACCTCGAAGCCGGCAAGCCGGTCGAGGGCGGCTCGACGATCACCCAGCAGCTGGTCCGCCAGCTCTGCATCGCCCATCCCGCCCGCACGCTGGAGCGCAAGATCGTCGAGGCGAAGCTGGCGATCGAGTACGCCGACCGCCACTCGAAGCGCGAAATCCTCAGCCAGTACCTCAACACCGCCTCCTACGGGACGGTCGAGGGCAGCACCGCGGTAGGGGTCGGGGCGGCCGCGGGGATCTACTTCTCGAAGCCGGTCTGGAAGCTGAGCCTCGGGCAGGCGGCGCTGCTGGCCGGTCTGCCGCAGGCGCCGAGCCAGTACAACCCGGCGCTGCATCCGCGCGCCGCCCTGGCGCGGCGCAACGAGGTGCTCTCGAAGATGGCGGAGCTCGGCTTCGTCCCCGCGGCGCGGGCCCGCCGGGCCGAGCGGCGCGGCCTCGGGCTGAACCTGGACCGGGGCTACTTCGCCAAGCGCCAGCCCTACTTCTTCGACTACGTCGAGAGCGAGCTGATCGAACGGTACGGGGCGAGGACGGTGCGAGACGGAGGGCTGAAGGTCTACACGACGGTCGACCCGCGTCTGCAGGAGGTGGCGCGGGAAGCGATGCGCTCGGCCCTCCCGTACCCCGAAGACCCCTCCGCGGCGCTGGTCTCGATCGACCCGCGCAACGGCTGGCTCCGGGCGATGGCCTCCAGCTCGAGCTACGCGCAGAGCAAGTTCAACCTCGCCGCGCAGGGTCACCGCCAGCCGGGCTCAACCTTCAAGGCCTTCGTCCTGACCACCGCGATCAAGCAGGGGATCGACCCCTACTCGACCTACTACACCTCCAGGCACCTCGACCTCGACCTGCCCCGGTGGGGGCATTGGGAGGTGAGCACCGCCGACCTCGGCTACCAGGGGACGATCAACCTGAAGCAGGCGACGGTCGCCTCCGACAACACCGTCTTCGCCCAGCTCGACCTCGACGTCGGTCCGCAGGCCGTCGCGGCGACCGCGAAGTCGATGGGGATCGCCAGCCCGCTCGACGGGATCCCGGCCGAGGGGATCGGCGGGCTGCGGATCGGCGTCTCGCCGCTGGAGATGGCCGACGCCTACGCGACGCTCGCCTCGGGTGGGATCCACCGCGACCCGGTCTCGATCCGCCGCGTCGTCTTCCCCGGCGGGCGGGTCGAGCGGCCGGGCAGGACGCGCCCGCGGCGGGTCGTCCCGCAAGCCGTCGCCTACCAGGTCTGGCGTTTGCTGCACGACAACATCACCGAAGGGACCGGCACCGCCGCCTACACGGGGTGCGCCGGCCAGGGCGGCAAGACGGGGACGACCGACAACTTCACCGACGCCTGGTTCGCCGGCATCCAGCCGAACCTGGCGACCGCTGTCTGGGTCGGCTACCCGCAGTCGAACGCGATCGAAATGACCGCCGTCCACGGCGCCACCGTCTACGGGGGCACCTTCCCGGCCGAGATCTGGCAGGCGCTGTACAGCGGCGCGGAAGTGCCCTGCGAAGAGGTGAGCGAACCGGCGCAGAAGGTCAGCTGGGCGCCCTTCTTCGGTCGCTTCACGGCGTCGCCGCCGGGCGGCGGCTCCTACACCAAGGGGAGCGGGGGGAGCGGGGAAAGCGAAGCCGAACGGCTGGGCCGCGAAGCGACCGGAGGCTACGACCCGAACGCCTACGCGCCGGGCGTCGGACAGGAACCGACCCAGGTGCCGCCCTACGAACCACCGCCGGAAAGCTCGATCGGCAACAACGGTGGGTAGGCGCCACGCCCGGCGGCTCGTCTGGGCCGCGATCGTCGTCCTGGTCGCCGGCTTCGCCGCCGCACCGCCGCTCTTCTCGCACGACATATACAGCTACGTCGACTACGCCCGGCTCGGGGTTCTGCACGGCCTCGATCCCTACCTGCACCCGCCGGCGGCGGTTCCCTCCGACGCCGCCTACGCCGACGTCACCTGGATCGAGGCGCCCAGCGCCTACGGCCCGCTGTTCACCCTCACCACCTACCCGCTCGCCTGGCTGCCGGTGGCGGCGGCGGTCGCAGTCCTGAAGGCCGCCGCGGCCGTCGCGGTGCTGGGCGTCGCCGCCCTGGTGGCCCGTCTCGCGGCGCCGCGCGGCGTCAGCCCGACCGGCGCCGCCGCCTTCGTCGCCCTCAACCCCGTCGTCCTCCTGCAGCTGGTCGGCGGAGGCCACAACGACGCGCTCGCGATGCTGGTCGGGACGGCCGGCGTGGCTGCGGTGCTCGCCTCCCGGGAGGCGAGCGGGGGGGCCGCCTTCGTCGCCGCCTTCGCCCTCAAGCCCCCGACGGCCCTCGCCGCGCCGTTCGCCCTGTTGAGCGCGTCGCGCAGCCGACTTTCACCCTGCCCCAACGGGGAAGAGGCCGGACGCGGCGCAGCTCGGCAGCCCGCCGGCGGACTGCTGCTCGGCGCCGCGCTCGCCACGCTTGCGATCGGCGTCGCCGCCCATGCCGCCTTCGGCTGGCACTGGCTCGACGCGATCGGGTTGGCCGGGGAGAACCAGGGCCGCACCACGCACATGAGCGTCCCGATCACCGCGGCGCGCCTCACCGGCCTCGACCCGACCGCGGTTCGCGCCGCCGCGCTCGCCGCCTACGCCGCCCTCTTCGTCTACATGCTGATTCGCACCTGGCGCGGCCACGACTGGCTCCGCATGGCCGCCTGGGCGAGCTTCGGCCTCCTCCTCGCCACCGCCTGGCTTCTCCCCTGGTACCTGATCTGGGCCCTTCCCCTGGTAGCCCTCTCGCGAGACAGACCGCTCCAGCTCCTCACCCTGGCCCTGACGGCGTTCCAGCTGTTCGCTCGGGTGCCGCTGTAGGGATTTGGCAGCGGTGGAGAGGCAGGGGCGGCTCCAATGGAGCCTCGCGAAGCGGGCACCGCAGAGGGATTCTTGCCGCGCAGCGGCACCAAATTGGTGAGCGGAGCGCCAGCGAAGCGAACGTAGGCTCCAGCGGAGCCGCCCCCGCCTCTCCGCCGAGCGCTCGGTCAGAGCACCTCTGGCGTGTGAACTGGCGTCTCCTGGCCGCCCGCCTCCGCCCGCTCCTCCTCCGGCGACGGATGCAGCACCCCGGTCGGGATCGACCAGCCCTCGCGCCGACCCAGCGCGGTGACGGCCGCGACGTAGATCAGCTCGACGACCGTCAGCACGCCGCGCACCGCGATCGCGATCAGCGAGCCGACCGCGAAGCTCCGGCCGGGAACCGCGACCTTCACCGCCCAGGCAAAGGCGGCGTCGCGAATCCCCAGCCCGGCCGGGGCGATCAGGGTGACGAGCGCCGCCACGTAGCCGACCGCCTGCGCCGAGCCGACCACCGGAAGGTCGCTCAGCGGGATCGAGCTGACCGAGCGGGCGACGCAGTAGATGCCCACCGCGACGACCGCCCAGTTGAAGGCGTAGAAGAGCAGCAGGACGACCACCCCGCGCAGCGGCACCGCCGCCGGCAGCGGCTCGCGGCCGAAGGCGCGCAGGACGCGGTCGGCGAGCGGGCCGAAGACGCGGGGGTGCAGCACCGCAATCGCCGCCGGGACCATCAGCAGCACCGCCCAGCGCAGCGGCTGACCCTGTAGGTCGGGATGGCTGATCAGGAAGTAGGTGGCGACGCCGACCGCCGCGGTGGCGGAGATCGCCTGTTCGTAGACGATGCTGGCGATCGTGATCCGCCGCGGCACGCCCGCCCGCTCGGAGAGCAGCACCCGGCCGAGCACGTAGAGGACGCTGCCCGGCACGTAGCGCGCGAGCAGCGGCTGGCCCCAGGCGACCTGCGCCCGGCCCGGCCCGATCCGGTAGCCGAGGAAGCGCAGGATCAGGTCCCAGCCGAGGGCGCTGAGCGCGTAGAAGAGCGGCAGGACGACGAACGCCGGGATCAGCCAGAGGACGTGGAAGTGGACGCCCGAGTCCCTGATCTCCGCCCACTGGTCGACCACGGTGAGGACGAGAAAGCCGAAGACGAGGACAGCGATTCCGAGCTGGATCGCGAGGCGGACCCGCTTGCTGCGCGGCGGTCGCGTCCCGAGGCGCGCCGCCGCCTCGCCGACCCGGTGTAGGAATGGCTGGCGCACGCCCGTCGCACGATAGTGAGGTACGGGGTCGCCCACTCTGTGGCTGACCGGGATCGCCTGCCCTGGCCGGCGGGCGCGAATATTTTGCGATAGTCGCCGCATGGGCGAGTTCGAGCTTTTGGCGCGCGTGCGGGAACGGCTGCCGCCAGCGGGCCCGCGGGTGCGGCTTGGCAGCGGCGACGACGCGGCGATCGTCATCGCGGACGGCGCCACCGTGACCTCGGTCGACGCGTCGATCGACGGCGTCCACTTCCGCCGCGATTGGATGAGCCTGGCGCAGATCGGCCGCAAGGCGCTCGCCGTCGCCCTCTCCGATCTGGCGGCGATGGGCGCCGAGCCGGGCGAGGCCTACGTCGTCCTCGGCGTCCCCGCCGATCTCGACGAGGACGGCTGCCTCGAGCTGCTCGACGGGCTCGTCGCGCTGGCCGCCGAGACCGGCACGACCGTGGCGGGCGGCGACCTGACTCGCGCCCCGGCGCTGAGCCTGGCGATCACCGCGGTCGGCCACGCGGCGGCGCCGGAGCGGCTGGTGAGCCGCGGCGGGGCCAGGCCCGGCGACAGCCTGGTCGTCACCGGAGAGCTGGGCGGCGCGGCGGCGGGGCTCCTGCTGCTCGAAGACCCAGGAGCGCGGTCGACCTTTGAACCGCATAGCGGGCAAAAGTACGACCGCAACGCGTCGGCCGAGGCGTTGAGCGCCCGCTACCTGGAACCGGAGGCGCGCTTGGACGAGGGACGGGCGCTGGCCGCCGCGGGGGCGACGGCGATGATCGACCTCAGCGACGGCCTCGGCGGCGACGCCCGCCACCTCGCCGCTGCGAGCGGGGTCGGGCTGCGGATCGAGGCGGGCTCGCTGCCGCTCGCCGCCGGGGTCGCCGAGGTCGCGGCGGCGGCCGGGCGCGATCCGCTCCAGCTCGCCGCCTCGGGGGGCGAAGACTACGAGCTGCTGGCGGCGCTGCCGCCGGAGCGCTTCGATGAGGCGGCGGCGGCGCTGGCCTCAGCGGGCGGTCCGCCGCTGACCCGGGTCGGGGCCGCGTTCGCCGGCAGCGGAGTCGAGATCAGGCTGCCCGGCGGTGGCTCTCTGGAGCCGGAGGGATTCGATCAGCTGAGCTGAGCGGGGGGGAGCCGAAGAGCAGCTCGCGCAGGCTGCGGCGGCGCAGCATCGCTCGCGCCACCTTCCCGGGCTCGGGCCGGTAGCCGCCCGCTTCGATCGTCGCCTTCAGCTGTCGTCGCCGCTTCATCCTCTGCCAGGTATCGGACTCCCCTCCGCGATGCCTTAGTTCTTGGTACTCGCACATCTGTCCAAGGCCGATCCGCGGGCCGACAACCGCGGGCGCCTCCGGGTGCGGTGGATACGCTTTGCCCATGCCAAATGGGTCTACACGGATCCTCCTCGTCGACGACGAGCAGTCGGTGCAGACGCTGCTCAGCTACCCGCTCCGCAAGGACGGCTACCACGTCACCTCGGCGCTCGACGGGCGCGAAGCGCTGAATCGCTTCGGCGAGGCGCGCTTCGACCTCGTGATCCTCGACCTGATGCTGCCGAAGCTCGACGGAGTGGAGGTCTGCCGACAGCTTCGCCGCCGCAGCCAGGTGCCGATCATCATGCTGACCGCGAAGGACGGCGAGACCGACAAGGTCGCCGGCCTCGAGGTCGGCGCTGACGACTACATCACCAAGCCCTTCTCGATGCGCGAGTTCCGCAGCCGCGTCAAGGCGGCGCTGCGCCGCTCGCGAATGGCCGTCGATCCCCCCGACGAGGATCCGATCGAGCTGGGCGGGCTGCAGATCGACCCGAGCCGTCGCATGGTGACGCTCAGCTCCGAGGAGGTCGCCGTCACCTACGTCGAGTTCGAGATCCTCAGCGCGCTCGCCCGCTCCCCGGGGCGGGTGCTGAGCCGCGAGACCCTGCTCGAGCACGTCTGGGGCGACTCCGACTACCGCGACCCGCGCACCGTCGACGTCCACATTCGCCACCTGCGCGAGAAGCTGGAGCGCGATCCGAAACATCCCGAGTTCCTGTTCACGGTGCGCGGCGTCGGCTACCGGTTCAGAGAATGAGGAGGCTCCGCCCGACGCCGCTCGGCAGCATGATCACGACGGTCTCGCTGGTGATCGGCGCAGGCACCTCGATCGTCGTCTACATCTGGGTCGTGGCGATCGGCGGCCACTCCGAGGCCGCCAGCCCGATCCTGATCGGCGGCCTGATCGCCCTGCCACTTGCGCTGGCCGTGGGAGCCTACTTCGCCCAGTTGGTGGCGACGCGGATCCGGCGGATCGAGGATGCAGCGCGCAAGGTCGCCGACGGCGACTTCGCGGCCCGCATCCCGGTCGACCATTCCGGCCAGCTCGGCCAGCTCGCCCGCACCTTCAACGAGATGCAGCGCCGCCTCGCCGAGCTGGACAGCGCTCGCAAGCAGTTCATCGCCAACGCCTCGCACGAGCTGCGCACGCCGATCTTCAGCCTCGGCGGCTTCATCGAGCTGCTCGAAGAGGAGGACCCCAGCCCGGAGGAGCGGGCCGAGTTCGTGCGCACGATGCGCCAGCAGATCGACCGCCTCACCAAGCTCACCGCCGACCTGCTCAACCTCTCGCAGCTCGACACCGGCGGCGTCACCCTGCAGCGGCGCGGCGTCGACCTCAACCCGCTGGCCCGCGACGTGACGCGGGAGTTCGGGCCGCGCGCCGACAGCCGCGGGTCGCGGCTCGAGCTGCGAACACCGGAGCGCCCGGTGCGGGCGCTCGCCGACCCGGATCGGGTGCGGCAGATCATCCGTATCCTGCTTGACAACGCCCTCACCCACACGCCGGAGGGCGCCAGCGTGACCGTGACCACCTACACCGTCGACCAGCGCGCCGAGCTGACCGTCTCCGACGACGGCGCCGGCATCCCGCAGCGCGCCCAGTCGCGCATCTTCGAGCGCTTCTACACCGCCGACGCCTCAGGAGGGTCGGGGCTCGGCCTGGCGATCGCCCGCGAGCTGGCGCAACGGATGGACGGCCGCATCGCGATCTCCTCGAGCCGGGCCTTCACCGCCTTCACTCTCGACCTGCCGCCCGCTCCGGCCGGGGCGCTGGCGGCGGCGGGCGCGGCGAAGGCGTCCGCGTGAGGCGGCGGGCGGGCGCGCTGGCGGCCCTGCTGGCGCTGAGCGCGGCCCTGCTGGCCGGCTGCGGCGGCGGCTCGACCTCCAACGGCGGGCAGGGCGCCGCGAAGACGACGACCCAGGTGGTCGTGCAGGCCGCCGCGAGCGGGTTCGACGCGGCGAGGGTCTACCGCGATGCGTCTCCAGGCGTGGTCACGATCCGCTCGATCTTCGACAGCGGCGGCGCCGAAGGCTCCGGCTTCGTGCTCGACACGGCCGGCCGGATCGTCACCAACGCCCACGTCGTCACCGACGGCGAAGACGGCGATCGCACCGAGGCGAAGGCGGTCTTCGTCGAGTTCCCGAACCGCAACGTGCTTCCCGCCGAGATCGTCGGCTTCGACCCCTTCGCCGACGTCGCCCTGCTGGAAGTGAAGCCGGACGGCTTCGAGCTGCACCCGCTGAGGCTCGGCGACGACAGCGAGCTCGTCGTCGGCCAACCGGTGGCGGCGATCGGCAGCCCGTTCGGCGAGCAGCAGTCGCTCTCGGTGGGGATCGTCTCCGCAACCGACCGCTCGGTCGGCTCGCTCACCCAGTTCCAGATCGAGGGCGCGATCCAGACCGACGCCTCGATCAACCCCGGCAACTCGGGAGGCCCGCTGCTCGACGCCGCCGCCCGCGTGGTCGGCATCAACCAGCAGATCGAGACCAACTCCGGCGCCAACGACGGGGTCGGCTTCGCGGTGCCGATCTCGGCGGTGAAGCGCTCGCTCTCCCAGCTCGAGAAGCGGGGCTCCGCCCAGTACGCCTACATCGGCGTCTCCAGCCAGGCGCTCTACCCGCAGCTGGCCGAGAAGCTCGGCCTCGACGCCCGCTTCGGCGGCCTGATCGCGGAAGTGGTGCCGGGCGGCCCGGCCGACAAGGCCGGGCTGGAGGGCGGCGACGAAAAGACGCGCTTCCAGGGGGTCCCCTACCAGGTTGGCGGCGACACGATCCTCGCCGTGGACGGCCGCAAGGTGGTCCGCCCCGACGACCTCGCCCGCTACATCTCCTCCTCCGCGCCGGGCGAGCAGGTGACGCTCGAGGTCCTCGATGCCGACGGCGGCAGGGACGAAGTGCAGGTGACGCTCGGCAAGCGACCCTTGTCGGGCCCGACCGGCTAGAGCGGCCGCCGGGTGGTCGGACCGCCGCTGCCTGTAGAAATCCGCGGGTGCTCCAGGAAGTAGCCCTCGGCCAGAAGTCGCTCTCCGACTACACCCACATCGCGGGCAAGGAGCTTGCCGAGCAGATCCGCGAGCTGGCCGAGCCGCTGAAGGGTCAGCGCATCCTGCACGTCAGCGCCACCGCCTTCGGCGGCGGCGTCTCGGAGATCCTCTACACGATCGTGCCGCTGATGCGGGACGCGGGGCTGGACGCCCACTGGCACGTGATCTTCGGCAAGGAAGAGTTCTTCAATGCGACCAAGCTGCTGCACAACTCGCTGCAGGGCGCGGAGGAGACGCTGAGCGAGGAGCAGTGGGCGCTGTTCGACGAGGTCAACGCGCTCAACGCCGAGGATCTGCACGGAGGCTGGGACACGGTCGTCGTGCACGACCCGCAGCCGATCGGGCTGCGCCGCGGTGCGCCCGGCAAGAGCCGCAACTGGGTCTGGCGCTGCCACATCGACCTCTCCGAGCCCAACCCGGCGCCGATCGCCCGGCTGCGGCCGCTGATCGAAGAGTACGACGCGACCGTCTGGCACCTGCCCGCCTACGTGCCGGACGGGGTCGACGGCCACGACGGGGTGTGGATCGTGCCGCCGGCGATCGACCCGCTCTCACCGAAGAACATGGCCTTCTCCCCCGACGACGCCGCCTTCGTCTGCCACCAGTTCGGGATCGACGTCGACCGGCCGCTGATCACCCAGGTCTCCCGCTTCGACCCCTGGAAGGATCCGATCGGCGTGATCGACGCCTACCGCGCGGTGACAGCAGAGATGCCCGAGGTGCAGCTCGCCCTGGTCGGCTCGATGGCGACCGACGACCCGGAGGGCTGGGAGTTCTTCCAGCAGACGGTCGAGTACGCGAACGCCGACCCCGACATCAAGATCCTCAACAACCTCAACAACGTCGGCGCGATCGAGGTCAACGCCTTCCAGTCGCAGTCCGACGTCTGCCTGCAGAAGTCGATCCGCGAGGGCTTCGGGCTGACCGTCACCGAGGCGCTCTGGAAGGGGCGGCCGACCGTCGCCGGCAACGTCGGCGGCATCCCGCTGCAGATCGAGGACGGGGCGAGCGGCTACCTGGTCGACTCGCCGGAGGAGTGCGCGCAGCGCTGCCGGGCGATCCTCGCCGACCCGGAGCTGGGCAAGCGACTCGGCCGCAACGGCAAGGAACACGCCCGCCGCGAGTTCCTCTCGCCGCGCCTGCTGCGGGACTGGATGCAGCTGCTCGGCGAGTTGGATACATAGGCCCCGAGCGGCAGTAGGCTGGGGGTCGATGCCCGAGTCCGACCCGCTGATCATCGTCTCGAATCGGGGGCCCGCGCAGTTCGAGCGCGACGAGGCGGGCGAGCGGACCGTGCGGCGGGGCGGCGGCGGCCTGGTGACGGCGCTCTCCGGTCTCGTCTCCCACCGCGAGGCGCTGTGGATCGCCTCGGCGATGACCGACGAGGACGTCGCGGTCTCCGAGGAGGAGGGCGGGCCGGTCGAGCTGTCGATCGACGGGATCGACTACCGGGTGCTGCTGGTCGGCAGCGACGCCGAAGCCTACGACCGCTTCTACAACATCATCGCCAACCCGATCCTCTGGTTCGTCCAGCACTACCTCTGGGACCTTTCCAACGCGCCCGACATCCGCCAGGAGGAGCTGGACGCCTGGGACTACGGCTACCAGGCTGTCAACCGCGACATCGCCCACGCCGTGCTGAGGCAGATCGAGGCGCGCGAGCGGCCGCTGGTGATGCTGCACGACTACCACCTCTACACGGCCCCGGGGATGATCCGCGCCCAGCGTCCCGACGCCTTCCTCCACCACTTCGTCCACATCCCCTGGGCCCAGCCGGACAGCTGGCGGGTGCTGCCGGGGCGGATCCGCGAGGACATCTTCCGCGGCATGCTCGCCAACGACATCATCGGCTTCCACACCCACGCCTACTGCCTCAACTTCCTGCGCTGCTGCGACGAGCTGCTCGAGGCCGAAGTCGACTACGAGCGGGTGACGGTGCGCCACGCGGGCGGCGAGACGGTGGCTCGCGCCTACCCGCTCTCGATCGACGCCGAGCGGCTGCGGCGGGCGGCCGAGTCGGCCGAGGTGGCCGAGTACGAGCGCGAGGTGCAGCGGCGGCGGCGGGAGCACCTGATCATCCGGGTCGACCGGGCCGACCTCTCGAAGAACGTGCTCCGGGGCTTCACCGCCTTTGACGTGTTCCTCGAGCAGCACCCGGAGTTCCGCGAGAAGGTGACCTTCATCGCCCACTTGCAACCCTCGCGGCAGGACGTGCCCGAGTACGCCGAGTACCTGGAACGGATCGAGGCGCTGGTCGCGGTCGTCAACCACAAGCACGGCACCACCGACTGGATGCCGATCGACCTGAAGATCTACGAGAACTTCCCCGAGGCGGTCGCCCGCTACAAGCAGTTCGACCTGCTGATGGTCAACTCGATCTTCGACGGGATGAACCTGGTCGCCAAGGAGGCGCCGGCGGTCAACACCCGCGACGGGGTGCTGATGCTCTCTGAGAACACCGGCTCGCACGAGGAGCTGGCCGATTGCGTGCTCTCGGTCAACCCGTTCGACATCCAGGAGCAGGCCGACGCGATCTACCGGGCGCTGACCATGGACCCCGAGGAGCGGCGCGTGCGGGCGCTGCACCTGAAGGAGATCATCTACTCGCGGAATCCGGGGGATTGGGTCGACGACCAGCTGCGGGACATCGCGGAGCTGCGCGAGAGCGTTGTGTAGGGAGGAGTTGGGGGTCCCTCCTCTCTCAACTTTTCCGAAGACAGCTTGCGGCTGTCCGCGAGCCGCAGTCCGGAAAAAGTACAAGCCGTTCGGAGGGACCCCCAACTCCTCCCACTCCAGAGCTGCCGCCGGGAGGCTGCGGCCGGGCAACCCCCGACCCCTCCTCCGTCGTGACAGGCCCCGATTCGCTCGATTGAACCTTTGACCCCCGAAAACGGTGGTCAAAGGTTCAATCGAGCGCACGGAGATCGAGTTGGAGCTCACCCGTTACGCGCTTGTCGGGGAGCTTGGGGGGAGAGATTCGGGGCGTCTGCTCTTGAACGAGCATGGGATTGCGCGTTCGGTGGGGGGCGGCTTGGAAGGGAGCCGCGGTCGTTGGGGGAGGGCTGCTGGCGTTGAAGGTGCTGCCGGCGTTGATGGAGCCTCCGGCGTTGCCGCCGGTGCCCGCCGACGTGGGATTGCCGCGGGTTGCCGAGCCAGCCCATCCACGCCGCGGGAAGGCGAAGCCCGTCCAGCATCTGCGGCGGCACGGGCGGGGGGTGGCGGTGGGGCGGCCTCCGGAGGGAGCGGCGTCCTGTTTTTCGCAGAGACGACTCGGCAAGAGGCGCTGCGCGCCGGGCGAAAAACCCAGCGACCGGAGGAGGCCGCCCCGGCGCCGCCGGGCCCCGCTCGCCCCCGCGCCGGTCCCGGAACCAGTGCCCGCAACTCCATCCGAAGCTCCTCCGTCGGCGCCGGATCCCGCGCCTCCTCCTGAAGCTCCGCCTCCAGCGACCGAGCCGCCGCCTCCCGGCGACGGCTCCGAAGAGTTCGCGCCGCACTGAGCCCCGCCGCTATAGTCCGACGCCGTTTTGGCAGCGCAGCGCGAATACGAGCTGGTCCTGATGCTCGACCCGGGGCGGGACGCCCCGGGGCGGGACGCGGTCGCGCGGGAGGCCAAGCAGCAGATCGAGGCCGGCGGGGCGCTGAAGCACGAGAACGAGTGGGGCCTGCGCAAGCTGGCCTACGAGATCGCCCAGCGCAACGAGGCCGACTACCGCTGGTTCCGCTTCGAAGCGCCTCCAGCGTTGCTCGGGCAGCTCGACCACAACCTGAAGATCGCCGAGGGCGTGCTCCGCTTCCGCATCTTCGAGGTCGACGCCAGCGCGCCGGTGATCGCGCCGCCAGCGACCAGCGCGCCGGGGCCGGGCGCCTCGCGCGAGCGGCCGGCCGAGCCGGCGCCACAGCCCGCCGAGCCCGGGGGCGAGGGCGCAGAGGCCGCTGCCGAGCCCGCCGCGCCGGCGCCGGAGGCCGCGGTGGAGCCGCCCGCGCCCGCCGCCGTCGCCGAGCCCCCCGCCGAGCAGGCGCCCGCGCCGGAGGAACCGCCGCCGGCCGCCGAGGGCGAATCCTCCGAGTCCGGCGAGTAGCCGCCTTGACGCGCATCCGGCTCGCTCCAACTCGAGCCCTGTGCGCTCGGTTGGTCACTTGACCCCCAAAAGCGGGGGTCAAATGACCATACGAATGAATCGGGGCCTCGATCCCGCGCGTCGCCGCTGTGATCGGAAGGGATCTCCCAGGTGAAGCCGGCATGCCCTGGAGCGAGCCGGATACGCATCACCGCCTTTTCGCGCAGATTCCGCCTTCGGGGGGGAGAGTTGCGCCGCCTGCGCTCTTAGACTGGTACCTCGACAAAGCGATCTGGAGGAGTGAGAGCCGTGGCGGCTTCGAACATCAACGTGGTGGTCATCACCGGGAACCTGACCCGCGACCCCGACCTGCGCAGCACGCCGGGCGGCACCTCCGTCTGCAAGCTGCGGGTGGCGGTCAACAGCAGCCGCAAGAACGGCCAGACCGGCGAGTGGGAGGACAAGCCCAACTACTTCGACGTCACCGTCTGGGGGGCGCAGGGCGCGAACTGCGCCAACTACCTCTCGAAGGGCCGCCCGGTGGCGGTCGAGGGGCGGCTCGACTGGCGCGAGTGGTCGGACAAAGACGGCAACAAGCGCCAGAGCGTCGAAATCATCGCGAAATCGGTCCAGTTCCTCGGCTCCCGCGATGGCTCCGGGGGCGGGTCGGGCGGCGGCAACGGCAACGGCTTCACCCCGCAGAGCGATACGCCCGCCGACACCTCGGACTACGACGCGGCCCCGACCGCCACCGCCGGCGGTGGCGGTGGCGGTGGCGGGCAGGACGACGACATTCCGTTCTGAGCGGATCTTTGTCGAGCGCCCCCAGGCGCCGTCAGGCAAGAACGCAGGGAGGTCGGCAAGGGGAGCGCACCTGAGGTGCGTGACCCGCAGCCGGCCGACTGAGGACGCTGCATGGCGGCGCCTGGGGGCGACTCGGTAGGATGCGCGGCCGATGGCACGACCCAGAGAGAACGGATCGACGCCCTCGCGCCGCGGTCGCCGCGGCGCAGACCGGGCGCGTCCTCGCAAATACACCAGGATCAACTCCGAGGCGGTCGACTACAAGGATCTCAACCTGCTGCGCCGCTTCCTCTCCGACAAGGGGAAGACGCGCGGCCGTCGCGTCACCGGCCTCTCCCGCAAGCACCAGCGGCAGCTCTCGGTGGCCGTGAAGCGGGCGCGCGAGATCGCCCTGCTGCCCTACGTCGGAGAGCGCTAGGCCGATGGCGCAGGCGATCCTCCTCGAGGACGTGGACAGCCTCGGGCAGCGCGGCGAGCCGGTCGACGTCTCGCCCGGCTACCTGCGTAACTACCTGATCCCCCGCAAGCTGGCCGCGCCGGCGACGCTGGGCGCGCTGGAGGAGGCGCAGCGGCGGCAGGCGGAGGCCGAGAAGGCCGAGCGGCGGCGGGCCGAGCGGGAAGAGCGGGCCGCGGAGCTGCTCTCGAAGACCGTGCTGACGATCCAGCAGCGGGCGGACGACGGCGGCCGGCTGTTCGGCTCGGTCGGCGCCAAGGAGATCGCCGACGCGATCCGCGACGCCCGCGACCTGCGGATCGACCGCCGGAAAGTCCGCCTCGAGCAGCCGATCCGCGAGATCGGCACCCACATGGTGGAGATCGAGCTGGCCGACGGCTCGGTCGCCACGGTGAAGACGATCGTCGCCGAGGAGAGCTAACCGCTGCCGCTGCGCCGCCTACCGACCCGTCTGACTCGCCGCGCCAGGGCGAGGACGCGGTTCGGCTGGGCTCGCTCGGAGCGGGCGACCGTGGGGCTCGCCGCGGTCGCGATCGGGGGCGCCGGCACTGTCCTGGCGGGGCAGTTCGGCCGCATGCTGGCGCGCCGCGCCCACCAGCACCGGACGGGGGATGGCCTGGTCGAAACGGCGGCGCTCGACACGGTAGGCATCGCGGCCAGCGGCTATGCGGCCACGCCGCGCCGCGAGGCGGTGCTCTTCAACCTGCTGGCCGGCTTCCTCGGCGCCTTCGCGCTGGTGCGGCTGTCGACCTGGGGGATCCGCGACCAGTGGTGGCCCTTCCGCGAGGTCAGCGTCGGCGGCCGCCACATCCATCACTTCGTGCCGGGCATCCTGGTCGGCTTCGCCGCCGGCACGGCGGCGCTGCTGACCGACGACGAGAAGCTCGAAGACCGCCTGGCGATCCCGCTGGGCGCCGGCATGGGGCTCACCTTCGACGAGGCGGCGCTGCTGCTCGACCTGCGCGACGTCTACTGGACCCGCGAGGGACTGCTCAGCGTGCAGCTCAGCCTCGGGGCGACGGCGATCCTCAGCATCGCGATCCTCACCCAGCGAATGCTGCGGCGGGGCGAGCGCCGCCAGGAGGAGGCCGGCCGGATCCCCCCGGGTCCGGAGAGCCTCGCGGCGGGCGCCGGCGCGCTGGGCTGAGCGCCTCAAGTTCTTTCCGCCCTATTTGCACGGAGGCCTCCCGGACGGAGTCGCAGCCTCTGGTTTGCTTGGGATCTGGGGCCGGCGGGGGCGAATCCGCCGCCCTCAGCCCTTTACTGAGTGTCGATGCCGCAGCCTTCCGCAACCCACGTCCCGCCCCAGAACATCGAGGCCGAGGAATCGGTGCTGGGTGCGATGCTGGTCGCCGAGACGGCGCTGAGCCGCGTGATCGACGAGGTGAAGCTGAACCCCGGGGACTTCTACCTGGACAAGCACGGGCTGATCTTCGCCGCCGCCCACGACCTCTACGCGGCCTCCAAGCCGGTCGACGAGCTGAGCGTCACCGAGGCGCTGACCCAGAATGGCAAGATCGAGGAGGCGGGGGGCAAGCACTACGTCTCCGAGCTGGCCGCAAAGGTGCCGGCCGCCGGCAACGCCCGGCACTACGCCGAGATCGTCCAGCAGAACTCGCTGCTGCGGCGCCTGCTCGGCGCCGGGCAGGAGATCCAGGGGTGGGTGCACGAGCGCGACGGCGGGCCTCGCGAGCTGTCGGAGCGGGCCGAGAAGCTGCTCTTCGACGTCGCCCACAGGGAGCAGGCATCCGACTTCCGCCTCCTCTCCGAGATCCTCCACGACGAGGTCGACCGCCTCGAGAAGCTCTCGACCGGCGAGACGGAGCTGACCGGCACCCCGTCCGGCTTCAAGGACATCGACGCGATCACCGGCGGCTTCCAGCCGGGGAACCTGGTCATCGTGGCTGCGAGGCCGGCGATGGGAAAGTGCGTCGGGAAATCGCGATTACTTTATGATCCTTGTACCGGCGTGCGTCGCCGAGCCGACGAGCTGCACGAGGCCTTTGAGCGAGGCGAGGAGGTCTGGGTAGCGTCGCTCGGCCCTGACCTTAAGATGAAGCCGGCCAGAGTCGCGGCTGTAGCCCTCAACGGTCGGAAACGGGTCTATCGACTCACCACCCGCCTTGGCCGCGAGCTGCAAGCAACTTCGAACCATCCGGTTTTGACCAGTTCAGGTTGGGAGGAATTGGGCGAGATTACGCCGGGAACTCGGATTGCGGTCCCACGGCGGCTACCTCGTCCACGCAAGCCGAGCGATCTTCCCGACAATGAGGTAGTCATGCTGGGCGCGCTGATTGCTGACGGTGCGCTCACCAGTGGCACCCCGTGCTTCTGCTTTGGCGAGGGTTCGGGAATCCTCGACCAGGTCGAAGCGGCCGCGCACAGCTACGGCGTCCGGGTCGGCCGGCCGAACGCTGGCAGCCATGGAACCGCGACTGTCTCCGCCGGAAGGGGAGCTGGAAGCAACCCCGTCACGGAGATGCTGAAGGCTCACAGGCTCATGGGCCTGCGCTCGGCCGAGAAGTTCGTGCCAGATGCGATCTTCGGTCTCGACGACAAGCAGATCGCCCGCTTCCTGGGCGTGATGTATGCGTGCGACGGGCATGTGTATTGCAGCGACCGCCTTGCGCAGATCGGCTACACCACGATCAGCGAGCGGCTCGCCCACGATGTCCAGCACCTGCTCTTGCGGCTGGGGATCGTCGCGACGATCAGGACGCTGAAGAGAGCGGTCTACGACGGCACCGACAAAGTCGCCAGGGAAATCAGGATCACCTCCCAAGCGGATCTGCGGAGATTCTGCGAGCTGATCGCCGTCCCCGGCAAGGAGGATCAGCGGCGGCGGGTCTTGGAGCGCCTCGACGCGGCCCCGCGCATGACCAACACGGACACGATCCCGCCGGAGGTCTGGGAAGACGTGCTGCTCGCCAAGGGCGACCGCGCCTGGGCCGACGTCAGCGAGGTCACCGGTCGGCCGCGCAACCACAACTGGCACGTCGGCAAGCGCAGCCCCTCGCGCGGGCTGCTCACCGAGCTGGCAGAGGCCACCAAATCGCCTGCCCTCGCGGAGCTCGCGGATTCCGACATCTGGTGGGACGAGGTCGCCTCGGTCGAGTACGTGGGAGTCGAAGAGACCTACGACCTCGACGTTCCGGGCCTGAGGAACTTCGTCGCCGACGACGTGATCGTCCACAACAGCGCGATCGTCGCCAACATCGCCGAGCACATCGCCGTGAAGCGGAAGACGCCGGTCGCCTTCTTCTCCCTGGAGATGTCGGAGGTCGAGCTGGCGCAGCGCTTCATCGCCTGCCGGGCGCGGATCTCCGGCGACAAGCTGCGCAAGGGCCAGGTCGCGCAGAAGGACTGGCCGAAGGTGGTGCGGGCCTGCAACGAGCTGGAGGAGGCGCCGCTGTGGTTCGACGATTCCTCCGACCTCGGCGTGCTCGACCTGCGCGCCAAGGCGCGGCGGCTGCACGCCCAGACGCAGGAGCAGGGCGGGCTCGGCCTGATCATCGTCGACTACATCCAGCTGATGCGGGCCGACGACCCGCGCGCCAACCGGGTCGAGCAGGTCGGCCAGATGAGCCGCGGCCTGAAGATCCTCGCCCGCGAGCTAGAGGTGCCGGTGCTGGCGATCTCGCAGCTCTCACGCGCCCCCGAGCAGCGTCACCCGCCCAAGCCGATGCTCTCCGACCTGAGGGAAAGCGGCAACCTCGAGCAGGACTCGGACCTCGTCGCCTTCCTCTTCCGCGAGGACTACTACCGCGACCCCGAAGACGAGCCGGACGGGCTGGCCGACGTGATCATCGCCAAGCACCGCAACGGGCCGATCGGCTCGCCGAAGCTGGTCTTCCTCGACCGCTTCCCGAAATTCGCCGACTTCTCCGGCCACGATCGACCCGTCGAGCAGCCGGCCGGCGAGGGGCCGCCGCTGGAGGACGCGGCGAGCGCCGGCCCTGAGTTCTGATGGCGGCGACCCCCCGCAACGAGCCGTTCGCCGAGCGGGCCTGTCCGCTCGGGGCCTGTGACGGCTCCGGCTGGATCCTCGGCCCCGAGGACGTGGCCAGGCCCTGCGAGTGCCGCGAGCAGCGTCTGAGGCGGAGCCGCGTCCGCGGGGTCGCCTCGGCGATCCCGCCGCGCTACCGCGGCGTCTCCTTCGAGCGGCCGCCGGTCAGCGACATGGCGCGCGAGATGACGACCCGGCACGTGGTCAACGCCGTCCGGGCATTCGTCGACGGGCTCGACGAGAACCTCGCCGCCGGCAGGGGCCTGTGGCTGATGGGAAACACCGGAACCGGCAAGACCACCCTGGGGATGCTGATCGCGAAGCTCGCCCTGGCCGCCGGCCGCACGGTCGCCGTCTACTTCGCCCCCAAACTGCTGACCCAGATCCGCCAGACCTACCAGGCGAGCGAGCACGAGGACGCCTACGAGGCCTTCTTCCGGCGGCTGACCTCGGTCGACCTGCTCTACATCGACGACCTCGGCGCCGAGCGGCACACCGACTGGGTGGTCGAGCAGCTCTACGCGCTGGTGAATGAGCGCTACGAGAACCAGCGGTCGATGCTGGTCACCAGCAACGCGAGCCGGGACGTCGAGGCAGGGCGCAGGCAGCTCGAGGAGCAGATCGGCTCGCGCACCGTGTCGCGCCTGATCGAGATCTGCGACGACCCGCTGCCCCTGTTCGGGCCGGACCGCCGCGAGCAGGCGCGCGCGGTCGGCGCCTAAACCAGTCACAATCTCCAACGCCATGCCAGGCGTAGTCATAGTCGGCGCCCAGTGGGGCGACGAGGGGAAGGGCAAGGTCACCGACCTGCTCGCCGAGCGGGCGGAGGCGATCGTCCGCTTCCAGGGCGGCAACAACGCCGGCCACACGATCGTCCGCGACGGCGAGGAGTTCAAGTTCCACCTGATCCCCTCCGGCATCCTCTACCCGGAGAAGGCCTGCGTGATCGGCAACGGGGTGGTCCTCGATCCGCGCATCCTGCTCGACGAGATCGAGGGGCTGAAGCGCCGCGGCATCGACGTCGGCAACCTGCGGATCTCCGCCAACGCCCACCTGATCATGCCCTACCACGTGCTGCTCGACACGGCCGGCGAGCTGAAGCTGGGCAAGCTCTCGATCGGCACCACGCGGCGCGGCATCGGCCCCTGTTACGCAGACAAGGCGCTGCGGCTCGGCATCCGCGTGCAGGACCTGCTCGACGAGAAGATCCTGCGCAAGAAGATCCTCGCCGCGCTGGAGCCCAAGCAGCAGGCGCTGCGCGAGCTGTCCGTGCAGCGGCGCAAGCTGCGCAAGGAGGCCGGCGAGGGGGGACGCGAAGGCGGTGATCAGTCGGTCGCCGACGCTCCCGATCCGCGCCTCGACCTGCACACGATGAGCGAGGAGTTCGCCGGCTACGGGCATCGCCTCGAGCCCCACATCGCCGACACCTCGCGACTCTGCTGGAACGTGCTGGACGGGGGCGGCACGGTGCTCTTCGAGGGCGCCCAGGCGACCCTGCTCGACCTCGACCACGGCACCTATCCGTTCGTCACCTCCTCCAATCCGATCGCCGGCGCGGCCTGCGTCGGCGCCGGGGTCGGGCCAACCGACATCGACGAGGTCTGGGGAGTGGCCAAGGCATACGCGACCCGGGTCGGCGCCGGCCCCTTCCCGACCGAGCTGGACGACGCGGTCGGCCGCCACCTGCTCGAGCGGGGACACGAGTTCGGGACCACCACCGGGCGCGAGCGGCGCTGTGGTTGGATCGACCTGGTGGCCCTGCGCTACGCCGTTCGGCTCAACCGGATGAGCGCCCTGGCGATCACCAAGCTCGACGTGCTGAGCGGGCTCGACGTGCTGCGCGCCGCGGTCCGCTACCGCTCTCGCGAGGGAGCGGTCTTCGACAGCTTCCCCTACCACCAGTCGATCCTCCACTCGGCCGAGCCCGAGTACGAGGAGCTGCCCGGCTTCGAGGCCGACCTGAGCACCTGCCGCAGCGAGGCCGACCTGCCTCCCCAGGCCCGCGCCTTCCTCGATTTCGTCGCCCGCTTCGCCGGCGTCCCGATCCGCCTCGTCGGGGTCGGACCGGGGCGCGACCAGGTGGTGTGGATAGGCGACGAGCCGCACCTGCGCGCCGCCTAGCCTCCTGCTCTACAGTCTGGACGTGGCTTCTGGTAGACGCACGGCCAGGCGTGGCGAGCGGCTGCCGAGGGGTCGTCACGGGCTGCCGCGGGAGGCGGTGACGGAGTCCCAGCGGCGCCGGATCCTGCAGGCGATGATCGAAGTCGTCGCCGAGCGCGGCTACCCCGAGACGCGCGTGGTCGACGTGATCGGCGTCGCAGGCGTATCGAGAAAGACCTTCTACGAGCTGTTCACGAGCAAGGAGGACTGCTTCCTCGCCGCCTACGACCTGCTGCTCGGCAACCTGCTCGGCGACACGGCGAGGGGCTTCGAGACGAAGCCCGGGGCGCCCTGGGCCGAGCGTCTCGCGGCGGGGCTGGGAGCGCTGCTGGGGCACCTCGCCGCGCACCCCGACGAGGCGCGCTTCGCGATCGTCGAGGTGCTGGCCGCCGGCCCCAAGGCGCTGGCCCGCAGGGACGCCGCGCTGCGCCAGTTCACCGGCTTCCTCGATGCCGGCCGGGCCGAGACAGAAGTCGAGCTGCCGGGGATCACCTCGCTGTCGCTGGCCGGCGGCGTCAACGAGCTGCTCTACAGCGAGATCCTGCACGGCGCCGCCTCCCACCTGCCCAGCCGCCTGCCGGACCTGATGTTCTGGATCACGCTGCCCTTCCTCGGGCCCGACGGGGCCGCGGCGGAGCACGAGCGGGTTCGGCTTTCGATGCGCGGGGGCTGAGCCGAGTCTGTTAAAGCGCTGTTTTGTGTGAGCGCGCGAACCTCGCAAAGGATCGAGGCTGGTAATTTCTTAGCGTGGAGGGATAGATCAAGCTTCCAAAAGGCCGGGGCCTCTGACGGGCAGGCCGACAAAGGAGAGAGAAAGCGATATGCGTAGAAACTTGCTAGTGGCACTCGCCCTGAGCGCGGTGCTGGCCCTGGGGGTCGCCGCGGTCGCAACCGCGAAGTTCGACACCTTCCAGGCAGGAAACCTGGTTCTCAAGGCCGACGGCGGCGTGTCGCCGAAAGCGCTGCCGAAGAAGAAGTACGCCCCGGTCAAAGTGCGAATCCGCGGCCAGATCGCCACCAACGACGGCACCCATCCGCCGGCATTGAGGGAAGCGACGATCGACTTCGACAAGAACGGCAAGATCGACACCAAGGGCCTGCCCACCTGCAAGGGCGGCCAGCTCGAGTCACGCGACACCGCCGCGGCGAAGAAGGTCTGCGGCAAGGCGATCGTCGGCAAGGGCAAGGGCAAGATCGAGATCGCCTTCCCCGAACAGCGGCCGATCGGCGTCAACGCGCCGATCACCGTCTTCAACGGTGGCACCAAGGGCGGCAAGACGACGCTCTTCATCCACACCTTCATCACCGTGCCGGTGCCGGCCGCGGTGGTCACCACGGTGACGATCAAGAAGGTCCGCGCCGGTCGCTACGGGCTGCGCACGGTCTCCAAGGTCCCGGTGGTCGCCGGCGGCAGCGGCTCGGTGCTCGAATTCGACATCAATTTCGGCAAGAACTACACCTACAAGGGCAAGAAGAAGGGCTACATCGAAGCCAAATGCCCCGACGGCCACTTCAACGCCGACGTGAAAAGCGCGATCTTCAAGAACGAAGCCAAGACCGCGGGGGTCGCGGCCAAGACCGTGCTCAAGGGCACGGTGGTCCGTTCCTGCACGCCGAAGGGCTGACCGGCAGATTCAAGCCGCCCTCCACACAGGGCGACCGCAGCGCAGAGAGCGGCCTCCGGGCCGCTCTTTTGCGTGGCCCGCCGGGTTGATAGAGCACGATGCGCAAGCACCTTCTCGCCGCAATCGCCCTCAGCGCGCTGCTCGCCCTGGGAGGCGCGGCGATCGCAACCGCGGCGTCGACCACCGTCCGCGCCGGCAACCTGGTCCTCACCTTCGGCAGCAACGTCTCGCCGAAGAAGCTGCCGAGGAAGAAGCTCGCGCCTGTCGCCCTGCAGGTCAGCGGCAAGATCAAGACCTCCGCCGGCGTCCACCCGCCGGCGCTGCGCGAAGCGGTGATCGACATCGACAAGAACGGGACGGTCAACACGCGGGGCGTGCCAGCCTGCAGGCGCGGCCAGCTCGAGGCGCGCGACACCAGGGCCGCGAAGCGGGTCTGCGGCAGGGCGATCGTCGGCAGCGGCAAGGTCGACGTCGAGATCGCCTTCCCCGAACAGCGGCCGATCATGGTCCACAGCCCGCTGACCCTGTTCAACGGCGGCACCAGGGGTGGCAAGACGACCCTCTTCATCCACTCGTTCATCACCGTGCCGACCCCCGCCGCGATCGTCACCACGGTGACGATCAAGAAGGTCCGCAAGGGCCGCTTCGGCTACCACACGATCGCCAAGGTCCCGGTGATCGCCGGCGGCAGCGGCTCGGCGCTCGACTTCAGGTTCAAGATCAAGCGGAACTTCCGCTACAAGGGCAAGAAGAGCAGCTACATCGAAGCCAAGTGCCCCGACGGCCACTTCAGCGCCAAGGTCCTCAAGGCGCTCTTCAAGAACGAAGCGCGGACGCCCGGCGTCGCCTCGCGAACGGTCCTGAAGAGCAGCCTGGTCGTGCCCTGCACGCCGAAGGGCTGAGGAACAGCCCCAGCCTAGGGCTGGGGCTGTTCGTAGGTGTGCTGGTAGATCGTCTTCGGGCCGCTGCCGTAGATCGGTTCGAACGGCGCCTGCGGGCTGCAGCCCGGGGCGGGGATCGTGGCGGAGCTTTCCTGGCCGCCGTAGGCGTATAGCTTGAGCCGTTCGAAGAAGGCGGTCGCTTTCGTGACGTCCCCCCCGGTGCGCTCGTTGAAGTCCGATTCGTTCGGCGTGTCGGGGTCCAGGGTGGCGACGGTCCCGGCGCTGCACTGGCCGGTGTGGAAGTTGAGCAGCCCCTTCGCGAGGCGCGCCGCCGAGCGGGGCTGGCTGTAGGCGCTGTTGCGGTTGGCGGTGAGGCGGTCGGGGTAGGTCGCCAGCGATTCGGGGCCGAACGGGCCGAGCAGCCGCAGGTAGTGGATCTGCTTGCCCGCCGAGCTGAGGTGGACCGCGTTGCTCGCGGCGGCGACGTTGCCCAGGGTGCCGGCGAGGTCGCGCTTGTAGAGCTCGAGGCCGCTGAGGATCGGGTTGAGGTTGCGCAGGAAGGGGGTGGCCGCCCGCAGCAGCGGCGGGAACTCGTCGCGGAACAGCTTGCGCAGCGCCGGGAAGCCGCTCGGCGCCCGGTCGATCACCGTTTCCAGCCCTTCGAAGAAGCCCTTCGCCTGGGGCGCCAGGCGCGCGGTCGCGATCAGGGTCGGCGAGAGCTGTTCCGCCGCCGGCACCAGCTGGCGCATCAGCGGGTCGGTGTTGACGGCGAACTCTTTGAGCCGGTCGAGGGTCAGCCTCGACTCGTCCTGGAAGGTCGGGAAGGCACGGAACAGAGCTTCCAGGTCGCGGTCGCGCGCCGCGGTCGTCTGGAAGACCGCGTTCGAGCTGCGGATCAGCGAGGCAAGCTGCCCTTCGCGACCCCGCAGCGCCCGCAGGGTGACCGCGCCGTTGCGGAACAGCTGCCCGACCGCGAGCCGCTGGGTGTCCAGCACCCGGAAGAGGCGGTCGAGTTCGGAGAGGGTCGGGTCGAGCTCGGCGAGGGCGTAGGAGAAGCTCTGACCGCGGCCGCCGATCGCCACCGAGGCTTCCTGCATCCATTCCTGGAAGGCGGAGCGGGTGCGGGTGTCGAAGGTGCGGAGGATCTCGTCGAGCTGGACCGATTCGGCCACGTTGGCCAGCGCCAGGGTGGAGCCGTCGTGGAGCTGCGGGCCCTTCGAGTCGCCGGGCGTCAGCTCGACGTAGGTCTCGCCGAGCAGCGTCTTGGTGCGGAGGATGGCGCGGCTGCCCTGCGGGATCGGCGCGTAGCGGTCTTCGATCGCGACCGTCGCCAGCGCCCGCTTGCCGCTCGGCGCCTCTTCGATCTTCTGCACTTTGCCGACCGAGACGCCGGAGATCCGCACGTCGGACTGTTCGGCGAGCTGGGCCGCCTCGTTGAAGGGGATCTCGATCTCGTAGGGCTTCGCCTTGAACGGGGTCGGGCCGCCGAAGGTGATCCAGAGGAAGAGCAGGATCCCGAAGCAGGACAGCGCGAAGCCGGCGATCAACAGGAGCTGCGCGGTGCTGGGGGCTCGCTTGCTCATCGCGCCCTGTATTCGCAGTGGCCGCTCGCGCTGCCGGCGAGCGGGATTTCTTCCGGCGTGGGGACGCGCGCGCCCTGGACGACCGTCTGCAGGTAGGGCTTCAGCGGGACGATCCCGTTTGCGATGTAGGAGCCGTTGCAGGAGATCATCACCAGCCCCCGGGCGATCGGCCCGCCCGCGTCGGCCAGGTTGAAGCCGGCATTGATGTCGTGGTTCAACCAGGGCAGGTAGAAGAGGAAGCTCTGCCGCGAGCCCTTCGGCTTGTAGGCGAGCTCGTTGAAGAAGCTGTTGAGGGCGTCGAGCGAGCTGCCGAATTCGCTCACGGTGGTGTCGAGGTCGGAGGAGCCCTGCCTGGCGTGGACGAGCACCGGGCGGACCTGGCGCGTGAAGGGCCGGATCTGATCGCGGATCGGCGCCGTGGTCTGCTTGAAGAGGCGCTCGCTCGCCTTCAGCGCCGGCCCCAGCGCCTGCGCCTGCGGGATCAGCCCGAGCAGCGCCGGGCGCGCCACCTGGGAGAAGCGGTTGGAGCTGGCGAGGGCCGCCCGCAGGACGGAGAGGGTCGCCGGGAACTCGACCAGCGATTCCTGGATCGACTGCTGCTGGTTGGCGAAGTTGCCGAGCGACGCCCGGGAGGCGGTGACGAAGCGTTCCAGCTGGGTGTCGTGCCGGCCGAGTTCGGCGGTCAGCAGGCCGAAGTCGTGGATCACCCGCGCCAGCGCGACGCGACGCTGGGCGACCGCCCGGTTGAGCTTGGCGGTGTAGTGCGCGAAGGGTTGCAGGCGGCGGAATGCGCCCGAGAGCTGCCGGCCGCGGCCGCCGATCCCCTTGGCGCCGCCGGCGAAAAGCAGCTGCAGGTACTGCCTCGTGTCGCCGTCGAGGGTCGCGAGGAAGGCCTCGAAGGGGATGCTCGGTTCGGTCTGGGAGAGCGGGAAGTCGTGTCCCGCTTCGACGTGGCCCCTGCCGTTGCCGGGGCTTACCTCCACGACCATGTCGTTGAGGTTCGTTTTGGGCCGCAGCAGCAGCGTCGCATCGGGGTGGATCAGCTTCAGGTATTGCGGCTCGACGTCCATGCCGACCACCGCGTGGCCGTCCTCGAGGTCGACCGAGGAGATCTTGCCGACCTGGACGCCGGCGATCACCACCGCCTGGCCCTGTCCCGGAGTGATCGCCTGGGCGTTGTTGAAGTCCGCCGTCAGGTGGACGAAGTCTTCGCCGACGAACGGCGCCCAGGAGGGCAGCGCCGCTTTCTGCTGGATGAAGATCCACAGCGTCATCGTGATCGCGGCGACGAGGAGGACGGCGATCGCGATCGAGTCTTTGCCGCGCCCGCGCGTCTGCCGCGAGAGGGTGGCGCGGAAGTGCCGCCAGCGGCTGGTCTTCGGCGTCCGCTCGGTCATGGCAAATCCTCGCGCTTCGCTCCCTCGCGAAGAATCAGACCTGCACGCTCGGTCGCTGCCGCGCTCATGGCGTTAGGTTGGGCGCGCCGGGCTGGCCGAGCGCGCCGTTGAGGTCGGGGACGGGGTTGCTGTCGCAGCGGACTTCGGGCTTCTTCGGCGGCCGGCCGCCGAGCTGCGGCTGCACGCCGAGCGGCGGGGCGACCGTGTGCGCCCAGTCCTGCTTCTCGGTGCTGAGGTTGCCCTTCGGGTTCTCCTGCTTGACGAGCACGTCGCCTCCGCCGGGCTGAAGTCGCAGGTAGGGGCCGTTGCCGTCGAAGTTCTGGCCCCAGCCGGCGAAGTTCGCGAGGAAGTAGAAGAACTCGCGGTAGTTGGGCCCGCCGGTGGCGAAGCGGTCTTCGATCGTCTGGTTCCCGGTCGGGACGATCACCTTGGTGGTGCAGAGGCTGAGCCGGTTGAGCTGCGGCAGCGCCTTCGCCTTGCCGGCCTGGGCCGCTCCGGCGAGGCCGGGGGTCGCTTCCGCCAGCAGCTTCGCGGTGCCGCCGGCCTCCTTGCCGGAGAGCAGCGGGTAGGCCTGCCTCAGCCACGGTTCCCCGGCCGCGATCAGCGCGGGCAGCTCGGCGACCGCCGGCCGCAGCTCGATCGCGAAGGCGCGCAGCGGCGGCAGCGTGCGGTTGAGGCTGGCCAGCGAGCGCCGCGCCGTCCGCAGCGTCGGCGCGGCGCGGTGGACGGTGGCGGAGAGGTTCGCCGACTGGGCGGCGAGGGCGCCGGTGAAGGTGTCGAAGTTGACGATCAGGCCCTGCAGGTCGGCCTCGCGGTTGACCAGGGCGGCAAAGGTGCGGCCGGTGCTCGCCACCAGGCGGGAGAGGTCGCGAGGGCCGGTGCCGAGCAGGGCGTTGGTGACCTGGGCGCCGTAGCGGCCCGCCGGTCCGCCGTAGCGGAAGGCGCCGTTGAGGCCTTCGGCGCCGGTCTTGCCTTTCACCTCGGGAAGCTGGGTTGCATCTTCGGCGGCGCTCGGCTCGTGGGTCAGAGCTTCGCCGAAGCTCTCCAGGAGGCGGCTGAGGTCGGCCCGCACCGGTGACTGCAGGGCGGTGAAGATCTCGTCGAGCTGGACCGCAGTCGAGGTGTGGCCGATCGGGATCGTCGCTTCGCCGTCCAGCTCCGGGGCGCTGGGGCTGCCCGGATCGAGGTCGACGAAGAAGTTGCCCTCGAGGAAGATCCGCGGGCGGATCTCCGCGAAGGCGTCGTCGTGGACCGGCCGGCCCTTGCCTTCGACCGTGAAGTTCACCGTGGTCGCGTTGCCGTCGCGGCTGGTTTCGATCACTTTGCCGACGTCGACGCCGGCGATCCGCACCGGCGAGTTGGTGGAGATGTTGGCCCCGTTGGCGAAGGTCGCGTTCAGCGTGTAGCCGTAGCCGGTGAAGGGAACGTGTTTGGTGAACGCCAGGTAGGGCCCGATCGTGAAGAGGAGGATGAACAGCACCGCGATCGCCGCGTTGCTCGGCCGCCACCTGATGCCGCCCCTGGTGGCTCCGTCCCTGGTGTCCCGCTCCGGCAGGCGTCCCATCAGCCTTCTCCCCCGCCTCGGGTGGTGGTTCCCCAGAGCTGCGACGAGCGGCCGATCACGGTCTTGCCGGATGCGTAGCGCTCGTTGCCGGCTTCGCAGACCCCGCCCTGGCCGGTCCTCGGGTAGGGGTTGAAGTGGAGGTGGTTCTTGGTTTCCGGGCCGTTGGCGGGCGCCGAGGCCGGTGCCGACTCGGCGTTCGGCCCGCTGGGCGGCTCGAAGGCGATCGCACCGAGCCAGTTGGCGCTGCCGTTGCCTTCGCTGAACGCGTCGGCCAGGTTCTTGAACAGGATGCTGACGTAGCTGCACTGAGTCTGAGCTGGTGCGAGCAGCCGCAGCGACGGGTCGAGCAGGTCGTTGGCGTCGATCAGCAGGTCGAGCCCGCTGAACACGCCCGGCGCTTCCTGGAAGGCGAGAAGCGCTTCCGCGGTCGGGACGAGCTGCGCGTTGAGGACCGGCGAGCGGTTGAGGGCGGGGATGCCGGCGCGCAGCGCCGCGTCGATCGTCGGCGAGGTCTCGCCGAGCGCCTTGGCGCCCGGCCGCAGCGCCGTGAAGAAGCGTTCGGAATCGCGGAGGAAGGGCCGCAGCGCCGGCAGGTCGGCGTTTGCCGCGTCCAGGGTCGGCGGGCCCTTGGAGATCGTTTCCTGGATGAACGGCCGCGAGACGCGGGCCAGGGCGGCGAAGGTGCGATCGAGGGCGACGAACATGCTCGCCTGCGTCTCGGCGACCGGGGCCACCGTTGCGGAGAGCGCCTCGAGAGCCCGCCAGAACCCGGCGAAGTTGGTGCCCGGGGCGACGATCGTGCGCAGCGCCGGCTGGGCGCTTTCGACCAGTTCCCGGAGCGAGCCGAGGGCGGCGTTGAGCTGCGGGCCGCGGCCGGCGAGGGCGTTGCCGAAGCCGGCCTGGGTGCGCTGGACAGCGGTCCGGGTCCTCTCGTCGAACATGTCGAAGAACTGGTCGAGGTCGACCGGTTCGGGGCGGGCGGCGGCGAGCGGCAGCGTTTCCCCCGCCTCCAGGCCGGTGGCCGAATCGCCCGGGACGATCTGCAGGTACTTGAGGCCGAGCGGCGATTTGGGGCGAATGATGATCGTCGAGTCGGCCGGGATCGGTTCGGCGCCTTTGTCGAGCTGGAGGTCGAGCTGCGCGGCGACGCCGCCGTCGCCGGTCTGCACGGGCGTCACCGCCCGGACCACGCCGACCCGCGAGCCCCCGATCCGCACCTCGTTGCCTTTGACCAGGGCGTCCGCGTTCGGAACCCGCGCCTCGATGTCGTAGGTGGAGACGAAGGGCAGGCCGTTGTTGGCGTTGTAGGCGAGGAAGACGGCGACGATCACGACCAGGACGGTGACCGCGCCGACGATCGCCGGGCTGCTCGCGACTCCCTGTATGCCGCCGCGGTTCCTCATGGTCCAAGCAGGTAGTCGAGGAGGGCGCGTTGGGGAGCGGCGGGCTCAGCCGCGGCGCCGAGCTCCCTGCCTTCGCCGAGACGGGGCGCTTCGGGTTCGGTCGCTCCGAGGGTGGAGTCGGCCGCGGTGCCGCCGCTCTGGCCGCCGGACGCTTCCTGCAGCCGCCGGTACAGCTCGAGCGCGTCGGCGTCGGTCGAGGAGACGCTGGCGCCGGGGCCGTTGAAGTTCGCCGAGCAGCCGCTGGTCGGCGCCACCACGTAGTCGGCGCAGTTGGTCAGGGTGACGAGGCTGCGGGCGAGGTGACCGTACTGGTCGAATTCGTTGTTCACGCCGGCGCCGTTGTAGATCAGGTCGACCAGCCCGTTGAAGCCGCCCGTCTGCTCGGTGCTGTTCAGCAGTTCGGCGAGTTCGGTGGTCGGGCTGGCGCCCGAGCGGGCCAGCTCGCTGGCCTTGCTGACGATCGGGTCGGCGGCCCGCAGCTTCGGTCCGGCGACTTCGCCGGTCGCGCCGAGCGACTTCAGGGCGACGGTCGAAGCCGCCGAGAAGGGCGTCAGGGCGCGGGTGGCGCTGGTCCACGAGGGCGCCGCCCTGCCGAGGTCGGCGAAGACCGGCGTGGCGGCGTCGGAGAAGCCCCGCAGGCTGCGCATCGTCCGCCGCAGCTCGCGCAGGAAGGTCGGGAACTTGCGCAGCGAGGCTTCCAGCGCCGCGCCCCGTTCGGCGCTCGCCTGGCCGACCGCGCCGGCGTTGGCGAAGAAGCCCGCCACGTGGCTCCGCTGGCGCGACAGCGGCCCGAGGATCCGCTCGGAGTCGGCGGCGAGCTGGGCGAGCTGCCTGCGCTGTGCGGAGAGGATGCCGAACAGCCGGTCGGCGTCGCGCAGCACCGGATTGGCCCGTTTGACCGCCTCCTCGACGTCTTCGCCGCGGCCGGCGAAGCTGGCTCCCAGCTCGTTGAGGATCAACCGGAAGCGCTGCGCGTAGGGAAGCTGCTGGATGTTGTTGACCAGGTCGGGATCGACGCTGGTGCTGTTGTTCTCGAGCGGCAGCAGGCGCTGCCCGGCGCCGGGCTGGCCGTCCGGGATCACCCGCAGCGGCGGCGCGGGCTCCGAGCCCGGGGCGCGCGGCAGGGTCGGGCGGCAGTCGACGAACTTCTCGCCGATCAGCGACTGCGGGCGGATCAGGCAGCTGGCGTCGCGGCGGAAGTCCTGGAAGCCGGGATCGGTGATCTTCATCACGATCACCGCCTTGCCGGGGACCGCCTGCGGGCGGCCGTCCTCGTAGCTGTCGATCTCCCCCGGCATCGTCACGTCGACCGCTTCGATTTCGCCGACGTCGGCGCCGGCGACCCGCACCAGCTCGCCGTCGACCATGAAGGAGCCGTTGTCGAAGATCGCCCGGACGACGTAGCCGCCGCCGCCGCTGCCGCCGCTGAGCAGGACGAAGAGCAGCGCGATCGTCGCGATGCCCGCGGCCGCGATCAGCAGTCTTTTGCTCCTCCTCCTCATCGTCCGGGGGGCGCGTCGGCTGGGTCGCATTGCGAGGAGGGGCTGACGCCGGAGCCCGCGAAGGGCGGTTCGGTGAACGGGCTGGAGCCGTCCGCCGCCGACTGGGTGCCGCCGCCGGGGCAGGGGCGCCTGACGCCGGCCGAGTCGCCGAACGCACCGTATTGCTCGCTGGGCGGGATCGGCTTCAGCTCGCCGCTTTCGCCGTCGCGAGCGAACAGGTTGAGGACCAGCTGGGCGCGGGCGTAGTGGCCGTTGCCGTCGTAGTAGCCGGTCGCCTGACCGAGCCTGCCGAAGCCGTTGAAGATGTCCGGCGTGTAGGCGCGGGCGAAGTTGAGGTTCGGTTGGAAGGCGGCGGTCGCCTCGGCGGCGCGGGGGAAGGCCTTCGAGGCGCGCTGCTGCACGGCCGGCAGGGTGGCCAACAGTTCGCCGGCGTCGTTGGCAAAGCCCTTGCGCCGCACGGTGAGGCGCAGGTTCCTGACCGCCGGCACCGCCCTGGAGAGCACCGGGCGCAGGTTGCTCAGGAAGCGCGCCAGGTTCTTGGTCGCCGGCTTCGCGGTTTCGACCAGCGGGTCGAGGTCGTCGAGCGCGGCGCGCAGGTTGACGAAGGTCGTGTTGCCCTGACGAAACACGGGTGGCAGCAGCCGCAGCGTCTGGTCGAAGGCGACGTTCTGACGGGCGATCGCGTCGAACGCGGTGCTGGCGTTGGAGATCGCGCTGGAGAGCTGGCCGCCCCGCTGGGCGACCGCGGTGGTCAGCTTGCTGGAGCTGACCACGAAGCGCTCGAGCAGCCTCTGGTCGGCGTTCAGCTGGCCGACGAAGGCGCTGGTCCGGTTGAGCGCCGGGCCGAAGTACTTGTAGGTCCGGTTGGCGTCCTTGCCGCGACCGGAGTAGATCGCCGCGTTGCCGCGCACGAACTGGCCGAGGCCGCGCCGCACCGGCGTCGGGAAGGTGTTGAGGAACTGATCGAGGTCGACCGGCGTCGTGGTAGAGCCGAGGCCGAGCGTGGCGCCGTCCTCGAGCGCCGGGCTGCTGTTCGGGCCGGGGCTGAGCGAGACGTAGTGGTTTGCCACCCCGGCGAGGCCGGTGGCGCGGATCGTCGCCGTGGTCCCCTCGTGGAGCTGCTGTTCGACCTCGACAGTGACTTCGGCGAGGTTGTCTTCGGTGAGGCCGATGCTGCCGACCGTGCCGACCGGGTGGCCGCCGACCAGCACCTGGTTGTCGGGGACGAGCTGGCTGGCGTTCTGGAAGACGAGCTTGTACTTGTGGCTGCCGTTGCCGCTGAAGAACGCGACGTAGCCGAGCGCGACGACGACGACCGCGAGGGCGGCAATCGCGGCTATTCGGGCTGGGGTCGCTCCCCTGGCTCTTGCCGGGCCCTTCTCCTCGCCTAGGGAATTAGCAGCCACGGATCATCGCTTGCGCCCCCCCGCCTCCGACCCGGAGGAACGAGCCGCCGAATCGTATCCGAGCGACCACTCGGTACGCCTGCGGCCGTGCCTGGCTTAACTCGAAGTCAACCAGTTTCGACAGCCCGCGGCGGTCGCGGATCAGACGTTGAGCCGCGGCAGGACTCGCCTCAGGGAGCGCGGCAGCCACCAGACCCGCTCGCCGAGCAGCAGCATCAGCGCCGGCAGGAGGACGATCCGCACGACCGTCGCGTCGAGCAGCACGGCGACGGTGAGGCCGACGCCGAGCTGGCTGACGGTGGCGATCGGCGCGCCGGCGAAGGCGACGAAGACGGCCATCATGATCGCCGCCGCCCCGGTGATCACCCGCGCCGTCCGCTCCAACCCGAACATCACCGCCGGGGCGGTGTCCCCGTGGCGATCGTAGTGCTCCCGCATCCGCACCAGGAGGAAGACGGCGTAGTCGATCGAGAGGCCGAAGACGACGCCGAAGATCGCCGTCGCCCCGACCGCGTCGACGTAGGTGTGCCCGCCCAGCGGCCAGTCTTCGGGCAGGTTGAAGAGCAGGGTGAGGATGCCGAAGGCGACCGCGACCGTCGCCAGGTTGAGGCCGACGGCGATCGCGGCGAGCGGCAGGGCGCGGAGGATGAGGACGAGGACGAGGAAGGTGACCAGGGTGATCGCGGCGACCACGAGCGGGATGCGCGCCCGGGTGACACGGCTGTAGTCGTTGAGCTGCGCGGCGCCGCCGGCGACGCCGGTGGCGAGGCCCGTTTCGCGGCTCAGCGCGGCCGTGTCCGCCTCCAGGTGCCGGTTGAGGGCGATCGAGCCAGGTGAGTTGAAGGTGTAGCGGGAGATGACCAGCATCGCCGCCGCCTGGCCGCCGCGGTTCAGGTCGATCGCTTCGGCCGCCCGTTCGCGGGCCGCCGGGCGGGCGCCGTCGAGCGCCGAGAGGACGAAATAGCCGGAGTCGAAGAGGCCCGGCGTGTTGCGCTGCACGCGGCGCGCCTGGCGGGTCAGCCTGGTCTTGGTGGAGACGACCTGCACGGTGGCGCGCCGCAGGCCCGACTGCAGCGGCGAGGAGCGGCGGTAGCCCTCGGCGAGGTTTTCCTCCAGCGCCCCGGCGCCGCCGCCGAGCTGGGCGATGCCGCCGGCCAGCGCGGTGGCCCCGGCGCCCAGCGTGGCCAGGCCGCCGTCGAGCCTGGCGGCCGCGCGGGCGAGGCGGGCTGAGCCGTGGGCGAGCTTCTTGCCGGCCCCTTCCAGCCTGCGAAGGCCGTCGGAGAGCTGCTTCGCCCCCGAGTAGAGCCGCTTGATCAGGGTGATCCCCGAGACCAGCCAGGCGGTGACCTGCTTCGCTTCTTCGGCGTCTTCGACCAGGCGGGACTGCAGGGCGGCGAGTTCGGCCGGCAGCCCGGCGTATTCGGGCGCGTAGGGGGCGCCGCTGACCGGGTCGACCCCGCTGACCGCGGCCGCCGCCCTGCGGACGGCTTCCAGCGCCGCCGTGTAGCGGGGGTCGGACTTGCCGCCGGTCATCGCTTCGAGCTGCGCCAGCGCAGCCTTCAGCTGCGCGTCGGCTTCCCCGGCAGGCGCCTGCAGGCGGGGGACGTTGACGTGCGCATCCCGGTTGAGCGACTTCTGGAGGCGGCGGGAGCGCCGCAGCCCGTTGCGGCGCAGGTTGGGTGCGAGGCTCTGCAGCCCGAACTTCAGCTGCAGGGAGGCGAGCGCGGCCCGATGCTGGGCGCCGGCCAGCCTCCGGGTCCCGCTGGCAAAGGTCCGCAGCGCAGCGACGGCGCGCTCGCTGCCGGCGCTCGCCTGGCCGAGCCCGGAGGCGATTGCCTTGGCGCCCTCCTCGGCCCGGCCCGAGCCCTCCGCCAGCAGGCCGGCCCCGTAGCTGGCCTGCGAGATCCCGGCGCGAAGCTGGGCGACGCCGGCCGCCGCCCGGCCGAGGTTGCGGCCCAGTTTGCCCAGTTCTGCCAGCGGCCCCGCTTCGCCCCCGGCGGCGAGCAGGCTGGCGGCCTGCCGCAGCGGCGCCGTCGCGCGCGAGACCTGCGCCGGGCCGACCACCGCCTGCACTCCCGGCTGGGCGGCGATCTGCCGCTGCCAGCGGCTCAGCGCCCGGAGGCGCCCCGGCTCGGTGATCGGCCCTTGGTCGGCGACGGCGACGACCACGAAGGGAGCGTCGAAGCCGGGCCCGATTTCGCGCTGGATCAGTTCGAGGTCCTTGCGGGCCGGGTCGTCGTGCGCGAGCTGCGTCTGGCTGGGCGGCCCGGTCTTCAGCCCGAGCGCCGGGATCGCCAGGAAGAGGACGACCGCCCCGGTCGCGATCGCGACCGGGGCGGGGCGGCGCAGGGCGGCGGCGACCAGGGTCATGAGGCGCGAACGGCCGTCCGGCGCGGCGGGCCCGATCCGCCAGCGGTCGACGTTTGGACCGAGCAGCGTCAGCAGCGCTGGACCCGGCAGGGCGGCGACCAGGACGCTGAGCGCGACGACCAGGACCAGCGTCGCCGCCAGCGAGCCGAGCAGCGAGCCGGGGACGATGAAGAAGGCGACCAGCATCGAGAGCATCAGCGTGCTGCCGGCGAAGACGGTGGTGCGGCCGGCGGTGCGGCGGGTCGAAGCGGCCGCCTCGAGCGGCGTGGCGCCGCCCGCCAGCTCCTCGCGGAAGCGCGAGACGATCAGCAGCGCGTAATCGACGCCGAGCGCCAGCCCCATCATCGTGCAGACGGCGAGCGCGAAGGCGTCGACGCTGAACCAGTTGGTGAGGATCGAGAGCAGGCCCCGCGAGGCGATCACGGTGACGGCGCCGAAGGCGAGCGGGACCGCGGCGGCAACCGGCGAGCGGAAGACGAGCAGCAGGACGACGAGCAGCACCGGCAGGGCGATCAGCTCGCCACGCTCGGTGGCGGCGATCGAATCGTCCTGGATCGCCCGCGAGAGGGTCGCGAATCCCGTCTGCGTCGCCCGCACCGGCGGGTGGACCTGCGCTTCCAGGATCCGGTCCAGCCTCGGGACCGCCTCGTCCACCGCCTCGTCGATGCCGACGTGGAAGTCGGCGATCAGGATCGCCCGGCGGGGGGTCGGCCGCAGCCGCTGCACCGAGCCGCGGTCCCAGGGCGAGAGGGTGGTGACGGCCGGGTCCCGGCGCAGCGCACGGATCAACGCCGGCCCCTGCCGGTCGAGCGCCCTGGCGGGCCCGCGCAGGAGGATCACGAACGGAGCGCTCTCGCCGAAGTGGTCGCGCAGCATCCGGTTGGCGCGCGAGGAGTCGGTGCCGGGGATGTTGAGGCTGGTCGGGCTGAGCTTCCCCTCGACCCCCGCTCCGAGCGCGCCGAGCACCACCAGGACGATCAGCGCCGCGCCGAGCACGCGCCGCGGGTGGCCGAGGATCGGCGAGCCGCGATCGCGATCGCGCGAGCCGTCACCGCGCTCCCTGCTCCTCCTCAGGCGCACCGTCCTAGTTTGGCGGGCGAAGGGTCGGAATTGGCGCTTCGATGCGGGAGATTCTGTTAAGGCCGCGCCGCGCGCGACTCGGTACCTCGCCCGGCGGTGGGGCGAGGCGGACCCGATGGTTTAGATCAAACCGTTCTTGCCGCACCATGCAGACCCTAGGGTACGCTTTCGGCCGGTGTCGAATCCGCAGCTCACCGAGACCTCGTACATCGTGCTCGGCCTGCTCGACCTGAACGAGCCGGCGACGCCGTACGACCTGAAGCAGTTCGCGCAGGTGAGCGTCTTCAACTTCTGGTCGATCCCCCACACGCAGATCTACACCGAGTGCGCGCGGCTCGCGGAGGCGGGCCTGCTCGACGAAAGCCGGGAGGAGGGCGGGCGGCGGCGGCGCTTCTACAAGCTGACCGCGCGGGGCCGCAAGGCGCTCGGGCGATGGCGAGCCGAGGCCACGGAGCGGACCTTCAAGGGGCGCGACCTCGCCGCTCTCAAGCTCTTCCTCGGCACCGACCCCGCCGCTCTCGCGAAAGCCCAGCTCCCGATTCACAAGCGGAGGCTGAGCGAGCTGGAGGCAAGCGCCACCTACCCGGCCCTGCCCGAGGGGATACGCCTCACGCTGGAGCTGGGGATCAACCAGGAGCGGGCGCTGGTCCGCTTCTGGTCGCGGCTGCTCCCCTGATCCGATCCGCTGCGCGCAGGCTTGACATCTACCCGCGAATTGCATACGCTTCGTATCGTCCGAATCGAACGATGCGGAGCAGATGTTTCGCACCGTGCTAGCTTGGCGAGTGAGGATACGAAGGGACGGGAGATGCGAAAGATCCTCTGGAGAGCGTTTGTCGCGGCCGCGCTGGCGGCGCTGCTGGCGGTCAGCGCCGCGCAGGCGATCAAGCTGCAGGTCGGCAACATCGTGATCGTCGCCAACGGCGGCTTCAAGCCGACCACGCTGCCGAAGCGCGAAAACGCGCCGATCAGGCTGTTCGGCTCCGCGAAGTTCAGCACCAAGGACGGCACCCGCCCCTCGCCGCTGCGCACGCTGACCCTCGAATTCGACAAGCACGGGGCGGTCGAGACCCGCGGCCTGCCGAAATGCACGATGGGCAAGCTGGTCGCGACGACGACCGCCCAGGCGCGGAGGAACTGCAGCGGGGCGATCGTCGGCAAGGGCTTCGGCACCGCACTCGTCCAGCTGCCCGAACAGGGGCCAATCAAGGCCTCCTCGCCGCTCACCCTGTTCAACGGCCCGGTCAAGCAGGGCAACCCGACCGTGCTCGGCCACGCCCACCTCGACTACCCGGGGCCGACCACCTACGTGATCTCGATCGAGATCGAAAGGGTCCACCACGGCCGCTACGGGTTCAAGACCGTCGCCAAGTTCCCGCGGATCGTCAACGACTACGGCTCGCCGATCTCCGGCCACCTGACGATCGGCAAGACCTGGAAGTACAAGGGCAAGACGCTGAGCTACGCCAACGCCCACTGCGCCGACGGCCGCCTCCAGGCGAAGGGCCAGTTCACCTTCAAGGACGGCAGCTTCGTCGAGGGAACGGTATTCAGGCCATGCAAGGTGAAGAAGTGAGCCCCGGCCGCTACTCCGGCCGAACGCCAGGTTTCCATAGGACGATGGGACGCCGCCGCTTGCAAGTCGCGCTTGCGGCCCTCGCCGCCGGCGCCGCGACCGTCGCCCTGGTCGCCGGGCCGGCTGGCGCGGCGGAAGTGCGGGTTGACTCGCTGGTCCTGCGCGCGGACGGCGGGTTCACGCCGCGGGCGCTGCCGAAGCGGAGCTACGCGCCGATCGAATTCGAGGGGCACGGCGACATCAAGACCACGGACGGCTCGATGCCGCCGGCGCTTCGGCAGGCAAAGCTCGAATTCGACCGCGACGGCAAGCTGACCACGGCGGGGCTCGCAACCTGCCCGCCGGGCCGCATCGAAGGGGCCACCCCGAAGCAGGCGCGGCAGCGCTGTCGCGGCGCGATCGTCGGCAGCGGCCACGTCGGCGCTGCGATCGCGCTCCCCGGCCGCAGCCGGGTCGACATCCGCGCGCCGCTCACCCTGTTCAACGGCCCGCCGCGAGGCGGCAACCCGACCGTCGTCGCCCACACCCGGTCGACCTACCCGACGGTCGAAACCTATGTCGTGGTGGTGCCGATCGAAAAGCGGCGTGGCCTCTACGGCTACCGAGCCAGCGTGACCGTCCCCCAGATCGCCGGCGGCTATGGCGCCCTCACCCACATCGACATGAAGGTCGGCCGCCACTTCCGCTCTCAGGGCAGCCGGCGCAGCTACGTTTCCGCCCGCTGCTCCGACTACATCCTGCAGACGCAAGGCCGCTTCTCCTTCGCCGACGGCACGGTGATCAGCGGCGTCGTCTACAAGGGCTGCCGACCGCGCTCCTGAACGGCCGGCGCGCAGCCGCGTCCTTCCTATACTCCCCTGCCCCGGGCCGTTAGCTCAACCGGTAGAGCAGGAGACTCTTAATCTCAAGGTTGAAGGTTCGAGTCCTTCACGGCCCACTTGGAGGTCTTCACCTTTGACCTCCACCGATCTTCACGTTTGGATCGGACATCAGCGTGATGATCGCTTCAGTCGCTGACCGCGCGTCGGGAGGGGCCGGCGAAGCGGGCCTCGGTCGTGCCGAGCGACGATTCCGGGCCGCGGCGGGCCCGATCCGGGCAGGGAGCGTCTTCGCCTCGTGGCGAAGCCTCCGCGGACCGCGCTTTGCGGCGGCACCCCCCGGCGTCAGGGTGGCGCGTTCGCCCCGCCGATCAGATCGCCCGCGGTCTGCCGGCGGCGTCTGCGCCGCCTGGGCGGGAGGCCCCGGGCGCCGCGCCGCTCGTCTTCGGCCACCCGCGCGGCGAAGGCGTCGGCGACGCGCAGGTTGCGGGCGGCGAAGACGGTGGCGGCGAACAGCGCGATCGACGCGAGGCCCATCAGCCGGCACCAGCCCCTTGAGAGGTCGTTCGTAGCCGGGTCCTTGACCGTGGCGTAGGCGCGCTCGGCGGCCGAGCGGCGCGCGTAGGAGCGGCGGTGCTCCGGCGAGGGATAGTCGTGCTTCTGTGTGGTCTTCGCGTTGACCGACGGAGGTACCGTGATCGTGCGCTGGGAGCAGCAGGTGGGCGGGTGCTCGGGCGGGCTGAGCACCTCCGGGCGAGTGTGGTCGAGCGCCATCGACTCCGCCCGCAAGGGG
>Ga0210101_1000048_pt1 | contig 40570 bp, 37 predicted proteins | sample Muzzi_PWC_D1_FD_185534 | JGI IMG/M metagenome (GOLD analysis project Ga0210101, IMG submission 185534) | Wetland microbial communities from San Francisco Bay, California, USA, that impact long-term carbon sequestration - Muzzi_PWC_D1 (SPAdes) | ecosystem: Environmental > Aquatic > Marine >... | reverse complement strand
TCGGCCTGCAGAGCGCCGACCTCGATCTCGTCGCCGCCGGCCTCGCCGACCGCATCCACCAGCCGCGCCGTCGCGAGCTCTACCCGCGCTCGATGGGGCTGGTCGACGAGGCACGGCAGCTGGGCGCCCTCGGCGCGACGATCTCCGGCGCCGGCCCGACCGTGCTCGTCTGGACCACCTGGCAGGACGCCGGCAGGGTCGCCGAGCAGCTCGAGCGCCGCTGTGAGGGCTGGGCCGAGGTCCGCCGCCTCCCCTTCACCCCCCACGGCGCCGACGTGCCCGAGCTGTAGTTCGTCCAGGCACTTGCCACGCAAGCGCGTTCCCCGCTACGATCGCGCTCGTGCCAAGGTTGAGGTGGCTCGTCGCCTTCATGCTCCCCATTGCACTCCTGCTGGCCCCGGCGGTCGCCGACGCAACGCTCGCCTTCGTGCGCAAGCCGTTGCGGCCGCATATCTGGGTCGCCGACGACAACGGCAAGCGGGCCCACCGCTTCGCGGCCGGAGCCAATCCGCGGGTCTCGCCGGACGGTCGCTGGATCGCCTACAGCCCATCGGGGAGCCCCCGATTCGGCACCGAACTGGTCGTTGCGTCGACCGACGGCAGCGGGCCGGCAAAGCGGCTGCTCGGTCGCTGGCTCGAACCGGATGTCTTCGCCTGGTCACCGGACTCGACCATGATCGCGGCATTGAGCGGCGAACGCGGGGCGCGGCGGCTGGTCTTGATCGATGTCGCCTGCGAAACCGGCGAGGTGCTCTGCTTCCGCATCGGACAGCGCGTGGTCGCCAAGGGCTATTTCAGCGGTGCCAGCTTCTCACCGGACGGCGGGCGGCTGGTCTACGCCCGCGCGCGCAGCGAAAGCTTCCCGCCGCGCGGCGACATCTTCCGAACCGGCACCGGCGTCGGCAATCCTTCGCATCGCCTCACCCGCGACCACCGCTCGGCCAGCCCGGTCTGGGGGCCGCACGGCAAGATCGTCTTCGTCAAGCAGCTCGGCGCGAAGAAGCGCAGGTCCGGCCCCAAGAACGAGCTTTACCTGATGAACGCCTCCGGGGGCAAGGTGCGGCGGCTGACCCATACGAGGGTGAGCCCATTGGCGCAGGGCCTCACGCCGACCGCGTGGTCACCCGCCGGCAACCGCCTGCTCGCCCAGTTCGGCGGTCAGGACCTGACCTATGCGGTCAGCGTCAACCCGCGCAACGGCAGGCAGCGCCCGCTGGTCGAAGCGACCGAGCAGGGTTTCGTCGGGGCGGGCTTTTCGGCCGACGGCAGGCGCGTGCTCGGCACCACCGGCGGCTTCTTCCTGGGCAGCGACAACGACGTCGCCACCGTCCGCTACCCGCACGGCAGTCCGAGAATGCTCGCCAGGCACGCCTTCGAACCGACCTGGGGCGGGTAGTCTGTATGGCGATGTCGGCCAACTACACGATCAAGCACCGCGACGATTTCGAGACGATGGAGGGCTCCGGTGAGGCGACCTGGCGACTGGCCCGCAAGGCGCTCGGCACCGATTCCTTCGGCTACAACCTGGTCACGATCGGGCCGGGCGGGCGGCTGCCCGAGCACGACCATGCCGAGAGCGGCGAGGTCGAGCTCTACATCGTGCTCGAGGGAGAAGGGACGATGGTCCTCGACGGCGACGAGCACCCGGCCCCCGCGGGCACCTTCGCCTCGATCGAGCCGCCCGCCAAGCGCACGATCCTCAACCGCTCCGACGCCCCTGTGACCGCGCTGCTGATCGGCGTCCTGCCCGACGGCGGCTACGAGCCGATGAGCTGGGGCTGACGAGTGAACCGTTTACCCCCGCATACGGTGGTAAAGCGACCACTCGCTGGATCGGCGCGCCCGCCGTCCCTATAATCCGCCAACCTGTCAACCCGTCGCGCGCCCGCTCGGAGAAGGCGCGGAAACCGGGAGGTAGACGTGTCCGACAACCAGTCCCGTGAGCTTCACGGCGAGAAGGGCGTACTCCGCTACTCGCCAGAGCGCGCCTACCGGCCGCTCGTCTCCCCGCCCAGCGTCGAGGACAAGGACGCCTGCGCGATCTACGCCTCGGTACGCAAGGACGCGACGCCGAGCCACGAACCGATCGAGCGCGCGATCCCGGCGCTGGGGAAGATGCTGCACCGCGCCGGCAACGTCGACGGCGAGGGCGACGGCTGCGGCCTGCTGCTCGACATCCCGCGCAAGATCTGGGCCGAGGAGGTCCGTGCCGGCGGCCACGATCCCTCGCTGACCCTCGACGACGCCTTCGCCGTCGCCCACGTCTTCGTCGAGCGCGCCCAGGATCTGGAGAAGATCCAGCACGACGCGCGCGAGCTGCTCGGCAGCGGCGGCTTCCGCATTCTCGCCGAGCGCCTCGGCGTCGTCGACTCGCCCGCCCTCGGCCCGACCGCGCGCGAGGAGGAGCCCCACTTCTGGCAGGTCGGCGGCCTTGTCGCCGACGCCTCGCGCCGCGACCGCGTCCTCTTCGACCTGATGATCGAGCTCGAGCGCGAGCTCGGCGTCCACATCCCCTCCTTCTCGGCGACGGTCTGCGTCTACAAGGTGATGGGCGCGCCGAGCGTGCTCGGCGAGTACTACCCCGACCTGCGCGACGAGCGCTTCGAGACGATCGGCGCCTTCGGCCACAACCGCTACTCGACCAACACCTGGCCCTCGTTCAAGCGGGTGCAGCCGTTCTCGGTGCTCGGCCACAACGGCGAGATCAACACGATCGCGCAGCTGCGCCAGGAGGCGCGCATGCTCGGCGTGCCGATCCAGCCCGACTCCTCGGACTCGCAGGACCTCAACCGCACGATCGCGACCCTGGTCAACCGCGACGGGCTCAGCCTCGCCGAGGCGATGGAGATGGTCGTGCCGCCGATCGTCAACGAGATCCGCTCGCTGCCCGACGATCTGCACCGCTTCTACATGTACATGCGCCAGGCGATGGGCCCGTTCGCGCAGGGCCCGGTGGCGCTGATCGCCCGCCACGGCGACGAGTGCGCCTTTTCCGCCGACGCGCTCGGCCTGCGCCCGCTGTGGCAGGTCGAGAGCGTCGAGGACCACGTCTTCAGCTCCGAGCCGGGGGTCGTCTCCGTCGGCGAGATGGTCTCCGAGCCGAAGCCGCTCGCCCCGGGTGAGAAGGCGCTGGTCACGATCGACCGCGCCGCCCGGCGCGCAACCCTGCACGCGCACGACGAGATGCTGCGCATCGTGCGCGACCGCTGGCTCGCCCGCAACGGCGCCGAGGAGGCGGGGCCCTACGACCGTGCGCTCGACACCGGCGGCCCGCTCGAGGGCGCCGACGTGCCCGGTTACTCTGACGCCGGCCCGGAAGAGCCGGTCAAGGTCGAGGACCGGATCCTCGCCGGCTTCGGCTGGCAGCGCGACGACGTCAAACTGGTCCAGCAGATGGCCTCCAACGGGGCCGAGCCGGTCGGCTCGCTTGGCTACGACGGGCCGCTTGCGGCGCTCTCGCCCGAGCGCCAGAACCTCGCCGACTACTTCAAGGAGACGGTCGCCGTGGTCACCAACCCGGCGATCGACCGCGAGCGCGAGATGGAGCACTTCTCGACCCGCTCGGTCTTCGGCCGCCGCCCCTCGATCGACGCCGCCGGTGAGGACACTGGCACGGTCGAGACCTCGTTCCCGGTGATCCTCGGCGGCCACCATGGGCTGGCGCCGCTGTCGGACAAGACCTACCGGGCGATCGCCCGCGAGCGCTACACCTACCTGCTCGAGGACCTCTGGGAGGAGTTCCGCGGCCGCGCCGCCGCGGTCGACATCTCGCTGCTCGAGTCGGAGACGACGCGCGGCGCGATCGACCGGATCAGGCAGGAGGCGGTGAAGAAGGTCCGCGACGGGGCCGAGCTGCTGGTGCTCACCGACCGCACCGTCTACGACGGCGAGCGACGCTACCTCGACCCGCACCTGGCCACCTCCGCGGTCGACCAGGCGCTGAAGCAGTTCCGGGTCGAGCCCGGCGAGGAGAATCTGCGCCGGCGCTGCGGCATCGTCCTGCGCTCGGCGGCGCTGCGCAACGTCCACGACGTGATGCTCGCGCTCGGCCTCGGCGCCAACGGCGTCTGCCCCTACACGATGGTCGAGGTGATCTGCGTCGAGGACTACCGCACCGACATCGGCAACCTCTGCGCGGCGCTGGAGAAGGGGATCGAGAAAGTGATCTCGACGATCGGGATCCACGAGGTGCGCGGCTACGCGCGCCAGTTCTCCTCGATCGGGATCCGCCCCGAGCTGGCCGAGATCTTCCAGACCGAGGCCTTCGCCGCCTCGGAGAAGGGCGGCGCCGGCTTCGCCTCGCTCGACGAGAGCAGCAACGAACGGGCGCGCATCCTCAGCGGCGACGAAGCCGCCAAACCGGCGAAGACCTTCCGCTTCTACCCGAAGGTCTACAAGGCCGCGATCGCGACCGCCAACGGCTCCGGCGACTACGCCGAATACAGCGAGAAAGTGCGCGACCTGGAGACGCAGAGCCCGATCTCGATGCGCCACATCATGGGCCTCAAGGGCGATCGCGACCCGGTCGACCCGGCCACGGTCGACGCCGGCGTCGGCCACCACGACTATCCCGTGGTGATCTCCTCGATGAGCTTCGGCTCGCAGTCCGAGCCCGCCTTCCGCGCCTACGCCGAGGCGGCGAAGTCGATCAACGTGCTCTGCGTCAACGGCGAGGGCGGCGAGATCCGCGACATGTACGGCAAGTACCGCAAATGGCGCGGCCAGCAGGTCGCCTCGGGCCGCTTCGGCGTCTCGGCGGAGATGATCAACTCCTCCTACGTCGCCGAGATCAAGATCGGCCAGGGCGCCAAGCCCGGCGAGGGCGGCCACCTGCCCGGCAAGAAGGTCTCCGAGAAGGTCGCCGCAGCGCGTAACGCCGCGCCCGGCACCGACCTGATCTCACCGTCCAACAACCACGATCTCTACTCGATCGAGGACCTCGCGGAGCTGATCGACGAGCTGAAGACGGTCAACCCCGACGTGCGCGTCTCGGTCAAGGTCCCCGTCGTGCCGAACATCGGCACGATCGGGCTCGGCATCGCCAAGGCGGGCGCCGACATCATCACCCTCTCGGGCTTCGAGGGCGGTACCGGCGCGGCCCGCCAGCACGCCCTGCGCCACGTCGGCCTGCCCTCGGACATCGGCACCCGCGCCGTGCACCGGGCGCTGATGGAGGCCGGGCTGCGCAACCGGGTCGAGATCTGGGCCGACGGTGGCTACCGCACGGGCCACGACATCGTCAAATTGCACTGCCTCGGCGCCAACCGGGTCGGCTTCGGCACCCTGGCGATGGTCAGCCTCGGCTGCACGATCTGCCGCGGCTGCCAGCTCGACACCTGCCACGTCGGCATCGCGACCCAGATCGAGACGGTCGAGCAGGCCCAGGAGCACGGGCTGAAGAAGTTCACCCCGCAGGAGGTCGACGCCGCCGCCGAGAGCTGCGCCCGCTTCTTCCAGGCGATGGGCGAGGAGGTCAAGCAGGTCGTCGCCTCGCTCGGCTACGACCGCGCCCAGGACCTGGTCGGCCGCTACGACCTGCTCGAGCAGGTCTCCCACCACGAGCAGATCGACCTGGCGCCGCTGATCACGCCGCTGGAGGAGTTCCTCGACCTCGAGCCGCTCGACCTGCCCGTGGCCGAGGAGATCGCCGAGGAGCGCGCCGAGGCGGGCCTCGTAGTCGCCCGGCCGATCCGCATGGAGGCCAAGCAGGCCTCGGCCCAGATCGGCGCCCTCGCCGGCGAAGTCTGCTCGGGCGGCGGCACGGTCAGCAGCCGCTTCCCGCGCGCGACCGACGCCAACGACCGCGTGCTCGGCACCGAGCTGGCCGGCGCGATCGCCCGCGCCCGCATCTTCGACGGCGGACCCGAGTCCAACGGCGACGTGCTCGCCGATCTGTCCTTCGACGGCGGCTCGGTAGCCGGCCAGGGGCTCGGCGCCTTCAACTCATACGGCGTCTCGATCCGGGTCGAGGGTGGCGCCCAGGACGGCGTCGGCAAGACGATGCTGGGCGGCACGATCGCCGTGCTCAAGGGCGAGGGCGCGAAGGGCAAGCGGCTCAACGGCTCGGTCGGCAAGTCGTTCGCCTACGGCGCCCAGCGCGGCCGCCTCTTCGTCCAGGGCTCGGCCGACTCGCGCTTCTGCATCCGTCTCTCGGGCGCCGACGTCGTGCTCGGCGGCGAGCCGGAGGGCGATCTCGACGACGGTCGCGGCTGCATCGTCGACCGTGCCAACGCCAAGGGATTCGCCTTCGAGTACATGACCTCGGGCCGCGCGGTCGTGCTCGGCGACATCGGCCCCTGGGCCTGCGCCGGGATGACCGGAGGCCGCGTCTACGTGCGCCACAACGCCTTCGGCATCGGCCGCGAGACGATCGAGGCGCGGCTGGGCGAGGGCGCCAAAGTCGAGCTCAGGGAGATCGATTCCGAGGGCGGGCTCGACATCGAAGACCTGCTCGGCCACTACGCCGAGGAGCTACGCGCGACCGGCCAGGACGACGAGGCGACGCGGATGGAGACGCTGGCCGCCGGCGCGGCCGAGAACTTCCTGATGATCGTCCCGCACAAGGTGCAGGCGGACCCGTCTATCTCGACCGAGTAAGCAGGTCGGCGATAGCTCGGAGCTCGTTGAGGAGCCCGTCGAGCATCTGCTCGGTGTTGGTGTGGATGCGCCACTCGGCGTGCTGGCGGTCTGCCTCGACCTGATCGACCCGGCGTTCCAGCTTGCTCAGGCGCTTTTCGGTGCGCTTCTCGCTCTTGCGGATGCGCTTCTTGACGTACCGCTTCATCTCCTCCAGCTCTTGGCGCAGGGCGGCGTTGTCGTCCTGCTCGGCGAGCATCTCCTCGACGCCGCTGCGCACCCGCTCGATCTCTTCGTGCAGGCGGACGCGGGCCTGCTCGGCCGCGACAGAGGGATCGTTCGGGGACGGGTCCATGGGCGTCACTCTACGCGCGCCGTAGGCCGGAATTTGCGTTCTTTGCGCTCAGACCTCGAGCACGAAGAGGCGGTAGCTGCCGATCGCCAGCTCGTCGCCGTCCTCGAGCCTGCCCCACTCGACGATCTCGCCGTTGACGAGGATGCCGTTGAGGCTGCGATCGTCGAGCACCCGCAGCGCCTCGCCCGGCTCGGAGACGACGAGGGCGTGGCGGCGCGAGACGCTGGGGTCGTCGAGACGGATGTCGGCAGCGGCGCTGCGGCCGATCCGCGACCAGCCGGCGGCGACCTCGAAGTCGAGCAGCGCGCCGTCCCCGTCGCGGCAGACGAGGTGGATGCTGCCCGGCTCGAACCTGGGGCGAAGCTCGTCCAGCCAGCTCGCCGGGGTCTCCTCGGCGGGAGGATCGAACTCGATTGTGCCCTCGCCGTGCTCCTGCATCGACTCGAAGATCGAGTCGAGCTGGAAGCGCTCGGAGTGGCAGCGCGGGCAGGGGGGGAGGCGGTCGTTCTCGCGCAGCGCCAGCTGCGCGCCGCACTCGACGCAGAAGTAGGTGCCGGGTCCGGGGTGGGTTCCGGCCGCGTAACGGTCCGGTACGGGGGTGACACTCGCGGTCATCGCTGCTCCTTTCCGGCGCCTGCCGCTGATCGAGACTATCCCTCCGGACAAGCCACGTCATCCGAAATTTGCCGCAGCGATACCCGCTTTTTGCGAGTCGCCAAACATGGCCGCGAGGGCGACCATAGAATCGTGCCCCTCATGGGCCCGTTCGGAGCAGAGATCGAGATCGACGCCCCGCGCGAGCGGGTTTTCGCCGCGATCGCCGACCTCGCCGGGCGGCCGGCCTTCACCGATCACTTCCTGACCGGCTTCCACCTGACCCGGCTCGAGTCGAGCGGGGTCGGCGCCGGCGCCCGCTTCCGGGTCGCCGTGCCGCTGCGCTCTGTCTGGATGGACACGGCGATAGCCGAGGTCGAGGCGCCACACAAGCTGGTCGAGCACGGCTGCGGCGGCCGCGGCAACCGGATCCCGGCGACGACGGTCTGGGAGCTGACCGAGAGCGGCGGCTCGCTGACCCGGCTGCAGGTCTCCCACTGGACCGAGCCGTCGAACCATCTGGACCGGGCGCTCGAGGCGCTCTCCGGCAACGCCCACTGGCAGCGGCGCGGCTGGCGTGAGGCGCTGCGGCGGCTGCGCGCGCAGATCGAGGGCGAGCGGTCTTCGCCCGCCCCGCCGGCGGCATCCCGTAGGCCTGCCTAATAGACTCTCGCCGCCGATGACCTCGCCCCGCCGAATCGTCCCGTCGCTGCTGGCCGCCGCCGCGCTCGTCCTCGCCGCGCTGGCGCTCGCCGCCTGCGGCTCCGATGAAGAGGGCAAGGACGTGGTCGAGGGCCAGCCGGTCGAGCTCGGCGAGCTGAAGTACAACGTGACCTTCTCGCGCTTCCTCAATCCCAGCGACAACGAGGATGCCGCCTACCTGACCGGCAAGGAGGAAGCGCCGCCCGGCTCGGCCTACTTCGGCGTCTTCCTCGAAGTGCAGAACGAAAGTGAAGAGCCGCAGGAGCTGGCCGACTCGTTCACGATCACCGATGCCGATCGTCAGACCTACGACGCCCTCGAGAGCGAGAGCCTCTACGCATTCCCGGTCGGCGGCACGGTCGAATCCCAGGAACAGATCCCGATCCTCGACTCGACCCCCCAGCAGGGCCCGATCGAGGGTTCGCTGGTGCTCTTCGAGCTGCCCGACTCGGCCTCCGAGAACCGCCCGCTGATCCTCTCCATCCCCGGCGAGGACGGCCCGGCGACGGTCACGCTCGACCTCTGAGCGGAACCGCTCAGAGGCCGGCTGAGAGCACCTGCCCGGCGAGCGGCGCGGCGACGTCGCCACCTGCCGCTTCGGCTTCGATCAGCAGCACGCCGACCGCCAGACGCGGCTTCTCGGCCGGGGCGAAGGCGATGAACCAGGCGTCCTTGATCTGCTCCGGTTCCTCTTCGTCTTCGGAGTCGGGTCGCGGGCCGAGCTCGGCGGTGCCGGTCTTGCCGGCGACCTGGGCCTCCGGTATCGCAGCGGCGTAGCCGGTGCCGCCGGTGACGACGCCGACCATCAGCCCGTTCAGTTCGCGCGCGATCTTCCGCGACATCACCCGCACCGGCCCGGCCTCGGGTCGCAGCTTGCGATTGGCGACCACCGAGGTCGGCTCGCGCACGCCGCCGTCGGCGATCGTCTGGGCGACGCCCGCCATCAGCAGCGGCGTCGCCAGCACCTCGCCCTGGCCGATCGCGGTCACGCCGAGGTCGATGTCCTCGCCGATCTCGGCGGGGATCGTCGGTTCGGCCGGTTCGACCGCCTCGACCAGATCCTGCTTGTAGAGGGCCGGTGGCGAGTTGAAGCCGAATCTTTCGGCGACCGCGACCATGTCGTCGTTGCCGATCTCCGGTCCCAGTGGGGCGAAGTCCGCGTTGCAGGACTCGGCGAACGCTTCGCTGAAGGTGCCGCCGCAGAGCTCGCCGTTGGCGTTGCTGATGAAGCGCCCGCCGACATTGACTCCGTCGACGATCTCGAATTCGTCCTCGAGCGAGAGGACGCCCTTCTGCAGGGCCGCGGTGGTGGTGATCGTCTTGAAGGTGGAGCCCGGCGGCTGCGGTGCCGAGAAGGCCTGGCCTGCGAGGGCGCGCACGTCGCCGCTGCCGGTGTCGAGCACCGCGACGCCGCCGGCTCGCCCGGCAAGGCCCGCGACGGCGGCCAGCTGCAGATCGGGGTCGATCGTGGTCTTGACCGTTGCCCCGGCGGCCGGCTCGGCCTGGGAGAGGATCCGCGTCGAGCCCGCGCCGACGGCGAGCAGGGAGCCGCCGGGCCGGCCGGCCAGCCGCCGGTTGAAGGCCTGCTCGAGGCCGCTGACCCCGACCGGCGCCTCGGGCGGGAACCCCTGGCGCGCGAGCATCGGCAGGTCCTCCTCGCTCGCTTCGCCGACTTCGCCGGTGACGTCGATCGCGGCGCTGCCGAGCGGGTGCTCGCGTTCCAGCGCCGGTCCCTCGGCGAGCGGCGTGCCGTCGCGGGCCAGGATCGGGGCCCTTTCGGCGAGGTCGAGCCGGTTCTCGAGCCGCTCGCCGGCGCGCAGGCCGGGGAAGACCAGGCTCGGCTCCCAGGCGATGCCGCCGTCGGCGTAGGGAACGTCGAGCTCGGTCACGACCTTGCCGAAGGCGACGGTCCCGGCGCCGACCGCGACAGGCACGACGGTCCCGCCGTCGCCGCCGCCGTCCTCGGGCTCGCCGGGCGACTCGAAGGTCAGGCTGCGCAGGGTCGCGACCTCGGCCGCTTCGCGGTAGGCCTGGACGAACCGCTCGGCGCCGATCTCACGGCGCGCGGATTCGCTCAGCTCGGCGTACATCGCGGCGAAGTCCTTGCGGCTCCAGGCATCCGTGAAGCGCTGCGCAGCGTCCTTCTCCGGCGAGCCGGGCACCCCGGCGATCGCGCCGAGCAAGAAGGCGGCGGCGGCGATCGCGCTGAGCGGCAGGGTGCGGGTGAGCAGGCGGTGGCGTCGCTGCGTCTCGATCGAGGGAGATTTCACTGGCGGGAAACTTAGTGTTGGAAGGGGTCGGGTACCAATTTCTCTAGCCGGTGCAGGGTCCGGTATCGACCGGGCCCAGGGCCGAGGAGAGCGCGCCGCGGACGACCTCGTTGGGGATCGCGAAACCTCCCGGGGGGCCGGAGGTGGTCGAGGCGAAGACCGTCGCCATCGCGCGGCCGCGCGAGTCGACCAGCGGGCCGCCCGAGTTGCCGCTGCGCACCCGGCCGCGCAGGAAGGCGATCGAACGGCGGATCGGGCCGTTGCCGTAGGCATCCTCGCTGATCGCCTCCTTGACGTCGCCGAGGCGCGCCGCGGTGGCCGCGTAGGGGCCGTTTTCCGGATAGCCGAGCACCGCTCCTCCGCTGCCGCGGCGCGGCTCCGCGGCGATCTGCAGGGGCGGCAGGGCAGCGTCGATGCGCAGCAGCGCAAGGTCGTTTCCGGGGTCGTAGTGGACCGGCGTCGCGTCCAGCGAGGCTCCGTCGAGCGTCGTCACCGAGGTGTCCTCCTCGCCCGCGACCACGTGGGCGTTGGTTACGACGATTCCGGGCGCGGCCACCCAGCCCGAGCCCTCGACGCCGAGCCCGCATGCGGTGCCCAGCACGCGCACCACCGAACGGCTGGCGCGGCGCACGTCGGGGTCGGCCGCGATCGCCGGGTCGGGGCGCGAGACGGGTGCGGCCGGGCCGGCGATCGAGGGCGCCGGGTCGACCCGGTTCAAGGCGTTGAGGATCGGCCCGGAAGGTGGCAGGAGCTCGTTGAGCCGGCGCAGGATCAGCGAACGCTGTACGTCGCCGCGCAGCTGCGTGGTGCCGGGGGCGTGCAGGACGACGGCGCCGAAGACCCAGATCAGCCCGAGTGCGACCGCCGCGATCAGCGCCGCGCCGCCGGCTCCGTCGGCGACGTGCAGCGCCTGGCCGCGGATCACCCGCTCGCGCAGGCCCAGCGCCAGGCTCTCCAGGGCGACCGCGACGAGAGCGCCGACGAGCAGCGCCCCGAGCGCGGCGAACAGCGGCGCGTAGGGCGAGCTCGAGCCCTCGCTGAGCAGCAGCGGGCCGACCCGGCTGCCGGCGAGCGCTCCGCAGGCGAAGCCGAGCAGGGTCAGCACGCCGACGATCAGGCCCTGCCGGTAGCCCCACATCGCAAAGGCGACGGTGAAGGCGACGATCGCCCAGTCGAGAACGGTCATCGGGCAAATACAAGCAGGCGCGCGCGGCGGGCCCGCCACTTACGTTCGGTAAGCTGGATCGCGGTGGAGGTCGATTCCGCTCAAGAGCAGCCCACCGGGGTCTGCCCGCATTTCCACGCCGCGATCGAGCTGATCGGCAAGCGCTGGACGGGGGCCATCCTCTCTGCCCTGATCGAGGGCCCGCAGCGCTTCGGCGAGCTCGCCGGCGCGGTGCCGGGCATGTCGGACCGGCTGCTCTCCAGGCGCCTGCGCGAGCTCGAGAGCGAGGGCCTGGTCGGGCGCCAGGTCGAAGCGGGCTCGCCTGTCCGGGTCACCTACTCGCTGACCGAGGCCGGCGCCGAGCTCGGCCCGGCGATCTCCGAGCTCAAGTCCTGGGCCAAGCGCTGGCGCGCTGAGTAGCCTCAGCGGCGTGCAGGAGCTGCCAGGGCCGTTTCCCGTCGGGCGCTACGCCCGCAAGCTGCAGGAGGAGCTGCGCCGCCGCGCGCGCGTGCGCCTGGTCGGCGAGGTGACCGGCGTCTCACGCAGCAAGGTGCAGGCCTACTTCGAGCTGCGCGACGCCGAGGGCGCGGTTCCCTGCGCGATCTGGCTCGACGACCTCGAGAAGGCCGGCCTGCCCGAGGGCGGCCTGCGCGACGGCGCCGAAGTCGTGGTCGGCGGCGGCCCCGACTACTACCCGGGCGGCGGCCAGGCCTCGCCCAGCTTCGCGTTCCGGGCGACGCAGGTGCGGCTGGCCGGCGAGGGCGATCTGCTGGCGCGGCTGGCGGCGCTACGCAAGCAGCTCCGCGCCGAGGGGCTGTTCGAGCTGCAGAAGCAGCTGGCTCGGCCGCTGCTGCCGAAGACGATCGGGGTCGTCACCGCCGAGGGCGGCGCGGCGCGGCGCGATCTGCTCGCCGGCCTCGCCCGGCGCGGCTGGGCGGGCACGGTGGTCTGGGCCTTCGCGCCGGTTCAGGACCGCCGCGCCGCGCCCGCGATCGGGTCCGCCATCCAGGACCTCGCCGCCGTCCCCGCGGTCGAGGCGATCGTCGTCACCCGCGGCGGCGGCAGCCTCGCCGACCTCTGGGCCTTCTGCGACGAGACGCTCTGCCGGACGGTGGCGATGCTGCGCGTGCCGGTGATCAGCGCCGTCGGCCACGAGCGCGACTCGACCCTGATCGACGACGTCGCCGCCGTCGCCTGCTCGACCCCGACCCACGCCGCCGAGGCGGCCGTGCCGCTCGACTGCCGCGCCGCGCGCGGCGAGCTGACCCGCGGCGCCGCGGCGCTGCAGCGGGTCGGCCAGGGGGCGGTCGATGCACGCACCCGGCATCTCGTCTCGCTCGCCCGCGGCCCGGCCCGGGCGCTGCGCCGCGAGCGGGCCGCGCTCAACCAGAAGACGCGCGAGGTCCGCGCCGCCTCCGAACGCGGCCTGGCCGAACGGCGCGCCTTTCAGCGCCGGCTCGCTTCGGTCGTGCTCGTCCGCGCCGCGCGGCGGGCCGCCGGGCCCGAGGCGCAGGCACGGCGCGAGGCGCTGCGCCGGGCCGAGGTCGCCTTCCGCGCGCACGAGCCCGAGCGCACCCTGGAGCGCGGCTACGCGCTCGCCGAGGACGCCGCCGGTGAGCCGGTTGCCACGGCTGCCGCCGCGCGCGCCGCCGGTCGGGTAAGACTGCGTTTCGCCGACGGCCGCGTCGGCGCGAGGATCGACGAGGACGGGAGCGAGGGATGAGCGAGAAGCCGGAGTCCTACGAGGCCGCGGTCGAGCGGCTGGAGCAGATCATCGACAGGCTCGATTCGGGCCAGGCGGGCCTGCGCGAAACGCTCGAGCTCTGCCGCGAGGGCCGCGAGCTGGTCACCTACTGCTCGGCCGAGCTCGACGCGGTCAGCGAGAGCCTCCAGGAGCTCAACCTGGACGAGCTCGCGGCCAGGCTGGAGGCCGAGCCGCGCGAGGGCTGAAGGTACGATCCCTGTCTCGGTTTGAGTACAGATCAATTGCTGAGTTGGGTACGATTCATATATCAATCTGAGTACAATTCCTAATTCAAAAAGGGTACAATCCCTAAACTCAGCCTATGGCCAGGTACCGGGATCGCATAATCGAGAGCTCTGTGGAGGCGCGCCTGCGCAGTCATGGAGCAGTTTTGATCGCCGGGCCGAAAACCGTCGGCAAGACCACTACCGCCCGTGGCTTCGCTGCGTCGGTTATCCGGTTGGATCGCGACCTGGGGGCGCTGGAGGTCGCTCAGACCGATCCTGAGCTGATCCTCGACGGGGACAACCCCCGGCTGATCGACGAGTATCAGCTGGCTCCCGGCGTGTGGAACGCTGTGCGGGGCCGGGTTGACGACCTTGGGCAGAAGGGCCTGTTCCTGCTCGCTGGATCGGCCACGCCCGAAGAAGACGAGACGCGGCACTCCGGGGCGGGCAGGATAGCGCCGCTGGAGATGCGGACGATGACGTTCTTCGAGCGCGGCCTCTCGAGTGGAGCCCTATCCGTGGGGGCGGTCCTCGACGGCGCTCCCGAGCGAGGCTCGATGGATTCGCGCAGCGTTGCCGAGGTCGTCGAAGCGCTGGCGATCGGCGGCTGGCCGCACAACATCGGACTCGGCGCTGAGGACGCACTCGATGCAAACAGCGGCTATCTCGAGGTTGTCGTCGATACCGATGTTCGCCATATAGACGGCGTCCGGCGCGATCCCGAAGGGGTGAGCCGTGTGCTCTCCTCCTACGCCAGGAACGTGGCAACTGACGCGTCGCTGCGAACGATCGGACGCGGCGTCGGCGAGACGATCAGTGAGCCGACCCTGCACGACTACGTGCGTACGCTTCGGCGCCTTTTCCTTATCGAGGACCAGCCGAACTGGAAGCCCAGACTGCGCTCGCGTGTTCGCCTGGCGGCGACGCCGAAGCGGCACCTCGCCGATCCGTCGCTGGTCGTGGCCGCTTTGGGGGCCACACCCGAGCGGTTGCTGGGACCGGAGATCGAGCTGACCGGATTCCTCTTCGAGTCGCAGGTCGTCCACGATCTGCGCGTATACGCCCAGCCCCACCGGGGTGTCGTCCACTTCTACCGCGACAACAAGGGCCTCGAGGTCGATGCGATCGTCGAGCGTGTCGATGGACGGTGGATCGGAGTCGAGGTCAAGCTCGGTCACAATCGCGTCGACGAGGGAGCCGAGACTCTCCTTCGCCTTCGCGAGAAGCTCTCCGACGAGGTGAACGAGGCTTGCGCCGCCCTGATGGTCGTGGTCGCCGACAGTCCCACCTATACGCGCCCTGACGGCGTCATCGTCAGCTCGGTCGCCGCCCTCGGCCCCTGATCGACCCGTCACGGCTCGGGGCCGGAGCAGAGGCGGCCGAGGGCGGGGCAGCCGTTGCAGAGGTCCCAGTCGCGCCGCTCGGGCGGGGCGACCGGGAACTCGCCGGCGGCGATCCGGTCGATCGTCGCCTCGAGGCGCTCGCGGCCTCGCTGCATCGCCGTCTCGTCGAGCAACTCGACCACCGGCTCGTCTGGGCGCTCGAGGAATACGTAGGCGACCTCGACGGCCGGCGCGCCGCGCGCCTCGGCGACGGCAAGCGCGTAGACGGAGCGCTGGGTCGCGTACCCGGCCGCTCGCTCGGCCGGCGAGGAGCGGCCGAGCCGGTCGGTCTTGTAGTCGATCACCAGCGGCGGCTCGCCCTCGCGCTCGACCAGCAGGTCGATCGAGCCGCGCAGGGTGGCGCCGGCGATGCTCAGCAGCAGCGGCACCTCGGCGCGCGAGCCCGCGCCCGGCGCCAGCACCCGCTCGCGCAGCAGCGTCGAGCCGAGCCAGGCGCGCACCGGCCCGAGCAGCTCGTCCGGTTCGTTCTCGGGCTCGCTCCACCCGGCGGCGTGGCTCCGCTCGAGCAGCGCGTGCACGGCGGCGCCGCGCTCCGCCGCCGCGTCGCGCGCTGAGTCCTCGCCGCCCGGCGCGTTCGCTCCTTGTTGCGATGAGCGCAGCAAGGAGCGAACGCTGCCGCCGCCGGCACCGAGGTCGAGCACGCGCTCCATCTGGAAGCGGTAGCCGCATTCCCCGTAGGCGGCGAGGGCGGTGTAGGAGAGCGGGCGGTTGGGGACGGCCGGCGGGTCGCGCTCGAGCAGCGGCGCCTCGCCGCCCTCGAAGCGGGCGGGCGCAGCCGGCGCGCGATCGCTCGCCGTCAGCTCTGCGGCGCGCTCGGGAGAGGGCGTGCTCACCCGCACCGGGATCCGCGAGGGCGCGAAGTCCGCCTCGAGCCCGGCCCGCGGCTGCGGCGGCCCGATCTCGAGCTCCGAATCGCCCTCCCGGTCGAGCTCGAAGCCGGCGATGATCCGCTCGACCACCGGCGTGCCCGGCTGCTCGTCGCGCGGCGGCTGCGGCGCCGCGATGCCGCTGAGGATGAGCCGCTCGCGCGCCCGCGTCGCGGCGACGTGGAAGAGGCGCAGCTCCTCGGCCGCGTCGCGCTGCTGGCTCTCGGCGCAGAGCCGCTCGTGGTCGTAGAGGTCGATCGAGGCCGCGCCGAGGCGGCGCAGCTTCAGCCCGACGCGGGGCCGCCCCGCCTCGCGCCCCAGCGTCAGCGGCGGCAGGCGCGACCCCGCCAGCAGCCGGCGCGAGAGCCCCGGCACCGCGACGACGCCGAACTCGAGCCCCTTGGCACCGTGCACGGTCATGATCCGCACCCCGTCGTGGCCCTCGACCGCGCTCGCCGCTTCCGCGTCGGAGTCGGCTTCCGCCCGTGCCGCGAGGAAGTCCAGCAGGCCGCGCAGGTCGCGCCCCTCGCGGGCCTCGAACTCGTCCGCGAGGCGCATCAGCTTGCGCACGTTGGCGAAGCGGGCCTCGCCGGAGCGGCGGATCAGGATCGCCAGGTCGTAGCCGGTCTCGCCGACCGCGGCGTCGATCAGCCCGGCCAGCGAGAGTCGCCCGGCGCGCTCGCGGAGCCCGACGACGGTCGTCGCGAACTTGCGCAGCAGCGCCAGCTCGGAAGCCGGGATCTGGGCCAGGCGCTCGGGCGCCTCCAGCTCCGCCTCGCCGAGCTCGGCGAGGCGCTCGAGCGCCGGCCAGACGTGGCGGCGGCGCCCGGCGGCGGCGCGCAGCAGCCACAGCGTGTCGGGCGCGACCGCGCAGGCGGGCGAGGCGAGCGCCCCGAACAGCGCCTGGTCGTCGAGCGGGTTGGCGATCGTCGCCAGCAGCGCGCAGACGTCGGCGACCTGTTGTTGGGACCAGTAGCCACGGCCTCCGATCGTGTAGGGGCGCAGGCCGGCGCGGTCGAGCGAGTCCTCGTAGGCGTCGAGGTGGGTGAAGGCGCGCAGCAGCACGACCATCTCGCCGCGCTCGACGCCGCTCTCGGCGAGCTCGCGCAGGCGCAGCGCCAGGAAGCGCGCCTCGGCCAGGCTGTTGGCCGGCGTATCGGCGTCGGTCGCCGGCGCCAGCTCTATGCCCTCCTCGTCCCAGCCGTCGCGGGCGGTGAGCAGCAGCTCGACCGCGTCGCCCCCACCGGCCGGTTGTGGCGACGCCGGCAGGGCGCCGACCCGCAGCGGGTGGAAGCTCTCGCCGAGCAGCTTGGCGCCGATCGCGTTGACCGCGCCGATCACCTCCGGGCGCGAGCGGAAGTTGCCGCTCAGCTCCATCTCCTCGGCGTCGGGGCTCGCCTCGACCGCGTGCCGCTGCTCGCGGAAGACGTCGAGGTCGGCGTGGCGGAACCCGTAGATCGACTGCAGCTCGTCGCCGACCGTCATCAGCTCGGTGCGGGGGCCGCGCAGCGCTTCGATCAGGCGCAGCTGCAGCCGGTTGGTGTCCTGGAACTCGTCGACGAGCAGGTGGTTGAAGCGGTTGCGGTAGGCATTGCCGATCTCCTCGCGCTCGAGCAGGGCGACCGCGCGCAGCTGCAGATCCTCGAAGTCGAGCCCGCCGCGACGCTCCTTGGCCGCCTCGAAACGCCGCGAGAAGAGCGCCAGCAGCTCGGCGATGTGGGCGTAGGCCTCGCCGCCCTCGCCCGCCTCGGCGCTGCGCGCGATGACCGCGTCGATCGCCTCGCGGTAGGCGCCCATCGACTTCGCCCTGCTGTCGGTGCGCAGCGCGTCGAGCTCGTCGAGGCCCGGCAGGCGATCGCGGTCGAGCACCGCCAGCGCCTGCTCGACCAGCGGCTGCGTCGGGCTGCCCGGTTTCAGCTCCGCGAGCGTCTCCGCCGCGACGGCGGCCGCGTGGCGCACGGCGGCCTGCGGGTCCGGGGTGGGCGGCTCCGGCAGCGTCGGGGCGACCTCGCCGCGGCTGCGCAGCTCGGCGTGCAGGCCGGCGACGATCGCCCGCAGGCCGCCGATCTCGTAGGCCGCGACGGTGCGCTCGCGCGCCTCATCGCCCGCGGCCAGGAACTCGGACACGGCCTCGTCGAAAGCCTCGCGCGCCGTCCGCTCGGCCTCCGGCCCGTCGAGCACTCGGAAGCGCGGGTCGATCCCGGCCGCGACCGGGTGGCCGGCGAGCAGCCGGTTGCAGAAGCCGTGGATCGTCGTCACCCAGGCGCTGCCGATCGTCGCCAGCAGCGCCCCGGCGCGCTCCGACCCGCCGCCCGCCCGTCGCTCGAGCTCGGCACGGATGCGCTGGCGCAGCTCCGTCGCCGCCTTGTCGGTGAAGGTGAAGGCGAGCACCGCGCCGGGATCGATCCCGAGCTCGCAGACCAGCCGGCAGTAGCGCTCGACCATTACCCCGGTCTTGCCGGTGCCGGCGCCCGCCTCGACCAGGACGTCGTGGCCGCCGGCCTCGATCGCCCGGGCCTGCTCGGGGGTGGGCTGGCGGCTGCTCACCGCTCCTCCCACTTCTCGCTCTCGACCTCGGCCTCGGCCTCGGCCGGCGCCCGGTCGCGGCGGCAGATCGGCGCGAACTGGCAGAAGCCGGGGCAGACGTCGTGCCCGCGCAGGCCGGGCCGCGGCCCCGGGTCGCGGCGGATCTCGCCGCGGCGCATGCGGGCGACGATCTCGCCGGCCCGCCGGCGCGCTGCGGCGAGCATCTCGTCGAATTCCTCGCGATCGACCAGGTCCTTCGGGTAGAGGCCGTAGGAATCGAGCTGCGCGGCGGCGTCCTCGCGCACGGCGCCGCGCGGGCGTCGCGCCGAGGTGCCGCGCAGCGGGTGGTAGAGGCCGCCGACGGCCTCGCCGCCCCAGTGCTCGGCGACGGCGATCAGGTACAGCTGCAGCTGCAGCTTCGCCTGCTCCTCGAACTTGCTGCGCGGGGTCACGGTGCGCGAGAGCTTGTAGTCGAGCACCAGCGCCCGCCCGGCGGGGTCGCGGTCGACCCGGTCGATCGCGCCGTGCAGGCCCCAGCCGTCGAGCTCGAGCACCGGTCGCTCGGCGCCCTCGTCCTCGCCGAAGGACGCCTCGAGCAGCCAGGGCTCGAAGCCGCCGGAATCGCGCCCCGCCTCCTCGGCGAGGAAGCGGGCCAGCAGCCCCTCGACCCGCCGCGCGATCGCCCGCTCGGCAGGGTGGGCGCCGAGGCCGCGCTCGGCGGCGAGCTCGGCGACGAGCAGCCGCGCCCGCTCGATCCAGGCGGCGAGCGAGGCCGGGCGGGGGAGGGGGTCCCCGCCGGGCCGCTCCTCGTAGAGGCGCTCGAGCACGGCGTGCATCAGGCCGCCCTGGACGAGCGGGTCGGGGGTCGGGTCGAGCGGCTGGGGGTCGAGCTCGTGCGAGACGAACCAGCGGTACGAGCAGACGTCGAATCCCTCCAGGGTCGTGCCGCCGTAGGCGGGGACCGCGGCGAGCGAGGCGAGCACGGCGGGGTTGGCGATCGGGCCGGGCGCACGGCTCGCGGCCTCGGCGGCCCGCGCCCGGGCCAGCTCGTCCTCGCCGGCGTGCGGGTGGCGGGGCAGCAGCACCCGGGTCAGGTCGCGGACGACGGTCAGCTCCGTCTCGACCGCGTCGCCGCCGTCGCCGGGGGGCGGGTCGAGCAGGGCGCGGACCTCGTCGAGGAAAGGCGAGCGCGGTTCGGCGACGCCGTTGTCGTCGCTGTCGCGGTAGGAGAGGAAGAGCCGGCGGCTGGGCAGCGCCAGGCAGGCGTGAAAGAGGAAGCGCTCCTCGGCGTCGGGGTCGCGGCGCGGGTCGAGGCCGAGCGCCTCGCGCTGGGCGGGCGAGAGAAACGGGTCCTCGGCGCGGTCGCGACGCGGGAACTCGCCGTCCTGCAGCGAGGCGACGAAGACGTGCTCGAAGCGCGAGGCGCGCAGGCGGTAGGGGCTGGCGATCCGTACCCTTCCCTCGACCGGTCCGCTCCAGGCGTTGAAGCGCAGCTCGCGCAGCGTCGCGATGAGGTCCTCGGGCGGGGGCGCCAGCGACGGCAGCGCGGCGAGATCGCCGAGTGCGGTCGCGATCGCCGCCGCTGCGCGCAGCTCGAGGCCGTGATCGCCGGGCGGCGGCCCATCCGCCTCGCCGCGCAGCGGCCGCGAGGCCATCGTCATCGCCAGTCCGGCGACCGCGGCGGCGAGCTGCGCGGGCCCTTCGGCGGCGGCCTGTCGGATCCGCGCCAGGTCGTGCGGAGCGCGCTCGTGGCGCTCCTCCCAGAGCTCGAGCGCGGCGCTTGCCGTCTGCAGCCGGCGGCGGCGCACGGCGCGCTCGAACCAGTCGACCATCCCCGGGGGCACGCCCGACGGGCCCCGCAGGAAGCGCAGCAGGTCGCCCGCCCCGGCGGTCCCGAGCTCGGCCTCCAGGAGGGCGATCAGCGCGCCGCCGACCGCCGTGCCGGCGACCGGCACCTCGGCCTCGAGCGCGACCGCGATCCCCTGCGACTCGAGCACGCTCGCGAGCAGCGGGCCGCGGCGGACCGGGTCGCGCACGGCGATCGCGATCGCCTCCGGCGCCGCGCCGGCGGCGATCAGCTTTGCCGCCTGCGCCGCTATCGCCTCCGCCTCGCCGCGCTCGCCGGCCGAGCGCAGCAGGGTCAGCGCTTCCCCGCCGGCAGCGCGGCGCGCCGGGGCCGGGCGGCCGAACTCGCGCTGCAGGTGGGCGAGCAGCGGGTCGATCGCGACACCCTCGAGCTGCGCCGGTCCGTCGAGGATCTCGGTGGCGCCCGCCAGCTCGCTCAGCTCGGCTAGCAGCGAGCTGCGGGTCGAGAGCGCCGCGTTGCCCTCCTCGTAGGGGATCGCGACCGTGACCTCGGTCGCCTCGCCCAGCGCTTCGAGCAGGCGGCGCTGGTTGGCGGTGAGCTCGCCGGGCTCGTAGAGGAAGACCGGGCGCCCGCGCCAGTCGGCCGGGCGGGCGCGCAGCGCATCGATCGCCGCGCGTGCCGTGCCGTGCGCGTCGCGCACGCCGAGCCCGTCGCGCAGCTCGGCGTAAGCGGAGGCCAGCGTCGCCAGGTCGTCGAGGTAGGCCGAGGACTCGAGCGTCTGCGCGCCCGAGTCGAGCGCGCCGGGTTCGAGCCCGGCGGCCTGCAGCTCGTCGAGCAGCCGCTCGAAGGGGATCGCGAAGCCGGTTCGCGCCGCCGAGCGCCGCAGCGGGCCCAGCTGCCGCCGTCGCGAAGCGATCCCGGCAGCGACGGCGGCGAGCCGCTGGGCCGGGGTCAGCTCGTCGCCGGCGGGCGCGCCGGCCGACCGGGCCACCTCGCGGAAGAGCTCGCCGAAGGTCAGCACCGAGCCGCCGAGCAGCGGCCCCGAGGCGCTGAGCAGGCGCTCGAAGCGGTAGACGTCGTCGCGGGTCGGCAGGACCAGCACGGGGTCGCGGTCGAGCGCCTCGCGGAAGAGCTGCTGGATGCGTCCGGCGCGGCCGGAGTTGGGCGGTCCTTGGATCAGTTTCAGGCCCATGGGCGAGCGAGCCAGCATAGGCTCGCGCCCGGCGCACCCCACGACGCCGCGCGGCCCTCTCGGGAAGCCGCAAATGCCGCGTTTCCGCTGTCGGCTTTGCCGTCTTCCGCCCCATCTAGATTGGGCGCAGCAAATGTCGCTCTGCTTCGTAGACCCAGCCGACGCCATCCGTGCGATCTCCGACTCGATCGGCCGCGAGGCCCGTCGCCAGCTGCTCGGCGAGGCGGTCCGCTCCTGGGTCGACGAGATCCCCGACGACGAGCTCGAGGTCCACTACGCGAAAGCCCTCTCCGAGCTCGACGAGCACGACCTCTCGATGCTCGCCGCCTGGCACGGCTCGCTCGAGCTCGGCCAGCCGGTCCCCAACCGCGACTTCCTGATGGGCGCCTTCGGCTCGCTCGGTGAGAACCGCCGCGAGGCGCTCAAGCTCGCCGCCGGCTTCCGCGGCGAGGAGGCGGTCGACGCCGGGGTCACCGAAGACGACGCCCTAGAGCTCGTCCTCGGCCTGCTCTCCCAGCCCCGCCTGATGGAGCTGGCCGTCGAGGCCGTAGAGCTATACGTCTGGGACCGCGCCGGCAGCGACAACTAGCTGTCGAGGGCTTTGCGGATACCTGCGATCGCCTGCTCGTTGTCCTCGAAGTGGACGGCGGTCATGCCGGCTCGCTCGGCGCCTTCGCAGTTGACCTTCACGTCGTCGACGAAGAGGCACGACTCGGCGGGCAGGGCGAGGCGCTCGAGCATGATCGCGTAGATCTTCGACTCGGGCTTGCGGCAGCCGACGAAGCCGGAGTCGACGACTGTCTCGAAGATCTCGTCGACCGGCAGCATCGGGCGCCACCACGGCTCCCACTCGCGCACGTTGTTGGTCAGCATCGCCATCCGGTAGCCCTCGCCCTTGAGCTCGCGCATCAGCTCGATCATCGCCGGGTTCGGCTCCAGCGCCTCGAAGTAGATCTCTTTGAAGCTGTGCATCTGCGGCGGGTGGCCGAGCAGCGGTTCGAGGTGCTCGGTGAGCAGGTCGAGGAAGGCGACCTCGGTGATCTCGCCGCGCTCCATTTCGAACAGCGGGTTTTCGCCGTTTGCCTCGGTCGCCGCCTGCATCCCCTTGCCGAGCACCTCGCCGCTGATCCCGGTGCGGTCCTGGAAGGCCATGAACGACTGGATCAGCGGCGTCGTCAGCACCCCGCCGAAGTCGGAGATCACCGCTTCGATCCGGCTCCCGCGCTCAGCCATCGCCGCGGGTCAGCTCGTAGTGGCCGAGGCCCTCGCGTCCCTCGACCGACCAGCGGAAGAAGGCGATCTGCGAGTCGAGCCCCTCGCGCTCGACGCGGGCGGAGCTGATCAGCGAGCCGGCGCCGCGCAGCGGCTGCCCCTCTTCGTCGTCGGTCCACAGCTCCAGCGTCGCCCGGCGCTGCACGCCGTCCGGCCCGTACTCGGTGGAGAGCAGCGTCTCGGAGACCTCGACCGGGGCGCCGTCGGGCCCGCAGAGCACCGCGGCCACCTGCTCGTCGCCGTGCTCGGCCGCCCCCTCCGGGCGCACCGCGCTCAGCGCCAGCAGCCCCCCGTCGGAGAAGACGATCCCGATCGACCGCCGCAGCGCCTGACCCGATTCCTCGCTCACAGCCGGGCACCATATTCTCCCTGGCGACCGTTGACCTCAGCGACGATCCGCACCGCCGAGCCCGATCGCGACGCAGCCGCCTGCGTTGCGATCTACGCGCCGTACGTCGAGCAGGGGGCGACCTCCTTCGAGGAGGCGAGCCCGGGGCCGGGGGAGTTCGCCGAGCGAATCGCCTTGCACGAGAGCGTCGGCTTCGAGCCGGTCGGCGTCTACCGGCGGATCGGCTGGAAGGACGGCTCGTGGCGCGATGTCGGCTGGTTGCAGCTCGAGTTGCAGACGCCGGGCAAGGAAAAGCCGCCCGAGCCGGTCTCTCCCGAGCCGTAGACCCGGTTACCATGGGCGCATGCCTGAGAACCAGACCGAAGCTCTGACCGAGGAAGACGTGTTCGAGGCGCTGGAAGAGGTGATCGACCCCGAGCTGGGGCTCGACTTCGTCTCACTCGGCCTCGTCTACGACGTCAACATCGAGAAAGAGGAAGTTTTCGTGACCTTCACGCTGACGACCCCGGCCTGCCCGATCGGCCCCCAGGTCTCCGAACAGATGAAGGAGTTCGTCGGCGACCTCCCCGGCGTCAGCGCCGTCCACCCGAAGATGATCTTCGACCCCCCCTGGTCCCCCGAGATGATGTCCGAGGACGCCAAGTTCGCTTTGGGCTTCTAGGCGGGGATTGCGGGTTCAGGGAAGCGGCCGCGGCGTCGAGTGGTCAGTTGACCCCCGTATCCGGTGGCAAACTGACCAGTCGCGGCGCGAGGTCTGAATACCAGCGGGTCGGCTCAGCGCGGCAGCTGCGGGTCCTCGGGGTCGACCTCTTCGGCGGTGCCCTCGTAGTCGTAGCTGCGGGTGGGGGCGCCCTGGCCGGGCGGGGCGCCGCGCATGCCGCTCACGCCGACGACGACGAAGCGGCGGGCGACGTAGGCCTGGAGCAGGCGGCGGGCGATCGCCCGGGTCGGCGGGAGGAGCAGCAACAGGCCGACGGCGTCGGTGATGAAGCCGGGCGTCAGCAGCAGGGCGCCGCCGATCGTGATCATCAGGCCGTCGGCGACCTCGCGGCCGGGGAAGCGGCGCTGCGCGATCGCCTCGTTGAAGCGCCGCCAGGCGCCGCGGCCCTCGCGGCGCAGCAGCGTGGCGCCGAGGATCGACATCGCGAAGAGCAGCGCCAGGGTCGGCAGGACGCCGATCAGGCCGCCGACCTCGATGATCACCCAGAGCTCGACGATCGGCACGGCGATGAACAGTCCGATGAGCACGAACACGGACCCAGCCTAGCCTTCGAGCCGCGCGCCCTCGCGGCCGGCCTCAGACCGCGGCGGCCGCGGCGGCGGCCTGCTCGAGCTCGTCCAGCGACTCGTCGATCCCGGCGGCGATCGTCTCGACGTCCTCCATCGAGTCGTAGTCGGCGAGCAGGCCGAAGCAGACGCGGCCGTTGTAGCTCATGATCGCCACCGCCATGGCGTGGTTCTCTGGCAGGAAGGCGACCGGGAAGACCTCTTCCAGCTGGCGGCCCAGCACGTAGAGCGGCATCTGCGGGCCGGGTACGTTGGTGACGATCAGGTTGAACAGGCGGGTGGAGAAGTTGATCCGCGCCGCCTGCGCGAGCAGGGTCGGCGGGGCGAAGTCGTTGAAGCGCGAGATCACTTCCGCGCCGAGCGCCTGCTTGGAGCGCTTCAGCCCCTCCATCTGCTCGCTGACCACGCGCAGCCGCCGCGCCGGGTCCTCGACGTAGACCGGCAGCGGCCCGCGCATCGCCGCCAGTTTGTTGCCCAGCTGGCCGCGCTCGTCGGCGCTGCGGATCGAGACCGGGACGAGGGCGCGCAGCTCCAGGCCCTCGGTGCGGATGCTGCGCGCATGCAGCCACTTGCGCAGCGCCCCGGTGACGACGGCGAGCACGACGTCGTTGACCGTGCCGCCGAGCGTGTCCTTGATCCGCTTGAAGGTCGCCAGCTCCGAGCGCGCCCAGGTGAAGCGCCGGTGCGGCCCGATTTCCTGGTTGAGCGGTACGTCGGGTGCCGGATCGGCGAACGCCCCGGCGATCTCGCCGACGCCCTCCAGCGCCTCGACCGCGCGGCGCGCAGCGCTCTCCGGGTGGCGCGCCGTCTCCAGCGCCCGCTCGGCGAGCTTCAGCGGCGCCGTCGCCAGCTCGCTGGCACCGCGGGCGACGAGGTCGGTCGTGCTCGGCTGCGGCTGCGGCTTCCAGCTTTCTTCGACCGGGGCCGGCTCGGCGATCGGCTCGAGGTCGAAGAGCACGGTGCCGATGTCGACGCCGGCGATCCCGTCGACCGCGGCATGGTGGGTCTTGGTCAGCAGCGCGAATCGGTCGCGCTCCAGGCCCTGCACGAGCCACATCTCCCAGAGCGGCTTGGAGCGGTCGAGTTGCTGCGAGAAGACGCGCGCCGCAAGCCGCTTCAGCTGCGCCTCGCCGCCCGGATCGGGCAGCGCGGTGTGGCGGATGTGGTACCCGAGGTTGAAGTTGACGTCGTCGGCCCAGAGCGGCCGGCCCGCCTCCAGCGGCGGCACCAGCAGCCGCTGGCGGAATCGCGGCACCTGGTCCAGCTTGCCGCGAACGTGCTCGACCAGATCGACGTAGCGCGGCGGCGGCCCCTCGAAGATCAGGATCCCGCCGATGTGCATGTGGCTCGACCCGCTCTCGTTGGTCAGGAACGAGGCGTCGGTCGAGCTGAGGCGCTCCAGATTGTCTCGGCTGCTGGTCATCGGATGCAAGGCTAGCTCCCCGGTACCCTGCGGGCTATGTCTGCAACCGAACCCGCAGCCCCGAGGCGCGTCCTGCTCGCCGCTCCGCGCGGCTACTGCGCCGGCGTCGACCGCGCGGTGCAGACCGTCGAGCAGGCGCTCGAGCACTACGGCGCCCCCGTCTACGTGCGCAAGGAGATCGTCCACAACAAGCACGTCGTCGAGGAGCTCTCCAAGCGCGGTGCGATCTTCGTCGAGCAGGAGGCCGAGGTCCCGGAGGGGGAGATGGTCGTCTTCTCCGCCCACGGCGTCTCCCCGGCGGTGCACGAGAACGCCGCCGCCCGCAACCTGCGCACGATCGACGCCACCTGCCCGCTGGTGACCAAGGTTCACGTCTCCGCCCGCCGCTTCGCCGCCGACGGCTACACGATCGTGATGATCGGCCACGACGGCCACGAGGAGGTCGAAGGCACGACCGGGGAGGCGCCGGACAGCATCGTGCTGATCGAAACGGCCGAGGAGGTGGAGGCACTCGAGGTCGCCGACCCGGAGAAGGTCGCGTTCATAACCCAGACGACGCTCTCGGTCGATGAGACCGCCGAGGTGATCGCCGCCCTGCGGGCCAAGTTCCCGGCGATCGTCAGCTCCAAGTCCGACGACATCTGTTACGCGACGACCAACCGCCAGATCGCGGTCAAGCAGCTCGCCCGCGAGTGCGACCTGGTGCTCGTGATCGGATCGACCAACTCGTCGAACTCCAACCGCCTGGTCGAGGTCGCGCGCGAACACGGCGCCGCCTCGCACCTGATCGACTTCCACCACCAGGTCCGCGAGGAGTGGCTGGAGGGAGTCGAGACGGTCGGGATCACCTCCGGCGCCAGCGCCCCCGAGGAACTGGTCGAGCGCCTGGTCGAGTTCTTCCGCGAACGCGGCGCCGACGATGTCTCCGAGCTGCGCACCGTCGACGAGGACGTGCGCTTCATGCTGCCGAAGACGATTCGCGAAGTCGCGGCCGCCTGACGCACCTGGCCCGCGGGAGCTGCGTCTCAGGGGACGCCCGCGGCGAAGCTGATGGAGTGGACTCGAAGGTCGGGCGAGGGCTTCAGGGTCAGGGCGTGGGACTCGTGCCGCGGATGCTCTGCCAGCGGGTAGAGGCCGGGGCCGTCGACGTAGACCGATTTCGCGCTCGCACCATCGAGCTCGATCGCCAGCTCGCCACTGCCCTCTACCGTCGCGTAGGCGCCGCCGGCTTCGTAGGGGAGCTCCAGCGGGCCTGTCAGCTTCTCGTCCGGGAAGAACTCCGGCGTGGGAGGGATGACTCTGGCGCCGGGGGCGTCGGTGGGGCGGAGGGGGTCCATCGGATCGGGCAGGGTTTGCAGGGCGTCCTGCTCGCGCAGCTCGGCCTGGACCGCTTCCTCGGTCGCCCGGTATTCGCCCTCGCCGAAGTGGGCCCAGGCGAGGGCGCCGCCGAGCTTCCAGAGGAAGAGGCTGGGCCAGCCTTCGCAGCCGTAGGCGTGCCAGAGCCGCCGATCGGCGTCGATCGCGACCGGGAACTCGACCCCGAGCCGCTCGAGCCCCGCGGCGACTGCATCTCGGTCGGCGCCGAAGGGAAAGCGCGGCGCCTGCACGCCGATCGTCTTCAGGCCGTGCGGTTGGTAACGACGCGTCCACTCGCAGACGTAGGGCAGCGTGCGCACGCTGTTCAGCTGGGCGAAGTCGAAGAAGTGGACGAGGACCGGCCCGGCCGCCGTGGCCACCGGCATCGAGCGCGGTGCCTCGCCGATCCACTCGATCTCCTCGGGCAGGTCGGGCGCGGCGATGTTGTCCCGCTCGGGTCTCACCGCGCGGCAACCTACCGCCGCACGTGCCGGTGCTGCGGTGTCCATATGGACCTCTCTCCACCGGCACGTCTACGGCGGTAGCCTTTTGGGCGATGGTTGAGTTCTTGATCGCGGTCGTTCCGCTGCTGGCGCTGCTGGCGGCCCTGCTGCTCGGGCGCTACCCGGGCCACGAGACCGCCCTGCGGCTTGCCGAGCGCCTTGCGGCTCGCAGCCGGCGCCAGGACACAACCGCTTCGAGCTGGCGCCGTCCGCGCCTGCCGCTCTCGCACTCCGCGCAGGGCGGGCTGCTGCTCGCCTTCGGTCTCTCCGGCCGCGCGCCGCCCGCCTGAGTCATCCCATACGAATCGCGTGCCGTCGCCGCCGCCCGACCCGGGCGTCCGGATGCGGCGCGCACATCCTCCAATCGAAGGAGATTGACTCACTCGATGAACCGACCGATCAAGATATTGACGCTCCTGCTCGCTCTGGCCGCCGCCCTGGCGCTGGTCGCATGCGGGGGCAGCGACGACGAGGAAAGCACCGTCAGCGGCCAGTTCGAGCTCGTCGCCGACGCTCCGTCGGGCTACGAAGGCCTGACCGGCGAAGCCGAGCTCGACCGGACCGAAAGCGGCACCGAGGCCACGATCCAGCTCACCGGACTGATGCCCGATGCCGAGTACGTGGCCCACGTGCACGCCGCGTCCTGCGACCAGCCGGACCCCGGCGGGCCGCACTACAAGTTCGACCCGAACGGCTCCGACGAACCGCCGAACGAGATCCACTTCATGTTCACGTCCAGCGCCGACGGCGAAGGGGAGGCAGAAGCATCCAACGATCAGCGCATCCCCGACGGGGACGCGGGCTCGATCGTCGTCCACTCGGCCGAAGAAGAGGGCGAGGCGATGAAGAACGGCGAAGCGATGGAGCACGGGGGCGGCGAGCACAGCCACAGCCACTCCGACAAGATCGCCTGCGCCGAACTCGAAGGAGGCACCGCGCCCGAAGAGGCAGCGACGGACGAGGGCGAAGCCATGAAGCACGAAGGCGATCCGATGGAGCACGGCGATGACGCGATGAAGCACGAGGGCGGCGGCACGACGATCGTCGTCCGCAACGGCGATCCGGTCGGCGGCGTGCAGGAGCTCGAGTACAGCGCCGGCGACCAGGTCGAGTTCACCGTGCGCTCCGACGTCGCCGACGAGATCCACGTGCACGGCTACGACCTGATGAAGGACGTCGAGGCCGGCGGCTCGGCCTCCTTTTCCTTCCCGGCCGACCTCGAAGGCATCTTCGAGGTCGAGCTCGAGGAAAGCGGAACCCAGATCGCGGAGCTGCGAGTGAACCCGTGAGCTGGTTGCCGCTCGCACACGCGCTGGCCGCCCGGCAGGACCTGCCGATCCCGGCCTGGCTGTTCGCCTGGGGGGCGTCGATCGTCCTGATCGTCTCCTTCTTCGCGCTCTCGGTCGGCTGGCGCGAGCCCCGCTTCGAGGGGGACCGCTGGCGTCCGCTCGGGGCGGGGCTCTCGCGAGCCCTGCTCGGCCTACCGATGCAGGTGCTCTGCGGCGCGATCGGCGTCTTCCTGCTCGGACTGGCCGTCTACGCCGGCCTGCGCGGCACCGAAGCGCCCGATCGCAACTTCGCCCTCACCTTCGTCTTCGTCACCTGCTGGCTCGGCTTTCCCCTGTTCAGCGTCCTGCTCGGCGACGTCTTCAGGCCGTTCAACCCGTGGCGCGCGATCGGCCGCCTGGTCGGTCGGGGCTTCGCCGCGCTCGCCGGCCAGCAGCCGAGCCACCTGCGCTACCCGCAGCGGCTGGGGCGCTGGCCGGCGGCGATCGGCCTCGTCGCGGTCGTCTGGCTGGAGGTCGTCTACGGGGTCAGCGGCGGAGTCTCGGTTGGCCTCTCGCCCCATGCCGCCGCAGTGGCGGCGCTCGTCTACAGCGCCTACACGCTGACGATGATGGGCCTCTTCGGAACCGAGCAGTGGTGCCGCAACGGCGAGGTCTTCTCGGTCTACTTCGGGATGTTCTCCCAGCTCGGCTGCTTCGCGGTCGAGGACGGGCGGCTGGGCCGGCGCCGCCCGCTCGCCGCGGCGACGCACTGGGCGAGCGTGCCCGGCTCGGCCGCGGTCGTGATCGCATCGATCGCGACGACGAGCTTCGACGGGGCCTCGGAGGGCGCCTTCCTCGGCGCCCTGGAATGGACCTTCGAACGCTTCACCGACGCCGATCTCGGCCTCACCCTGGCTTTGCGCCTGACCGACACGATCTTCATCGGCCTCTGTGTCGCCGGGGTCGCGCTGGTCTACCTGATCGGCGTCTGGGGGATGTCGACGGTCAGCGGGGCCCCGCCGCTGCGCAAGCTCTGGAACGGCTTCGCCCACACCCTGATTCCGATCGCCTTCGCCTACCTCGTCGCCCACTACTTCAGCCTCTTCGTCTTCCAGGAGCAGGCCCAGTTCACCTACCTGCTCTCGGACCCGCTCGGCACCGGCAGCACCGACCTCTTCGGCACGGCCTCCTCGGGGATCGATTTCCAGCTGCTCAGCGCCAACGCGATCTGGTACGTCCAGGTCGCCGCTCTCGTCGTCGGCCACGTCGTCGCGCTGACCCTCGCCCACGACCGTGCCACCGCCTACTGGGGCGACTACCGCCAGGCCGCTCGCTCGCAGTACTGGATGCTGGCGGTGATGGTCGCCTTCACCTGCTTCGGCCTCTACCTGCTCTCGGTGGCCAACGCCTGATCAGAGGATCTCGGCGAGGCGGCGCTCCAGCGCGACTGAGATCTCCTCGCGCACCGGGCCCTCGGCAAGCCGTTCGACCAGCGCCTCGAGGAAGCCCTCGATGATCGCCTGCTTCGCGGTCGCCGGGTCGAGCCCGCGCGAGGTCAGGTAGAAGAGCTGGTCGCGGTCGATCTGCGCGATCGCCGCCGCGTGCGTGCAGCGCACGTCGTCGGCTTCGATCTCGAGGCCGGGGATCGCGTCGGCGTGGGCGTCGGGGGAGAGCAGCAGGTTGCGGCTCTCCTGGAAGGCGTCGGTCTGCTGCGCGCCCGGATCGACGCGGATCATCCCGCGCCAGACGGCAGTCGCGCCGGCGGCGAGCACGCCGCGGAAGGCGAGGTCGGAGATCGTGTTCGGCGCCGCGTGGACCTGGGTCGTGTCGAAGTCGAGGTGCTGGCCGGGAGCGCCGGCATAGCCGCCGGTCACCCGCGCCTCCGAGCCCGGCCCGCCGAGCACGCTGTCCATCCGCACCTTGCCGCGGCCCGAGCCGAAGCCGAGCGCGGTCCAGTCGAGCCGCCCGTCGCGCTCGACCTGCGCCCGCTGACTGGAGAAGATCCAGGCCCGTTCGGAGATGTCCTGGGTGCTGACGTAGCGCAGCGTCGCGGCCTGGCCGACGTGCAGCTCGACAACCGAGTTGAGCAGCGCGTCGGTCTCGTCGCCGGCCGAGCCGCAGTGCTCCCAGACCTCGGCCTCGGCGCCGTCCTCGAGCACGATCAGGGTCCGCCAGGAGACGGCGACGCCATCTTCGTCGAGCGGCAGCTCCACCCGGATCGGTTCGGCCACCTTCACCCCGGCCGGCACGTGGACGAGCAGGCCGTCGCGCCAGCTCGCCTCGTTGCGGGCGACGAAGGGGTCGTCACCCGCCACCAGGGCGCCCAGCCGTCCCTCGACCAGCTCCGGACGGGAATCGGCCGCCTCGGCGAGCGGCAGCACCGTCGCGCCGGGCACCTCCGGCAGCGAGACCTCGACCGAGCCGGGCTCGTAGGCGTCGAGGTCGAGAGTCGAGAGGTCGGTGAATTCCCACCCCTTCGTCTTCTGGTCCGGAAGGGGCGGCAGGGTGGCGAGCTCAGCCAATCGAGCCCTCCATCTGCAGCTCGATCAACCGGTTGAGCTCGACCGCGTACTCCATCGGCAGCTCCTTCGTGACCGGCTCGATGAAGCCGTTGACGATCATCTTCGAGGCCTCCTCCTCGTCGAGCCCGTGGCTCTGCAGGTAGAAAACCTGCTCGTCGCCGATCTTGGAGACGGTCGCCTCGTGGCCGACGTCGGCGTCGTTCTCGCCGATGCGGATCGTCGGGTAGGTGTCCGAGCGCGAGTCCTCGTCGAGCAGCAGTGCGTCGCAGACGACCTTCGAGCGCGATTCGCTCGCCCCGTCGGCGACCTCGAGCAGGCCGCGGTAGGTGCTGCGGCCGCCGTCCTTGGAGATCGACTTGGAGAAGATCGAGGACGAGGTGCGCGGCGCCGCGTGGATGATCTTGCCGCCGGCGTCCTGGTGCTGGCCCTCGCCGGCGAAGGCGATCGAGAGGATCTCGCCGTGCGCTTCGGGGCCGAGCAGGTAGATCGACGGGTACTTCATCGTCAGCTTCGAGCCGAGGTTGCAGTCGACCCACTCCATCGTCGCCTTCTCCTCGGCGATCGCCCGCTTGGTGACCAGGTTGAAGACGTTCTGCGACCAGTTCTGCACGGTCGTGTAGCGAACGCGGGAGCTCGGTTTGGCGACGATCTCGACCACCGCCGAGTGCAGCGAGTCGGTCGAGTAGACCGGCGCCGTGCAGCCCTCGATGTAGTGGACGTCGGCGCCCTCCTCGCAGATGATCAGGGTGCGCTCGAACTGGCCCATGTTCTCGGTGTTGATCCGGAAGTAGGCCTGCAGCGGCATCTCGACCTTGACCCCGGCGGGAACGTAGACGAACGAGCCGCCCGACCAGACGGCGGAGTTGAGCGCCGCCAGTTTGTTGTCGTTGGGCGGGATCACCGTCGCCCAGTACTCGCGCACCAGGTCCTCGTGCTCGCGCAGCGCCGTGTCCATGTCGGTGAAGATCACGCCCTGGGCCTCGAGCTTCTCGTTGACCTGGTGGTAGACGACCTCGGACTCGTACTGGGCGCCCACCCCGGAGAGGAATTTGCGCTCGGCCTCGGGGATGCCGAGCCGGTCGAAGGTGTTTTTGATGTCGTCCGGGACCTCGCTCCAGTCGCGGCTGTTCTTTTCGGAGGCGCGGACGAAGTAGTGGATGTCTTCGAAGTCGATCTGGCCGAGGTTGCCGCCCCAGTTCGGCGTCGGGCGCGCTTCGAAGTGCTCCAGCGCCTTGAGCCGGAAGTCGCGCATCCACTGCGGCTCGTCCTTGTACTCGGAGATCGACTCGACGACCTCGCGCGAGAGGCCCTTCGGCGCCTTGTAGGCATAGCCGCCCTCGGGATCGTGGAAGCCGAACTTCTCCTTGTAGTCGGCGTTGATCCCGGCGAGCTCTTTCTTCTCCGCTACTGCCTCTGGCGTTGCCATTTCGATCAGACCTCCAAGACGATGGTGTCGTCCACGACGGCCGTCGCGAACGTCCGCACCGGAGCATAGGCGGGCAGCGTCTTCGGTCTGCCGCTGGTCAGGTCGAAGAGCGAGCCGTGGCGCGGGCACTCGACGGTGCAGGCGCGCTCGTCGAACTCGCCCTCGGCGAGCGGCCCGTCGTCGTGAGAGCAGCGATCCTCGATCGCGTAGAGCGTGCCGTCGCAGTTGAAGACGCCGATCTTCGCCCCCTCGTGCTCGACCAGGTGCTTCGCGCCGGGCGGCAGCTCGGCGAGCGGGCAGACGGGGATCTTGGTTCCGGTGGAATCGGACATGGGCGAGACGCTAACCTCCAGCGCTTCGTGCGGGTTGAGACTTAATCCTACTTCTCCACTCGGATTTTAGAGAAAGGCGACGACGAGCACACCGGCAAGGTCTTCGACCCCCACCGCACCTTTCGCTCAACTCCCCGGTTCTGCCTGTCGATGAATCCCGCTGCGACCCCGTTCCGCCTGCTATCGGCGCTCGCGACGACGCTGCTCGCCGCCGCCGCCTTCCTGGTCCCCTTCGCCGGCACCGGGGACGCCGCCGAGCCGCGGCCGGTGCTGCTGCTGATCCACGGCGGCGGCTTCGTCGAAGGGTCGCCGGCGATGATGGATTACGCGGCGACGATCGCCGCCCGCGAGGGCGAGTTCGCGACGCTGCAGCCGGCCTACCCGCTCGATGACCTCGCCGGCGCCTTCGAGCGGCTCGCCGACGTCGCGCTCACGCTCGGGGCCCAGGGCCGCGAGGTCTACGCCTACGGCGACTCGGCCGGCGGCGCGATCGCCGTCTGGCTCGCCGCCAACCGCTACGTCGAGGCGGCGGCTGCGAAAGCGCCGCCGACGGCGCTGGTCGGCTGGCGCTCGGCGACCGCGCGCCACTACGCCTCGGCGGCGGCCAGCGACCGGCGCTCCTGGCGCCACCTGCGCGCCACACCGCGCGTCCGCCGCAGGTACTCGACGGCCTTCGGCCGCAGCCTGCGGCCGGTGCGGATCTACCAGAGCTGCGAGGACACGGTCGTCCCCTGCGGGATCAACCTCGCCTTCGCCCGCCGCGACCCGAACGTCTCGCTGCGCCGGATCTGGGGCCCCCACAAAGACCGCGCCGCCAAGGCCTTCTCCTTCGAGTCCGGCCTGCGCTGGCTCGCCGGACAGGCCCGCGCCCGCACTCTCGGAGCCGAAGCCTAGATCCCGTCCCGCGCCCGCTCAGCCTCGGGATCGCCGGTCTCGCCCTCGTCCTCCCATTCGGCCGGCTCGCCCAGCGAGGCGCTCTTGACCACCTTGAGGCCGAGCATCGCGCACTTCATCCGCGTCGCCGAGATCTCGATCCCGAGCAGGTCGAGCACCTCCTCCTTGGGCAGCGCCAGCAGCTCCTCGCGCGTCTTGCCGACCAGCTCGTCGGTCAGCAGCGAGGTCGCAGCGGTCGAGATCGCGCAGCCCTGACCCTCGAAGGCCACCTCGGCCACCCGCCCGTTCTCGTCGAGCCGGATCGTCACGTGCTGCTCGTCGCCGCAGAACGGGTTGGTGTCCTCGAACTCGAGGTCGGGCTGCTCGACCCGGCCGAAGTTGTGCGGCCGCTTGTAGTGCTCGAGAATCTGCTCTCGGTAGAGCTCGTCCATCAGAGGCCGAAGACCTTGCGGGCGTCGTGGAGGCCCTCGACCAGGCGGTCGATCTCCTCCGCGGTGGTGTAGACGCCGAAGCTGGCACGGGCCGTGGCGGCGACGCCGAGCCGCTCCATCAGCGGCTGCGCGCAGTGGTGGCCGGCCCGCACGGCGACGCCGTGGCGGTCGAGGATCTCGGAGACGTCGTGGGCGTGGACGCCCTCGAGCTCGAAGGAGACCGGGCCGAGCCGCTCGGGGCCCCGCGGCGGGCCGAAGACGCGCAGGCCCGGCACCTCGGCCAGACGGGCCAGCGCGTAGTCGGCGATCTCGATCTCGTGCGCGCGCACGGCCTCCATGCCGAGGGCGTCGAGCCAGCGCAGCGCCGAGGCGATGCCGACCGCCTGGGCGATCGCCGGCGTGCCGGCCTCGAACCGGGCCGGGGGATCGGCGAAGCTCGTGCCGTCCCTCGTCACCTTGCGGATCATCGAGCCGCCGCCGAGGAAGGGCGGCATCGCGCGCAGCAGGTCGAGCCTGCCCCACAGCGCGCCGATCCCGGTCGGCGCGTAGAGCTTGTGCCCGGTAAGGGCGTAGAAGTCGACGCCCAGCTCGGCGACGTCGAGCGGCAGCTTCGGCGCCGCCTGGGCACCGTCGGCGAGCACCAGCGCGCCCGCCGCGTGGGCGAGGCGGGAGATCTCAGCCAGCGGGTTCTCGGTGCCGAGCACGTTGGAGACGTGGGCGACGGCGACGAGCTTTGGCCGCCGTTCGAGCAGCTCCGCGAGCACCGACATCTCGAGCCCGCCCTCGTCGTCGACCGGAACCCAGTCGATCTCGGCCCCGACCCGCTCGGCCAGCTGCTGCCAGGGGACGATGTTCGAGTGGTGCTCCATCTCCGTTAGCACGATCCGGTCGCCGCGGCCGACGTCGGCGTCCCCCCAGGCCCGCGCGACGAGGTTGATCGCCTCGGTCGCGTTGCGGACGAAGACGACCTCGCGCCGGTCGGCGGCGCCGAGGTGGTCGGCGACGGTCGCGCGCGCCCCCTCGTAGGCCGCCGTCGCCTCGGCCGAGAGCGTGTGCGAGCCGCGGTGGACGTTGGAGTGATGGGCGCGCTCGTAGCGATCGACCGCCTGGATCGAGGCGAGCACCCGCTGGGAGCTGGCGCCGCTGTCGAGGTAGGCGACCGGGCGCCCGTGGACCTCGCGCTCCAGGGCCGGGAATGCGGCGCGGACCTTCTCGATCGGGAACGGTGTGGCCGCGACGGTCATTCGGCCGCGCCCCTCACAAATGCTTCGCCCGACCTCCGGTCGCACACCATCAGAATTAGACGCTCCCTCCGGTCGGGCTCGCGGCTACCTCCTCGCGGATCCAGCCGTAGCCCTTCTCCTCGAGCTGGCCGACCAGCTCCGGGCCGCCTTCTTTGACGATCCGGCCGTCGAACATCACGTGCACCGAGTCCGGCTTGACCATGTGCAGGATGCGCTGGTAGTGGGTGATGATCAGCACCCCCATCTCCGGACCGGCGAAGGTGTTGACGCCCTCGGCGACGACCCGCAGCGCGTCGATGTCGAGGCCGGAGTCGGTCTCGTCGAGGACGGCGATCTCGGGTCGCAGCAGGGCCAGCTGCAGCAGCTCCATGCGCTTCTTCTCGCCGCCTGAGAAGCCGTCGTTGAGGTAGCGGCTGGAGAAGTCCTTGGGGATGTTGGCCAGCTCCATCGCCTCCTGGGCGACCTTGGCGAACTCTTTGATCTTGATCTCGCCCTCGCCGCGGGCCTCGCGGCGGGCGTTGAGGATCATCCGCAGGTACTTGCTGACCGAGACCCCGGGGATCGCGACCGGGTACTGGAAGGCCATGAAGAGGCCGGCGCGGGAGCGCTCGTCGGGATCGGCCTCGGTCATGTCCTCGCCCTTGAAGACGATCGTGCCGTCGGTGACCTCGAGCGAGGGGTGGCCCATGATCGCGTTGGCCAGGGTCGACTTGCCGGAGCCGTTCGGCCCCATCAGGGCGTGGACCTTGCCCTTCTCGACGTCGAGGTCGAGTCCGCGCAGGATCTCCTTGCCCTCGGCGCTGACGTGCAGGTTGCGTATCTCCAGCTCAGCCATGCATCTCCATTCGGGGTTCGGGGGTTAGGCGGCGCTGCCGACCGGCGTCTGCTCGGCGCCTGCCGCGCCGCCGGAGAACTCGACCAGCTCGGCCAGCGTCGTTCCGGCCAGCGCCTTGGTGACGCCGCTCTGAACCCGGGTCCAGAGCAGCTTCGTCGCGCAGGCGCGGTCGCCGTCGCTCTCGTGCGAGCAGAGCACCTTGCCCTCCGGAGTCTCGTGGAAGCACTCCATCGGCGCGATCTGCCCTTCCAGGGCCTCGACGACCTCGTCGAGCGTGATCGTCTCGGCCGGCTTGGCCAGGCGGTAGCCGCCATGGGCGCCGCGGGTCGAGCTGACCAGGCCGGCGTTGCGAAGCCTGGCGACGAGGTGCTCCAGGTAGGAGAGCGGCAGGCGCTCCGCGTCGGCGACGGCGCTGAGCGAGACCGGGGCGGAGCCGGGCTGGCGGCCCAGCTCGACCATCAGTCGCACTCCGTACTCGGCTTTGGTCGAGAACAGCATCCGCCTAAATCCTACTGAAGGGGTCGGTTATGCGGATGCGGGCTCGGTCGCGACCTCGTCCTCGGCGGCTTCGAGCCGGCCGATCTCGACATGGGCGCGGCTGTCGCTGCTGCGGATCAGCAGCAGGGTGAGGGCGAAGCCGAGCGCCGCGAAGGCGGCGCCGCCGAGGAAGGCGATCTGGAAGCCGTCGGTGAGCGCCGCCGGCGGACCGGTGCCCTCGGCGAGCAGGTCGTTGGTGTGCGAGGTCGCGATCGTCGAGAGCACGGCGAGGCCGAGCGCGCCGCCGATCTGCTGTGAGGTGTTGATCAGGCCGCTGGCGAGACCGGCCTCGGTCTCCTCGACGCCGGCGACGGCGGCGATCGTCGTCGTCACGAACGAGAAGCCCAGCCCCGCCGCCGCGAGCAGCGAGGGCCCGAGGATGTCCGCGGTGAAGCCGCCGCCGACCGAGACGCGGCTGAACCAGAGCAGGCCGGCGACGATGAAGAGCATGCCGGCTGCGAGCACCGGCTTGTAGCCGAGCCTGGTCACCAGCTGCGAGGCGATGCCGGCCGAGAGCATGATCGTCAGCGCCAGCGGGAAGTAGGAGAGACCGGCCTTGATCGCGCTGTAGCCGAGCACCTGCTGCATGTAGAGCGAGATGAAGAAGAACATCGAGAAGAGCGAGGCGCCGACCAGCAGGCCGACGACGTTGGCCCCGGTCAGGGTGCGGATGCGGAAGATCGAGAACGGCACCAGCGGCTTGCTCGAGCGCAGCTCGATCGCGACGAAGGCGGCGTGCAGGGCCGCGGAGGTCGCCAGCAGGACGATCGTCTTGGTCGATCCCCAGCCGGCCTCGGTCGCGTCGACGACGGCGTAGACGAGGATCGAGAGCGCCGCGGTGATGGTCACCGCGCCGGCGACGTCGAAGGCGCGGGTCTCGTGTTCGGCGCGACTCTCGGCGATCAGCCTGGGGGAGAGCGCGAAGGCGATCGCGGCGACCGGGACGTTGACCCAGAGCACCCACTCCCAGCCGAGCCCGTCGGTGAGCACGCCGCCGAGCAGCACGCCGGCGGCGCCGCCGGAGCCGGCGACCGCGCCCCAGACGCCGAGCGCCTTGTTGCGCTCGGCGCCGTCCTTGAAGGTGGTGGTGACGATCGAGAGCGCCGCGGGGGAGATGATCGCCGCCCCCAGCCCCTGCGCCGCCCGCGCCGCGATCAGCTGCCCCTCGGTCGCGGCGAAGCCGGCGGCGAGCGAGGCGACCGCGACCAGCGCCAGGCCGCCCATGAAGACGCGCCGCCGCCCGAGCAGGTCGGCGGTGCGCCCGCCGAGCAGCAGGAAGCCGCCGAAGGTGAGGATGTAGGCGTTGACGACCCAGGGCAGGTTCTCCTGCGAGAAGTCGAGCGCGTCGCCGATCGTCGGCAGCGCGACGTTGACGATCGAGGCGTCGAGGACGACGACGAACTGCGCCGAGCAGAGCAGCACCAGCGCGAGCCAGCGTTTCTCCTTGAACTCCTCGCCGCTGCTCATCAGGGCTCAATTAAACCGCGTCGGATCGCGTAGCGGACCAGCTCGACCCGGTCGCGCATGCCGAGCTTGCGCATCGCGTTGGCGCGGTGGTGCTCGACGGTCTTCTCGGAGAGGTGGAGGATCTCCGCGATCTGCTTCGTGGTGTGCGCCTCGGCGACGAGCTTGACGATCTCCTCCTCGCGCGGGCTCAGCTCGCCCGGCGTCGCCGGGGCGGGGAAGGACTCGCCGCGCTCGACCGCGCGCACCGCGGCGAGCAGGTCGGCGTCGGCCTGGGTCTTGACCACGTAGCCCGAGGCGCCAGCCTTCAGCGCCTCGGCGACGTAGCGGTCGTCGTCGTGCATCGAGAGGATCAGCACGTCCACCTCGGGCGCCTGCGCCTTGATCTCGCGCGTCGCCTGCAGCCCGGTCAATTTCGGCATCTTCACGTCGAGGATCGCCAGGTCGGGCCGCTCGCGGATCGCCATCTCGCGCGCCTCGGCCCCGTCAGCGGCCTCGCCGATCACCTCGATGTCGGCCTGGCGCTCGAGCAGCAGCCGCAGCCCGGAGCGGACGATCCCGTGGTCGTCGGCGATCAGCACCCTCATCCCCCAAAGTCTCGCAACTACCGCCGGAAATCCGGCAACGGGGGGGGCGAACCCCACCCCCCTGGCGACTTAGCCCCCTACATGAGACGGCAAGTCGCCAAGGCGGACGCATTGATCGCTCGCATCGCCAGTCACCAACACGGGCTCATCTCGGTTTGGCAGCTCTATGGCCTGGGCATCGGCGAGCGTGGGGTGCGGACGCGTGTCGACGCGGGACGATTGCATCGGATCCATCGCGGGGTCTACGCGGTAGGGCATTCGGCCCCGTCGCTCGAGCGTAGTTGGCTTGCGGCCGTTCTCGCCGTTGGCTGGAATCGAAATGAGAGACACGGGCCTGTGCTCGAGTATTGGGGCGCCGCCGTGAGCCATCGGAGCGCGGCGTCTCTCTGGGGGCTTCTTCCGGACAAGGAGGGTCCGGTCGATGTGATCGTTGCCGGAGACAGCGGTAGGGCGCGGCGCGGTGGGATCCGGGTGCATCGATCGCTATCGCTGCTCGCAAAGGAGGTGACGCTTCGTCGGGGTATCCCAGTCACCAATGCGGAGCGCACCATCCGCGATCTGCGCCATGCCGCCGCCAACGCGCCTGGAGCTGCATCGTCTCGCGAGCTGCGCCGAGCCATCCGCCAAGCGAATGTGCTCGGCTTGCCGGTGGACGAGAGGAGCCGCAGCGACCGCACGCGCAGCGACCTGGAGAGTGACTTCATTGAGCTCTGTCGTCGTCACCAGCTCCCGCCGCCCCGGGTCAACGTTCGCATCGGCGCATATCTAGCGGACTTTCTTTGGTCCGAGCAACGCCTGGTCGTCGAAACCGATCACTACCTCTATCACCGAGGTCGAGTGGCCTTTCAGGACGATCGGAGCCGTGATCTCGAACTGCGGCGAAACGGCTACGAAGTGTTGCGACTGTCCGAAAAGCAGATCAACGAGGAAGCGGATCGAGTGGCGGAGGTGATCTCGCAGGCTGTCGCTGAGCGTTCGCGGCGCTAACCGGGAACGGAGAGGCGAACCGACGTACCCTCGCCGGGGCGGGACTCGATCGTCAGCTCGGCGCCGATCAGGAGCGCCCGCTCGCGCATGCCGTCGATCCCGAGCCCCTGCTCGGAGCGCTCGAAGGCGAAGCCGCTGCCGTCGTCGCGAACCTCGAGCTCGACCCCGTCGCCGCAGCGGCGCAGGCCAACCTCGACCCGCCCGGCGCCGCTGTGGCGCGCGGCGTTGCTGAGCGCCTCCTGGGCGACCCGGTAGACGACCAGCTGCACGTCGTCGTCGAGCGAGGAGAAGTCGCCGTCGACGCTCAGCTCGGCCGCGAGGCCGGAGCGCTCGAGCTGCTCGACCTGGCCGCCGATCGCGGCGGCGAGGCCGAGGTCGTCGAGCGCGGTCGGGCGCAGCTGGCGGGCCAGCGAGAGCAGCTCCTCC
>Ga0210101_1000047_pt1 | contig 40634 bp, 33 predicted proteins | sample Muzzi_PWC_D1_FD_185534 | JGI IMG/M metagenome (GOLD analysis project Ga0210101, IMG submission 185534) | Wetland microbial communities from San Francisco Bay, California, USA, that impact long-term carbon sequestration - Muzzi_PWC_D1 (SPAdes) | ecosystem: Environmental > Aquatic > Marine >... | reverse complement strand
CGACCGCCGCTTTCGCGGCAACCGGAATGCTAGCGCCTTTGACGACAGTTGTATTGCAGACGGCCCGCCGAGAGCGGGCCGTCTGCATTCCGGTGGATTCGGTTCCTGGTATCGCAGTCGGGGATCAAAGGATACTGCTTTTGTCTGCAAGCGTTCTCATTACTTCAGCAGCGCCTTGAACTCGCGCCACCCCCGCGTGTTGGCGACATCGGCGGCGGTCAGCCAGGCCCGCCGCGCCGTCGCCACCGCGTAGGCCATGTTGTCGAGGGTCTCGACTCCGTGGGCGTCGGTGTCGAGGACGATCGTGACGCCCGCCTCGGAGGCGAGCCGGGCGTGCTGCTCGTTCAGGTCGCGGCGGTTGGGGTTGCCGTTGATCTCCAGCATCGTCCCGCTGCGCGCGGCCGCCTCGACCACCGCCTCGACGTCGATCCCGTAGGGCTCGCGGCGTCCGATCAGCCGGCCGGTGAGATGGCCGATGCAGTCGACGGCTGGGTTCTCGATCGCCGCCAGGACGCGCTCGGTCATCGCCGCTTCGGAGATCGCGAAGGAGGTGTGGACGCTGGCGATCACCCAGTCGAGCGCTTCGACCAGGTCGTCGGGATAGTCGAGCGCCCCGTCGAGGCCGATGTTGACCTCGGAGCCGGCGAGCAGGCGGAAACCGCGTTTGCCCCGGTTCCACCCGCGGATCTCCTCGATCCGCCACCAGAGCCGCTCGGCGCTGACGTCGTCGCCGAAGCCATGGCTGGCCGAGTGGTCGGTGATCGCCAGGTAGGCGTAACCGCGCCCACGGGCGGCCGCCGCCATCTCCTCGAGCGTGTTGCGGCCGTCGGACAGGGTGGTGTGCGCGTGCAGGTCGCCGCGCACGTCCTCGAGCGCGATCAGGTCGGGCAGCTCGCCCCCCCGCGCCGCCTTCAGCTCGCCGCGCCCCTCCCGCAGCTCCGGCTCGACGTAGGCATAGCCGAGTCGCTCGTAGACCTCGGCCTCGCTGGCGCAGAGGGTCACCTCGCCGCTCTCGGTGTCGGCGATGCCGTGCTCGGATACCGAGAGGCCGCGGGCGACGGCCTCTTCGCGAAGCTGCACGTTGTGGGCCTTGGACCCGGTGAAGTGCTGGAGCAGGTTGCCGAACGCCTCCGGCGGGACGATCCGCAGATCGACCGAGACGCCGTTGTGGGTCTGCGCCCGCAGCCCGTTCGGGCCGGGCGTGCCCGCGGCGGCGATCAGCTCGTGGCCGGCCAGGTGCTCGGCGAGCGCGGTCGGCTGCTCGGCGGTCGCGATCAGGTCGATGTCCTTGCAGGTCTCCGCCCAGCGCCGCACCGAGCCGGCCACCTCGACCCGGCTGGCGGCCGGGTGCTCGCGCAGCGCCGCCGCCAGCTGCTCGGCGATCGGCCGCACCGCGGAGAGCAGCAGCCGACCCGGGCCCTCGCCCGGGTCGCCGAGCCGCTGCAGCGCCGCCAGCACGTTCTCCTCCACCTTCGGGCCGAGGCCCCTCAGCTCGCGGATCCTCCCTGCCTCCGCCGCCGCCTCCAGGTCCTCGATCGAGGCCACCCCCAGCTCGTCGTGGAGGCGCCTCGCGGTCTTCGCCCCGAGGCCGGGGACCCGGGTCACCTCGACCAGGGTGGGTGGGAACTTCGCCTTCAATTTCGCCGCCGCCGGGATCTCGCCGGTCTCCAGCAGGGCGTCGATCTTCTCGGCCAGCGTCTTGCCGACGCCGGGGATCTCGACGGCCCGCCCCTGCGCCGCCAGCTCGGCCACCGAGACGGGGCTTTCGCGGATCGCCTTGGCGGCAGTCGAGTAGGCGATCACCCTGTACTTGACCGCCCCGTCCAGCTCGTAGAGCACGCCCAGCTCCTCGAGCGCCTCCGCGATCTCGGCATTGGTCATACTCGGCAACATAGGGACGGCGGGCGGGTGCCGCAGGCCGTCGCTATACTTTCTGAAGTATTGAGAGCTGAACCTCGACTCTTGGGAGACCGATACCAGTGACCGGCAAGCTCACCGACGTGACCGACGCCACCTTCAAATCCGACGTGCTCGAGGCCGACGGTCCCGTGCTCGTCGACTTCTGGGCCCCCTGGTGCGGTCCCTGCCGCGTCGTCCACCCGGTGCTCGAAGAGATCGACGCCGAGCGCGAGGAGCTGAAGATCGTCAGCCTCAACGTCGACGAGAACCAGCAGACGGCGGCCCAGTACGAAGTCCTCTCGATCCCCACCCTGCTGCTCTTCAAGGACGGGGCGATCGCCAAGAAAGTCGTCGGTGCGATGCCGAAGCGGCGCCTCGAGGCGGAGCTGGAGCCGGCGCTCGCCTAGAGCGGCGCGCCGGGCCCGGAGCGGCGGCGAGCCATGCCCTTCGTCCACATCCACTGGTTCGAGGGCCGCAGCGACGAGCAGAAGGCGGAGATCGCGAAGCGGATCGAAGCGGCGCTGGTCGAGGTGGCCGGTGTCGCGCCGGAGCACTGCTGGGTGAAGTTCGACGACTCGGCGAGGACGGACTTCATCATCGGCGAGGATGAGGACCGATCCCGGTAGGGGTTCCGCTTAACTTTTGTTGAAGGACCGCGGCGGCCGTCCGAGGGCGCTGCCGCAAAAAAAGTACAAGACGCTCCACCCCTACCGGGATCGGTCCTATGCGCGGCGGAGTTCGATCCTCAGCGCGCATCCGTCGATCTTGGCCGTGGCTCCGCTGCTTGCGTCGTAGCTGACGTCGGTGGCGAGAACCTCACCGGCGATGTAGGGCTGCTGCTCGCGGGCGGCCTCCAGCAGCGCCCCGTCGCCGCCCAGCGATAGCTCGATCCGGTCGGTGATCTCGAGGCCCGCCTCTTTGCGGGCGTTCTGGACGGCGTGGACGATCTCGCGGGCCAGCCCCTCGCGCCGCAGCTCGTCGTCCAGCTCGAGCTGAAGGGCAACCGCGTGGCCCGCCTCGGCCTCGACCTCGTAGCCCTCCAGCGGCTGCAGCGAGAGGCTGACCTCGCCGGCGCCGATCGCGTGCTCGTCGCCGTCGACGTTGATCCCGACCTCGCCGCCCTCCGCCATCACCGCGGCGACGTGAACGGGGTCGAGCGCCTCGATCGCCGCGGCGACCTGCGGCATCCGCTTGCCGAAGCGCGGCCCGAGCGAGCGGTAATTCGGCTTGACCGCGTAGCTGACCAGCTCCGACTCGTCGGTGACGAAGTCGATCTCCTTGACGTTCAGCTCGGAGCGAACCAGACCGGCGCGGGCCGAGATCGCCTCGCGCTCGGCGTCGCTGGCGACGACCACGGCGCGGCGAAGCGGCTGGCGGACCTTGGCCTTCGCCCCGGCGCGAGCGGTGCGGCCCAGCTCGACCGTGCGCCGCACCGCCGCCATCGCCGCCTCCAGCTCGGGGTCGGCGAGCGCGGGGTCGGGGGACGGATAGTCGCGCAGGTGGACCGAGTCGGGCAGCTCGCCCAGCGCCTCGGCCTCGCCCCCGGCCAGGTTGAGGTGGATCTCGTCGGCGAGGAACGGGGTGAAGGGGGCGAGCAGCGCCGCCGTCTCCAGCAGGCAGTGCCGCAGGGTCGCGAAGGCGGCACGGTCGCCCTCCCAGAAGCGGCGCCGCGAGAGCCGCACGTACCAGTTCGACAGCTCCTCGACGAACGCGGCGATCGCCCGGCCGGCCGCGGTGCAGTCGAAGGCGTCCATCCGCTCGCGCACCGTCGCGACGGTCGCCTGAAGCCGCGAGAGGGCCCAACGATCCAAGTCCCCCTCCCCCTTGATGTCGTATTTCTTCCCGCTATCCGAGAGCAAATGCGACATCAAGGAGGGGTCGTGGAAGTCAGCGGGGCCGAGCTCCTCCGCGTTCGCGTACAGCACCCAGAACGAGTAGGTGTTCCAGAGCGTCAGCAGGAACTGGCGCACCGATTCCCCCACTGTGTCGATCGAGAAGCGGTACCCCGACCAGGGTTGCTGCGAGGTCAGGTAGTACCAGCGGAAGGCGTCGGCGCCGTGGGTCGAGATCACGTCCCAGGGCTCGACCACGTTGCCCTTGCTCTTCGACATCTTCTGCCCCTCCGGGTCGAGGATCAGACCGAGGCAGACGCAGTTCCGGTAGCTGGTCGACTCGAAGAGCAGGGTCGACTCGGCGAGCAGGGTGTAGAACCAGCCGCGCGTCTGGTCGATCGCCTCGCAGATGAAGTCGGCGGGGAAGCGCTGCTCGAACAGCTCCTCGTTCTCGAACGGGTAGTGGAACTGCGCGAAGGGCATCGCGCCGCTGTCGTACCAGGTGTCGATCACCGAGTCGACCCGGCGCATCTCGCCGCCGCAGCGCTCGCAGTCGAGCGCCACCTCGTCGATGTAGGGGCGGTGCAGGTCGTCGGGCACCTCGCCGCGAGCGCGCTCGCGCAGCTCGGCGACCGAGCCGGCGCAGAAGCGCCCCTCGCAGCCCTCCGCGGCGCACTCCCAGACCGGCAGCGGCGTCCCCCAGTAGCGATCGCGGGAGAGCGCCCAGTCGACGTTGTTCTCCAGCCATTTGCCGAAGCGGCCGTGCTTGATGTGCTCGGGGTGCCAGCCGATCCCCTCGTTGTTGGCGAGCAGCTCGTCGCGGGCGCGCGAGGTGGCGACGTACCAGCTGGACTTCGCGTAGTAGAGGAGCGGCGTGCCGCAGCGCCAGCAGTGCGGGTAGGCGTGCTCGTAGACCTGCTCGCGGAAGAGCAGGCCGCGGTCGCGCAGGTCGGCGATCAGGGCGGCGGTCAGCTCAGGGTCCTTGACGAAGCGATCGGCGAAGCCGACGACCCGCGCGTCGAAGCTGCCGTCGGGGCGAACCGGGTTGTAGAGGCTGCCGTGGTCGGTCGGGTCGAAGAGGCCGTTCGCGGCGGCGACCGCGTAGTCGTCCTCGCCGAAGGCGGGGGCGACGTGAACCAGCCCGGTGCCGTCCTCGGTGGTGACGAAGTCGCCCGCGATCACCGGGAAGGGGCCGGGCTCGCGGTCGGAGAGCGCGAAGACCGGACCCTCGTAGCTGCGGCCGACCAGGTCGGAGCCGGGGAAACGCTCGCCGACAATTTCCACCCCCTCGCCCAGCACCTTCTCCACCAGCGACTCGGCGAGGATCAGCGTCTCGCCGCCAACCCGCGCCCGCACGTAGGCGACCTCGGGCGCGACGGCGACGGCGACGTTGCCTGGCAGGGTCCAGGGAGTGGTCGTCCAGACCAGCAGGGACTCGCCGTCCGGCGCCGTCCCGTCCGCGCCGAGCAGCGGGAAGCGCACGTATATAGAGAGATCCTCGACGTCCTCGTAGCCGAGCGCCACCTCGTGCGAGGAGAGCGCCGTGCCGCAGCGCGGGCAGTAGGGGACGACCTTGTGGCCCTCGTAGAGGAGCTGCTTGTCCCAGAGCCGCTTCAGCGACCACCAGACCGACTCGATGTAGTCGTTCTCGAGCGTCACGTAGGGGTCGTCGAGGTCGATCCAGAAGCCGATCCGCTCGGTCAGCCGGTTCCAGTCCTCGACGTACTCGAAGACCGACTCGCGGCAGCGGTTGTTGAACTCGGCGATCCCGTACTCCTCGATCTCCTGCTTGGAGGAGATGCCGAGCTGCTGCTCCACCTCCAGCTCGACCGGCAGCCCGTGGCAGTCCCAGCCCGCCTTGCGCGGCACCCGGTAGCCGCGCATCGTGCGATAGCGCGGGTAGACGTCCTTGAAGACGCGGGAGAGGACGTGGTGGGAGCCGGGGCGGCCGTTGGCGGTCGGCGGGCCCTCGTAGAAGCTCCAGACCTCGGCGCCCTCGCGGGCGGCGAGCGAGCGGCGGAAGACGTCGCGCTCGCGCCAGCTGCCGAGGATGCGCTCCTCCAGCTCGGGGAAGGACTGCCTGGGGTCGACTGGGCGGAAGCCTGGCATGAACGCGAGATTCTAGGAGCGGCTACGCTGCGCGCCACGTGCCCCTCTACGACCTGAACGGAAAGGTGGCGCTGGTTACCGGCGCCGCCCGGGGGATCGGCTTCGAGACCGCCCGCCAGACCTGCCTCCGCGGCGCCTCCGTCGCGGTGGTCGACCTCGACCCCGAGCAGGCAGGCGAGGCGGCCGAGCGGATCGGCCCGCGGGCGATCGGGATCGGCGCCGACGTCACCGACGACGCGGCGATCAAGCGGGCCGTCGCCGAGACGGTCGAGCGCTTCGGCGGCCTCGACGTCGCCGTCGCCAACGCCGGCATCGCCCCGGCGAAGATGGCGACCGTGCGCGGGGTCGGCGCCGAGGAGTGGGAGCGGGTCTTCGAGGTCGACGTGCTCGGCGTCTGGCGCACCGCGCGGGCGGCGCTGCCGCAGGTCGTCGAGCGGCGCGGTCAGATCGTCCTCACCTCCTCGGTCTACGCCTTCGTCAACGGAGTCCTCAACAGCTCCTACGCCGCCGCCAAGGCGGGCGTCGAGTCGCTCGGTCGCTCGCTGCGGGCCGAGCTGACGCCGCTCGGCGCCAGCGCCGGCGTCGCCTACTTCGGCTGGGTCGACACCCAGATGGTCAAAGACGCCGTCGAGGCGAACGGCGGGCGGATGGAGGAAAACCTGCCCGAGTTCCTGCGCAAGCGGATCGAGCCCGACGAGGCCGCCGCCGCGGTGGTGCGCGGGATCGAGGAACGGGCGCCGCGCATCTTCGCCCCCCGGTGGTGGCGCTACGTCTCCGCCCTGCGCGGCATCCTCAACCCGCTGCTCGACCGCCGCTTCGAACGCGACGCGACGATGACCGCGACGATCCGCGAGGTCGAGGCCGAAACGGACCAGGAGGGCGCCGCGGCGGGCGCCTCAGCGGGTCAGCCGCTCCAGTAGGAAGAGGAACGACTCGTAGTCCTCGTCGGTTGCGCGGCTGAGGCCGATCTCGCAGGTGCGGTTGCTGGAGAGGTGGGCGTCGAAGTCGCGGCCGGACAGCTCGTCTGCCTGCGGACGGGTGGCGGCGGCGGTCAGCTCGGGGTGGGAGAAGCCGCGGTCGCCGGCGAAGCCGCAGCAGGTCGCCGAGGGCGCCACGTAGACCTCCTCGGCGAGGGCGGCGGCGAGCCTGCGCAGGCGCGGCTCCAGCCCGAGCTGGCGGGCCGCGCAGGTCGGGTGGACCGTGGCCGAGCCGACCCGGCGCGCCACCTCCAGCCGCGGCAGCAGGCGGTCGTGCGCCCAGGCGACCGAGTCGAGGATCTCCAGCGCCGCAAGCCGCTCGGCGCTCTCCTCGCTCAGCACCCCCTCCCCCGGCTCGGCGACGGCATGGGTGCAGGAGGACGCGTCGATCGCCACCGGCAGCTCGCCCTCGCCGCTCCAATCCCAGAGACACGCGACCATCTCGTTCGCCTTGTGACGGTGGGCGGAGTCGAAGCCTTTCGAGCTCCAGGGCAACCCGCAGCACGAGCCCGCGACGCCGTCGGGGATCCAGACCGGGAGGCCGGCGCGGGCCGACACCTCGACCAGCGCCGCAGCGAGGCTAGGTGGCTCGGCGGCGCCATCCGGTGAGTCGTAACCCCCGAAGATCCGGTTGGTGCAGGAGGGGACGTAGACGGCGGCGGCGCCCGCGCGCTGCGTCGGCGGCAGCCCCGCCGGCGCCGGGCCGGGCAACCCCTTGCCGCGCTTCGTTCGCCGCGCCAGCGGCCCGCCGACCCGCAGCCCCACCCGCGACGCCCTCTCGACTGCGCCCCAGCGCTTCGCCGCGGCCAGCGCCAGCCGCTCGGCCCGCTCGCCGTGGCGCTCGCCGCGCAGCTCCCTGACCAGCTCGCCGGTGTCGATTCCGAGCGGGCAGGCGAGCCGGCAGGAGCCGTCGGCAGCGCAGGTGTCGAGCCCGTCGTAGGAGTACTGCTCGAGCAGCGCCCGCCGCAGCGGCGAGCCCTCCGGCTGGCGGGCGATCTCGCGGCGCAGGACGATCCGCTGCCGCGGCGTCGTGGTCAGGTCGCGGCTCGGGCAGACCGGCTCGCAGAAGCCGCACTCGACGCAGGTGCTCGCCGGCTGCTCGATCTCCGGGGTGGTTTTCAGGTTGCGCAGGTGGACGCCCGGGTCGCGGTTGAGCACGACGCCGGGGGCGAGCGCGCCGCCGGGGTCGGCGAGCCGCTTAACGCGCCACATCAGCTCGGTCGCCTTCTCTCCCCACTCGCGCTCGACGTAGGGCGCCATGTTGACCCCCGTCCCGTGCTCGGCCTTCAGCGAGCCGTCGTACTTGTCGACGATCAGCTCGACCAGCTTCGCCATGAAGGCCTCGTAGCGCTCCAGGTCCTCCGGTTTGCCGAAGTCGGGGGTGAGCATGAAGTGCAGGTTCCCCGCCGAGGCGTGGCCGGCGACGCCGGGCAGGAAGCCGTGCTCGCCAAGCAGCGCCTGCAGGTCGCGGGCGCTCTCGGCGATCCGCTCCGGCGGCACGCAGACGTCCTCGACGATCAGCGCCGTGCCCGGCGGGCGCAGCCGCCCGACCAGGCCGTGCAGGCCCTCGCGAACCCGCCAGGCCAGCTCGATCTCCTCGGCCTCGCGGGTGAACTCGATCGGGCGGATCGTCTCGTGTGCGGCGAGGATCTCGTTGGCCGCAGCGACGTGCGCGTCCAGCTCGCCGTCGCTGCCGGCGCCGAACTCGACCAGCAGCACCGCCGACTCAGGTGGCAGCTCCTTCCACTCCTCGGGCGCGCCGACCATGTTGTAGGCGGCAGTGATCAGCGCCGGGGCGACCATCAGCTCGACCGCGGTGGCGCCGCATCCGACCAGGTTGCGGACCGGGGCGATCGCCTCGTCGACGCCGGGGAAGTGGATCCAGGCGGTGGTCGTGCGCGCTGGCAGCGGCACGGTCTCGAACACCGCCTCGGCGACGAAGGCGAGCGTGCCCTCCGAGCCGACCACGAGGCGGCGGAAGATCTCCAGCGGCTGCTCGGCGTCGAGGAAGGCGCAGAGCCGGTAGCCGGTGGTGTTCTTGATCGCGAACTTGCGCCGGATCCGCTCGCTCAGCTCTGCGTCGGCGCGGATCTCGTCGCGGATCGCGGCGAGGCCCTCGGCCAGCTCCGGCTCCAGCGAGGCGAAGCGCTCGGCCGCGCTCGGCGCGGCGGTGTCGATCGCCGTCCCCGAGGGCAAGACGAGGGTCATCGAGCGCAGCGTCGAGTAGGAGTCGTGGACGATGCCGCAGCGCATCCCGCCGGAGTTGTTGGCGATCACGCCGCCGACCGTGGCGATCTCGGTGCTGGCCGGGTCGGGGCCGAGCTTGCGCCCGTGCGGGGCGAGGACCCGGTTGGCGTGGCCGAGCACCGTCCCCGGCTTGACCCGGGCCAGCGCGCCGTCCTGCTCGACCGCGACGCCGCCGAAGTGGCGCCGCACGTCGATCAGGATGCCGTCGCCCTGGCCCTGCCCGCTGAGGCTGGTGCCGCCGGCCCGGAAGACGACAGGGACGTCGTTGGCGCGGCCGTAGGAGAGCGTCGCCGCGACGTCGCCGGCGTCGCGCGCCATCACCACCGCCCGCGGCAGCAGCCGGTAGGGGCTGGCGTCGGAGGCGTAGCGGACGATGTCGCTCGCCCGGCCCAGCACCCGGTCGGCGCCGAGCAGCGCCTCCAGGTCGCCGCGCAACGGCTGCGGCGTCCCCGCCGCGAGCGTCTCGGGGGCGCGGTCGGGGGCGGCCACGCTCATCTCAGAACAGCGACATGCCCGGGGCGACCGGGACCTCGATCAGCTGCGGCTTCGAGGAGGCGAGCGCCCGCCCGAGCAGGTCGGCCACCTCGTCGCGGCCGGTCGCCCGCCGCGACTCGACCCCGTAGCCCGCGGCGACCGCGGCGACGTCGAGCCCCGGCAGGTCGAGTCCCGGCGCCCCCCGCACCGACTCCACCTCGGCGAACCACTTGAGGATCGCGTACTCGTCGTTGCGGAGGACGAGGAAGGTGACCGGCACGTCGTAGGCGGCGGCGGTCCAGAAGGCGGTGACCGCGTACTGGACCGAGCCCTCGCCGATCACGCAGACCACCGGGCGGTCCGGCTGGGCGAGCTGCACGCCGACGGAAGCGGCGAGGCCGAAGCCGAGCCCGCCGCCGGCGCTGAAGTAGTAGCTGCCGGGCCGCGAGAGGCGCAGCTGGTTGCGCAGCGCCAGCGTGCTCGCGGGTGACTCGAGCACGACGATCCCGTCCTCTGGGAAGACCTCGGCGAGCGCCGAGTGCACGGTGGAGGAGTCGAGCGGATCGGCGGCGGGGATCTCCTGCGGCCCCTGGTTCGGCTCGGGCGCCGGGCGCGAGGACTCGGGCACCGCCTCCAGCAGCGCCTCCAGGGTGAGCCCCACGTCGGCGACGATCGCGTCGCCCATCGGGGCGCGGGCGGCCTCGTCGGGGTCGCTGGTCACCGCGATCAGCTCCGCCCCGTCCGGCAGCAGCGGACCGGGGATGTGCGGGTAGTAGGGGAAGACCGAGCTGCCCGCGACGAGGATCAGGTCGTGGCCCTCGAGCGTCTGCGCGACCGGCCCGATCGCCGGCGGAAGCACGCCGCGGAAGTGCGGATGGCTCTCGGGGAAGCCGAGCTTGCCGCCGCCGGGGGCCGGGGTCGCCCAGACCGGCAGCCGCTGGCGCTCGGCCAGCGCCACCGCGGCGTCCCAGCCGCCGCTGGCGTCGATCTCGGGACCGGCTACGAGCACCGGGTTGGCGGCGGAGTCGAGCCGCTCGGCCAGCGCCCGCACCGCCTCCGGGTCGGCGACGGCGCGGCCCGTGACACGGCGCGAGATCGCCTCGCGGGCATCGGCCTCGTCGACCTCGGCGTACCAGTCATCCATCGGCACGGAGACGAAGACGGGGCCCCGCGGTGGCAGCGAGGCGAGGTGGATGCCGTGGGCGAGGGCGAGCGGCACGTCCTCGGCGCGCGGCGGCTCGTAGGACCACTTGACCAGCGGATGGGGCATCAGGGTCGCGTCGCGGTTGGTCAGGTTCGCCTGCAGGGTCATCTGCGCCCGCGTCTGCTGGCCGGCGGTGACCAGCAGCGGCGTGTGGTTGGCCTGCGCGTTGAAGATCGCCCCCATCGCGTTGCCGACCCCCGGCGCGGTGTGCAGGTTGGCGATCGCGGCGCGGCGCGAGGCCTGCGCGAAGCCATCCGCCATCCCGACCGCGACAGCCTCGTGGAGTGCGAGCACGAAGCGGAAGTCGCCCGGGAAGTCGGCCAGCATCGGCAGCTCGGTCGAGCCGGGGTTGCCGAAGATCGTGGTCATTCCCCGGGCGCGGAGGAGGTCGAAGCTGGCGTCGCGAACGGTCGGCATCGGAAAGGCAAGACTATCTTTGCGCGGTTAAAGGGGGCCGCCGACCGCGGTCGATAACCGAGGCATGCGACGCGTGACGAACGTCCTCGCGGCAGCCGCGCTGCTTGCCTTCCTGGCGGCGCCGCCGGCGAGCGCCGCGCCGCTGCCGACCCGGATCGTCCAGGCGAGCGGGCGGATCGTGCCGATCCCCGCCGCGATCCCCCACGAAGAGGGCGACATGGTCGACCGCCGCATCGTGCCCGACCTGCGCTGGATAGCCGCCCGCTTCCCGATCTACGTGACCGATGGCTACTCGGGGCCGCTGCCGAACGGCCGACGAGCCGGCTGCCGCGGCTGCCACGTCAGGCACTCCGACCACTACAACGGCCTCGCGGTCGACATCGTGCCGCTGCGCTGGAGCGACAGATGCGACCGCAGCTGGCGCGGCATCACGCGCCTCGCCCGCTGGGCCGAGCCGCGCCCCAACCGCCCCCGGCCGCCCTTCCGCTGGGTCGGCTACAAGGGCGACGCCGGTCACGGCTGCGGCGACCACCTCCACCTCTCCTGGGAACACGCCGCCGCTCCCCAGTTCCAGCTCGCGGAATGGGTCGAGGTCTTCCCGGTGCGCGGCGGCGAGATCGCCGCGCAGGATCCGGGCGCCGGGCCGGGCGGCGGGGCGCAGCCGGAATCGACGCCGCAGTCGCAGGGAGGCGCACAGCCCGAGGCGGGCGCGGCGGAAGGGCCGCAGGGCGGCATCTCGACCGCCCGGTCCGGCGGCGTCTCCCCACGCGGCGACTGACGGCCCAGCGACGTGCCGGTGATTGAGTGCCCACATGGGTGTCTAACTCCCGGCACGTCCCCGTAGGATGCGGGCGGTGCGCCGCCTCGCTGCCATCGCCGCCGTCGTCGGCGGGCTGCTCGGGGTCGCCGGCTGCGGCGGCCCCAGCGACTCGACCCCGGTCGCCTGCCTGGAAGGGACGACGGCCTACCTGCGGGCGCTGGAACGGGTGCCCGGCGAGGTGCGGCTGCGCGGCGGGACGCCGATCTCCGCCTGCCTGGTCGAAAACCAGAAGGGCGGCGACCTGGCGACGGTCGGCGCGGCGATCGTGACCGCGGCGACCAAGCTGAACGCCAATGCCCGCGCCAGGCCGGGCGGCGCCGCCAACCTGCGGCTCGGCTACCTGCTCGGGGCGGCCGAGCGCGGCGCCGACGGGACCGAGGGCATCCACGCCGAGCTGATCCGCCGCCTCGTCGCCGCGGCCCGCTACAGCCCCGACGGCAAGCCCCTGCCGGGGGCCTTCTACCGGGCGTATCGGAGTGGATACGCTGCCGGTCGGGACGATGGTTGAACTGCAAGCGGCCACGATCGAGGAGACGGATGCCTGAGCAACTCTGGGGTGGCGAGACGATGAAGGCGGTTGAGAACTTCCCGGTGTCGGGGGAGCACGTGCCGGTCCCCGTGGTCCGCTGGCTGGGGCGGCTGAAGGCGGCGGCCGCGAGGGTCAACGGCGAGCTGGGGCGGCTCGACGCCGACCTCGCCGCGGCGATCGCCGAAGCCGGCGACGCGGTGGCTGCCGGGGAACACGACGACCAGTTTCCGATCGACGTCTTCCAGACCGGATCGGGCACCTCCTCGAACATGAACGCCAACGAGGTGATGGCGAAGCTGGCCGGCGACGGCGCCCACCCCAACGACCACGTCAACATGGGTCAGTCCTCCAACGACGTCTTCCCCTCCGCCGTCCACCTGGCGGCGCTCGACGAGACGACCCACGACCTGCTGCCGGCGATCAACGGGCTGCAGGCGGCGCTGGCCGAGAAGGAGGCCCGCTTCGCCGACGTCGTCAAGGCCGGCCGCACCCACCTGATGGACGCGGTGCCGGTGACGCTCGGGCAGGAGTTCGGCGGCTACGCGGCGCAGGTCAGCCTCGGGATCCAGCGGATCGAGGGGACGCTGCGGCGGGTCGGGCAGATCCCGCTCGGCGGCACCGCCACGGGCACCGGCCTCAACACCCATCCCGAGTTCGCGGCGAAGGTGCGCGAGAAGCTGGCCACCGACACCGGGCTGGCGATCTCCGAGCCGCTCGACCGCTTCGAGGCGCAGGGCAACCGCGACGCGCTGGTCGAGCTTTCGGGGGCGCTCAAGGTCTACGCGGTGTCGCTCAACAAGATCGCCAACGACTTGGCGCTGCTGGGCTCGGGCCCGCGCGCCGGGCTGGCCGAGCTGCGCCTGCCCGAGCTGCAGAAGGGCTCCTCGATCATGCCGGGCAAGGTCAACCCGGTGATCCCCGAGGTGGTGATCCAGGTGGCGGCCCAGGTGGTCGGCAACGACGCAGCGATCACGATGGCCGGCAGCCAGGGGCAGTTCGAGCTGAACGTGCGGGTGCCGCTGATCGCCCGCAACCTGATCGACTCGATCGAGCTGCTCGCCTCGGCCTCGCGGCTGCTGAACGAGAAATGCGTCGCCGGCCTGGAGGCGAACGAGGAGATGACCGAGCGCCACGCCGAGGCGACCCTCGCCACCGCCACCGCGCTCAACCCGCACATCGGCTACGACCGCGCTGCTGACATCGTCAAGGCGGCGGCCGAGTCGGGCCGCTCGCTGCGCGAGGTGGCGCTCGAGCAGGGGGTCGAGCCGTCAGTGCTCGAGGAGGCGCTCGACCACCGCCGCATGGCGCGGCCGCACGGGTAAGGCGCGCTCGCGGCGTCGACCTCTTCGCGGGCAAACGGCGACCGCTCAGCTCGCGTGCCGCGAGCGCGCCGAGTCGACAAGGCGCTCGGCGCGGCGCCAAGCCCGTTTGCGCTGGTCCGCATTCACCGCCGGTGCCCCGTAACCGGCGCGGGTCTTCATCGCCAGCAGCGCGCGCAGGTCGCCGCCGAGCTCCTTGCCATCGGGCCTGACCTTCGATAGCTCCGCGATCGCCTCGTTGTGATCCTCGCCCTGTACGAAACGACCAAGAGCGGCGCAGCAGATCACATCCGACGCCGCGATTCCGGCATGAACACAAAGTGTGACGAAAGCGTCGCCTACCTCGGCCTCGTCGTCGGCGAGGTCGCGTATCGTCATCGCCGCCTCGAGGAACTGCTCTGCCTTGCGCCATCGGCCTGCCCTCGTCGTGTCGTCGCAGTCCTTCAGGCGAGGCGGGCTCATCTGCCGCCCCGATTCGGCGAGCGGGGAAGGGAACGCCGCGACCCGAAGAGCTCGATGCCGCCCCGCAGGGCCTCGGCAACAAGAGGACGCACATCCGCGTCCGCCAACTCCCGCTCGCCGTACTCGAGGATTCGGGCATCGTTGCCCGTCGCGTCACCAGCCTCCAGTTCCAGCGCGGCGAGCTGCCTCTGCCAGGCTTCGGCCCCTTCCCTCACATCGGAACGGCGGACGACAAGCAGGTCGAGATCGCTCGCCGGCCCCGCCTCTCCGCGAGCGACAGATCCGAAGAGCAGGGCGAGGCGAGGCAGCGGATCCCAGCCGTCGATGCAGTCGCGGAGGTGCTGCACCAGTTGCATCCGCAAGCTGGCGAGGCCTTCTATGTGCGTCGCGGCAAGGTGCCTGCGGTTGAGTCGATAGAGCATCGCCCTACCCGCCCGACGCCTGTGCACGACACCCTGATCGACCAAGCGCTCGACCGCCTTGCGGACTCCCGGCTCGGACGAGTGACCGAGCAGCCGGTGTATCCGGCGACCGCTGAATTCCTCTTCCGCGCCTGCCAGCACGGTGAGCACGTCACCGTCCAGAGTAGGCGTCACCACGCGCATGGGATGGCTGAAGTCCATCCGTGCAGTATAGCAACTAAAGTTGGGATATCCCAAGAAAAGTTGGGATATGCTCAGCCCTGGAGCGTGACGAGGCGCTCCTCGGTCAGCTCGAGCACCGCGTAGGCGGGGCCCTCGCGGGTGTTGCCGGAGTCCTTGACGCCGCCGTAGGGCTGCTGGTCGGCGCGGAAGGTTGGGACCTCGTTGATCAGCACGCCGCCGAACTCGAGCGAGCGAGCCGCCTCGAGGGCGCGGCCGACGTCGCGGGTGAAGACGCCCGCCTGGAGGCCGTACCTCGAGTCGTTGGCCATCCGCAGCGCCTCGCCGAACTCGCGGTAGCGGTCGATCGTCGCCACCGGCCCGAAGACCTCTTCGCACCAGACCTTCGCCTCGCGCGGCGGTGAGCCGAGCAGGGTCGGGGCGAGGCAGCGGCCCGCGTCGACCAGCTCGCCGCCGCTTAGCAGCTCGGCGCCGCCGGCGACCGCCTCGTCGACCCAGTCCTTGACCCGATCGCGGTCGGCGGGGGAGATCAGCGGGCCGACGTCGGTCTCGAGGTCGAGCGGATCGCCGACCCGCAGCGCCTCGGCGCCCGCGACGAGGCGCTCGACGAAGGCGTCGGCGACGTCCTCGTGGACCAGCACCCGCTGGATCGAGATGCAGCTCTGGCCGGCGTGCGAGAAGGCGTGCAGCTTCGCCTTGTCGGCCGCCATCTCCCAATCGCCGTCGGCGTGGACGATCAGCGGTGCGTTCGACCCCAGCTCCAGGTTGACCTTCTTGTGGGGGACTCGGCTGCGGATCCCCCAGCCGACCGCGGCCGAGCCGGTGAAGCTGAGCGCGGCGGTCAGCTCGTGCTCGACGATCGCCTTGCCGACCTCCGAGCCGGGGCCGGGGACGACGCTCAGCCAGCCCTCGGGCAGGCCCGCCTCGACCAGGATCGCGGCCAGCTTCAGGGCCGAGATCGGCGTCTGCCCGGCCGGCTTGAGGACGACCGCGTTGCCGGCGGCGATCGCCGGGCCGAGCTTGTGGGCGACCAGGTTGAGCGGGAAGTTGAAGGGGCTGATCGCGCCGACCACGCCATACGGGACGCGCAGCGTCAGGCCGAGCTTGCCGGCGCCCGCCGCCGAGGCGTCCATCGGCACGGCGGCGCCGCTCAGCTTGCGCGCCTCGGCGGCGGAGAAGGCGAGCGTGTCGACGCAGCGCCCCGCCTCCGCCCGGGCCGTCTTCAGCGGCTTGCCGGCCTCGGCGGCGATCGTCGAGGCCAGGTCGTCGAGCCGGGTGGCGACCAGCTCCGCGGCCCGGTCGAGGACGGCGGCCCGCTCATGCTGGACGAAGTCGCCCGACTCGAAGGCGGCGCGGGCGGCGATCGCCGCCCGGTCGACCAGCGCCGCGTCGCCGCGCGCGACCCGGCCGACCGCGCTCCCGTCGTAGGGGCTGGCGACCTCGTCCCACTCGCCGGTCGCGATCCACTCGCCGGCGAGCAGAAGCTGGTGGTCAACCGCCTGCGGAGCCCGAGTCGCCATCGTGGCAAGCGTAGTGCAGGCCAAGACTCCCGAGACGCGAATCTGTTGAGCTGAAGATGGCGCGGGACCGCGTAACCCCGAATCGACTCCGCCCTTGGCGACTTATTCCCCGTATAGGGGAGCAAGTCGCCAAGACGACGTCACTCGTCGTGGCCGCGGCCCTTCTCGTCGCCCCGAGCGCCGAGGCCGGCGTGCGCTGGGTGGTGCTCGGCCACGGCTTCGGCCACGGGGTCGGGATGAGCCAGTACGGCGCCTACGGCTACGCCGAGCACGGCAGGGGCTACCGCTTCATCCTCAGCCACTACTACCCGGGGACTTCGATCGGCCGGCTGGCCGGCCCCCGAGTCGTCCGCGTGCTGCTCGACGCCTCGCGCGGCGACGTCGGCTTCGGCGGCGCGACCAGCGCCTGCAGCCGCAGCCTCGACCCGCGGCGCGCCTACGCGGCGCGGCGGATCGGGCGCAGCGTGCAGCTCCGCACCGCCGGGGGCCGGGCGCTGGCCAACTGCGGGCGCAGGCTGCGGGCAGCCGGGCACGGCTCGGTGAGGATCGGCGGGGCCGCCTACCGGGGCGCCCTGGAGGTCGTTCCGGCGAGCGGCTCGCTCAACGCGGTCAACGCGGTGCCGGTCGACCAGTACGTGAAGGGAGTGATCTCCAACGAGTCGCCCCCCTCCTGGCCGCAGGCCGAGCTGCGCGCGCAGGCGGTAGCGGCACGCTCCTTCGCGCTGGCCGCCGGGGTCGGCGGCAACGGCTTCGACCTCTACGCCGACACCCGCAGCCAGGTGTATAAGGGCGTCGGCAGCGAGACGGCGGCGACCGACGAGGCGGCCGACGCGACCGCAGGGCAGGTCGCGATGTACGGCGGCAAGGTCGCGGAGACGTTCTTCTCCGCCTGCTCGGGAGGCCACACGGAGAGCGTCCAAAACGTCTTCTTCGGCCCCCGCATCCCCTACCTGACCGGCGTCCCCGACCCCTACGACGGCTCCTGCCCGCTGCACAGCTGGAAGCTGCGCTTCACTGGGCGGCAGATCGGCGCCAGGCTCGGCGCCTACCTGGACGGCGGATTGAAGCGGGTCGTCGTCGTCAAGCGCGGCGTCTCGCCGCGGATCGTCTGGGCGAAGCTGATCGGGACGGGCGGCACGACCAAGGTGCGCGGCGACCGGCTGCAGGCGGCGCTCGGCGCCTACAGCACCTGGATGCGCTTCCGCAAGATCGTCGGCGGCAAGGTTGTGGGTGGGGAAGGAGGATCCCCAGGCAAGGGCGGCACGCCGGGCGGCGCCGACCACGACGGCTCGCCGGGCGGCGAAGCGCCGGGCGGCCCGGCCGGCGGTGCTGCAGCCGGCTGAGCCGCCCCGGGCGGGATGCCGCCTCTCAGCTCTTCGAGTGCTTCTTGCCCCTGCGGTGCTTGCGCTTCTTCTGCTTCAGCCGCACGTTGCGGTTGGCCACCCCGCTGCCGCGCAGCTTGACCTTGACGCCGCGCCTGCCGGCCTTGCGCACCAGCCGCCTGCCCTTGCGGGTGAGCGGCACGCGGATCGTCTTGGTCAGACCTCTCCGGATCGAAAAGCCGGACCTGCCGATCGTCAGGTTGCGAACCCGCCTCTTGGAGTGCTTGGCGCCTTTGCCTTTGCCCTTCTTGCCCTTCTTGCCCTTCTTGCCCTGGTTGCGATAGACGAGCCGGAGCGCGCCCTGGCAGGGACCGGCGCCGCGGCAGGTGAGGATGAGCAGCGCCTTGCCGCGCTTCACGAAGGCGATCTTCTTGGCGATCGCGATGCCGTGTATCGGCAGCGGTGGGGGCGGGGGCGGCGTGCTCTCCGTGTAGGAGATCGAGTTAGAACAGCCCGAGGTATTGCCGGCGTCGTCGGTGGCGGTGGCGCTGAGCTGGGTGGTGGCGTTGTCGGCGACGCTGACGCCGAGCCCGGGCGAGCCGAAGCTGGCGGCGCTGCCCTCGGCCGCGACCGCGCCCGAGCAGTCGCTTGACTTGTAGACGCGGACCGTCGAGCCGGCCTCCGCCGAGCCCTTCACCTTGGGGTTGGTGTTGTTCGCCGGGCTCGCCGGGTCGGTGCCCGTGATCGTCGGCGCGGCGGGGGCGGTGACGTCGGTGAAAAGGGCGAAGTTGCGCGTCGTCCAGCGGGAGGAATCGCCGCTGGGCGCCGCCAACCCCTGGTTGGAGCCCCAGACCACGCCGGGCTGGGACGGGTCGGGGCTGGCGCCCGCGTAATCGCCCCAACGGCAGGGTTCGGGTTCAACCCCGAAGATGTCGCAGGAGAAATCGACCGCGGGGCCGCCGCTGGTCCCGAGCAGGACGTCCTTGGTCATCTGGCCGAGCGGCGTGCCCGCGTCGCGCGACCCCGCGTGCATGTCGGGGAACAGGGTGTCGCTGCCGCGGTTGAAGTCGATCGCGGCTGCGTCCCCCTGCGCGGTCGGCGAAATCGCGCCGTTGAAGACGAACTGGCTCGGGTCTGCGATCGTCCCTTCCTGGCGGACGGTCTGCGTGCCCGGCAGCAGCTCGTACCAGCGCACCACCGAGCGGCCGCCCGCGCCGTCGACCGTGTGCTGGGTCCAGACCGCCTCTTCGCCGGCCGCCGGGTCGGTCACCGCGACCGCGTTGGTCAGCCGGGTGTCGTTGGAGTCGATCACCTGTCCGGTGCCGGGCTGCGGGACGAAGGCCGGCACTTCGAATGGGCTGACCGCCATGTTGCCGTCTTCGAACAGGGTCCCGCCTGAGCCCGCCCCGCTGATGTGCCAGCCCATGATCTGTGCATCTCCGCTGATGAACGGCAAGTCGGCGGCGACCACATAGCTGTTGGGGGAACCGTCGGCGGTGTTCGCCGGCACCGGCGTGAAGGCGACATCGCCGTCTTCGGTGAACAGCGCTCCCGTCGACGCGATCGACCCCGCCCCCAGCCCCGGGCAGGTCTCGGGGCTCCCGGGCTTGGCGATCGACCAGAGCCGCGAGCCGAGGAATTCTTCGCTTTCGTTGAATACGTTGGTGCCGAGCGTCAGGCCGCTGTCGCTGTGGCCGAGCTTCGGGTAGTCGTCGAATTCCCCTCCGGTGGCGATGAAGTACGAGCACCAGCCCGCTCCGAGCCCTTCTCCCGGTTCTTCGCTCGTCAGGCTGGTCGGGTCTGCGCTCTTCGACCAGCCGAAGGCGAGGTAGTTGGCAAACGGCCCTTCGATGTCGTCCATCGCGTAGATCCAGCGGCCCCACTGCTGGTCCCACTGGATCTGCGGGTCGAACACGGAGTCGGCGGGGTAGCCGATGAAGTCCTCCAGGGCGACGGGGCCCGAGAGGGCGTTCAGTTCGCGGTCATACGCGGTGATTCCGGTCCCGTTGACGAACTCCAGGTAGTGATTCGGGCCGACCGCGCCGGTCGTGTCGGGTGGGGTGGTGGTGCCTCCGGATTGCGCGGCGGACATCCCCGGTTTGTTGAGGCCGCCGAACACGGCCGCCTTGGGCAGCGGCGCGAGCGACTGCGGAGACCGGGCGCCGCCGGCACGCCGCGCCGCCCGCTCGTGCGCCCGGCGCAGCGCCGCCGGGTCGGGCGAGAGGAGCGGGACCGCCTGCTTGGCGCCGCGGGGCGTCGCGCTCGGTCCCTTGGGGGCTGGCGCGGTCCCACCGGCGCGGGTGACCGGGCCGGTGTAGGGGTGGAGCGGCTGGCCGCTCGCGGCGCTCGCGGCCGGCACCCAGGCCAGCGAGGACGTGCAGGCGAGCATCGCCGCGATCGGCAGCAGGAGCAACGATCGCCGTCGCCTCCCGCCGGGGGTTGGGGTCGGGGCGGCTGAGCTCACTGCGGCGTCCTGCAAGACCGACATATATACCTCCGCGGTTCTCGTCGAGTGTTGTGTCCCATTGCCCGCGAAACAGGTCCCGGATCGGCGCACGAGACCTCTCCCAAATTTAGGCACGTATGCATCCTAATCAGAAACGCCGACTCCGATCAAGCCGTCTCCACGGGTGTACGGCCCTCATGATCCTAGCCGCCGGTCCGGCTACCTGGCTGCGTGACCCTTCCTCGCTTCGCGCAGCCGCACGGTGCGGCTCCTGACGCCGCTGCCGCGCAGCTTGACCTTGACGCCGCGCCTGCCGGCCCCGCGCAGCAGCCGCTTGCCCTTGCCGGTGAGCGGCGCGCGGATCGTCTTGGTCCGGCTGGCCGGGATCGCAAAGCCGGCCCTGCCGATCGTCAGCTTGCGAGTTCGCTTCTTTGAGAGCTTCGCTCCCTTGCCCTTGACGGCCTTGACGCGGATCACGAACTTCAGGGTGCCCCGGCAGGCCCCGGCGCCGAGGCAGGTGAGCTTGAGGAGCGCCTTGCCACCCTTGACCTGGGCGACCGCAGCCGCGGTGGCGGTGCCGGGCTGCCCAGCGCCCCCGCCACCGGCTCCGCCCCCGCCAGCACCTCCGCCGCTGCCGCCTCCGCCGCTGCCGCCTCCGCCGCCTTCACCTTCTTCTTCGGGCGCTTCCTCGGTATAGGCGAACGGGCTGGAGCAGGGCGAGGTGTTTTCGGCGGCGTCGGTGGCGGTGGCGGAGAGCTGGGTGGTGGTGTCGTCGGGGACGGTGACGGTCAGGCCGGGAGATGCGAAGGCGGCGGCGCTGCCTTCGGCCGGGACTGGGCCCGAGCAGTCGCTCGATTTGTAGACGCGCACCGTCGAGGAGGCCTCAGCCGTTCCCTTCACCTTCGGTTCGTTGTCGTCGGCGGGGCTCGCCGGTTCGGTGGCGGTGATCGTCGGCGCGGCGGGGCCGGTCGAGTCCTCGGTGTAGGCGAAGGGAGCAGAGCAGGGCGAGGTGTTTTCGGCGGCGTCGGTGGCGGTGGCGGAGAGCTGGGTGGTGGTGTCGTCGGGGACGGTGACGGTCAGGCCGGGAGATGCGAAGGCGGCGGCGCTGCCTTCGGCCGCGACTGGGCCCGAGCAGTTGCTCGATTTGTAGATGCGCACCGTCGAGGAGGCCTCAGCCGTTCCCTTCACCTTCGGTTCGTTGTCGCTTGCGGGGCTCGCCGGATCGGTGGCGGTGATCGTCGGCGCGGCGGGGCCGGCTTCGCCGGCCAGGAGGGCGAAGTTCCGGGTCGTCCACCGCGCGTCTTCGTCGTGGGGCGACGCCAGGGTGGCAGCGAGACCCTGGTTGGACCCCCAGACGATGCCCGCTTCGACCGGATCGGGGCTGGCGCCGGCGTAGTCGCCCCAGCGGCAGGGTTCGAATTCGGCGATGTCGCAGGAGAAGTCGACGGCGGGGCCGGCGCTCGTGCCAAGCAAGACGTCGCCTTCCATTTCACCCAGCGGCGTTTCCGATTCGCGCGACTGCGCGTGCATGTCGGGGGACAGCGTCGCGCTGGCGCGGTTGAAGTCGATCGCCGCCGCGTTCCCCTGGGCGGTCGGCGAGATCGCGCCGTTGAAGACGAACTGTTCGGAGTCGGAGATCGTCCCTTCCTGGCGGACGGTCTGCGTGTCCGGCAGCAGCTCGTACCAGCGCACGACCGAGCGCCCGCCCGGGCCGTCGACCGTGTGCTGGGTCCAGACCGCCTCTTCGCCGACCGCCGGGTCGGTCACCGCGACCGCGTTGGTCAGCCGGGCGTCCAGGGAGTCGATTACCTGGGAGGTGCCGGGCTGCGGGACGTTGGCCGGGAAGTCGTAGGTGCTGACTTCCATGTTGCCGTCTTCGAACAGCGTTGCGCCTGAGCCCGCCCCTTCGATGTGCCAGCCCATGATCTGGTGTTCGGGTTCGATTCCCGGGTAGTCGGCGGCGACCACGTAGCTGTTGGCGGAGCTGTCGGCGGTGTTGGCCGGCACCGGCGTGAAGGCGAAGTCGCCGTCTTCGGTGACCAGCGGTGCTGCCGACGCGATCGAGAATTCGGATTCTTCGGGGCAGGTCTCGGGGCTTGCCGGCTTGGCGATCGACCAGAGCCGCGAGCCGAGGAATTCGTCGCTTTCGTTGAAGACGTTGGTGCCGAGCGTCAGGCCGCTGTCGCTGTGGCCGAGCTTCGGGTAGTCGTCGAAGAATTCTCCGGTGAAGATGAAGTACGAGCACCAGCCCGCTCCTTCTCCCCCTGGCACCGGTTCTTCGGTCGAGAGGTCGGTCGGGTCGGCGGTCTTCGACCAGCCGAAGGCGAGGTAGTTGGCCCCCGGGCCTTCGATGTCGTCCATCGCGTAGACCCAGCGGCCCCAGTCCTCGTCCCACTGGATCTGCGGGTCGAACACGAAGTCGGAGGGATAGCCGATGAAGTCCTCGAGGGCGACCGGCCCGGCGACGGCGGTCAGTTCGCGGTCATACGCGGTGATGCCGATGCTGTTGACGAACTCGAGGTAGTTGCTGGGGCCGATCGCGCCGGTCGTGTCGGGCGGCGTCCCGGAGAATTCGTCGGCGGCCATGCCGGGTTTGTTGAGGCCGCCGAACACGCTGGCCTTGGGCAGAGGCGAAAGGGCTCGAGGGGAGGGCCCGGCGCCGCCCGAAACGCGGCTCGCCGCCCTTTCCTTGGCCCGACGCAGCTTGCCCGGGTCGGGGGTGCGCAGCGGGATCGCCTGCTTGGCGGCAGGGGGCGTCGCGCTCGGCCCCCTGGGAGCGGGTCGGGCGGTCCTGCCGGCTCGGGTGGCCGGGCCGGTGTAGGGGTGGAACGCCTGGCCCTGCGCGGCGCCAGCGGCCGGCGCGACCGCGAGCGAGGACCCGCACGCGAGCGTCGCCGCGATCGACAACAGGCGCAGCCATCGCCGGCGCCCCCCGCCGGGATCGGCAGTGGACCGACACGAACGGAGCACGGCGTCTCGCTGTAAGACCGGCATTCCTTCACCCCCGCTGTTTGGATCCCACTACGGTGAAGCGATCCTCGACCTTCTTCCACAATTGGACCGAGTACCTACCGTATCGCCAAATAGATACCCCCTGAATCCTAAGCAGAAACGCTCGCGCATATCAACCGGACTTTCCCCAGTGAAAGGGACCCAGGCCGCCCCGTTAGCCGTACCCGTCCGGGTAGGGCTGGATCGGGATCCCGTGGTCGGTCTCGCGCATCCCCAGCTCGTAGGCGGCCCCCGCGGGCAGCTCCAGCCTGCGAGGAGGGTGGGCCGGGCGCTCGACGGTCAGCTCGAGGTCGGCGACCGAGCAGTTGACCGTGTTGTGCTCCGGCCCGTCGGGGTCGGCGTACACCCAGCCGACGAAGTTTTTCTTCGGGGCCGAGACCCTGCCGCGCACGACCACGTCCTTCCCCGGCAGGACGAAGGAGCACTGCCGCGGCGACTCGTCGACCGAGGCGGAGCGGATCCGACCGAGGCCGCCGAGCCGGTGGGGCTCGCCGTCGAGCACCAGCATCCCGGAGGGGATCCAGGAGGTGGTCCAGGGACCGAGCGCGATCCGCGCGGCGCCGGCGTCGAAGTAGGTGCCCGGCGAGTCCTCGAAGCCGCTGCCCTCCAGCCAGACCCAGCGCTCGGCGTGCTCCGTGCCCCAGTTGTGGCCGATCATCCCCGGCCAGCCGGCGATCGCGACCTGTTCCCCGTCGACCTCCAGCCGGCCGTCGAAGCGCGCGTCGGGGAACGGCGCGACGAACTTGGTGCGGGGCAGCGGTGCCCCGTACAGCCAGTCGGCCGGCAGGTACTTGCAGGGCGCCGCATCGCCGGCGAAGCTCAGCTCCCAGGAGGCCGTGAGCGCGTCGGTGGCGACCGAGCCGCTCGCCCGGCCCGGCCCGATCTCCGCCCCGTCGACCCTGATCCACGACTCGGCGGGCGCTGCCAGCTCGGCCGCCGGCACGGTCGCCTTGGTCGCCCGCGGCCCATCCGCCTCGCGGTCGAACAGCACGAACCAGATCGAGGCGTTCGGCTCCGCCCCCGGGCGCTTGTGGACGGTGTGGCGGATCCAGATCCCCTGCCCGCCCCCCGGCCTGCAGGCCTTTATGTAGAAGCTCTCGTAGTGGCCCGCCTTGGCGGCGACCCGCGGGAACCGCGCTCCCTGGTACATGGCCCCACCCTAATGGGGGCGTGCCGTCTATTCAGTGCCCATAGAGGTGCCTAAGTCCCGGCACGTCAGACCTTGATCGTGATCACGTCGCCGTCCTGGACGACGTAGTCGCGCCCCTCGGCGCGCAGCAGGCCGCGGTCGCGGGCCGCCGCGTAGCCGCCGCACTCGACCAGGTCCCGCCAGCCGACCGCCTCGGCTTTGACGAAGGCCTCCTGGATCTCGGTGTGGACCTCCCCCGCCGCCTCCCAGGCGGTGGCGCTGCGGGCCAGGGGGCGGGCGACGGCCTCCCTGCCCTCGCCGGCGGTGAAGAAGGTGATCAGGTCGAGCAGGTCGTAGGCGGCGCGGACCAGGCGGGCCAGCCCGGAGCCCTCGACCCCGTAGGACTCGCGCATCTCCTCCGCTTCGGCCGCGTCCAGCTCCGCCAGCTCGCCCTCGATCCGGGCGCTGACCGCGACCACGCCGGCGCCGACCGCGGCGGCGTGCTCGGCGACCGGCGGCGGCGGCTCGGCGTCGCCCTCGTCGACGTTGGCGACGTAGAGGACCGGCTTCGTGGTCAGCGCCCCGAGGTTGCGGACAGCGGCGGGCGCCGCCTCCGGGACGGGGACCGAGCGGGCTGGGCGGGCTTCGGCGAGCGCCTCGCGCACCGCCTCCAGCCAGTCGCGCTCGGCGAGCGCCTCGGCGTCGCCCGACTTGGCCTGCTTGCCGACCCGCTGCGCCCGCCGCTCGGCCTGCTCGAGGTCAGCGAGCATCAGCTCGGTCTCGATCGTCTCGATGTCGGCCAGCGGGTCGACCCGGCCGTCGGGGTGCGGAACGCCGCCGTCGGCATGGCAGCGGACGACGTGGCAGATCGCGTCGGTCTCGCGGATCGAGGCGAGGAAGCGGTTGCCGAGCCCCTCCCCCTCCGAGGCGCCCTTGACCAGGCCGGCGATGTCGTGGAAGGAGATCGTCGCCGGCACCAGCTCGGAGCTGCCGACCGTCTCCGCCACCTGCGCCAGGCGCTCGTCGGGCACCTGGGCGATCGCCACGTTCGGCTCGATCGTCGTGAACGGGTAGTCGCCGGTCTGCGCCCCGCCCTTGGTGAGCGCGTTGAACAGCGTCGACTTGCCCGCGTTGGGCAGCCCGACGATCCCGACCTTCATAGCGAGAGAGGTACCAGGAGGCCCAGGACGACGCCGAGCGCGGCGCCCGCGAGGACGTCGGACGGGTAGTGCATCCCCAGGTAGGGGCGCCCAAGCGAGAGCAGCAGGGCGACGACGAAGCTCGCCGCCGTGGCCGGGTCGACCCGGACCATCGCCGTCGCCACCGCAAACGAGGAGAGCGCGTGGGCCGAGGGGAAGCTGAGCGAGCTGGGGGCGCCGCCGAGCGGCGGCAGCCCGTCCAGCACCGGCCGCGGTCGCTGGACGAGCAGCTTGATCCCATAGTTGAGGACGATCGCGATCGGCCCCAGCGCCGCGCAGATCAGCCAGGCTTCCCGCCGCGAGGGATCGAGCAGCGCGAGCACCACGCCGAGCACCACCCACACCGCCGCGTTGTTGCCAGCCTCCCCGAGGGCCTTCGCAGCCCTCTCCACGCCCGGCGAGTGCCCGCGGGTCCGCATGAAGCGCAACAGCCTGAGGTCGAGGTTCTCCACCCGGCTGGGGAGAATATGGATCGCCGGGCGCCGCCGGGCCCCGTCACCGCGTTTGGTCCTCGTATTCGCCATCTACCGGATCGCTGTTCGCCATCTACCGGTATAGTATTAGCCATCTGCCGGATCGCTGTTCGCCATCTGCCTTGATCCATCGATGTCCGCGACCACCGACATGTTCCCCCGCAACGCTCGGCCGCTGGTGCTCGAGGCGCTCGCGGACACCCGGGTCGTATTCATCGCCGGCGCAAGGCAGGTTGGGAAGAGCACGCTGGCACAGCAGATCGCGCGAACAGGCCATCCCGCAGAAGAGCTCAGCCTCGACGACCGCGCGACGCGCGAGACGGCCCTTGCCGACCCGGAGGGCTTCATCGCGGGCTTGCAAGGGCCAGCTTTCATCGATGAGATCCAGCGTGCGCCCGACCTGCTGCTCGCTATCAAGCGTGCCGTCGACAGAGACCTCACGCCGGGGCGCTTCCTGCTCACCGGCTCGGCCAACCTACTAACCGCACGCAAGGTCAAGGACGCGCTCACCGGGCGCATGGAGACGATCCCGCTCTGGCCCCTCGCTCAAAGCGAGATCCGCGGAAGCAGCGGCAACTTCGTCGATGCCCTCTTCGCTGCCGAACCCCCACGCGTGACCGACGCCCCCGTCGGCCGCGCAGCCTTCGTCGAGGTCGTGGCGGCCGGCGGCTACCCAGAGGCGCGCGCGCGCAGCGGCCGACGACGAGCCCGCTGGTTCGCCAGCTATCTGGACACGACGCTCGACAGAGACCTGCGCGAGATCAGCGACGCCCGCAAGCTTCACGAGATCCCGCGGCTGCTGCGGTTGCTGGCATCGCAGGCTGCGAACGTCCTCTCCTTTCGCGCCGTCGCCGCCAAGCTCGACCTGACGCACGACACCGTGCGCGAGTACATAGGGCTGCTGCAAACGGTGTTCCTCGTCCATCTGCTGCCCGCCTGGCGACCCGGCATCGGGGCGCGCGAGGCACATGCCCCGAAGGCGTACCTGGTCGACGCCGGGCTGCTGGCGCACCTGCTCGGCGCCGACGAGCGCCGCATCGAAGCCGACGACCAGGTCACCGGGAAGGTGCTCGAGAACTTCGTCGTCGCCGAGCTGCTCAAGCACGCCGACTGGGCGGCCACCGACAGCTCTGCCTACCACTACCGCCGGCGCGAGGATGAGGTGGATCTCCTGCTCGAGAACCGCGCCGGGGAGATTGTGGCGATCGAGGTGAAGGCGGCGGCGTCCATCGTCCGCGGGGACGTTCGGGCGATGGAGAAGCTGCGGGAGGGCAGGGGCGAACGGTTCAAGGCCGGGGTTGTCGTGTGCACGTGTGAGCAGACGATTCCGCTCGGCGATCGCCTTTGGGCGGTGCCGCTGAGCGGGCTTTGGGCATAGTGTGACCGATGCCCTTCGTCCCCAACTACGAGCACAAGCCCGGCCACCACTGCGGCTCGACCGCGCTGCGCAACCTGCTCGCCTTCCACGGTGTGGAGATCAGCGAGGAGATGGCGTTCGGCCTCGGGGCCGGCGCCTGCTTCTACTACGCGACGATCGAGGGTGCCTCGCCGAGCCGCTGGTTCAACGGCCGCACGGCGCGGCTCGAGGAGACCTTCGCGGAGCTGACCGGGGCGGCGCTGCGGCTGCGCACCTTCGAATCCGGCGACGGCTCCTGGGAGGCGGCGCGGGCGGAGGTCGACGCGGGCAACCCGGTCCTCCTGCTCACCGACCTCTACCACCTCGACCATTACGGCAAGTCGGCCCACTTCCCCGGCCACGCGGTCGTCCTCGCCGGCTACGACGAGGAGGCGGCCCACCTCTCCGACACCGGGTTCGACGACCTGCAGACGACGCGCCTGGAGAACCTCGAGCGGGCGCGTCACAGCGACCACCCCGCCTACCCGCTCGCCGGCCACATGTTCACCGTCGCCGGGGAGATCGACCCAGAGCGGCTGCGCGAAGCGATCCCGGCGGCGATCAAGCGCGCTGCGCGAGCGATGCTCGAACCGGAGTTCCGCGACTTCTCCGGCCTCGACGCCGTCCGCCGCTTTGCGGTCGAGGCCGGCTCATGGCCCGAGGCCACCGAGGACTGGCAGTGGTGCGCGCGCTTCGGCTACCAGGTGATCGAGCGCCGCGGTACCGGCGGTGGAGCCTTCCGACTGATGTACTCGCGGTTTCTCGAAGAGGCCGGCCGGCCCGAGGCTCCGCTCGCCGCCGACGCGGCGGCGGCCTGGACCGAGCTTGCGAGGGCCTTCCACGCGGCCAGCGAGCGCGACAACCCGGTGCCCGCCCTGTGGCGCCGGGTCGAGCTCGCGGCCGAACGCGCGGCCGCGCTGGAGGAGCGCCTCTGGGTCACTCTTAGACAAAGTATTTTATAAATCACTGGACGCCTGAATGTTGCGTGGTGTAATGTTCCCCCTGCGGGAGGCGGGTACGCAACTGTGATTTGGAACCCGTCTTCTTGGAGGAGATCTGATGAGAGTATTGGCGCGCCCGACCGGCCTGCTGACGCTTGCCGCCGCACTGCTCGTTCTCGCTTTCGGCGCCTCGCCCGCCCGCGCCGCCTTCGGCGTCGACGAATGGCAATCGTTGACCTGCACGGAAAACGAAGACACGCCGGAACTCGGGGAAGCGCCCGTCGTGGGACTGCCGCCCCTGCTCCAGTCGGGAGGCCAGTGCACGAAGGAAACCCCCCCTCAGTGGTTCAAGCAAGCCGCCGGGCACCCGAACGACGGGATCACCGACTTCACGCTGAACACCTTCAAAGCCCCCGAAGGGGCAATTGGCTTCCCCGAAGGCTTCGTCAAGGACATCGTGGTCGAAACCCCCGAAGGGCTGAGCGTCAACCCCGAGGCTCTGCCCCAGTGCAGCCTCGAACAGGCGGAAGCAAGCGTCCTGGGGTGCCCGCCGAATTCACTGGTCGGCATCAACTACGTCACGGTCGCCGCGGCCGCCCCGGAACCGGCATGCCTTCCGCTCCCGCCGGGGAAATGCGCTCAGGCGAGAGCCGCAGCCCCTGTCTACAACGTCGAGCCGTTCCAGGGGGTGCCGTCGATGGTGGCCTTTCCGGACTCGGCGGGGGAAACGGTCTATATCGTCGGCTCGCTCGATCCGGCTGACCAGCACGTCAACTTCACGATCAGCGACGTCCACTTTCCGGAAGGGGTGCTGCATCCGCCGCTGGTCGGCTCACGACTCGTGTTCGACGAAGGCGAAGCCGTCCTCGGCCCCGGAAAACGATTCGGCAACGGCACCTACCTGACGCTGCCGAGCCAGTGCGGCGTCCCTGCTGACGCGACCGTGAAGGTCGACTCGCACGAAGGCGACGCCGACGAAGCGACCTTCACGACGCCCTACGTCGGCGAAGGCTGCGACAAAGTCCCCTTCGACCCGACGATCGGCGTCACCGTGGACAGCGCCACCGACTCGCCAGAGCCGGTCACCCTCGACCTGGGGATACCGTTCGATCCCGAACAGCCGATCGCCAACTCGTATCTGAAGAAGGCGACGATCACGCTGCCCGAAGGGGCCGGGCTCAACCCATCGCTGGCGAACGGGCTTCAGACCTGCACCGACGCGCAGTTCGCGTACCACACCAACAACCCGATCGCCTGCCCCGCCGGGTCGCAGATCGGCACGACCGAGGTGCAGACCCCGTCGCTGCCGCCGGACTCACTGAGCGGCACGGTCTACGCCGCCCAACCGCTCAGCAACAATCCCAGCTCGGGCCAACAGTTCCGGATCTTCCTGAACGTCGGCTCGGAGCGCTACGGGGTCAACGTGCGCCTGATCGGCCACGTGTTCCCCAACCTGCAGACCGGGCAGCTGACCGCGGTCGTCGACGAAAACCCGCAGGCGACCTTCAGCTCCTTCAAGGTCCGCATCGACGGAGGCCCGAGGGGGGCGCTGACCACCCCCAACACCTGCGGGCCGCACAAGACGACGAGCGACCTGATGCCGTGGACCGAAACCGGGGACGCGCACCCGAGCAGCGAGTTCAGCCTCACCACGACCCCCGGTCGCGGGCCCTGCGCCCCGACCCTGGCCGACCGGCCGTTCAACCCCGGCTTCAGCGCCGGCCCGCGTCAGTGGGCGGCGGGCGCCTTCAGCCCGCTCGACCTGCGCATCCGGCGGCCCGACGGGGCCCAGGAGATCCGCCGCGTGGAGGCCAACCTGGCCCCCGGGATGACCGCCAGGCTGAAGGGCGTCTCCTACTGCCCCGAGGCGAACATCGCCGCCGCCGCCGCGAAGGGCGGCGCGGCGGAGAACGCCGCTCCGAGCTGCCCCGCCAGCAGCGGGGTCGGCACGGTCGCGCTCGCCGCTGGCTCGGGCCCGGCGCCGTACAACACGACCGGCAAGGTCTATCTGGCCGGCCCCTACAAGGGCGCTCCGCTCAGCATGGTGTTCGTGACGCCGGCGGTCGCGGGACCCTTCGACCTCGGCACCGTGGTGGTCAGGGCGGCACTCTACGTCAACCCCGAAACGGCTGAAATCCACGCAGTCTCGGACCCGATCCCGTACGTGTTCGGCGGCGTCAAGCTTGACGTCCGGGCGATCGACGTCTCGATCGACCGGCCGAGCTTCACCGTCAACCCGACCACCTGTCGCAGCTCCTTCCTGATCGGGGGGAACATCTTCGGCGGCGGCTCGAACCCAGCGAACCAGGCGAACTGGTTCGAATCGCGGCAGGGCGCCCCGTTCCGGGCGACCAACTGCCGCGCCCTGAACTTCAAGCCGAAGTTCTACGCCCGCATCTTCGGGGGCAAGAAGCAGACGAAGCGCCGGGCGCACCCGAGGTTCCGGGCGATCGTCAAGGCCCGCGAAGGCGACGCCAACCTGCGGCGAGCGGCGTTCGTCCTGCCGCGGGCGACGATCCTCGACCAGGGTCACATCAAGACGATCTGCACGCGGGTGCAGCTGGCCGCCAACCAGTGCCCGAAAGCGTCGATCTACGGCAGCGCCAAGGCGACCTCGCCACTGCTCGAGCAGCCGCTGCAGGGGCCGGTCTACCTGACCTCGTCGGACAACGAACTGCCGGACCTGCTGGCTGACCTGCACGGCCAGGTGCCGATCCGGCTGCGCGGCGTGATCAGCTCAACCGGCGCCCGCCTCAAGACGGTGTTCAACAAGACGCCCGACGTCGCGGTCGACAAGTTCATCCTCAACATGAAGGGCGGCGGCCGCGGCCTGCTGGTCAACTCCCGCGACCTCTGCTCCCGGCAGACGACCGGCTTCCTCAATCTGCTGGCGCAGAACAGCAGGCGGATGAAGACGAAGAACCTGCGGCTCAACATCCCGGCCTGCCGCAAGGGCAAGCGCTGACGGCGCCGGGGCGGGCTGCGGCGTTCGCACTTTCCAGTCCCATACGAGGAAAAGTGCGAACGCGCGGGGGAGCGCCGCTCGCCCGGGGTCAACCCTCCGGGACCTCGAGCATCTGCTCGACCGCAGCGAGGGGGCGCTCGGCGCCTCCGCAGCTCGCGGGCCAACTCGGGGGAGAGCGGCCTTGCCTGATAGACGCCTTCCTGGCGCGCTTCCTGGGCCTGGCCCGCGACCCTGAAGAGATCGGCATCGAAGGCGCGGGTGGCGCGAAACGCTCGCGGAACAGGCTCCAGGTGCCGCTGTGGGCCTTGGCGAAGGCGCCCTGCTCGGCGAGAGCCGCTTGCGCCGCGTTCAGGATCGCGTAGTAGGCGACGCTCACCACAACGGCGGGAGTGATGGCCCGCTCTCTGTTTCGCTGCTCAGGGCGAGTGGGGCCCTGGCGACAGCCGGGCGAAGTAGGCGAGGCGGTTGCCGGAGTGGGCCTCGTAGTCGAGGCCGGCCGCGGCGGCTTGGCGCTTCAAGCTGGCGAGGGTGGTGAAGTGGGGGTCGCCGAACAGCTCGCCGACCACGAGGCGGCCGCTCGGCGCGAGCACCCGGGCGATCTCCCTCAGGGCGGCCGCTCGGTCGGGGATCTCGCCGAGCACCGCGGTGAGGATCACCGCGTCCATCGAGCCGTCCTCGTAGGGCAGCGCGGTGGCGTCGCCCTGGGTGGGGACGACGTTGGCAAGGCCGCGCTCCGCCGCACGGCGCATCACGTGGTCGAGGAACTCCTGCTGGAGGTCGAAGATCTCGATCGTGCCCGCGGGCCGCGCGCCGTTCGGGCCCTCGGCGGCGCTCGGCGCGCCGCCGACCCATTCCGCCACGTCGAGCGTGTAGTAGCCGGTGCCGGGGCCGATCTCGAGGATCCGCTCGCCGGGCTCGGATCGCAGCACCTCGCGCAGCCGCTCGCGGGTGACGATCGGGTGCGGCACTTCCACCCAGAGCCGCTGCCCGTAGGGGCAGGCGGACGGGTTCTTGCGCCACCAGAGGGCGGCGGCGAGGGTGGCGGCACCGGCGGCGGCGAGCAGCCTGCGGGCCCGCATCAGTCCGGCCGGTTGAGGGAGAACCCGACCCGGTGCTCCCCCGAGTCTATGCGCAGGAAGGCGACCTTGCCGGCGTAGACGGAGAGGACGCCGTCCTCGGTCTTGATGTCGTACCAGCCGCCCTTCTCGACCTGCTTGCGGAGGTTCTTCAGCTCGTCCTCCGCAAGCCGCACGGGTACGACCTGGCCGCCCTCGAAGCCGATCTCCACCCTCTGCGCGTCGGCCATCAGTGTCCTCCCGCCGGTTCGACGATCTCGGTCAGCACCTTGCCGGTCGAGCGCGGGTGCAGGAAGGCGACGCGGCTGCCGCGGATCCCGATCCGCGCCTCCCGGTCGATCGGCTCGAGCCCGGCGGCTACCAGCCGCTCCAGCGTGGCGTCGATGTCCTCGACCGCGTAGGCGACGTGGTGCAGACCGGGCCCCTGGCGGGCGAGGAACTTGCCGACCGCGGTCTCGGGGCCGAGCGCCCGCATCAGCTCCACGTGCCCGTCGCCGACGTCGAGCAGCACCGCCTCGACCCCCTGCGAGGAGACCGTCTCGCGGTGCGCCAGCTCCATCTCGAAGCTCCCCTCGTAGAGGCCCAGGGCGGCGTCGAGGTCCTCGACGGCGACGCCGATGTGGTCGATCCGGCTGAACATGGGCCGGAGTCTAGTGAGCGCCTCCTTTTCAGAGACTAGAAGCGCCCGCCGGAACTGGCTTGGTAGCTGGGCAGTGCGTACCGGGTTCGCTCCAGGCCGCGGGCCGCGATCCGGTCGACTGGTCATTTGACCCCCGTTTTCGGGGGCAAAAGCGCCAGCGAGCGCGCCGCGCTTCAGCTGGAGCTAACCCGGCACGCAACTAGAGGGGTAGGGCCAACCGGTCAGGCTGCGATGACATCGGCTGGCCAGGTGCCAGATCGCACGCGCTCGTAGAGCGTGTCGGGGGCGAGGTCTGCGCCGCCCGGCCAAGCCACAGTACCCTCCGCGACGTGGACCTCGCGGAATCCCTCTGGGGTTCGCGCGCGCTCGAAAACTGGCCCACGCATACGGCCGAGCACGTCGACCTCGCCGCTCAGGCCGTCGGCGAAAGTCAACTTGAGCACGCCGTGATCGGCGACCTCCACAGCGGTGATGTCGAAGTCGGGAACGTTCATCGCAACGGCTCGATGGGCTTGATTGTGCCACCTTCACGAGCAAGGCGCCAGTTCTCTTGAGTTCTGCCTGATGAAGCTCGGCCCAAGCCAGAACGAAACGGAGTTGGCGGCGCGGAAGATTGCTCTCAATCGGCTCCCGTACGCGTTTTGCAGGCATTTCCCGCCCCCGTGGGAGTAGGTGCCCTCGTTTGCTGCCCAGCGCTGAGTCAGGTCGCCGGGGGCGGCTCGCCGTTCGCAGCCGCCGGCCCCTCGATCCGGAGGATCTCGGCCAGCGCCGCGATCCCGACCTGGAGCTGCTCCGGGGTCGGCTCCCGGGTCGCGAGGCGGCGCTGGATCTCGCGACCGGGGGTGTGGAAGGCCTCGGCCAGCGGGTCGCCGTGGTGGCGGTCGCTCCAGGCGAACATCTCGACCGCCAGCGAGGCGCCGGCGAGGCCGACCGCGGCGCGGGCCGCCGGGCTCGGCCGCTCGACCAGCCGCTCGAGCGCCACGGTGCCGGCGGCGGAGAGCAGCATCATCGGCGCGATCAGGTTGGAGCCGCAGCGGTCGTGCTCCTTGGGCACGCTCGCCGGGTCGTCGATCCCCTGCTCGTAGGCGCCGATCGCCTTGTGCTCGACTCCGTGGTAGGCGGCGAGGTCGCGGTCGCTCAGCGCCACCACCGCGGGGACGGTGCCGATCGCCTGCACCAGGCCCTCGCGCAGCGCCGAGCTCACCACCCGCCGCCGCAGCGCCGCGGTCGCGACCAGGGTGGTCCCGATCGCCGCCACCACCCGCCAGTCCTCGAAGGGCAGCCGCGCCGCCGGCAGCCGGCGGCGCACCAGCGGCAGCACCGCCATCGCCTCGGCCAGTTTGAGCGGGCCGCGCAACCCGGGCAGCCGGGCGGCGAGCTTCGGCGCCAGCTCCGGTTTGCGCTCCGAGGCGAGCTGCACCTCGCCGTCTGCGTCGCGCACGGCGGCGGCCCAGTGGGTCGGGCCGTGGATCAGCAGGCCGTTGCGAAGGGCCATCCCGCCCAGGCGCAGCTTCTCGGTGCTCATCGATTGGACCATAGAGGAGGCGGGGGGTTGTCCTGCCTGCGCAGCGCTCGACGACCGCGCAGTGCGTGCGCGGTCGTCGAGTTCCCCCCTGCCTCCCCTATTTGGGTCCCGGCCGGAGACCCCCAGTCCAGGCCTCCGGCCGGTATTCGGCTCTCCCTGGCTCTAGCTTGGAAAGCCGACCCCTGAAACACGGCCTCTCAGAGGAAGTTGCGCCGGTGACTAACTGCCGCGGATCTTCCTCCGCAGCGCCTCCAAACGGCGCCCCAGCTCGACCTCGAAGCCGCTCTCGGTCGGCGCGTAGAAGCGCCGGTCCTCGAGCCCCGGCGGCATCAGCGGCTGGTCGGCGACGCCGTCCGGCTCGTCGTGGGCGTAGCGGTAGCCCTCGCCGCGACCCAGCTCGCCCGCGCCGGGGTAGTGGGCGTCGCGCAGGTAGTCGGGCGGCGTCTTGGCGCCGTTGCGGCGCACCTCGCCGCGGGCCTTGCCGAGCGCTTTGTAGGAGGCGTTCGACTTCGGCGCCAGCGCCAGGTAGACGGTGGCCTGGGCGAGGTTGAGAGCGCACTCGGGCAGGCCGACCCGGTCGACCGCGCGGGCCGCGGCGTCGGCCACCAGCAGCGCCTGCGGGTCGGCGTTGCCGACGTCCTCGGAGGCGAGGATGACCATGCGGCGCACGATGAAGCGGGGGTCCTCGCCGCCCTCCAGCATCACCGCCAGGTAGTAGAGCGAGGCGTCGACGTCGGAGCCGCGGGTCGCCTTGATCCAGGCCGATACGAAGTCGTAGTGGCGGTCGCCCTGGCGGTCATAGTCGAGCGCCTTGCGCTGCAACGCGTCCTCGGCCGCGGCGACGTCGACCTCGGAGCCGCGCGAGCGCTCCGCCGCCCGCTCCAGCGCCGAGAGCGCCACCCGCGCGTCGCCGCCGGAGCGGTGGGCAAGCATCGCCAGCGCCGCGTCGGCGACCGGCGGCGGCTCGGCGAGGCCGCGCTCGGGGTCGGCGAGCGCCCGCCGCAACAGCCCCTCGACCTGCTCGGGGGCGAGCGGGCGCAGCTCGTAGATCTGGCAGCGCGAGAGCAGCGCCGAGTTGACCTCGAAGTAGGGGTTCTCGGTCGTCGCTCCGATCAGCGTCAGCAGCCCCTCCTCGACCGCCGGCAGCAGCGCGTCCTGCTGGGCCTTGTTGAAGCGGTGGATCTCGTCGAGGAAGAGGATCGTGTGACGCCCGCCGGCCTGCCGCCGCTCCCGGGCGCGGGCGATCACAGCGCGGATCTCGGCCCGGCCGGCGTTGACCGCCGACTCCTCCTCGAAGGCCCCGTCCGCGCCCGCCGCCGCGATCCGCGCCAGCGTCGTCTTGCCGGACCCCGGCGGCCCGTAGAGGATCGCGCTGTGGGGACGGCCGCTCTCGATCGCCGTGCGCAGCGCCGACCCCTCCCCCAGGAGGTGCTCCTGCCCGACCAGCTCGTCCAGCGAGCGCGGCCGCATCCGCACCGCCAGCGGCGCGTCGCCGGCCACCTCGTCCCGACGGGGGCCCGCGTCGCTGGTGTCGAACAGCCGCTCTTCCACCGCGGACGAGTATGAGGGAGTCGGCCCCCGACTCCCCGACCACCACCTACAATCGCTCCATGGAGACCGCAACGCAGCCCCCCGCGACCCAGTCAACCCTCGAGAGCCTCAACCCCGCCACCGGAGAGCTGGTCGGCTCCGTCGCAACGATCACCCTCGACCAGGTCCAGCCGATCGTCGACGACGTCGCCCGCATCCAGCCCGCTTGGGCCGAACTCAGCCTCAAGGACCGCGCCCACTACCTGCGCCGCGCCGCCGACGCGCTGCTCGACGAGATCGACGAGATCGCCGAGCTGCTGGTCAACGAGCAGGGCAAGCCGCGCGCCGAGGCCTACACGATGGAGCTGCTGCCGACCATCGACGCGCTGCACTGGTGCGCCAAGGCCGGCCCGAAGATCCTCGCCGACGAGAAGATCCGCATGACGCAGGCCTTCGCGCTGAGCAAAAAGGCGCGCTTCTCCTACGAGCCGATCGGCGTCGTCGGGGTGATCGCGCCCTGGAACTACCCGTGGTCGATCCCCTTCGGCGAGGTGGCGATCGCGCTGATGGCCGGCAACGGCGTGGTGCTGAAGCCGGCCAGCCTGACGCCGCTGCTGGGCGAGGCGATCCGCCGCGTCTTCGAGAAGGGCGGCCTGCCTGAGGGGCTGGTGCGCGTCGTCCACGGTGGCGGCGCGGTCGGCGATGCGCTCGCCCGCTCCAGCGTCGGCAAGGTCTTCTTCACCGGCTCGGTCGCGGTCGGCCGCAAGGTCGGCGAAGTCTGCGCCCAGCAGCTGAAGGGCTCGGTGCTGGAGCTGGGCGGCAAGGACCCGATGATCGTCTGCGCCGACGCCGACCTCGACAACGCGATCAGCGGCGCCGTCTGGGGCGGCTTCTCCAACGCCGGCCAGACCTGCTCGGGGATCGAGCGCGTCTACGTCCTGCGCGAGGTTGCGGAGCGTTTCGTCGAGGGCGTCGTCCGCGAGACCGGCAAGCTGCGGCTCGGCGACCCGCTTCAGTGGGAGACCGAGATCGGCCCGATGACCTCCGACGACCAGTACGAGCTGGTCCGCGAGCTGGTCGACGACGCGGTCGAGTCGGGCGCGACCCTGCGCTGCGGCGGCCCGACCGAGGTCGCCGGCCTCTCCGGCAAGTTCGTCGCCCCGACCGTGCTCACCGGGGTCACCCACCAGATGCGGATCATGAAGGAGGAGATCTTCGGCCCGGTGCTGCCGATCGTCGTGGTCGACTCCGAGCAGGAGGCGATCGAGCTCGCCAACGACTCCGAGTTCGGGCTCGGCGCATCGGTCTGGACGAAGGACCGCCAGCGGGGCGAGCGGATCGCGCGGCGGATCGAATCGGGGATGGTCTGGGTCAACGACCACTCGTTCAGCCACGGCACCTGCCAGTGCTCGTGGGGCGGCGTCAAGGACTCGGGCGTCGGCCGCTCGCACTCGAAATTCGGCTTCTACGAGTGCGTCAACATCAAGCTCAACGCCTGGGAGGCGGGCATGGCCCGCGACATCTGGTGGCACCCCTACGACCGCGCCCTGGGCGAAGCGATCCGCGCCTCGGCGAAGCTGCTCTACGGCAAGGGCTCGACCCGGACGCGGGCGCTGCGCGAAGGCGCCGGGCCGATGCTGAAGGTCGGCCGCCGCAGCCTCAGGAAGAAGCGCGGCTGACTCTCGCGCTCCAGGACGTGCCGTCGCTACGCGGCCTATATGGGCACCGAATCGACGGCACGTCCCCCAAGCGTCGGCAAGAGCCGGAGCGATGAGCGAGGCGATCGAGCTGCGCGGCCTGTGCCGCGACTTCGATGAGCGGGCGGCCCTGCATGACCTCGAGCTCGAGCTGGCGGGCGGCGAGACGCTGGTCGTGCTGGGACCGAACGGGGCGGGCAAGACCACCCTGCTGCGCATCCTGGCGACGCTGCTGCGGCCGAGCGCCGGCGAGGTGCGCGTGCTCGGCGCCCGCCTGCCCGGCGAGGCCTGGAAGGTGCGCGGCCGGGTCGGCTTCCTCGGCCACGATCCGCTGCTCTACCGCGACCTGAGCGGGCGCGAGAACCTGCGCTTCCAGGCCAGGCTCCACGGCCTGCGGGGGGACATCGCCGAGCAGCGGATCGGCGTCCTGCTCGACGCGATCGGGATGGAGCGCAACGCCGACCGGCGCGTGGCGGAGCTATCGGCGGGGATGCGGCAGCGCCTGGCGATCTGCCGCTGCGTCCTGCACGAGCCCGAGCTGCTGCTGCTCGACGAGCCGGAATCCCACCTCGACGCGGAGGGCCGCGAAGCGGCGCGCGAGCTGATCGGGCCGGCCGAGGGGCGCACCCGGGTCCTGGTCACCCACGAGCCCGAGCGCGCCCTGCCCGACGCCGACCAGATTCTCCGACTCGAGACAAGGCACATGGAGCGCCGAGCGGACAAGCGTGCATCTCTGGTCCCTCGCGCCGCGAGGGAGGCGCGACTGTGATGACCCCCTCGCGCCTCGCCTTCGCGGCGATCCTCGGCAAGGACCTGCGGGCCGAGCTGCGCACCCTGCAGTCGCTGCCGGCGATGGCGCTGTTCGCGGTCACCACCTTCGTCATCTTCCGCTTCGGCCTCGACCGCACCAGCCTCTCCGGCAGCCTCGGCGCCGGGGTGCTCTGGGCGACGCTGCTGTTCGCCGCGATCCTCGGCATCAACCGCCTCTTCGTCGCCGAGCGCGAGGAGGGCGGCTTCGACGCGATCCGCCTCGCCCCGATCGACCGCACCGCCCTGTTCGCCGCCAAGGCCGCGGCGCTGCTCGCCTACCTGCTGGTGCTCGAGGCGATCGTCGTGCCCGTCTTCGCGATCTTCTTCCTCGGCTCGGCCGCCGCGCTGCCCCCCGTCGCCGCGGTCGTGCTGCTCGCCGACCTCGGCCTCGCCGCGACCGGCACGCTGATCTCCTCAATGGCGGTCAACTCGCGCGCCCGCGACCTGCTCGTCCCGCTCGTCCTGCTGCCCCTCGCCGTGCCGCTGTCGATCGCCGCGACCGGGGCGCTCGAGCCGCTGCTCGCGGTGGGCGGTCCCGGTTACCACCGCTTCGGCACCTGGCTGGCGGTGCTGGGGCTATACGATCTGGTCTTCCTCCTCGCCGGTTACGCGGTCTTCGACTTCCTGCTGGAGGACTGAGGCGCTCACCCCACAACCGCGCCCAAGCGCATGTACGGCAAAGGCCTGAGAAACCTCTCGATCGCGACCGTCGCGGCGCTCGCCGTGTCGCTGTCGCTGGTCTTCTTCTACGCGCCGCTCGACGCCGACCAGGGCTTCGTGCAGAAGATCTTCTACCTGCACGTGCCGCTGTCGATCGTCGCGCTGGCCGGCTTCGTGATCGGCGGCGTCTTCGCGATCCTCCACCTGCGCAGCGGCGAGGCGCGCTGGGACGCCCACTCCTACGTCTCGATCCACCTCTCGGTGATCTTCGGCGTCGCGGTGCTGATCACCGGCTCGATCTGGGCGAAGGCCTCCTGGGGGCATTGGTGGGTTTGGGACGAGCCGACCCTGGTCAGCTTCCTGATCGTCTTCCTGATGTACGCGACCTACTACCCGTTCCGCTACGCAATCGAGGACCGCGATCGGCAGGCCCGCTACGCCTCGGTCTTCGCGATCGCCGCCGGCGCCTTCGTGCCGCTCAACTTCATCGCGGTGCGGCTGGCGCAGAGCCTCGTCCACCCGCGGGTCTTCGCGACCGCGGACGGCGGCCTGCCCGGCTCGATGATGCTGACCTTCCTCGCCTCGCTGCTGGCGATCGGCCTGCTCTGGGTGACCCTGGTCCGGTTCGAGCTGACCGCGAAGAGCGCCTCGGGCCAGCTGAAGCGGTTGCGCCGCGCGCTCGACGCGCCGGCCCCCGGCGACGCCTCGCGCATCGCCCCGGAGGTGGGCTGATGGCCGCCCTGCTGGCGAGCGCCCCCGCGCTGCCGCTCGACGAGGCCGGCAAGTACGTCGCCGGCGCCTACGTCGTCTTCCTCGTGCTGGTCGTCGTCTACGTCGCGATCATGGCGGCCAAACTCCAGCGCATCGAGCGAGAGCTACGCGAACTGGCGGGATTTGCGGAGACCCGGGCGATCAGCGACCAAGCCGCCCCCGGACGCGAGGGTGAGGAGCCATCCATCCCCGATTCCCTGGCTCCCCACGGGAGCGGAGGAGGCGGCATCTGATGTCTGAGCTGCTGGCGTTGGGCGTCTCCCACAAGACCGCGCCGCTCGACCTGCGCGAGCGGCTCTCGCTGACCGAGGGCAGCGCCGCCGGCGCGCTGCGCGAGCTGACTGCGGTCGAGGGGATCCACGAGGCGGCGGCGCTCTCGACCTGCAACCGCACCGAGCTGTACCTGGTCGTCTCCGACCCGGTCGAAGCCGAGTCGACGGCGCTCGGCGTGCTCACCCGGCAGGCGGAGATCCGCCCCACCGAGCTGCTCGGCCACCTCTACTCGCTGCGCTCCGGCGAGGCCGCCGCCCACCTGTTCCGCGTCACCGCCGGGCTCGACTCGATGATCGTCGGCGAGGCCGAGATCCAGGGCCAGGTCAAACGGGCCTACGAGCTGGCCCTGGTCGAGAGC
>Ga0210101_1000046_pt1 | contig 40731 bp, 41 predicted proteins | sample Muzzi_PWC_D1_FD_185534 | JGI IMG/M metagenome (GOLD analysis project Ga0210101, IMG submission 185534) | Wetland microbial communities from San Francisco Bay, California, USA, that impact long-term carbon sequestration - Muzzi_PWC_D1 (SPAdes) | ecosystem: Environmental > Aquatic > Marine >... | reverse complement strand
TTCCCCGGCCCGCCATGAAATCGTCTCCCATCTCGCGACCCTATTAAATCAATAAAAGATTGTCAAGTATTAGCTGACATACGATCGGCTGCAGGTCCCCGCTCGCGATCGTCGAACAACGGCTGCAGCACCCTGTTCGAGAGCAAGCCCAGCGCGCCGAGGTTGGCGAAGCCCGGCCCCTGGCTGAGGCCCGCCAGGCCCGGGATGTGCAGGCGCGGCTCCACCCCGCGCAGCTCGAGGTTGCGCCCGATCGGCACCTCGGTCCCGGCGGGCGTGTCCCAGAGCGGGCCGGTGCGGTCCTCGATCGCGCTCCGCGTCGCGTCCGGAAAGAGCGTGCGCAGCTGCGCGAGCAGGTCGAAGCCGGTGCAGTTGACGACGTAGTCGTGCTCGGGGCCGGCGACGCCCTCCGGCGACTCGTGGCGCAGCCGCACGCCCTCGCCGCCGCGCGCCGCGAAGACCTCGGTGACGCGCCCGGTGACGAAGCGGCAGCGGTCGTCGTAGGCGATCTTTGCGAGGCTCGGCGGATCGAAGACGCCACGGTCGGAGTGCTTGACGAAATCGCGCCGGGTGGTCTGGTCGAGCACCGTCCACTCGACCTCGTCGGGGTTGGAGAAGACGCGGTTCTCGAGGAAGCTCTCGCCGCGGCTCATCGGCAGCATCGGCGTGTAGATCGTGAAGCGGGAGTGGGGGCGGAAGCCGCGCAGGAACATCATGCAGCTCAGCGCGCTCTCGCCGCCACCGACGATCCCGACGTCGCAGGCGCTCTCCTCGGGCAGCGCCGCGAAGTCCTCGCGCTTGCTGTCGCAGTGGAAGACGCGCGCGGCGATCTCGGGCTCGTGCGGGAAGGCCCGGTGGATGCCGGGGCCGGTCAGCACGAGCGCCCTGGCCAGATGGCGGCTGCGCCCGCCCGGCTCTTCGACCTCGACCGCCCAGCGGTCGTCCTCCAGCGTCACCTGGGCCACCCGGCCGCCGATCCGCTCGACCCCGTCGACGGCCCGGTCGAGCACCCAGGTCAGGTACTCGCCGTAGTCGCGGTGGCGCACCGAGGGCGCCCCGGCGTCGATCCAGCGCGCGTAACGCCGTGTCGCGACCATGTAGCGCTGCCAGGAGAACAGCATCGCCTCAGCATCGATCGCGTCGCCGGCCTCGCCGAACTCGCGGAAGCTCTGGTAGGGGAAGCCGATGTCCTTGATCGGCGTCACCGCCAGCGGCTCCTCGCCCGAGGTCATCCCGTTGCGTCCGTTCCAGGAGGCGGCGACTTCGGTCGCCTCGACGACCTTCATCGAGATCGGGCCGTGGCCGAGCCGGTTGGCGGCGTGGACCTTGACCGCGATCCCGGCCGCCTTGGCGCCGGCGCCAACTACGAGTAGATCGGCTTCGACTGCCATCGCTCCTCCTCGGGGTTGACGGGATCGGATCTGCGCGGCTCGACGATCGCGCGGCCGCTGCGGTCGGGGCTGAACGAGATCGCACTGCGCCGCGCATGCTCGGAGTCGCCCTCGGCGGGTCGCAGCTCGACCTCCCCGAGAACCGTGCGCAGCACCCCCTTCATCTCGACCTCGGCGAAGCTGGCGGCGAGGCAGCGACGGGTGCCGCCGCCGAAGGGGATCCAGGTGTAGGTGCCGGGCGGGCGATCGAGGAAGCGCTCGGGCAGGAAGTGGCGCGGCTGCGGGTAGATCGCCTGGTCGCGGTGGATCAGGTAGACGCAGGGCGCGACGACGGTGCCGGCCGGCAGGTCGTAGCCGCCCAGGCGCAGCGGTTTGAGCAGGCGGCGGACGACGACCGGCACCGGCGGGCAGAGGCGCAGCGTCTCCTTGACCACGGCGTCCAGGTACGCCTCCTCCTCGCCGGCGAGGATCTCGTCGCGCAGGCGGGCCAGCTTCTCGGGGTGGCGGAGCAGCCGCTCGAAGGTCCAGGCGAGCGAGGACGAGGTCGGGCCGTCGGTCAGCAGCGTCATCAGTTCGTCGCGCACGTCGGCCTCGTCCATCGCCCCGCCGTCCTCGTAGCGGGCGTCGATCAGGATCGAGACGATGTCCCTGCGGCTGTTCTCGCCGGCGCGCCGGCGTCGTTCGACCTCCTCCAGCAGCGCCTGCTCGAGCGGCGCCTTGGCGGCGCGGAAGCCCTTCTCGTTGGCCAGCCAGCGCGGGCCCAGCGCCGCCGCCAGGTTGAGCCGGCGGGCGTCGTTGAGCACCGCGGTCATCCTGCCCAGCAGCGCCTTCACACGCTCCAGGCGACCCTCGTCGTCGGGGCCGAAGACCGAGCGCACGATCACTTCCTGGGTGATCGCCTGCATCCGCGGCCAGAGCTCGAACGGCTCGCCGACCGGCCAGCCGCGCAGCTGCTCGCGCACGACCGCGGCCGTCGTCTCGGCGTCGGTCGCCATCCGCTGCCCGTGAAAGGGCGGCAGCATCAGCCGTCGCCGCGCCATGTGCGCCGGCTCTTCGAGCAGCATCACCGAGTGCGAGCCGAGCACCGGCTCGAGCAGCGGGTTGGCGAGAGCGACGCCGAGCGTGCCCTGTGGCGCGGTGAAGACCCCTTTCACGTCCTCGGGGTCACAGAGGAAGACCCAGCTGCCGGAGTGCAGGAGGCGCAGCGTGAAGAGGTCGCCGTAGCGCTCGCGGCAGCGCTTCATCAGCGGGTAGGGCCGCTTCGCCCAGCCGAGCGACTGCAGCGCCACCGGCATCCGCGGTCCGGGCGGCAGCGTCATCGCTCGCCGTCCTCGGCGGCGGCGTCGAGCGCCGCGATCAGCTCGTCCTCCTCCTTGCAGGTCGCCGCGATCAGCAGCTCGAACAGGTCGGCGCAGAACCGCTCTGGCAGCCCCGCCTCGGCGCCGCGTTGCAGGTAGCGCACCCGCACCGCGTCGACCCGGTGCGGCTGCATCATCGCGATCCCGTTGGCGCGCTTGTAGCGGGCGATCTCGCGGCAGATCTCGAAGCGCTCGCCGAGCAGGCCGGCGATCTCGTCGTCGAGCTCGTCGAGCCGGCGGCGGTAGGGCTCGAGGCTCATCGTCGCCCCTCGCTCCGGTGCGCTTTTTGTACCTGTGGGGTACGAAAGGCGCACTGGAACTTCATGCCGGCACCACCGCCTCGTCGAGGAGGCCGGCCGCGAAGGCGTAGCTGCAGGCGGCCAGCGCCTCGAGTGCGTAGCCGCCCTCCTGGACGACGCAGACGGGCCGCCCACAGGCGGCCAGCAGGCGGCCGATCCGGGCGAAGATCGTCGGCGCGAAGCTCCAGCTGCCGTGCGGGTCGCCGGCGATCGTGTCGTAGCCGAGCGAGACGACCAGCGCCTCGCAGTCGCCGGCCAGCGAGTCGACCGAGCGGCCGACCGCGTCGATGTAGGCGTCGGCGCCCGGGCTGCCGCTGAACTCGACGACGCGCTCGCGTTCGTTGTAGGGGGTGACGGTGTGGGCGGCGACGTTGGTCGCCGGCCAGGCGTGCAGCGAGTGCAGGCGCAACTCCTCGCACTGCGCGACGATCGCCGCCGTGCCGTTCGGATAGTGCAGGTCGAGATCGAGGATGCCGACCGGCCGCAGCCCGCCCTCGACAAGGGACAGCGCCGCGGCGGCGGCCGAGTTCAGGTAGCAGTAGCCGGCGAACCAGTCGGGCCCGGCGTGGTGGCCGGGCGGGCGGCAGAGCGCGTAGGAGAAATGCCCGCCGGCGAGCAGCAGCGCCGCGGCGCTGAGCGCGGTGCGCACGCCCTCGCGGGCGGCTGCGACCAGCCCGGCGCTGACCGGGATGTCGGGCGGCAGGCCGGGAGGGGTCAGAGCCGGCATCACGACCGGCTCCCGCGGGGCGCGCCCGAGTGCGGCCAGGTACCCGGCGTCGTGCATCGCCCCCAGCGCCGCATCGAGCTCCTCGGTCGAGGCGGTCGCCGCCGCGCTGCGCACGGCGGCGTGGCAGACCAGCCCGTTTCTCACCGCGGCCATGCGCCGGTTGTCGTCGGCGCCGGGCCGCACCCGACCTCCCTCGAGGATCCAGACCGCCCCGTCGTCGCCGGCCGGCCCGGCGCGCCGCTGCTCGACCATCAGCAGCTCCGCGCTCACGACAGGATCCTCCGCATCCGCGGGCCCAGCGGCGTGAAGCCGTTCTCGCGGTAGAAGCGCTCGGTCGCGTCGAGCCGGGCGAAGCTCTCCTGTGGCAGGCCGACCTCGAGGCGCGGCACGCCGGCCTCGGCCGCCTCGCGGACCAGGGCCATGATCAGCTCGCGCCCGAGTTCCTTGCTGCGCCATCCCGGGTGGACCCAGAGATCCTGAATCGTCCCGTAGCGCCCCGGCACGTGCAGCGCGAACTGCCAGCTGGCGGCGAGGATGCCGACCAGCGCGCCGTCCTCTTCGGCGACCAGCAGCGCGCCGGCGTCGGGATCCTCCGCGAGGCGCCGGGCGCCCGCTTCGAGGTCGGCGGGGGAGGGGCGCTCGCCGCCGAGCTCGATCAGCAGCGCTTCGATCGCGCTCGCCACCGCCGCCGCATCCTCGCCCCTCGCCGCCCTGATGGTCATCGCAAGCCCTCCGCGCTCATGCGGCCGCGGCGGTCTCCTTCCGCGGCTCCAGCTCGACCGACCAGGCGTCCGCTGCCGCGCTTCCCGTCACCGCCTCGGCGATCGTCGCCATCGGCGCCCGCGCCTTGAGCAGGATCTCGTCGAACTCGTCCTGCGGGTCGGACTGCATGACGATCGCCCCACCCGCGCCGATCGTGGTCCGGCCCGGCCGCATCACGATCGTGCGGATCACGATGCTGAGGTCCATCGCGCCGTCGACCCCGAACCACCCGATCGCCCCCGAGTAGACGCCGCGCGCCTCGTCCTCGAGGTCGTCGATGATCTCCATCGTGCGCTCCTTCGGCGCTCCGGTCATCGAGCCGCCGGGGAAGCAGGCGCGGGCCAGCTGTGGCGCCGAGCGGCCGGCGTCGAGCACGCCGCTGACCGTCGAGATCAGCTGGTGCACGGTCGCGTAGTCCTCGACGATCATCAGCTCCGGGACGCCGACGCTGCCGACCTCGCAGGCGCGGCCCAGGTCGTTGCGCAGCAGGTCGACGATCATCAGGTGCTCGGCGTAGGTCTTCTCGTCTTCGGTCAGCTCGGCGCGCAGCGCCTCGTCGCGCTCCGCGTCCTCCGAGCGCGGGGTCGTGCCCTTGATCGGCCGTGCCTCGACGCGGCGCTCGCGGTCGACCGAGAGGAAGCGCTCGGGTGAGGAGCTGGCCACGGCCATCTCGCCGAGCTTCAGGTAGGCGGCGAAGGGGGCCGGGTTGCGCCGCCTCAGCAGCCGGTAGAGGTCGAATGGATCCGGCGACGCATCGGTCGAGATCTGGTCGGTGAGGCAGACCTCGTAGGACTCGCCGGCGGCGAGCTCGGCCTGGCTGCGGGCGATGTCGGCGAGGTACCGCTCGCGCCCGCGCCCGCAGCGGAACTCGATCTGCTCGGCTTCCGCGCCGCGGCTCTGCGCCAGCGGCACCGCCGGCTCGGGCGGGGTGGCGATGATGTCCCGCACCGCCTCCTCGGCCTCGTCGAGCCAGGTCTCGGCCTCCGCCTCGTCGCCGTGGCAGAGCACGACCAGATGCGTCCGTCCACGCACGTGGTCAACGGCGACGAGGCGGTTGGCGAGCATCATCACCGCATCGGGCATGTCGGACCGATGCGCGTTCGGCGAGCCGCAGTCCGCCTTTAGCTCGTAGCCGAGATAACCGACGAAGCCGCCCATCAGTCCAGGCGGGAGGTCGGCGGGTGGTGGCTCGAGCGCGTGCTCTGCGAGCTCGCGGTCGAGCAAGTCGAAGATCGAGCCCCGCTCGGTCCTCGCCGGGCCGGCGCCGCGGCGGATCGCCGTGCCGGCCTCGACGTCGTACTCGAGCACGCAGCGCCCGGGGCCGGCGCTGGTGCCGAGGAAGGAGCGCTGGGCGAGCCGGGTGGGCGCGTCGGCGCTGTCGAGCCAGAAGGCGTGCTCGGCCTCGCCGAAGAGCCGTTCGAAGATCGCCTCCGTCGAGGGCTCGCCGGGGATCGTGCGCAGCCGCAGCACACCCCCGTCCACCGTGGCCGGGTCGGCAATCGACTCGTTGTGCGGCGCCGAGACCGGCCGCGCTGCTTCGTCCTTGCCGTGCGCGGCGGCGGCGGGTGCCGGCGGCGGGCGTTTGGCGCCACGCCAGCGCGGCGAGCGCAGCTTGCGGGCGAGGCCGTAGAAGTTCTCGACCAGGCGGGCGCCATGCTCGGTGGCGACCGACTCGGGGTGGAACTGGACGCCCCACATCGGCCGGCGCCGGTGTTCGATCCCCATCACGACGCCGTCGTCCGCCCAGGCGGTGATGTTGCCGTCCGGGCCCATGTCGGTGATCGCCAGCGAGTGGTAGCGGACGACCGGGAAGCCCTGCGGGATGCCGGCGAAGAGGCCGTCGTCGCCGTGGTGGATGCGACTGAGCCGGCCGTGCATCGCCTCCGGTGCGCTCGACACCTTGCCGGCGAGCATCTGGCCCAGCCCCTGGTGGCCGAGGCAGATCCCCAGCACCGGGATCTCGCTGTAGCGGAGGATGTCGTTGCAGACGCAGAAGTCGTGCCAGCGCCGCGGGCTGCCGGGGCCGGGGGAGAGCACGATCGCGTCGAAGTCCCAGCGCGAGAGCGCCCGCCAGGAGACGGCGTCGTTGTCGACGACGATCGGCTCCTCGCCGCTGACCCCGGCGAGCAGGTGGAAGACGTTGTACGTGTAGGAATCGTGGTTGTCGACCAGCAGCGTCCTCATCCGACCTCCTCCAGGCCGAGCCCGCGGGCGGCGCGGTCGAGGGTCGACCGGACGACGCGGCTGACGTGCGGAGCGTGCGGCTCTTCGAGCTGCCAGCGGGCGAGGTGGGAGGCGTAGCGGGCCAGCGGCGCGACATCGAGATCGGCGGCGATGCGGCCGAGCAGGCGCCCGTAGGTTTCCGCCTGCACGACCGCGAAGCGGTACTCGGGGTCGAGCTCGGGCTCGCGAGTCTGCGTTTCTGCATCTCCACGCTGTCTTCTTGCGGCCTCGTCGCGGGAGCGCGCCCGGACCAGGTCCCAGCCCAGCGTCTTTTCGTCCGCGAGCAGCTTCTCGGGCTCGAAGTCGACCCGCTTGGTCGCCGTGTGGAGGAGGAAGAAGCCGAGCGCCACCTGCGCGGCGACGCGGTCGGGGGAGGGGTGGCCGCGGCGCACCGCTTCGCGCCCGGCGTCGGCCTCGATCTGCTCGTCGACCCACTCGACCAGGTGGTCGATCAGGACCGCGTCCTTCTTGCTCGAGGAGATCTTCTCGCGTTCGCGGGCGACCATGCCGTGGAAGATGTCGTGGTACGGGTGGAAGCCGTTGCCGCTGTCGGTGTGGACCAGCTCGGCCATCAGCTGACGGCGGCATGTCACGTGTGCGTACCACTCCTGGCCGCAGACCTGGACCGAGGTCGTGCCGTCGAGCCCGGTGTCGGCGAGCCAGTAGGCGAGCGCCCGCATGTGCTGGGTCGGCACCCCGTCGGAGCGCACCAGCGGCATTTCCTCGAGCTCCTCGCGGCCGGTCATGTAGATCACGGTGCCGTCGACGCGCTTCTCCAGGGTCCCCTCCTGGAGGCCCAGCTCGGCCAGCTCGCCGACCTCGGGCAGGAAGTCGGACTCGAAGAAGACCCGGTCGAAGTGGATGCCGAGCCGTGCGAGGGTCTTGCGCTGGCCGGATATCACCCAGGCGCGCGTCTGCGACCAGAGCTCGAGCGCGGCCTGATCGCCGTTGAGCACGCGCTGCAGCAGCTCGTCGGCGCTGTCTTCCATCACGTCGACCTCGCGCGTCAGCGAGTCGGCGGGGTGGTCCTGGGCGAGCCCCAGCGCGCCGCCGCCGTTCCTGACGTAGTCGGCGTAGCAGTAGCCGACGAAGTGGTCGGTCTTGATCCCGTTGCCGTCAACGGTCCCCTGCGGGTACTTGCCGCTGCGCACGACGCCCGCCATCGCCTCGCCCATGCTGCGGCCGATGTCGCAGATGATGCTGCGGCGCTCGATCTCGCCGCCGCTCTCTTCCAGGGCGTTACCCAGCGCGTTGCCGAGCGCCAGGTTGCGCAGGTGCCCGATGTGCAGCGCCTTGGTCGAGTTGGCGTCCCAGAAGTTGAGCGCGAAGCGGCGGCCCGCGGCGACCTCTCCGCAGCCCGCCACGGCCTCTTCGCCCTGCTCCAGCTCGGCCCCGCGCCTGGCGACCCACTCGTCGTCGAGGCGCAGCCAGGAGTGCTTCTCGCCACGCTCCACCGCGGCCACCCAGGGCTGCCGCTCGATCGCCTCAAGGGCGGCGAGCGAATCGCCGTCCTCCCGCCAGCCCTTGACCATCGGGACCGCCATCAGGTCGAAGCGCTCGTGCGGGCGGTAGGGGGCCCGCAGGGTCCACCGCGAATTGGCTTCGCCCTCGCCTCCCGCTGCGTCGAAGTAGTCGAAGAGATTGATGTCCATAGCTCACGACGCACTCCCGGCGTCGATGCACCAGCCGGGGCTCGAACCCGGATCCTCGGCTTACAAACCCGATCCTCTAACCGATTGAGGTACTGGTGCGTATGTTCACCGAACAGTCGTAGTAACTATTCAGTAATTTCAGAGTGTAACAACGGAACGCATGTCGTGCTCGCTCCGCGTTTCCGGACAGGGGGCGAGGGCCCGCGAGGAGGGAACGGGATCGTCTTGCGAGCTCTGAGGGGGAAGCGGCCGCTCAGGCCTTTTCGTAAACGGGGTCCTCGGCGTCGGGGTCGGTTCCCCGGGCGGGCTGGATGCAGCGGCAGCGGCACAGGGAGCGGGTGTGGTAGACGACCTCGGCAAAGGGGGCGCCGGTGGCCTCGCTCAGGTGCGAGCGTGGCGCCGGCCCGGAGCTGAGGAACTCGAGGATCCCGGCCCTGGTCGGATGCAACAGCGCTCTCATTTCTTGCCTTGCCACTAGTTCTCCTCTAACAATCGAATCTGGGGTTTGTATTGCCAAGTCAGGGATAGTTGCTTAATTGCAAAGACCTTGCAGTGACAAATCGCGTCAACTGGCCGTTTGGATCACATCGACCCCGCACTTTCGGGAGAATTGAGCCAATGTTGACGATCGCAGTCACCGGCCCGACCGGCGAGATCGGCCGCTCGTTCATCTCCGCGCTCGAGCGGATGCCCGAGGTGGAGCGCGTGATCGGCATGGCCAGGCGTCCCTTCGACCTCGGCGCTCAGGGTTGGGAGAAGACCGAGTACCGGCGCGGCGACATCCTCGACCGCGAGGCGGTCGATTCGCTGGTCGCCGAGGCCGACGTGGTCGTCCACCTCGCCTTCGTGATCGTCGCCGGTCGCGGGGAGAGCCGCGAGATCAACCTGAAGGGCTCGCGCAACGTGTTCGAGGCCGCTGCGGCGGCCGGGGTCAGGCGCCTCGTCTACACCTCGTCGGTCGCCGCCTACGGCTTCGACCGCTCGCTGCCGACGCCGCTGACCGAGGACCTGCCGGTCAAGGGTACCGCCCGCCATCCCTACTCGGCCGACAAGGCCGAGGCGGAGGCCGAGCTGGCCGAGGCGCTGCACGGCTCCGCGACCGAGGCCTACGTCTTCCGGCCCTGCATCGTCGCCGGCCCGCAGGCGCCGCTGCTGCTCGAGCTGGTGCCGCTGCTCAGCGTCGGTCAGAAGCTGCCCGGCCCGGTGCGCTGGGCGCTCGGCAAGGCGCCCTCGCTGCGCCCTGTCCTGCCCGACCCGGGCGTTCCTTTCCAGCTCGTCCACCACGACGACGTCGCCGCGGCGCTCTGCGCCGCCGTGCTCGGCCACGGTGAGGCCGGCGTCTACAACCTCGCCGGGCCCGGCGAGCTGACCGTCTCCGACCTGGCCCACGAGCTCGGCTGGCACTCGGTGCCGGCACCGCAGCTCGCCGTCGGCGCCGCCGCCGAGGCGATGGCCCCGTTCCTGCCCTACCTGCCGCCGGAGGCCGCCTGGATCGAGACCGTGCGCCGCCCGGTCCTGATGGACACCGCCCGCGCCCGCCGCAAGCTGCACTGGATGCCCCACCACGACGCCCGCGGGACCCTGCGCGAAACGGTCGCGGCGGTGCGCGCCAGGTAGGTGCCTACACTGGCTGGATGAGCGTTTCGACCCTCACCCTCTACAGACGTGGGATCGAGCTGCTCGAGGAGGCCGATTTCGAGCAGGCGACCGAGCCGCTCGAGGCGGCGGCGCGGCGGGCGCCGGAGAAGTCCTCGGTGCGCGAGGCGCTCGGCCGGGCCTACTTCCGCTGCGGTCGCTTCTCCGCCGCGGTGACCGAGTTCGAGGCGGTCGTCGACACCCACCAGGTCAACGACTTCGCCCACTTCTGCCTCGGTCGCGCCCTCGCCAAGACCGGCGAGACCGAGCGCGCCCGCCACCACCTGGCGCTCGCCGCCAACCTGCGGCCGGAGCGGCGCGACTACCGCTTCTACCGCGAGCTGCTCGGCGCCTGAGAGCGCCTGCTCAGCTGAGCAGCGGCACCACGCAGCGGTAGGCGTGGGTGTTGGTAGATGTCGATGAATTGATCCCACTTGACGAGGAGACCGTGACCACGCCGAAGACATTGAGGCCAGAGACGCTCGTGATGTCGCTCGACCACTCGTCACCCCCTGGGAAGGTCACTTCCGGCTCTTCGGCGAAAGCGGCGAGCGCCAGCGCGGTCGGCAGCTCGGCGCCGCGGGCGGCGCATTTGCGCGCTGCGGTGGGGGCGTTGACGGCGCTGCTCGGGGCGCTCTCCCAGCAGGCGCCGGCGAACGCCCGGGTGCCCGGCAGGCAGCCGGCGCTGTAGCCGTTGACCGTCTGCGCGTCGACGGCGTTGACCGCGTTCAGCGCGGTCTGCGCGTCGACGGCGCTCTGCGCCGTGTCGGCGCTGTCGGCATGCGCGGCGCTCGGCACCTGGGCGAGCGTCAGCTCGTTGATGTCGGTGCCGGTCAGCGGCACGGCGCCGGTGGCCGTGATCCCGCGCAGGACGTTGCGCTTCAGCCGGTTGGCCGGGATCGAGTGCGGCTTCACCCGGTTGCCGGGGATCGACTTCGCCCGGATCGTCTTGCCGTTGATCCTCGGCCGCTTCGTCTTCGCCGCGTAGACGCTGCCGCCCAGCGCGACGAACAGCGCCAGAACCGAGATGGCCAGCGCCGGCGAGTTCCGCCAGAACCCCTGCCTCATGGTTGCCTCCCCATAAACGTCGTGGTTCCCAGGTACCCGGCGACCCTATGCCGCGCCGGGCCCGGCGCTCAAGAAAGCTGGACGAACGTTCAGCGAGGCGGGAGCGTGCCCTGGCGACGCTGCTCGTCATAGGCCCTGGTTTCTTCGAGCAGGGATTCGATCGGCGGGTCGCCGATGATCGTCGTGCGGTAGGGACGCTCCGCCGCGACGCCCGCGATCCGCTCCTCCTCCGGCTCGACCGCGCCGAGACGGGCGTTGACTTGGGTGTGGTAGCCGACCGTCCCGGCCGGCAATTCCAGCTGCTTCGCCATTTCCGCCGGGCTCGACGGCGCCCCCGCATCGCCCATGGCGCGCAGGATGCGTCGCCTGACCGGGTGGGAGATCGCCTCGATCAGGTTTGCCCGCCGCTTCCCGCCCGGGACTTCTCCCCGGTCCAGCCTGTTCGCAGCATCCGCCATCTGCGCATCTCCGTTCGATCGACCCGAACTGTCAGGGCAATGAGCATTCCGCGTGCAGTGTAGGAACGTTGAGCAACTTCTTCACTTCGACCTTTGCGAGCATTTCGCCGCAGATCGCCGGCCCTGGCGGCGGTCCCGGACCGCGCGACGAGGTCGGCGGCCCGGGCTGCGGCTCGCCTCGCGGCTAGCCGTTCTTGGAGATCGAGCAGGCCGGCATCGCGGCGCGGATGGTTGCGAGCTTCATCGTTCACCTCCCTCCCTGGCTTCGACGCTCAAATAAACTAGAGGGTATTTCGACGGTGGCGCGAAATGCTGAGGGCGGAGACGGTTCCGTGTACCACATAGACTTCAGGTCAGCATTCGACCAAATAGCGAGCACTGGAGGTGTTTTATGTCTGAGGCCGATAAGCCGAGCCGCGCCCGAGTCGACGCGCCGTACACGCTGCGCGTCTCGAAGGTCCTGGCCGACGACCTGCGCGTGAAGATCCTCATGGAGCTGAATCTGCGCACGATGAGCCCCAGCGAGTTCTTCGCCGAGTTCGGCGGCGGGAACCTGGCGCGCGTGTCCCGCGCCTTCGAGCAGCTCGAGAAGTGGGGTTGGCTCGAACTGATCGACACCCGCACCGGCGGCAGGCGGCGGGGCGGGGTCGAGCACTTCTACCGCGCCACCCAGCCGGCCGTCTTCTACAACGAGGTCTGGGAGCCCCTGCCGCAGTCGATGAAGGAGATGATCAGCGGCGGGATCTTCGAAGAACTCGTCCGGCGGGTCAGGGAGGCATTGGAGAAGGGCACGATCGACGCCCGGCCGGACCGGCACTTCTCCTGGAGCCCCTTGCGCCTCGACCAGCAGGGCTGGGACGCCGGGATCGCGAAGGTCGATGCGCTCTTTCGCTGGTTCTTCGAGGAGCAGAAGCGGGCCGATGCCCGGATGGCGGAGTCGGGTGAGGAGCCGATCCCGATGACCGTCGCGCTGGCCGCCTTCGAGTCCCCGAAGGAGGCTGAGAAGCAGCCCTGAACCCTGCGGGCTGCAGGCTGTGGACAATGACCCGGCCGGATGTTCGCCGCGATGGCGCACGGAATAGACTGCCGTTGCAGGGACCACCGGCGACAGCGGGGTTTGGAAGATGTCCGGTACCGAGAAGCAGGTCGACGAGCGCTTGATGCAGCGCATGTCGGCGATGCTCGCCGACCAGCTGCGCACGAACATCGTCTGCGAGTGCAAAATCCGGCCGATGAGCCCGCGCGGCTTCCGCCAGGAGTTCGGCGGCCCCTCGCTGGTCGACGACGAGGCCTTCGCCGCGATGCCGGATTCGACCAGCAGGGCTGGGAGGCGGCGAGCGGCCGGCTCGAGGAACTGCTCTATGCCCTCTTCGAGCTGGGCAGGGAGGCCGACGCCCGCCTCGCCGAGTCCGGCGAGGAGCCGATCCTGATGACCGTCGGGCTGCTCGGCTTCGAGTCGCCCCCGCCACTGAGTAGACTCGCCCGCGTACATACGGTCGGTGGTCAAGGGAAGTCCGGTGCGAAACCGGCGCGGTCCCGCCACTGTGACCGGGTGAAGGAAGCCGCAGGCGCACGTTGCGCCAGCCACTGAGGGCGACACAGAGCCCCCGGGAAGGTGCGGCCGACCGAGTCCCGGAAGCCAGGAGACCTGTCCCCGGCCTGCCATGACAACCCTCGAGGAAAGGGTGGCGTAAATGCCAAGACTCATCCCGTTCCGGCCGGCGGCCGCGTGCTCGCTGGCATTCATCCTGGTGCTCTGCTCCGCGGCGCTCGCCGTCGCCAAGGGCACCCCGGCGCAGCTGCGCGTCGTCGCCGGGCAGAAGGTGCTCGCCGACCAGGCGCTGCGCACCGGCACGACCGCGGTGCCGACCAGCCGTCGCGCCGCCTGCTTCGGCAGGGAAAGCGTCGGCAGCGGCAAGAACGTGCGGATCGCGGGCGCGACGCCGCTCGGCCTGCTCGCCCAGGCGGCGCGCTCGAACAGGGCACTGCGCCCGCTGCTGGTCACCGACGCATTCTCCTTCGGCCTCGGGCTCTGCTCGATCGGCGACTACGAACCGAAGGGCGAAGGCTTCTGGCAGCTGCGCATCGGCCACGAGGCCTCGACCCTCGGTGGCGACGCGGTCAAGCTGAAGCCGCGCGACGAAGTGCTCTGGTACCTGACCGCGGGCTTCCCTGGGCCCGAAGAGCTCTCGCTGAGGGCGCCGCGGCGGGTCAAGCCGGGCGCTCGCTTCCGGGTCCGCGTCCTCGCCTACAGCGAAAAAGGCAAGGCCAAGCCCGTGGCGGGCGCCAAGGTCAGCGGCGCCAAGGGCCGCACCGACGCGAAGGGCTACGCCGCGGTGACGCTGCGTCGCCCCGTTCGCCTGATCGCCCGCGACGGCGAGAGCATCCCGTCCAACCGGGTGCCGGTCTGCGTCGGCGGGAAGTGCCCGAAGGGCTGACCGGATGGGACGGAGCCGCGGTACGGCGGTCGCGAGCGGGCTGCTCTGCGCAGCGCTCGCGGCCGCCGGCTGCGGCCTCGGCCCCGGCGAGGGGGTCGGCGAGGTCTCGCTGACGGTTACGCGCGACTTCGGAGCCGAGCGGCTTGCAGCGCCGGTTGCCGAAGGCGCGCGCGAGTCCGACACGGTGATGAGGGTGCTCGATCGCAACGTCTCGATCGAGACCCGGTACGGCGGCGCCTTCGTGCAATCGATCGACGGCCTCGCGGGCGAGCGCCAGGGCGGCCGCCCCTACGACTGGTTCTTCTACGTCAACGGGCTCTGGTCCCCGGTCGGGGCAGCCGAGTACCCGCTGCGCGGCGGCGAGTCGATCTGGTGGGACTACCGCGACTGGTCGGCCTCGACGCGGGTCTCGGCGCTGGTCGGCGCCTGGCCGCAGCCCTTCGCCGACGGCTACGAGGGCAGCCGCCATGCGACCGCGGTCGAGTGCCGCGGCGGCGGCGCCTCCTGCGCGCTCGTGCGGGAGCGCCTGCGCGACGCCGGCGCCGACCTGACCGCTGCCGGCGCTGCGGGCGCGATCCGGGTGCTGGTCGGCCCCTGGGCGCGCCTGCGCGCCGATGACGACGCCGCTGCGCTGGAGGACGGGCCCGAGGCGAGCGGGATCTACGCCGAGTTCGCCGACGCGGGCGGCGGGTTCCGGCTGCAGGGCCTCGACGAAGAGGGGGAGCCGGGGCGCGATTTCGGCTTCGCCGCCGGTCTTGTCGCGGCGACCCGCCGTTACGGGGCACCGCCCGTCTGGCTGGTGACCGGTTCCTCGGCGGCCGGTGTGCGCGCCGCGGCCGGCCTGCTCGACGGCGCCCGCCTGCGCGACCGCTTCGCTGTGGCGACCGAGGACGGCGAGGAGACGCCGCTGCCGATCCCGGGGGGCGGGCCGCGGTGAGGTCGCCGTTTGCCTACGTGCCCGGCTCCGGCCCGCTGCAGTCGGCCTCGCCCGGCGCCGCCGTCTTCTACCTGGGCGCCCTGGTCGCGGTGGCCTTCCTCTACTCGAGCCCTGCGGTTCTGGCCGCCGCGGGCGTCGGCGTGGCCCTGGCCGGCCACTCGGCGGGCGCCGACCGCGCGGTGCGGGCGGCGCTGCGCATGGGCCTGACCCTGGCGCTGCTGATCGTCGCCGTCAACGCCCTCGTCGTCAACCGCGGCGAGACGGTGCTGTTGCGGCTCGGCGAGCTGCCCCTGCTGGGCCGGGTGGACGTCACCGCCGAGGCGCTCGCCGCCGGCGCGGTCATCGGCCTTCGCGCGGCGGCGGCGATGGTCGGCTTCGCCGTCTACTCGGCCTGCGTCGACCCCGATCGCGTGCTGCGCGCCCTGCGACCGCTCGCCGGCCGCTCGGCCCTGACCGCGGCGCTGATCTCGCGCCTCGTCCCGGTGGCCGCCGCCGATGCCGCCCGCCTGCGCGACGCGAGCCGCCTGCGCGGCCCCGCCGCGGCCCCGCTCGGCCGCGCCGCCCTTGTCCGCCGCCTCACCGCCGGCTCCCTCGACCGCGCTGTGGACGTGGCGGCCACCCTGGAGCTCCGCGGCTACAGCCTGACGCGACCAGACGCTGCGCGTGGCGGCGTCCTCCTTGCCCCGCCTGGTCTGGACCGCGTCAGGGGATTTTTCAAGTCCAGGTACGACGCACGTTTCTACGCGGTTGGCGCAATCGTGTTGCTGACCGCGATCGCGGGCAAGGTCATCGGCGCCGACGGGTTCCATGCCTACCCGACGGTCGAGCCGGGGTTCGAGCCCGCGACCGTCGTCGTCGCGATCGTCGTCGTCCTTGCTGGGCTGGTGCCCTGGCGACGCGGCACGCCGAGGAGAAGCAGTGCTTGACCTGGCAACCCCGACCCGCTCCCCTCCGGCCCTCGCCGTGGAACGACTCTCCTACGCCTATCCGGACGGGAGCAAGGCGCTCGACGATGTCTCGCTGACCCTGGCCGCGGGCGAGTTCGCGCTGCTCGCCGGGCGCTCGGCGAGCGGCAAGACGACGCTGCTGCGTGCGGCCTGCGGGCTCGTGCCGCACTTCCACGGCGGCGAGATCGAGGGCGAGGTCGCGGTCGCCGGCATCGACGCCCTGGCCAACGGCCCCGGCGAGCTCGCGGCCGCGGTCGGCTACGTCGCGCAGGACCCCGAGACCCAGATCGTCTCGACCACGGTCGCGGCCGAGATCGAGCTGCCGCTGGAGATGCGCGGCGACCCGCAGCCCGCGCGGGCGCGGGCCGTCGAGGAGGTCGCCCTCGCCCTCGCGATCCCGCACCTGCTCGGGCGCACGGTCGACACGCTCTCCGGCGGCGAGCTGCAGCGGGTCGCCCTTGCCGCCGCGCTCGTCACCCGCCCCGAGATCGTCCTGCTCGACGAGCCGACCTCGCAGCTCGACCCCGTCGCCGGCGACGAGTTGATCTGGCTGCTGCGCCGGCTCAACGAGGAGTGGGGGGTCTCGATCCTGCTCGCCGAGCACCGCCTCGAGCGCTGCCTGGCCGCAGCTGACCGCGTGATCGCGATGGAGCGCGGCGCGCTCAGCTTCGACGGCCCCCCGCGCGACTTCCTCGCCTGGTCACAGTCAAACGACACAGCCCTCGAGACCCCCGCAGCCCGCCTCTTCTCACTCGCGGGCCTTGACCCGCTCCCCATCGGAGTCCGCGACGCGCGAGCAACGCTCGGGCGGGTGGCGGGGGGTGGGGTGTGTCCTCCGCGCAGCGGCGTTAGCTTTTCGCCCCGATCGGCTTCTCGGACGGCCGGCTGCCCCTCAGGCGAAAAGCCCAGCAAGCGGAGGACACACCCCACCCCCCGACAGGACCCGCCCGCCGCGGCCATCCGCGATCTGTGGGTCGAGCTAGGCGAAGCCGACGCCCGCCGCGACGTGCTGCGCGGCGTCGACCTCGCGGTCGACGCCGGCGAGCGGGTCGCCCTGATGGGCCGCAACGGCGCCGGCAAGAGCACCCTGCTGCGCGTCCTGGCGGGGCTGGCAGAGCCGGTGCGCGGTCGCGCGGAGGCGCCGCGCGGGATCGCGCTGCTGACCCAGAACCCGGGCGATTACCTGGTGCGCGAGCGGGTCGGCGACGAGCTGCCCGGGCGGGCGGGCACGGCCGCCCTGCGGGTCGTCGGCCTCGAGCACGCGAGCGAGGCCGACCCGCGCGACCTCTCCGGTGGCGAGCGCCAGCGGCTCGCGCTGGCGATCGCGCTGGCCGGTCGCATGGACGGCGGCGAGCTGCCCGGGATCGTCGGGTTGGACGAGCCGACCCGTGGCATGGACCGGGCGCGCAAGCACGATCTTCAGGAGCTGATCGAACGCCTCGCCTCCCGCGGCGCCGGCGTCGTCGTCGCCACCCACGACGTCGAGTTCGCCGCTGCCTTCGCGCAGCGCGTCGTCCTGCTCGGCGACGGCGTGACGATCGCCGACGGCAGCGCCGCGGAGATCCTCTCCGGTGGCTGGTACTTCGCCACCGAGGTCGCCCGCATCCTCGACCTGCCGGGCACGATCACGCCAGAGCAGGGAGCCGAGGCGCTGAGCCTGGGGGAGGGGCGTTGATGTCCTGGGAGCTGGCCAGCTTCGCGATCCTCGCCGCGGTCCTGCTCGGCGGCTTCGCCTGGTACGAGCGCTCGCGCCCCCCGGCGCAGATCGTCGCCCTGGTCGCCGCCCTGGCGGCGCTGGCCGTCGCCGGCCGGGTTGCCTTCGCGGCGCTGCCCAACGTCGTCGCGACGACCGACGTCGTCATCTTCAGCGGCTTCGCGCTCGGCGCGGCACCGGGCTTCGCGGTCGGCGCGCTCGCGGGGCTGGTCTCGAACTTCTGGCTCGGCCAGGGCCCCTGGACGCCGTGGCAGATGGCGGGCTGGGGAATCTGCGGCGTGCTCGGCGCCGCTCTCGCTCTCGTCCGGCCGCGGGCGGGACGTTTCAGTTTGGCCCTGCTCTGCGCCCTGGCTGCCGTCGCGTACGGCGCTCTGCTGAACTTCTCCTTGATGGCGACCTACGGAGGGGACCTGACGCTGCAGCGCTTCCTGGCGCTGCAGTCGCGTGCGGTGCCGTTCGACGCCGCCCACGCGATCGGCAACGCGAGCCTCGCTCTGGTCGCCGGACCGGCGCTGGTGCGCATGCTGGCACGCTTCCGCGAGCGTTTCGAGTGGCGTGCCCCGGCGGTCGCCTCGCTGCTCCTGCTCGCCCTCGCCCTGGCCAGCGTGCTGCCCGCCGGCGCGCGGGCGTCGGAGGCGAGCCGGGCGGCGACCTGGCTGGTCGCGGCGCAGAACGCCGACGGCGGCTGGGGCTCCTCTCCCGACCGCGACTCGGCCCCCGACATGACCGCCTGGGCGATGCTCGGACTCGAGGCGACCGGACGCAATCCGCTCGATGTCTCGCGCGGCGGCCGCAACCCCGTCGCCTACCTGCGCTCCCACGTCGCCGAGCTCGAAAGCCCCGGCGACTTCGCGCGCACGATCCTCGCCCTGCGCGGCGCCGGGGTCGACGTCCGCTCCTTCGGCGGCCGCGACCTGGCCTCGGCCCTTGCCAAGCGCCGCCGCTCCAACGGCTCCTTCCTCGGCTGGCCGGGCTCGACCGCCTTCGCGATCCTCGCTCTGCGCAGCGCCGGCGCCGGCGGCGTCGAGGCCTCGATCTCCTGGTTGGTCCAGGCCCAGAACCGCGACGGCGGCTGGGGCGACACGCCGGGCTCGCCGAGCACCGCAGACGTCACCGGCGCCGTCGTGCAGGCGATCCCGGGAACCGACGCGGCCAGGCACGGCCTCGGCTTCCTGCGCAACGCCCAGCGGCCGAGCGGCGGCTTCGCGCCAGGCGGCAGCGGCGAAGTCAACTCGCAGTCGACCGCCTGGGCCGCGCAGGGGATGCTCGCGATGGGCAAGGACCCGGCCACCTTCGGCAGCGGCAAGAGCGCGCTCGACTACCTGGCGGCGCGCCAGAACGGCGACGGCAGCTATGCCTACTCGCCATCCAGCGACCAGACGCCTGTCTGGGTCACCGGCCAGGCGCTCGCCGCCGTCGCCGGCGCGGCCTTCCCGCTGGCGCCGGTGGCGCGCAGCGCACAGCCGAGCCTGCCCGTTCCGAGTGGTGCCCCGGGCACCGGGACGGGCTCGGACTTCGCCGCGCCGCTGCCCCTCCCGGCGCCGTCGACGGGCTCCACCCAGGAGCTGTTCGAACAGTTCGGCCAGAGCGACCCCGGGGGCGCGACCGCCCCGCCCACGGGCGGCGGCGGCAGCGGCATTCCCAGCGTGCCCCCGGCCACGGACGGCGGCAGCGCGCCGCTGCCCGCGCCCGGAGAAACGGAGGGCGCCGGTCCCGAAGCCGGGGAGGCCCAGCCCGCCGCGGTGCGCTTCGAAGCGGGTGACCACGCCGGTCCGAAGCCCTGGGCACCGGTCGGCATCGGCCTCGCCGGCGGCGGCATCGCCCTCGCCACGGTCCTCCTGCTCGGCCGGCGCTTCAGCTGGTAGCCGGCGCTATACCCTCGACCCAGATGGACGTCGAGACCGCGATCCGAACGCGTCGCACCCACAAGGCCTTCGGCATGGAGTCGCTGACCCGAGCGCAGGTCGAGGAGTTGCTCGAGCTCGCCCGCTGGGCGCCGAACCACCACCTGACCGCGCCCTGGCGGTTCCGGGTCCTCGGTCCCGCCGCGCTCGCGCGGCTCAAGGACGCGGCGGGACCCGAAGGCGCCGCCAAGCTCGACCGCGCGCCGACGCTGATCGTCGTCTCCTGCGCGCTCGGCGACGATCCCGTGCAGAACGAGGAGGACCTGCACGCGACCGCGGTCGCCTCATACATCGTCCTGCTCGCCGCCCACGCCCGCGGCCTCGCCGGCTACTGGCGCACGCCCGGCCTGCTGCGCTCGGCCGAGGGTCGCGCCGCGGTCGGCCTGCTCGACCGGGAGCGCTTCGTCGGGCTGCTGCACCTCGGCGCGCCGCGCCAGGAGAAGACCCCGCCCGCGCGGCCGCCGGTCGCGCAGACCACGACCTTCATGGACTGATGCTGCCGCGCGCCGCAGCTCTGGAGGAGATCGCCGGCAAGCGCTTCGAGGTCGTCGTGATCGGCGGCGGCATCGTCGGCGCAGGCGTCGCGCTCGATGCCGCCTCGCGCGGCTACTCGGTCGCCCTGCTGGAGCGCGGCGACTACGCCGAAGGCACCTCGAGCCGCTCCTCGAAGATGATCCACGGCGGCCTGCGCTACCTGCAGAACTTCGACCTCGGGCTGGTCCGCGAGGCGCTGCTCGAGCGGCAGCTGATGGTGCAGCTCGCACCGCACCTCGTCTACCCGACCCCGTTCCTCGTCCCCTCCTTCGGCGAGGAGCGCCGCGACCGCAAACTCGGCCTCGGGCTGAACATGTACGACGTCATGGCGACCACGCGGGTCGGCCGCAGCCGCCGCGAGATGCGCTCCTCCAAGGACGCCGACTCGGACTACTACTGGTCGCCCGACCGGCACCGCACGATCGACCGCGACGAGCTGCTCGAGCTGACCCCGGCCCTGGCCTCGCGCGATCCCGGCGACGCCTACCTCTTCTACGACTGCCAGACGGACGATGTGCGGCTCGTGCTGACGATCCTCGGCGAGGCGGAGCGCTTCGGCGCGACGATGCTGAACGGCGCCGAGGTGACCGAGGTGCTCACCCGCAACGGGCGCGCGATCGGCGTCGCCGCCGTCGAGGCGGACTCGGGGGAGCGCTTCGAGGTCGAGGCCGACAACGTCGTCAACGCGACCGGCGTCTGGGCCGACCGGGTCGGGCCCGAGCTGAGCGAGGAGGAGGACACCCCGAAGATCGCGCCGAGCCGCGGCACGCACGTGCTGCTCGATCGCGACGACCTCTCGACCGGCACCGCCGCCTGCATCGTCCCGGCCGGCGAGGACCGCCACATCTTCGCCCTGCCCTGGTACGGCCGCACCCTGATCGGCACGACCGACAACGACTACGACGGCGACATCGACAATCCGCGGCCGGGCGAGGACGAAGTCGAGTACCTGCTTGACGCGGTCAACGACTTCTTCGGTGTCTCCTTCGGCGAATCGGACCTGGTCGGCGCCTACGCCGGCGTGCGGCCGCTGATCTCGACCGGCGATCCGAAGAAGTCGGTCGACATCTCGCGCAAAGCCGAGCTCTACGAGACCTCCTCGGGGATGGTGACGATCACCGGCGGCAAGCTGACCACCTGGCGGCGCATGGCGAAGCAGGCCGTCGACCGCCTGGTCGAGCGCGACGGCCGCGAGGCGCCCTGCCACACCGCCGAGCTGCCGCTCGGGATGGAGGCGCGGGCCGAGGACCTGGAATCCCCCGACGGGGTCGGCGAGGAGGCGCGCGCGCAGCTCGCCTTCCGCTACGGGCACGCTGCGCATGCGGTCCTGCGCCTCGCCCGCGAGGACGCGAAGCTGGCGGCGCCGATCGTTCCCGGCCGCCCCGACCTGCTCGCCGAGGTGGCGATCGCCGCCCGGCTCGAGCAGGCGCGCAGCGTCGCCGACGTGCTGCTGCGCCGCACCCGGCTCGGCCTGCTCGCCGCTCCGCAGCTGCGCGATCCCGGGCCCGCTCAGGCGGTCGCCCGCGTGCTCGGCGACGAGCTCGGCTGGTCGCGGCGCCGGGTAAAGCGCGAGGCCGATGCCTGGCCGGCGGCGGCCGAGGCCGGCATTTGAATAGCCTGCCGCCCGTGAACTGCTGGTCCTCCGCAAACTCCCTGCGCGCGTCTGGCGGCGGCGGACCTGCACGATGCTGCGTCCTCGGTCGGCCGAATAGCGCTGCTATTTGGCCTCCCTGCGTCCTTGCCTCGCTTGGTCCGGCGCGCGCCATCCGCACACATGGAGTTTCCGAATGACCAGATCACAGCTGGAGTCCAAGCACCTCTCAGAACTGCACGAGCTCGCCGCCGAGGCGGGCGTCGAGCGCTACCGGATGCTCTCCCGCGCCGAGCTGGTCGAGAAGCTCGCCGCCGGAGACGGCAAGCCCGCCGCGAAGCCGCAGCGCGAGCGCAAGCCGCGCGAGCGCAGGCCGCGCGAGGAGCGTCGCCCGGAGCGCGAGCCGCGCCGCGAGCAGGCCGCGCCGGAGCCGGATGCCACGCCGCCGCCGGCGGCCGAGAAACCGAAGCGCAAACGGCGCCGCCGGCGCTGGGGCCGCCGCCGCAGGAAGGGTGGGATCCGCGAGCACGCCGACCGCTGGTTGGAGGCGTGGAACGCGCGCGACCTCGACGAGATCGTCGCCTGCTACTCGGAGCGGGTCGAATTCGTGCTGCCGGCGCTGGTCGGCGACTCCGAGCAGCGCCAGATCGACGGCCGCGAGGCGCTGCGCGAGCATTTCCGCCACGGCCTCGAGCTCGCCCCCAACCTGAGCGTCACCGAGGAGTCGCTGCTCGTCGGCCCGAGCGGCTTCGCGATCCTCTACCGGCGCGAGGACGGCCACCGCGCGATCGAGGCGGTCGAGCTGGACGGCGACGGTCTAGCCGCGCGCGTGCGCGTCTTCTACGAGCGCGACTGAGGCCCGGCTAGCGCCGGTAGGCGATGCGTCGCCACGACGGCTCTTTGGAGAGCTCGATCGGCTCGTTGCTGCGGTCCGGCTGGACGTAGCCGAAGGTCTGGGTGTCGCCGTCGAAGACGACGTCCAACTCACCCTCCTTGACCCGCTGGTCGAGCCAGGCGCCGCGGAAGACCAGGCGGCGCAGCCAGTGCACGAGGCTGCGGTTCGAGGGGCCGACCAGGTCCTCCCAGTTGCAGTTGATGTGCTCGCCCAGCTGCGAGGCGGGCTCGGAGATCTCGCCGTTGACGGCGAGATCGAGCAGGTCGTCGAGCTCCTCGCGGCTCAGCCCCTGCTGGACGAAGCCGAGTTTGACCGCGGCCTGCTCGACGCGCTGGCCGAAGTCGTCCTCGTTGAAGGCGAAGCGGAGCTCGCCGTACTCGAGCACGTAGTCGGAGCCCGACTCGTAGTTTCCTCTGCGGGTCGTCTTCTTGTTCATCGAGTTGAAGCCAATCCGCCGTCGCAAGCCCAGCGAGCGGCAGGTGCTGGATCATGCCTGTCATCGTAGCCCCGTGTCTCATGGCGGCGACCGCTGAACGAGGTTTTGCGCCCTGGGGGCTCCGCTCGCGATGATCGACCTGCACAGCCACATCCTCCCCGGCATCGACGACGGGGCACTCGACATCCGCGACAGCGCCGGCCTGGCGCGGCAGGCGGTCGCCGACGGGATCGAGGCGATCTGCGCGACGCCCCACATCCGCCACGACCACGACGTCCGCATCGACGAGATCGCCGGCCGGGTCGAGTCGCTCAACCGCCACCTGCGCGGGGAGGGGATCGCGCTGACGGTGCTGAGCGGCGGCGAGGTCGCCGAGACCGCGGTCGACGACCTCAGCGAGGAGGAGCTGGCGCGGGTCGCGCTCGGCGCCGGCCGCTGGATCCTGCTCGAGCCGGCGCCGGGGCCGCTGGGCGAGAGCCTCGAGCGGCGCGTCGAGCGGCTCGCCGCCCGCGGTCACCGCGCGCTGATCGCCCACCCCGAGCGCCACCTCTCGGCCCACATGTACGAGCGGATCGCACGCCTCGTCGCCACCGGCGCGCTGGTCCAGGCGACCGCCGACTTCTTCCTGCGCGAGGAGACGGCCTCGGCGATGGCATCGCTCGCCGCTGCCGGGCTCGTCCACGTGCTCGCCAGCGACGCCCACTCCTCCCACGGCGGCCGCCCCGCCAAGCTCGCCGCGGCCTTCGAGCGGCTTGCCGCGATCGAGCCCGCGGCCACCCACATCGAGTGGATCCGCGACGAGGCCCCGCGCGCGATCGTCTCCGGCGACCCGGTCGAGCGACCGTTCTAGAGCCGGCGCAGCTCGACCCGGCGGGCGAGGTCCTCGACGACGGCGCGGTCGGCGCTGCCGAGGCCGTGGCGGAGGAAGTTGGCGGCGCCGGCCGCGGCGCCGGTGCGCAGCGTCTCCTCCCACTCGCGGCCGGCGGCGACACCGGCCGCGAGCGCGCCCATCATCGAGTCGCCGCAGCCCTCGCGGGCGCCGCGCTCGAAGCGCGGTGGGACCAGCTCCCAGGCCTCGTCCCCGCGCAGCACCATGGCCGGCTGCTCGGCCCGGGTGACGATCGCCGCCCCGGCGCCGGCCTCGAGCAGCCGCTCGGCGGCGGCGCGCAGCCTCGCCGCGCCGTCAACCGGCCCGTTGACGAAGCCGGCCATTTCCCAGTCGTTGATCTTGACCAGATCGGGGCCGCCTTCCAGCGCCCTGCGGAGCTGCGGCGGCGAGAGGTCGACCAGCACCGGCGTGCCGTTGGCCTTCACGTCGGCGACCAGGTTCGCGTAGATCTCCAGCGGCAGGGCCTCGGACGGGTAGGGGCCGCAGACGGCAAGCGCATCGGCGTCGAGCGCCGCCGCGCAGGCGACCGAGAAGAGGTCGTCGACCTCATGCCGCGATGGCGGCATGGTCGCCGCCTGGGCGACCGGGACGCGCTCGCCGCTGCGGCGGTCGTGGATGTAGGCGCCGGAGGCCACGCCGGTCTCGACCAGGCGCAGCTCGATCGGGCGCTGCTCGAGCAGCGGGCGCAGCACCGCGCCGGTCTCGCCGCCGATCAAGCCGCAGAGGGTCGTCGCGGCGCCGAGCTCGGCCGCCATCCGGGCGACCCAGACCCCCTGCCCCGCGGCGTGGGCGTGGATCTCGTCGCCCCCGTCGGCGCTGAGCGCCTCGATCGTGATCGAGAGCATCGGGTTGGGGCCGAAGACCGCGACCTTGCCGGACATGGGTCAAGGCTAGAGGGGGGAGAGAACGAGCGGGTGGAGCCTTGGTCTGACATGACCCGCCGCTTGAGCGACCTCGCCGAGGCTTCCGTGCTCGGCCACCGCGTGCGTGTCGCCGCCGGCCGGCGAGCCCGGTTGCTCGGCCTCGCCCATCTCGACCGCGACGCAGCCGGCGCCGGGCTGCTGATCCCGCGCTGCGCGAGCGTCCACACCTTCGGCATGCGCTTCCCGCTCGACCTCGTCTTCCTCGACGGCGACGGCCGTCCCTGCTCCTTCCGCCGCGCCGTGCCGCCGCGCCGGATCGCCTGGCACCGGGGTGCGAGCGCCGTGCTTGAGCTACCGTGCTCGACGGGGATGATGACCGCCAGGGAGGTACAAGTGCCAGCGCTCTCCTTGGAGCGGCTGCGGGCTGAGATCGAGCCCGAGGCCTGGGAGCGCTTCGAAGCCGGCCTGCTGCGGGGAGCGGCGATGTTCGACGGGCGCCGTGTCTGGAACGTCAACTCGACCTCCTCCGGCGGCGGTGTCGCCGAGATGCTCTGGTCGTGGGTCGGCCTGGCGCGGGGCGTCGGGGTCGAGATGCGCTGGCTGACGATCGCGGGGATGCCGGAGTTCTTCACCCTGACCAAGCGCCTACACAACTTCCTCCACGGCGAGGTCGGCGACGGCGGCGAGCTGGGCGAGGAGGAGCGCGCCGTCTTCGAGCGCGTCAGCGAGGAGAACGCCGGCTCGGTGCTCGAACAGGTCGGCGCCGAGGACGTCGTCTTCCTGCACGACCCGCAGACCGCCGGTCTCGTGCCGCTGCTCAAGGACGCCGGTCGCACGGTGATCTGGCGCTGCCACATCGGCGCCGACCAGCGCAACCGGCTGACCGAGGCCGGCTGGGAGTTCCTCGCGCCGTACGTGACCCGGGCCGACGCCGTCGTCTTCTCGCGCCGCGACTTCGTGCCCTACGTCTGCGAGGAGATGATCACCGCGATCGTGCCCCCCTCGATCGACGTCGCTTCGCCGAAGAACCAGGACATGGAGCCGCAGCGGGTGCGGGCGATCCTGCGCCATACGGGGCTGCTGGCCGGCGGCGATGGCGACGGCGCCGAGCCCACCTTTCACCGCCCCGACGGCAGCGAGGTCCGGGTCGAGCGTCGCTGCGAGGTCGTCGGCGAGGGGGAGCTGCCCGATGCCGACGCGCGCCTCGTCGTCCAGGTCTCGCGCTGGGACCGGCTCAAGGACCCGGCCGGCGTGATGCACGGCTTCGCCACGGTGCGCGAGCAGGGCCACGACGCCTGGCTGATCCTCGCCGGGCCGAGTATGGGCGCGGTGACCGACGACCCCGACGGCGCCGCCGTGCTCGCCGAAGTCGAGGCCGACTGGCGGCGCCTGCCCGACGAGGTCCGCAGCCGGGTGCTGCTGGCCAGCCTGCCGATGGAGGACCTCGACGAGAACGCGGCGATCGTCAACGCGCTGCAGCGGCAGGCGACCGTCATCGTGCAGAAGAGCCTCAAGGAGGGCTTCGGGTTGACCGTCACCGAGGCGATGTGGAAGGGAAGGCCGGTGATCGCGACCGCCACCGGCGGCATCGCCGACCAGATCGCCGACGGGGTGACCGGGGTGCTGCTGAAGAACCCACTCGACCTGCAGGCCTTCGCCGCCGCAGTCGGCGACCTGCTCGGCGACCCCGAGCGGGCGGCGGCGATCGGGGAGGCTGCGCGCGAGAGCGTCCGCGACAATTTCCTCGAGGACCGCCACACGCTGCAGTACGTCGAGCTGCTCGACCGCGTGCTGGCGGGCTGAGCCCGCGCTTTGCGTCCGTTTCGCCGGCTGCAGGGGGGAGAGTTTTCGTCGCTGCACCCTTAAGGGGAGTGCATGTTGCCGCAGCGCCGAGAAATCGCCAGCGTCGTCGTCTGTGAGGACGACGCCCCGACGCTCGAGCTGCTCTGCGACCACCTCTCCGCCGACCGCTACGGCGTCCTGCCGGCGCCGAGCGCTTCCGATGCGCTGCGGCTCTGCCGCTACAAGCAACCCGACCTGATGCTGCTCGACCTGACCCTGCCCGACGCCTCCGGGCTCGACGTGCTGCAGGAGATCCGCGAATCCGACGGGGTCGTCTCGCGCTTCGACCCGCGCCTGCCGGTGATCGTGCTCAGCGGCCGCGGCGCCGACGAAGACCGCGTTCGCGGGCTCGAGTTCGGCGCCGACGACTACATCGTCAAGCCCTTCCACTACGGCGAGCTGCGGGCGCGGATCTCCGCTCTGCTGCGGCGGGTCGAGCAGCGCCGCGGCGGCCCGCTGCGGGTCGGCGACCTCGTCGTCGACCCCGGGCGTCGCCGTGTCTGGGTCGAGGGCCGCGACGTGCAGCTCTCCAAGAAAGAGTTCGCGCTGCTGCGCGTGCTCGCCGGCGACCCGCACCGGGTCTTCTCCAAGCGCGAGCTGCTCGGCGAGGTCTGGGGCTATCGCACCCCGACCAAGACCCGGACGCTTGATTCGCACGCGAGCCGCCTGCGTCGCAAACTCGATCCCGAGCGGGCCCGTTTCGTCATCAACTGCTGGGGCGTCGGCTACCGCCTCCTCGACGGATGATCGAGCTGGCGGCGATACACGCGGGTTGGCCGCTGGCGCTGACGATGGCGACGGCGCTCGCCCTGCAGGAGCTGCGCGCCGGCCGCCGCCGCAGCTCGCTCAACCGGGCGCTGCACGAGCTGCGCCGGCCGCTGCAGGCGATCGCTCTCGCCGGCGCCGGTCCCGGCCCCGCTGCTCCGCCGGTGCTGGAGAGCTCGGTCCAGCTTGCCGCGGCGGCGCTGGAGCGGCTCGACCGCGAGGTCAACGGCGGCGGCCTCGAGCGGCCCGCCGAGGAGGTCGAGCTGCGGCCGCTGCTGGAAGCGGCGCTGCGCCGCTGGCGCGGCCGGGCCGGCCAGGCGGGGGCTTCGCTGAGCCTGCGCTGGCGGGCCGGCCGGGCCTTCGTCGTCGGCGACCGGGTGGGGCTTGCGCAGGCGCTCGACAATCTGATCGTCAACGCGATCGAGCACGGCGGGCCGGAGATCACGGCCGACGTCCGGCCGCATCGGGGACGGGTGCGGATCGCGATCGCCGACTCCGGCCGCGCCGCGCGGCCCGCCGCACGGCGCGAGACACCGGGCGAGGCGATCGCCCGGCTTTCCGGCCGCGGCCGCCACGGCCACGGCCTCGCGGTCGTGCGCAGCGTCGCCGCCGACCACGCCGGGCGCTTCGCGCTGCGCCGCTCCGAACGCGGCTCGCTGGCGCTCCTCGAGCTGCCGGTGGTGGACCGGCGCCGCCCGGCGGCATGAGCCGTCGCCGCAGGGCGTTCGGATTCCTGCTCGCGGCGTTGCTCGCCGCGGGTGGCGCGGCGGCGATCGCCGCCGGCTACGGGTCGAGCGTCGAGCGCGGCTACGGCCCGCTGCGCCCCGTCGTCGTGCTCGAGGCGTCGCTCGCCTCCGGGCAGCGGATCGGGCCGGAGGAGGCCCGCGCCGCCCTGCTCACCCGCCGGGTGCCCGTCCGCTTCGTGCCGCCGGGGGCGCTCGCCGCGCCCAGGGAAGCCGTCGGGCTGTTCGCCCGCGCCGCGCTGCCCGCCGGCTCCTACCTGCTCGCCGGCCAGCTCGGCGCCGGCCGGGGTCGCGAGCGCAAGCGGCGCGCCCTCGGCTCCGGCCGGCGCCCGGTCGAGATCGCGGTCAGCGGCGCCGGCGCCCTGCTTGCCGCCGGGCCGGCCTCCGGCTCGAAGGTCGACGTCGTCGTCACCGCCGAACCGCGCGACGGGGGCCGGGGTCGCACCTACGTCGCGGCGCCGCGGGTTCCGCTGCTCGCCCTGCGCCCGGCGTCCGAAGGGCCCGGCCCCGGCGCGACCGCGGCGGCGACGCTCGGCCTGACCCGCCGGGAGGCGCTGCGCCTGATCGCGGCCGAGAGCTTCGCGCGCAAGATCACTCTGCTGCCGGGGGCCTGAGCTGAGTGCGCGGGCCTGGCACCTGGAGGCGCTGGCCGGGTCGCTGCGGGCGCGGCTGCTCGCCGTCCGCCGCGAGGCGGCGGCGGGCGGGGAGGGGCAGGCGGGGGAGCTGGACGGCCAGGTGCGCGAGCTGGTCGCCGCCGAGGCGGCGTTGCTCGGCCCGGAGGATCGCGATCTGCTCGTCGCCAGGGTGCTGCGCGACACGGTCGGGCTCGGTCCGCTCGAGGACCTGCTCGCCGACCCGACCGTGGAGGAGGTGATGGTCAACGGCCCGGCAGACGTCTACATCGAGCGCCGCGGCCGGATCGAGGCGGTCGATGCCCGCTTCGCCGACGAGGAGGAGCTGCGCAACGCGATCGAGCGGATTCTCGCGCCGCTCGGGCGCCGCATCGACGAGCTCAGCCCGATGGTCGACGCGCGGCTCGCCGACGGCTCGCGGGTCAACGCGGTGATCCCGCCGCTGGCGATCGACGGCCCGGCGCTCTCGATCCGCCGCTTCGGCGCAAGCCGCCCCGGGCCGCGCGAGCTGCTCGAGCTGGGCACGCTCAGCGAGGCGCAGCTCGGCCGGCTCGAGGTTGCGGTCGGGGAGCGCCGCAGCATCCTCGTCAGCGGCGGCACCGGCTCGGGCAAGACGACTCTGCTCAACGCCCTCTCGGGCTTCGTCGCCGCCGACGAGCGCCTGGTCACGATCGAGGATGCCGCCGAGCTGCGCCTGCAGCGCCGCCACGTCGTGCGGCTGGAGAGCCGGCCGGCCGGGGTCGAGGGCAGGGGGGAGGTCTCGATCCGCGACCTGCTGCGCAACGCGCTGCGCATGCGACCCGACCGGATCGTGATCGGCGAGGTCCGCGGCGCCGAGGCGCTCGACCTGCTGACGGCGCTCAACACCGGTCACCGCGGGGCGCTCTCGACCGTGCACGCGAACTCGCCCGAGGATGCGCTGGCGCGGCTCGAGACGCTGGCGCTGATGGCCGGGTTGGGCCTGCCGCACGAGACGATCGCCGCGCAGGTGCGCCGCGGGATCGACCTCGTCGTCCAGCTCGAGCGCGGCGAGGACGGCTCGCGCCGGGTAGTCGAGATCGCCGAGCCGGGCGGCGCCCGGTGAGCGGTGCGCCCGCCCTGCTGCTGCCGCTGAGTGGCGCCGCGGCCGGCGGCCTGGCGGCGCTGGCGCTGCGCGAAGCGCTGGCGAGCCCGGCACCCGTGCGCTGGCTGCGGCTGGCGCTCGAGCCGCTGCGCCGCGCCGGGGCGGAGGGCTATGCGCCCTCGCGCCCCGAGCGCAGGCGTCTCGCCGTGGTCGGCAGCGGAGCGGCTCTGCTCGGCGGCTGGTTCCTGGCCGGCGCGGCGGCCGCGGTCCCGCTCGCGGTGGCGGGGCCGGCCCTGGCCGGCTGGGCGGTCTCCAGCCGCCGGCGCCGCTACCGGCGCGCGGTCGAGCGGGCCCTGCCCGAGGTGGCCGCGGCGGTCGCCGACTCGCTCGCCGCCGGCCGCTCGCTGCGCGCCTCGCTGCCGGCGGCGAGATCCTCGGTGGACGGAGCCGCCGCTGTCGAGCTGGCCCGCCTCGGGGCTGAGCTCGAGCTCGGCTCGCCGACGGTCGAGACGATCGCCGCTTGGCGCCGGCGGATGCGCTCCGCCCGGGTCGACGCCTTCGCGGCGGCGCTGCTCAGCCAGCGCCGCGCGGGTGGCGACCTCGCCGGGCTGCTGCGCCGCTTCGCCGAGGGCGCCGCCGAGCGCGACCGCGCCGCCGAGGACGCGAGGTCGGCGACCGCGCAGGCGCGCTTCACCGGCCTGCTCGTCGTCGCGATGCCGAGCGGCGGCGCGCTCTTCGCCGAGCTGATCGAGCCCGGCTTCGTCGTCAGGCTGCTCGCCGCCCCGGCCTCGGCACTGCTGCTGGCGTTCGCCGCGGCCTTGCAGGTCGTCGGCTTCGTCGCGATCCGCCGCTTCGCGCGGGTGGTCGAGTGAAGGTCGTGCTGCTCGGCCGGGCGTCGCTGCGAGCCAGGCTGCTGGCGGCGTTCGCCGGGCTGGCGTTGGGGCTGCTCGCCGCGCCCGCGGCGCCGGGCCGGACCGCCTGGCTCGTCGCCGCGGCGATGCCGGTCGCCGGTTTCCTCTTCCCGGATGCCCTGCGCGAGCGCCGCGCCCGCCTCCGCCGGCGGCGTCTCGTCGCCTCCCTGCCCGACGCGCTCGACCTGCTCGCGATCGGCTCGGCCGCGGGTCGCAGCCCGGCAGCCGGGTTTGCCGAGATCGCCGCCTCGGGCAGCGGGCCGCTCGCCGAGGAGCTGCGCATCGCCGTCGCCGAGCTGGAGTGCGGGCGCCCCCTGCCCGCCGTCCTCGCCGGTCTGCGCGAGCGCGTCCCGGGCAACGAGATCGCCACCCTCTGCGCGACGATCGAGCGCTCGCGCCGGCTCGGCTCGCCGCTCGCCGACCAGCTGCGCCGCCAGGCCGCCGGCCTGCGCCGCGACCAGCGCCGCGCGGTCGAGGAGCGCGCCGCCCGCGCCGCCCCGAAGATCCAGCTCGTCATCGCGCTCGTCCTCGTCCCCTCGGTCCTGCTGATGATCGCCGCCGCCCTGCTCGCCAACGCCGACGCCCTTCTCGCCGGCTTCTGACTACTCCAGCGCCTCCTCGCTGAGCCGGGTCGCGACGGCGGCGGTGCAGGCACGGAGGATGTCGAGCTCGACGGTCTTCTTCTTGTGGCCCCTGACGTAGCAGCAGAGCCGGCCGCCGACCAGCTCGAAGGCGAATCCCTCCGGTGGGGCTTCGGCGAGCCAGACGATGAAGGTGGGGGAGTAGAGCTGGTGCAGCCAGTTGCGGTCCTGGCCGGCGCCGGCGAAGATCTCGTAGCGCTCGTCGAGCGCGGCGCTCTCGAACTTGACCCGCTCCTTGCCGCGGCGGAAGACATCCTCGAGCTTCTCCAGCGAGCGCAGACCTGACTTGCGCTGACAGTAGAGCTCGGGGACGGGACCGGCGCACTCGGGCACCTCGGTCAGCCCGACCGTGTAGTGGTGGTAATCGGTGCTCCGGTTGCCGTCGCTGTCGGTGGACTCCTCCTCGTAGGTGTAGAGGGCGAGCGTGCCGTCGACGCCGTCGCCGAGCGCGCCTTCCAGGGCCCGCTCGGCGTAGCGGTCGTCGCCCTTGCGCAGCAGCGGCGTCCACTGCGGCAGCCGCCCCCGCCCGTAGACGGCGAGGCCGCGGCTCTCGCCGTAGGCCTGGAAGAAGGCGTCCTCGGAGCGCGAGTCGGCCAGCGCGAAGACGACGAGCAGCGCTATCGCCAGCCCGGCGGCGAACCCGGCGGCACCGAGGGCCGGCCCGCCGAGGGCGGCTCCCGCGACCGCGCCGAAGGCGGCGGCGAGGGCGACGGCGATCCGCACCAGGCCCTTTCCGAGCAGCAGCCGGAAGTAGTGGCCGCGCAGATCGTCGGCGTCGTCGGGGCTGCCGGAGGCGACCTCAGCGGGCTGGCTCACGGCGCCACCCTAGCCGCAGCCCTCGCTGCAACCGAAGTTGCGAAGGGGACGTCGGATCGACCCGGTGTTGCAAAGTGGGAGGAAGTGGGGTAGTGTGGCGCTCGAGTTGAAGCCCAAGGACCGGGGTGGTGAGGCTCCTCCCACCTCATCACTCCGGTCCTAACTCTTTTTCCCGGCCGAGAAAGGAACCCACGGGGATGGCATTTCGTGGTCTCTACGAGCACAGCCTCGACTCCAAGGATCGGCTCACGGTTCCCTCCCGCTTCCGGGCGGCTCTCTCGGAAGGCATCGTTCTCTCCAAGGGCTTCGACCCCTGCGTCTGGGTGCACACGACCGGTGAGTTCGAGCAGCTCTCCGAGCGCTTCCTCTCGCCGCACAGCCCCTTCGGCAAGGACGCGCGCAGCCTGCGCCGCCGCTTCCACGGCGGCTCCTTCGACGAGAAGCTCGACTCGGCCGGGCGGATCCGCGTGCCCAAGCCGCTGATCGACCACGCCGGCCTCGCCGGCCCCTGCGTCGTGATCGGCGCCGGCGAGTACCTGGAGATCTGGAACGCCGAGGCCTGGGCCAAGCAGGAGGAGGAGCTCGACGCCTCGGCGCCGGAGATCGCCGAGGGCCTGGCCGCGAGCGGAGCAGGTGCGTGAGATGCACGCCCGCGCCGCGCATGCGCCGCTTACCGACCGGGCTCGACATCAGACTGCCTTCGATCCCGCGACCCTGATCTACATGCCGACCGAGCACGAGCCAGTCCTCGCATCCGAGCTGACCGGCCTGCTGTCGCCGCAGCCGGGCCAGGTCGCCGTCGACTGCACCTTCGGCGGCGGCGGCCACGCTCGCCGCGTCGCCGGCGCGCTCGGGCCGCAGGGGACGCTGATCGCGATCGACCGCGACCCCGCCGCAGCGGCCCGCTTCGAGCGATTCGCCGCCGAGGTCCCCTGCAAATCCCGGTTTCTCGGCTGCGACTACTCGGCAGGGCTTCGCACCCTCGGCGGCGAAGGCATCCGCCCAGACATGGTGTTCATGGACCTCGGAATGTCCTCGATGCAGGTTGACGCACGCGAGCGGGGGTTCTCCTATTCCTACGACGCGCCGCTCGACATGCGCATGGACACCCGCCAGGAGTTCAGCGCCGCCGACCTGGTCAACGAGTGGCCGGAGTCGCGGATCGCGCAGGCGCTGCGCCGCTTCGGCGAGGAGCGCTACGCCGGCGGAATCGCGCGTGAGATCGTGCGGCGCCGCCCGTTGCGCACCACCGCCGAGCTCGTCGACGCGGTCAAGGCCGGGATGCCGGCCTCGGCTCGCTTCGGCGGCGGCCACCCGGCCAAGCGCACCTTCCAGGCGTTGCGGATAGCCGTCAACGGCGAGCTCGATTCGCTCGACGACGCCCTGCCGACAGCCTGGTCCTTGCTGCCGATCGGCGGCCGCCTTGCCGCCATCTCCTTCCACTCGCTCGAGGACCGGCGCGTCAAGCGGTTCCTCGCCGCCCGCGCCAAGGGCTGCGTCTGCCCGCCCGAGTTGCCGGTCTGCACCTGCGGACGCGAGCCGGAAGCAGAGCTGCTGACCCGCCGTGCGCTCGCACCGGAGCCGGCCGAAGCCGCGGCCAACCCGCGCTCCCGCTCCGCCCACCTGCGTGCCGCGGTGAAGATCGCCGAGGCGCAGAGCGCCGGGAGCGCCGCCTGATGGCCGCCGCCGCGACCGCCCGCCAGGCCGCCCCGGCGCGAGCGCCGCGCAAGCGGCCGGCGCCCTCGCGCGCGCCGCGCCGCAAGCGTGCCGCGCCCGTCCGCCGGCCCGGCGGCCAGCTGATCCCGATCGCCGTCGGCACCGCGAGCGCGGTCCGCGGCCTGCCCGACTCGGGTCTGATCGTCCGCCTCACCCGGGGTCGGGCCTGGATCGGGGTGCTCGGTCTGCTCCTGGTCGGGATCGTCGCCCTCAACGTGATCACGCTCAGCCTCGCCGCGGGCGCCGGTCACATCGAGCAGAACATCCAGGCCCTCGACGAGGAGAACTCGGTGCTGCGCAGCCGCGATGCCCAGCGGTCCGGCGCCGGCCGGATCAGCCACGAGGCCGCCGCGCTCGGCCTCGGCGCCGCGGCGGTGGAGGGGGCGGGCGTGGTGCGCGCCCGGCCCGACGACGCCGCGATCGCGGCACGGCGCCTCGCCGCGGCCGGATCGGCCTACTAGGCGGCGGCGTGCGCACGATCGAGCGCAGAATCGGCCTCCTCTTCGCCGGCTTTCTGCTCTGCTTCCTCGTCATCGCCGGACGTGCCTTCTGGCTGCAGGGGGTGCAGGGCGCGCAGCTGGCCTCGGAGGCCGCCTACCAGCAGACCGACGTGGTCACCGTGCCGGGCCTGCGCGGCAGCGTGCTCGATCGCTTCGGCAACCCGCTCGCCGCCTCCGAAGACGCGCGCACGATCTACGCGACGCCCTACCAGGTCGAGCAGCCTCGCCGGACCGCCGCCAAGCTGGCGAAGATCCTCGACCTGGAAGAGGGCGAGGTGCTCGACAGCCTCACCGAAAAGTCCGGCTTCGCCTACGTCGCGCGCAAGGTCGACGTGCCCAGTGCGGCGCGGATCGCCAGGCTCGAGCTGCCCGGGATCGGCGAGCTGCCCGACAGCAGGCGCACCTACCCGCAGGGGGATCTGGCGGCGCAGGCGATCGGCGCCGTCGGCGACGAAGGCCAGGGCCTCAGCGGGCTCGAGGTCGGCCAGGACTCCGCTCTGCGCGGCAGCGACGGCGAGCGACGGGTCGTCAACGACGCGCTCGGCGAGCCGATCCGCCTGGAGACGGTCAGCGAGGCCGAGGACGGCGAAGACCTGCGCCTGACCCTCGACCCGGCGATCGAGCGCAAGACCGAGCAGGCGCTGGCCGCCGTCGGCGAAACCTACGCGCCCAAAGGCGCCACGGCGATCGTCATGGACCCGCGGGACTCGAGGCTGCTGGCGATGGCGAACTGGCCCCCCGTGGACCCCGGCGATCTCGAGAACGCCGACCCTGAAGACCTGATCAACCGCGCCACCGGCTTCACCTACGAGCCCGGCTCGACCTTCAAGTCGTTTACCGTCTCGGCCGCGCTCGAGGAAGGCCAGGTCGCCCCGGACAGCTACTTCACCCTGCCGCCGACGATCCAGGTCGCCGACCGGACGATCGAGGAGTCGCATGCGCGCGGCACGGCGACGATGTCGGTCGCCGAAATCCTCGCCCACTCCTCGAACGTCGGTGCGGTGACGATCGGGCTCGGGCTCGGCAGCGAGAAATTCAGCCGCTGGATCGGCCGCTTCGGCTTCGGCCGGCCGACCGGCGTGCCCTACCCGGCCGAGGAGCGCGGCATCGTCCCCGCGCTCGACGAATACTCGGGCTCGACGATGGGCAACCTGCCGATCGGACAGGGCCTGGCGGTGACGCCGATGCAGATGGTCGCCGGTTATGCGGCGATCGCCAACGGCGGCATCCTGCGCCGCCCGCGACTGATCGAACGGATCGGCGAAGAGCCGGTGCCGGAGCCGAAGGGCAGGCGCGTGATCGGCGCCGGGGTCGCCGCCCAGGTCCGCTCGATGCTCGAGGGCGTGCTCGCGCCGGGCGGTACCGCCTCGGAGGTCAGCGTGCCCGGCTACACGCTGGCCGGCAAGACCGGCACCTCGCAGGTCGCCGAAAACGGCACCTACTCGGAGACCAAGTACGTCGCCTCCTTCATCGGCTTCGCCCCGGCGTCCGACCCGCGCCTGCTGGTCGCGGTGATGGTCGACCAGCCGCAGGGGGACATCTACGGCGGGTCGGTTGCGGCGCCGGCGTTTGGCGAGATCGCCAAGTTCGCGTTGCCATTTCTGGGCGTGCCGCAGGAATAGGGGCCGGGGGCCCGACCCCCGGCCTAGAATCGCCGGCGTGAGATTGGATGCGCTTGTGGCGGAGGTTGCCGAGACACGGGTCGTCGGCGACGGGGCGGTTGCCGTGGCGGACCTCGCCTACGACAGTCGGAAGGTCGGCCCAGGGACGCTGTTCTTCTGCGTGCCGGGGGAGAGGGTCGATGGGCATGAGTTTGCGGCGGGGGCGGTTGAGGACGGGGCCGTCGCGCTGGTGGTCGAGCGCGAGCTTTCCGGGCTCGGGGTCGCCCAGGTTGTCGTGCCGGACGCGCGGGCTGCGATGGCGCCGGTTGCGGCGCGGTTCTTCGCGGAGCCGACCGGGGAGCTGAAGGTCGCGGGGATAACGGGGACCAACGGCAAGACGACCACGGCGTTTCTGCTGCGCGAGATCCTCGAGGCGGCGGGTCTGCGGTGCGGGCTGCTGGGGACGGTCAAGCAGGTCGTCGGCGGGACGGAGGAGGAGGTCGAGCGGACCACGCCGGAGGCGATCGACCTGCAGAGGACGTTCCGGCGCATGCTCGACGGCGGCGACACGGCCTGCGCGATGGAGGCCTCCTCGCATGCGCTGGCGCTGCACCGCGCCGACGCGATCGAGTTCGACGTGGCGCTGTTCACCAACCTCACCCAGGACCACCTCGACTTCCACGCCGACATGGAGGACTACTTCGCGGCAAAGCGGCTGCTCTTCGAGATGGGGCCGAAGGCGGCGATCGTCAACGTCGACGATCCGTATGGGCGGCGGCTGGCGGAGGAGTTCGAGTGCGTGACGTTCTCGGCCGAGGGGGCCGATGCCGACCTCTCGGCGGGTGATGTCGCCACCGGCCCCCTCGGCTCGGAGTTCACGGTTGACGGTGTTCGGGTGCGGACGCGGTTGCCGGGGCGATTCAATCTCTCCAATGCGCTCGGTGCGCTTGCCGCCGCAGTGGCGATGGGGGTCGACGCCGAGGTTGCGGCGGCGGGACTTGCGGCGGCGCAGGCGCCCCCGGGGCGCTTCGAGCCGATCGACGAGGGGCAGGCGTTCTCGGTCGTCGTCGACTACGCGCACACGCCGGACTCGCTGGTCAACGTGCTGCGGGCGGCTCGAGAGGTCACCGAGGGGCGCCTGGTCGCGGTCTTCGGTGCCGGGGGGGACCGGGACCGCGGCAAGCGGCCGCTGATGGGTCGCGCCGGGGCGGAGGGGGCGGACCTGGCGATCGTCACCTCCGACAACCCGCGTTCCGAGGATCCCGAGGCGATCGTCGCGGCGGTGGCAGCCGGCGCCGAGGGAGGGGGAGAGGTCGCGACCGAGGTCGACCGCAGAGCCGCGATCGCGCTGGCCCTCTCGCGGGCCGAGTCAGGGGACACGGTCGTGATCGCCGGCAAGGGGCACGAGCAGGGCCAGGAGTTCGAGGACGGGCGCAAGGTCCCCTTCGACGACCGCGAGGTGGCGCGTGAGGAGCTGCGCCGGCTGCTGGACGGCGAGCGCGATCCGGCGGCGCGGTCGTGAACCTGACCGCGGAGCAGATCGCCGCGGCGATCGGGGCCGAGGTCGTCTCGCCGGGCGCCGGCGGGACGCCCGGGCGCGCCGTGATCGACTCCGGCGAGGCGGGTGCGGGCGACCTCTTCTTCGGCCTGCGCGGCGAGCGGGTCGACGGCGGCGAGTACGCCCCCGCGGCGCTCGCCGCGGGGGCCTGGGGTGCCGTCGTCGGGACGGCGACCGCGCGTTCGCTGTTTGTTGCGCCTGACGAGACAAACAGCGAACGCGCCGGTGGTGGCGGCTGGATCTTCGCCGTCGACGACCCGCTCGTTGCCCTGCAGGCGCTTGCGACCGCCTGGCGCCGTGAGCTCGGCGTGCCGGTCGTCGGCATCACCGGCTCGGTCGGCAAGACCTCGGTCAAGGACATCGCCCGGGCTCTACTGCCCGGCCGCGTCCACGCCAACCGCGAGAACCTCAACACCGAGATCGGGCTGCCGCTGACGATGCTCGAAGCGCCCGAGGAGACCGAGCTGCTGGTGCTCGAGATGGCGATGCGCGGTCCCGGCCAGATCGCCGAGCTGGCGGCGATCGCCGAGCCGCGGGTCGCGGTGATCACCAACGTCGGCCCGGTCCACGTCGAGCTGCTCGGCTCGGTCGAGGCGATCGCCGCCGCCAAGGCGGAGATCCTCACGGCGCTGCCGGAGGACGGTGTCGCCGTCGTCCCGGTCGAGGCGGACGAGCTCGAGCCCCATCTCGAGGACGCCCCCGGCCTGCTGCGCTTCGGCCCCGGCGGCGACGTCGAGGCGGTCGAGATCGAGGTCGAGGACGGTGTCACCGATGCGCTGATCGCGACGCCCGCGGGCCGCACCCGCTTCAGCTTCCCCTTTGCCGAGCGCCACAACCTGACCAACGCCCTGGCGGCGATCGCGGCCGGGGTCGCGCTCGGCGCCCCGCTCGAGCAGATGGCCGACGGCGCTGCGAGCATAGGCTTCTCCCGTTTCCGGGGCGAGCGCCTCGACCTCGGGAACGGAATCCTGCTCGTGAACGACTGCTACAACGCCAACCCGGTCTCGATGCGCGCGGCGCTCGACCACCTCGCCTCGCTGGACAGCACCCGCCGCATAGCCGTGCTCGGCGAGATGGCCGAGCTCGGCCCCGCCGCGCCCGAGTTCCACCGCGAGATCGGCGCCCACGCGCGCGACGGGGGGGTAGATGTGCTGATCGGAGTCGGCGAGCCGGCCCGCGACTACGGGCCCGACGAGCTGGTCGGCGACCCGGCCGAGGCGGCCGAGCTGCTCGCCGCGCAGCTGGACCCGGGCGACGCGATCCTGGTCAAGGGCTCGCGTTCGGCCGGGCTAGAGGCGGTTGCCGAAGATCTGAAGGAGCTGCTCGATGGGTGAGGTCCTCATTGCCGGGATGGCGGCGATGCTGATCTGCATCTTCCTCGGCCCCAAGTTCATCGAGTACCTGCGGGTCAGGGAGTTCGGCCAGCACATCCGCGAGGAGGGGCCGCAGGAGCACCACGCCAAGGCAGGCACGCCGACGATGGGCGGCCTGATCGTCTTCGCCGCGATCGCCGTCCCCTTCCTCGTCCTCTCCGACCGCGACGCGCAGAGCCTCGCCGTCTTCGGCGTCGCGATGGGCTGCGCCGCGCTCGGCTTCGCCGACGACTTCACGAAGATCGTCAAACGGCGCTCGCTGGGCCTCTCGGCCCGCTGGAAGCTGGCGGTGCAGGTGCTGCTGGCCCTCGGCCTCTGGTGGGTGGCCCGGCACGAGGTCGGGCTCGAGCCGGTGCTCGAGTTCCGCATCGGCGACGGCAGCCTCGACCTCGGCCCGGTGCTCTACTTCGTGCTCGTCTTCCTCGTCATCGCCGGCACCTCGAACGGGGTCAACCTGACCGACGGCCTCGACGGCCTGGCGGCGGGCTCCTGCGCGATCGTCCTGCTCGCCTACACGGCGATCTCCTTCGTCACCAACGAGCAGCAGAACCTGGCGCTGCTCTCCGCCTGCCTGGTCGGCGCCTGCGTCGGCTTCCTCTGGTTCAACGCCTTCCCGGCCTCGATCTTCATGGGCGACACCGGCTCGCTCGGCCTCGGCGGCGCGATAGGCGCGCTCGCGGTGATGACCCAGACCGAGGTGCTGCTGATCATCATCGGCGGCATCTTCGTGATCGAGGCGCTCTCGGTCGCGATCCAGGTCTTCTCCTTCAAAGCCTTCCGCCGCCGCGTCCTGCTGATGGCTCCCTTGCACCACCACTTCGAGATGATGGCCTGGTCGGAGACGAAGATCATGCTGCGCTTCTGGATCATCGCCGCCGTCTGCTCCGGCATCGGCTTCACGCTCTACCAGCAGTCGATTGGCCGCTGAGCCCGAGCTGCTCACCGCGCGGTTGAGGCTGCGCCGCTGGGTCGACGCCGATCGCGAGCCGTTCGCCGCGCTGAACGCCGATCCGGCGGTCATGGAGTACTTCCCCGATCCGCTCAGCCGACAGCAGAGCGACCGGCTGATCGAGGCGATCGAGCGTGGCTTCGAGCAGCGGGGCTTCGGCCTCTGGGCGGTCGAAGTCCGCTCGACGGGCGCCTTCATCGGGTTCACCGGGCTGAGCGAACCGTCGTATGAGACCGATTTCACCCCGGCGGTCGAGGTCGGCTGGCGGCTTGCCCGCGAGGCCTGGGGCATGGGCTTTGCGACCGAGGCGGCTAAAGCGTCGCTCGCCTTCGGCTTCGAACGGGCCGGCCTCAACCAGGTCGTTTCCTTCACGCCGGCCGGCAACCTGCGCTCGCGCGCGGTGATGGAGCGGATCGGGATGAGGCGCGACGAGGCCGGCGACTTCGACCACCCACGCCTCCCCGACGGCCACCGGTTGAGGCGGCACGTGCTCTACAGAATCGACAAGAGCCCGCCAGGCCGGGGGAACATCTGTTCGTCTGGGTAGACTCGCTCGTCAGTGGCTGCCTCTGAGCGGATCGTCATCTCCGGTGCGCGTGAGCACAACTTGAAGGACATCGACGTCGAGTTGCCCCGCGACGCGCTGATCGTGATCACCGGGCTCTCGGGCTCGGGCAAGTCGAGCCTCGCGTTCGACACGATCTACGCCGAGGGGCAGCGCCGCTACGTCGAGTCGCTCTCCGCCTACGCGCGCCAGTTCCTCGGCCTGATGGAGAAGCCCGACGTCGACTCGATCGAGGGGCTCTCACCGGCGATCTCGATCGACCAGAAGACGACCTCGCGCAACCCGCGCTCGACCGTCGGCACGGTGACCGAGATCTACGACTACCTGCGCCTGCTCTG
>Ga0210101_1000045_pt1 | contig 40958 bp, 44 predicted proteins | sample Muzzi_PWC_D1_FD_185534 | JGI IMG/M metagenome (GOLD analysis project Ga0210101, IMG submission 185534) | Wetland microbial communities from San Francisco Bay, California, USA, that impact long-term carbon sequestration - Muzzi_PWC_D1 (SPAdes) | ecosystem: Environmental > Aquatic > Marine >... | reverse complement strand
GTAATATGGAATCCGCCATTAATGCCCTGAAGACCGGCGCCTTCGATTTTGTCTCCAAGCCGGTCGATCTGAAGATGTTGCGTAGCCTGGTCACTACGGCTTTAAAGCTGTCCGGCTATGAAAGCTCACAGGAGCCTGCGCCGATGGCCGGGTTGTTAGGTCAATCGGCGGTCATGCACAGGTTACGTGAACAAATCGCCAAATTGGCTCGCAGCCAGGCCCCGGTCTACATATCGGGTGAATCCGGCAGTGGCAAAGAACTCGTGGCGCGCTTGATCCACAAGCAGGGCGCACGTCGAGAACAGGCCTTTATTCCCGTCAATTGCGGGGCTATCCCGGAAGAATTGATGGAAAGCGAATTTTTCGGGCATAAGAAAGGCAGTTTCACCGGCGCTGTCGTCGACAAAACCGGTCTTTTCCAGGCCGCCAATGGTGGTACGCTGTTTCTGGATGAAGTAGCGGACCTGCCACTGCAGATGCAGGTCAAGCTGTTGCGTGCCATTCAGGAAAAGGCCGTCCGTGCCATTGGCGCCACCCATGAAAGTCCGGTCGATGTCCGTATACTCTGCGCCACCCATAAAAACCTGTCAGAACTTGTCAGTCGAGGCGAATTCCGCCAGGACCTGTTTTATCGCATCAATGTCATCGAATTGCAGGTGCCTGCACTGCGGGAACGCAGCGCCGATATACCGGACCTGGCAGCGTATTTCCTGCAGCGGCTCGCTAGAAACAGTGATATCCGTGTACCCAGGTTAGAGGACAGCGCGCTACAGGCGCTATGCCTGTACCCTTTCCCTGGTAATGTGCGTGAACTGGAGAATATCCTGGAGCGTGCGATGACCCTGTGTGAGGGCAATTGCATTCACGCCGGTGATTTGCAACTTGCCCCGCATCAGGTCGATTCTAACCTGGGTAACAATAAACCCGTATCAGAAGTACATCAGGATTACCGGGGCGAAACGCCGGACGTCCCCACACCGTCTCTGGCCCCCTATCTTGACAATACCGAGAAACAGGCCATTATCAAGGCTCTGGAACAAACACGGTACAATAAGACAGCGGCAGCCAAACTGCTCGGCATCACGTTCCGGGCCCTGCGTTACCGTTTGAAAAAATACGACATCAACTAGGATGTTGATGACATACCTTTAGCCCGTAACAGCCACAGGGAGGAGGCTAGCGACATGGCGCACCCGTATGCCTGCCTTACACCAAAGCCTCAAAACAGGGGTGACAATTATTGTCACTTTGTGACGCCCAGTGGCAAGCAATGTCACTTGAAGACCTCTGCAAAGCAAAATAATCGGCAACTCTTCACGGTTTTGTGCCGAAATGTCCGTTCAGTTACAGCTGAGCGGACAAAAACGAAAAAAACGAAACCTCTCGAATATTCATTAAAGTTGGCACAGCATGTGCAGATAACCATGGCAAGACAGTTGATTCTACGCACCAGCGGGAACAGAGGTCACAAGAACATAAGCGCGAACATCTATCTATCCGACTTACTCGAGGAGAGTATCATGAAAAAAATGCAACAGGGTTTTACACTGATCGAGCTGATGATCGTTGTTGCGATTATCGGTATCCTGGCGGCCATCGCCATTCCTGCCTATCAGGACTACACCATCCGTGCCAAGACTTCTGAGGTCATGGGTATCGCAGCCAAGGACAAGACGACTACATCGGAGTATTTTGTCACTATGGGCGTCATGCCATTGAATGAGGCTGCCGCTGGTATCAATGTCTCAGCTAACCAGAGCGCCTATCTTATAAGTGATACAACATATGCTCGCAGTGGTAGTACTAATGAAATTGCCACTCTGACCTATAGCGTCGATATCGATGGTGACGCCAGTACCACGACTGACGCTGGTCTATGGACTTTTGAGGGAACAGGAAGTGTTAATGGTGTGAAATGGGATTGTACTGGTCCCACCGATGGCACAGAATTTGCCATGAAATATCGCCCAGCCAACTGCCGTGCAACCTAATAGGTACAGCGCCTAATAGGGCCATAGCATAGAAAAAGGGGCCCCTCAGCGAGGGGCCCTTTTCTTTCAACAAGAGCCTGGAAACCATCATGAACAAGCGCTCACAAGGCTTTACCCTGATCGAATTGATGATCGTCGTTGCCATCGTCGGCATCCTGGCCGCCATCGCGGTTCCTTCATACCAAAACTATATAACCCGCAGTAAGGTCGCAGAAATCCTGGGTTTTTCCGGCACTGACAAGACCAACCTGGCCGAATATTATTCCACTAACGGCAAAATGCCCCCGACTGAAACGGCCGCGGCTATAAACCTCAGCAGCAGCCGTAATCAATACTTCAGTGCCGATAGCGTCTATACCTATGTAGACCCCGACCAGGTCCAGATAACCTATAATGTCGACATCAGCGCCAATGCCGGCGATGAAGGCACCTTTGTTTTCACCGCTATCGGCAGTATGAACGGTATGTCGTGGGACTGCACCGATGGTACCTTCCCGGACTCCCTGCGTCCAGCCTTCTGTCGTGGCACCTGAGGTAATGCTTTCAAGAACAGGCACACAGCGGTATTCTGTCAGTCTGACCCCCGGAACACTCGTATTCCTGCTTGTGTGCGCCTATATCGTCCTGGCGCCATCCATCGACCTGCTCCCCGTCATCGGTCGTTATGACGAAAAACGTCTATTGGAATGTATTCTGCTGCTGATTGCCAGCTTCAGCCTGTTGATTAACACCGATATGCGGGAACACTGGATCTGGCTCGCTACCCGCTTACCCATCAGTAATCGCCGACTACTGCTCGGCCTGTTGATGATCGGCCTGTTATCTTCACTACTGGCGACTTCCCCCGGCAGGGCCTTACTGGATGTTTCACTCTATCTGCTGCTGTTTGTCGCTTGCCTGGTAATTGCCCTGTCGCACCACCACCTGGGGCCGCTGTTTGACAAGCTGGTCGCAAACGCCTTACTGCTGACCAGCGCCTTCAGCCTGACTACCTTTTTCTCGGCCTATATCGCCGCCAATATCGAGCCGGTACCACTGCTACACTGGGATCTGTTCGGTAATTTCTCACATGTCCGCTTCTTCAGTCAGTTTCAGAGTTGGACACTGCCATTGATCGTCCTGCCCCTGCTATTCACCAATAAACCGACGGGCTTGCGGCTGTGGATACCTTTAATGCTGGCTGGCGGCTGGTGGTTCCTGTTACTGGCATCAGGCACCCGGGGCACCCTGCTGGGACTGATTGTCGCCGCCGTCATTACCACTATCGCTTTTGGCCGGCTGGCCTTGCCCTGGTTCAAATGGCAGGGATTGGCCTTGTTGGTCGGACTGTCAGCCTATGCTCTTATCTTTCTTCTGCCGCCTTTACTGACTGGCGCGGATACCAGTGCCATCCAGGAGGGCACGCTGGGGCGCTCGTTGACCCATTCATCCGGACGTTTTCACCTATGGCAGGTCGCCGGTTCAATGATCGCGCAGCACCCTCTTCTGGGAATCGGACCGATGCATTACGCCTGTGGTGTCACCAATGGCATCGCCGCGCATCCACACAATGCCGTGCTGCAGATCGCTGCGGAATGGGGCGTGCCGGCGGTATTGATCGTAATCTTTTTACTCGTGTCCGGCATCCAGGCCTGGATCAGACAGGGCAGGCTCCAACTGGCCCCCACTCATGCCACCGCTACACCACTTGCCCAGGTCATGCTTTACCCCGCATTGCTGGCTTCATTAACCACAGCAACCACACATGCCCTTTTCAGTGGTGTCATTAACATGCCACTGAGCCAGGTCTCGATGATACTGGTCATAGGCTGGATGCTGGCGATCTATTTCAGCCCGGAGTCCGCGACCGGGACTAGTACAGATAACCGTCGCGGCAATCTGCTCTGGATCATCCTGATTCTGGCAGGCTGTATCGGCCTGCTGGCTGGCATTGTGCCCGATTTGCTGAATTTCGGTGAACTGATGAATAATAACCATGTGCCTCAGGGGGCCACCCTTTTCATGCCGCGTTTCTGGCAACAGGGCCTGATCTGTGGCGGCCTGGATGGCTAAAATATTTGTTGCACACGCCGATACATTCGTTATCACAACAGCAATAGATACCATCAGATTATGAATATGCCGGTAGCGAATACCAATAGCCCCCTCAGCGGTCTCGCATTGCGCCTGGTGCAGGATAATGTCCTTGATGAGGTGGCGGCCAAGCAGGCCTCTGACGACGCCAAGAACAACAAGATCCCGCTGGTGCGTCACCTGGTCGAAAACAGCATTCTCGACAGTCTTACTATTGCCACCGTTGCCGCGCAGGAATTTGGTCTGCCATTATTTGATATCAGTGTCATGAGCATGGAGCCCTGTGCCGCCAAGCTGGTAGATATCAAATTGATCGAACAACACAATGCCGTGCCGCTGTATAAACGCGGCAAGCGCCTGTTCGTCGCCGTCTCCGATCCCACCAATCTTCAGGCTCTGGATGAGTTCAAGTTCCATGTCGGCGCCAACACCGAAATGGTGATCGTCGAGCAGGATAAACTGGAAAAATTCATCGCCAAACTGGTTGAAGAATCAGATGACAGCATGGCAGACCTGGGCGGTGATGATGATCTTGATAACCTCGACATCAGCAGTGGTGATGAAGATGAAGAGAGCGCAGATGACAATGCCGATGTCGATGATACACCGATCGTCCGTTTTGTTAACAAGGTACTGCTCGATGCCATCAACAAGGGCGCATCGGATTTGCACTTTGAACCCTATGAAACAATTTATCGGGTTCGTTTCCGTATCGACGGCATACTCAGCGAGGTCGCCTCGCCACCGGTTACCCTGAATAAAAAGATCGCGGCCCGAATCAAGGTTATGTCCAAGCTGGATATCTCGGAACGACGCATCCCGCAGGACGGGCGCATGAGAATGAAGCTATCAAAAAACCGCGCCATCGATTTTCGTGTCAGCACCTGCCCGACACTGTTCGGTGAAAAAATCGTGATGCGTATCCTCGACCCAACCAGCGCCCAGTTGGGTATCGATGCCCTCGGCTATGAGGAGGATCAGAAAAAACTGTTTATGGATGCCATTCATAAACCTTATGGCATGGTGCTGGTTACAGGGCCGACCGGTAGTGGTAAGACGGTGTCGCTGTATACCGGCCTGAATATACTCAACACCGATGACCGCAATATATCAACCGCCGAAGACCCGGCTGAAATCAATCTGCCCGGCATTAACCAGGTCAATGTCAACCCCAAGGCTGGCCTGACCTTCTCCAGCGCCCTGAAATCTTTCCTGCGTCAGGATCCTGACATCATCATGGTCGGTGAGATTCGTGACATTGAAACGGGTGAGATCGCCATCAAGGCTGCGCAAACAGGTCATATGGTCCTGTCGACCCTGCACACCAACGATGCCCCACAGACCCTGACCCGGCTGGTCAATATGGGAATCGCCCCATTCAATATTGCCTCTGCGGTCAGCCTGATCATTGCCCAGCGTCTGGGCCGGAGACTGTGCAGCCATTGCAAGGAGCCCGCAGATATACCAGACGAATTACTGATTAACGAAGGTTTCAAGAAAGAGCAGCTTAAGGACCTGGTTATCTACAAGGCCGTTGGTTGCGATCAATGCACTTCCGGTTATAAAGGCCGGGTTGGTATCTATCAGGTCATGCCTATTTCTGAAGAAATGGGTAAACTGATCATGAGAGGAGGTAATTCCATTGAGCTGGCAGAACAGGCCCAAAAGGAAGGCGTTAAGGATCTACGCCAATCGGGGCTGCTCAAGGTCAGTCAGGGCGTATTAAGTTTAGAAGAACTAAGTCGAGTGGTCACTGAATAATCATGGCAGCAGCAAAACCAGCAAAACTGAGTGTATTTACCTGGGAAGGTCTCAACAGGCAGGGTGGCAAGGTCAGCGGCGAGACCAATGGCGTCAGCATGGCACTGGTCAAGGCCGATCTGCGCCGTCAGGGTATCAACCCGATCAAGGTCAAGAAAAAGCCGAAAAGCCTTTTCGGTGGCGGTGGCAAGAAAAAGGGTAAATGCCTGCCCAGGGATATCGCCGTCTTCAGCCGGCAGATGTCGATCATGATGTCCTCAGGTGTACCGCTGATTCAGTCCTTCGAGATCATCGGCCGTGGCCACGAAAAACCGGCGATGCAAGACCTGATCATGACCGTCAAGAACGATGTCGAGGGCGGTAATACACTGGCCGACTCGCTGGCGAAACACCCGATGCAATTTGATGCACTCTATTGCAACCTGGTCAATGCCGGTGAACAGGCAGGTATCCTGGAAACACTGCTGGACAAGATCGCCACCTACCAGGAAAAAACCGAGATCATCAAGAGTAAGATCAAGAAGGCCATGTTCTATCCGGCCGCGATTATCGTCGTCTCGTTTATTGTTACCGTCATTTTGTTACTTTTTGTAATACCGCAGTTTCAGAGCATGTTCGAGAGCTTTGGCGGCGACCTGCCTGCCCTGACCCAACTGGTTATCGACATGTCAGCCTTACTGCAATCCTATTGGTACATATTATTCGGTGGTATCGCCGCCGTCGGCTACACCTTCATCCAGGCCAAGCGGCGCTCGGTGAAATTTCAGGAATTTCTGGACAAGCTCGTCCTTAAGGCGCCGGTTATCGGTGACATCCTGACCAAGGCCGCCATTGCCCGCTTCGCACGGACATTATCCACCATGTTCGCAGCCGGTATGCCGCTGGTCGACGCCATGGATACCGTTGCCGGTGCCGCCGGCAACAGTGTCTACACCAAGGCTATCCTGAAAATGAAAGCCGAGGTCGCTACCGGCACACCGTTGAACCAGGCCATGCAGGCCACCAATCTGTACCCGAACATGGTTGTACAGATGGTAGCCATAGGTGAGGAGGCCGGCTCGGTCGATGCCATGCTGGCCAAGGTTGCGGATTTTTTTGAAGCCGAGGTCGATGACGCCGTAGACGGACTCAGCACCCTGCTTGAACCCATCATCATGGCCTTCCTGGGCGTCGTTATCGGCGGCCTGGTGGTCGCCATGTATCTGCCTATTTTCAAGATGGGTCAGGTTGTTTAACCGATGGGAAATTCAAGAGAGAAGTAACCTGTGGCTAACAGTCTAGACAGCTTACGACAACCGGGGTCATGGGGAACAGGAATATAGCTGTTTATTTTCCTTTCAACCCTTTTCTAATTCACATATTCTCATTACTCTAGGCCGTCATGGACATAATTTCCTACCTGGACCAACATCCGGTCATTTTTCTCACCTATACCGGTATTCTCGGTTTGCTGATCGGCAGTTTTCTCAATGTCGTCATCCTGCGTCTGCCGGTTATGCTGGAGCGGCAGTGGCGTGAGGAATGCCAGGCCTTTGTCGGCGTAACCGCAACATCCGAACAACCCGCAGATAGCAGCCCTTTTAATCTCGTCAGCCCTCGCTCACATTGTCCGAAATGCAAACACCCGATCAGGGCATGGGAAAATATTCCGCTCATTAGCTACCTGTTTCTAAGAGGTCGCTGTTCGGCGTGTCAGACAAAAATTCCGTTACGATATCCACTGACCGAGGCCCTGACGGGTATATTATCGGTTGTTATCGCCTGGCACTTTGGACCTGGCTGGCAGACAGCCGCGGCCCTGTTGTTGACCTGGACACTGATAATACTCAGCGTTATCGATATTGACCACCAGATCCTGCCTGACAACATCACACTACCCTGTCTGTGGTTCGGCCTGTTTCTGAGCCTGTTCAATATCTTTACGGACAGTCAGTCCGCTATCATAGGTGCCTTACTTGGTTACCTCAGCCTGTGGACGATATATCAGTTATTCCGCCTGCTGACGGGCAAGGAAGGTATGGGTTTTGGTGACTTTAAATTACTGGCCCTGCTGGGGGCCTGGCTGGGATGGCAGCACCTGCTGACCATTGTACTATTATCATCACTGGTCGGGGCTACAATTGGTATCGGCATGATCTTACTGCGTGGTCATGATCGTAGCATCCCGATACCGTTCGGCCCCTATCTCGCTATAGCCGGCTGGATTACGTTATTATGGGGCGAGGACCTGTTTCAATTTTATCTGCTGTGGATGGGTGTAACCTAGGACTAAGTGCTGATTGCTGAGGACTGAGTGAAAACCCTGAACCCAAGCATGATCAACATCCCGGAGTTACTAGTGTACAACCACCCTATGCTAAAACTATTATTCCTCACCACTCAGCACTCAGTCCTCAACACTCAGTCCTGATGTTAATCGTCGGCCTCACAGGCGGGATCGCTAGTGGCAAGTCAACAGCGAGTTCATTTTTCGAATCCCTGGGCATCACCGTTATTGATGCCGACACGATCGCCAGACAACTGGTACAGCCGGGCCGGCCGGCTTTACAACAAATAACCAAGCGCTTCGGGAAGACGATTCTGAACGACGCCGGAGAGCTGGACCGTGCCACGCTTCGTATCCTGGTATTCAACGATAAAACGGCACGCCTCGATCTGGAGGCCATCCTCCACCCATTGATCCGGACAGAAATGCAGCGCCGCATCAGCGCGCTTACTGGTCCCTATTGTATCCTTGCAATACCGCTGCTAATCGAAACCGGCCAGTCCGACCTGGTGGATCGGATATTGGTCATCGATAGCGATGAGGCACTGCAATTTCAGCGTCTGCGTCAACGTGTAAATCTCGACGACAAGACCATCACTGCCATTATCAGCGCCCAGGCCACCCGCAAGCAACGGCTGGCTGTCGCCGATGATATCGTCACCAATAATGGCACCATTGCCGAGCTAGAAGCCCAATTACAAGACTGTCACAGACACTATCTTGAACTCAGCCAAAAATAACAAGCTATTTGCCAACATCGAACAGGTAGGAGACAATAACAAACTAGAACGGCTCAGCATGCGATAAATTACATACAACTATACCTCTATGAATGATGTGACTTATGAACTGCCTCTGAACGAGCGGGTTCGAACGGTGATGCGACTCGAACATCTGTTCCGGCAAATCGATCACAGCAGTGCCGGGACCAGCGTCTGGGACAATCGCAGTATGCTGGTCGCGATTATAGATATCCTGCAAACGACCAGCCGCGCCGACCTCAAAACAGAGCTTATCAAGGAGCTCGAGCGCCTGAGCAGCAACCTTGCACCATTGAGCAGCAGCGATGGCGTAGACCAGGAAAAACTGAACAGCATCCTGGCTGAAATCCGCGCTACCGCTCAGCAACTGCATAATCTACAGGGATTGATTGCGCAAAAACTGCGTGACAATGAGTTCATTAATTCGATAAAACAACGCTGCTCTTTACCGGGCGGTACCAGTGACTTCGACCTGCCAGTTTTCCATTGCTGGCTGCAAAAAAACATTGAATCCCGACGCATGGAACTGCAACAGTGGCAGTCGGAGCTGGATCTGCTGCGTAAAGCCGTTAAGCTTATTCTGACGCTGATCAGGGAAAGCGCCCGCTCAACCCGGGTGATTGCTCAGGCCGGATTCTACCAGCAACCGCTTGACGCCAATGCCCCTTTCCAGCTGGTCAGGGTCACATTACCGGCAGGATCCGATTATTTTGCCGAAATCAGTGGCGGCAAACATCGCTTCACGATTCGTTTTCTAACCATGACTACAGAGGGCCGCCCGGTGCAGCTTGAAAAAGATATCGAATTCAGTCTGACCAATTGTGTCATCTGAGGCAACTGTGATGGCTAAAGACCTGGTCGTTTCGTGTCCATCCTGTGGTACTTCAGTAACCTGGTCTGCGCGGCAACGCTGGCGACCATTTTGCTCCGAACGCTGCCGCCTGATTGATCTTGGGGCCTGGGCTGACGAATCCCATGCAATTCCAGTCCAACCCGACACCACGGGCGATTTTCTCGATGAAGAACTCAGCGCTGATGATCGCTTTTCCGGTCCCATAACGAACTGATTGCCGCTACACCCTGGCCACCGTACTGCCAGCACGGCTCGATATCATATTCATTCAGACCTCCCAGGGCATACACGGGCATGGTTGCCCGTTCTGTCAGGTTCCGGAAATGCTCCCAACCCATGGGCTGCTCGTGCGGGTGGCTGCGGGTCACCTGTACCGGTGACAGAGTGATAAAATCAACCCCCACAGAACATGCTTGCTCCACTTCAACCGTATGATGACATGAAGCCGCTATCCACACCTGCCCAACGACCGGCCGCTGTGACAATGTCATCAACTGACGACAGCTTAGATGCAGACCATCGGCAGCCGTCGCCCCGATTACAGCGGCCGCAGTTTCCAGATTGTCACAGCTCAACAAGCATTGAGCCTGATAATCGTGACAAAGCGCAACGACCCGACCGGCCAGTGACTGATAAGCCAGTCCGTCCAGCCGCCAGGCCCGTAAACGCACCAGTTTAATACCACGTTGCAGCACTAGCTCGAGTTGTTGCAGATATCGCGCCTGATCTTCGCCGGGCCCAGGCGTGATCAGGTAACGGTCGGGTAAACGCAGGGCATTGACGATGGCGCGGTTGGCGGCAGGGAAATTAATACCGGGCAAGGCTTGCGGAACCACCCAGCGCAATGCCTGGCCCTCACGACCAACTCCGTGGCTACCATCGACAGCGATGGTATCTCCCATACCGGTGAAGGCATCCACCCGCCAGACATCGAGTAGTACTGATTTATCCTGGTAATCATGGCGTATACGGAGCAGGGGACGTTGGCTGATTGGAACAATTCCCAGTTCTTCCCGCAACTCCCGCACCAGCGCCGCGGACACCGATTCACCAGATGCAAGCTTGCCGCCGGGAAATTCCCACAAACCGCCCTGATGTGCATGATCAGGTCGACGGGCCAGTAAAACCCGTCCCTGGTCATCGATGATGGCCGCGACAGCAACATGGACTATCGAATCCTGCATCGCCTGTCTCCACACTACAACGGCTTTAGCAATCCGGCTCCGAACGATCAGGATCCGATTTAATACATGATACGAAAACCGAGATGGGTATCATCATCAAGGTCAATACTGGATTGGCCATTGATGCTGGCCCTGACATTGCGGTAGCCCAGATAGACTTTGGCCTGCTGTAACAGATCATATTCAATGCTCAATGTACTATAGGTAAGCCGTTCGGCATCCATAAAGGTGACAATATTCGGGGCATGATAGAACTGGACGCGAAATCCAAGGCGATTGATAGATGCTGGAGTGTAATGCAATTCACCGCCAATACCGAAGGCGAGAAGATCATATAAATCCGTGTTTGCGGTAAAGCCCTTGAACCCGATGCCGGCATTGAGGCCCGGCGAACCGCTACCCGCCTCACCCTGAACCTGCAGACCCAGCATCAGCAAAAAATCACTGTCATTGGTATACAGTAGTCCGGCATCGATCTCCGATTGACCATATGTGCTGGTACCGTGCTTGAGGTAGCGAAATAAGGCGCTGTTGTCACTCAACGTCAGGTCGATCTCCTGTGCCGCCGCTCCGGCGCAGGCAAGCAACATAGTGACAACACATAAATAACGTACATACATATTCATTTCTCCGTCTTGCACCATCACCTGCAGTCCCCGGTTAAGTAGATGATCAGATTGTACACGCCGACAGGAAGCGGTAACAGTCCATTGCAGGTTTATCAGAATAAAAAACCAATCCTGTTTTTCAAACCGTTCAAACAGAGGCGCGGGCACAGACCCAGACATCAACCCGCCGGGCGCCTGCGCGCAACAGGGCCGCTGACAGTTCACCGACGGTCGAACCCGTGGTCATAACATCATCGATAATCGCCACATACCGTCCCTGCATAGAACGCCTGCTGTTAAAGGCATTGTGCACATTGCGGCCCCGCTCGCGGGCCGGCAGGCTGGATTGTGATGCGGTATCACGCTTCCGTTCGCAGGCATCATGCCACACCGGCAACCCCAGCCGCCGGCCAATGTGTCGAGCGAGTTCCAGAGACTGATTATAGCCACGCTCTCGCAGCCGCCGCCGGTGTAGCGGCACCGGCAACAGCACATCCGGCCGCTCGTCTCCGATCACAACGGTCAGTCGCTCGGCCATCAATTGGCCCAGTAAGCGGGCATGATGAAGGTAACCGGAAAACTTTAATCCCAGTATCAAACCATCGATCGGTGCCTGATAATGAAAAACCGCTCTGGCACTGTTGAATAACGGCCGCTGTTGCTGGCATCGGCCGCACAGGCATGTCGGTGTCCCTCGCCTGTCCTCCACCCCCGCCATCTGAACCGGCAACGGCAGCGCACAACCGGCGCAGGCCAGGCCGATATGCGGTAAATCGGCAGCACAGTCGGAACACAGATCCATACCACTCAGAAACGGTCGATTGGCCACCGGCGCATCACACAACAGGCACAGGGTAGGATACAATGCATGTTGTATGATTTTTAAACAGTTGTTAACTATTTCCATGTCTCAGGGTTGACAGAGATTGCCCCGCCGTCCATATTTATGCTCTCCATGCATGCAGACTCCCGGGCCGCTGATCACTTGCTGCCGGTGCAATCCGGCATATTGATCTGGGCGCTGATTGCTAGATGCCGCCCCGGAATGCCTGTAATAGTGACTGCTGGCATCCGTTGGTAAGCCGTCCTTTCCGGCATTCCAGCATTGCCGGGAAGAGACAGCTACAGCTTGTTCGACAACGAATTTGAAACAGTATCTACACCTTTGAGTAAAACACATACCCGTTAACATGGACAATAGAGATCATGAGCGAGAATACCCCTAACAACGAAACCTACCAGCAAATCGACCAGATTACCGTCCGCATCCTTGCCGGCGGCCAGATGAGTGATGCTGAGGGCCGCTGGATGATACGTCTTCACAGTGACTATCTGCCGTGGCTGATGGCGGGCGCCGACCGTCTGCGCAAGACCTTCCGCGGTAATGAGATCGAGGTCTGTGCTATTGCCAATGTCCGTTCCGGTAATTGTTCTGAAAACTGCAATTTTTGCTCCCAGAGCGGTCACCACGACGGTCAGGCTCCAACCTATAATTATATACCTGAACAACAATTGCTCAGTCAGGCCCGGCAGGCCCGCGAATGGGGCGCCAGTGACTTTGGCGTCGTTTCCAAAGGCTGGGGTGTACGTTCGAATAATGAAATGCATCAATTGCAGAAATATTTCACCATCCTCGACGAAGGTAGCGATATTGGCCGCTGTGCGAGTCTCGGCGCCCTGGACAGGGATACCGCCAAGCAACTTAAATCGATGGGCATGGAAAACTACCATCATAACCTTGAATGTGCCGAAAGCTTTTTTGACCAGATATGTACCACTCACAGTTACCAGGAAAACATCGACACCATTCGTAATGCCCGTGACGCTGGCCTGCGCGTATGCGCCGGAGGTATCCTCGGCATGGGAGAAAGTCTGGACCAACGCATCGAACTGGCACTGACCCTACGTAACCTGGGGGTTGAATCGGTGCCGCTGAATTTTCTCAACCCGCAACCCGGTACACCGTTCGCCAGCCTGTCGCCGCTGCAGCCACTGGAAATCCTGAACAACATCGCCGTATTTCGCTACCTGCTACCACAAGCCGAGATTCGTATTGCCGGTGGTCGCCAGTTTCTCGGCGACATGCAGTCCATGATCTTCATGGCCGGCGCCTCCGGTGTCATGATTGGCGATTACCTGACCACGCCGGGTCGCCGGGTCAGCGATGACATCCGCATGCTCAAGGATCTGCATCTGCAGCCCCGTGGCGACACCCAGCAACGACGTCAGAACCAGGTCAGCAGCAAAGAAAACGCCGCCGTCGGTTTATGAAAGATCTGGCCGGTGCGCTGGCTCAACGCCGCGCCCAGCATCTCTATCGTCAGCGTCGCATTATTGATGGTCCGGCGGGTTGTCGGCTGCAGTGTGGCGACACCACCCTGCTGTCCTTCTGCAGCAATGATTATCTCGGCCTGGCGAATCACCCCGAAGTGATAACGGCCCTGCAATCAGGGGCCGAACTTTATGGTGTCGGTAGTGGTGCATCTCATCTGATCAGTGGTCACTCCCGCGCCCACCACGAACTGGAACAGGCGCTGGCGGAGTTTTGCGGTCAACCGCGGGCACTATTGTTCTCCACCGGATATATGGCCAATCTGGGTGTCATCATGACCCTGACTGGTCGTCATGATAACGTTTTTCAGGATCGCCTCAACCATGCCTCATTAATCGATGGCGCCTTGCTCAGTAGCGCCCGTCTGCACCGGTATGCCCATGGCGATATGCAGGCACTGCAACAATTACTGGAGGGTCATGCTCGACAGAACTCATTGATCGCCAGCGACGGTGTCTTCAGTATGGACGGTGACATCGCCCCGTTACCCGCGCTGCTCGAGCTGGCCACTGAGCACGATTGCTGGCTGGCCCTGGATGAGGCCCATGCCCTCGGTGTCATCGGCCAAACAGGTCGAGGCAGTCATGAATATTATTCACTACCGGAAAACAACCATCGCCTGATTACCATCGGCACCCTGGGCAAGGCCTTTGGCACCAGCGGCGCCTTCGTCGCCGGTAGTATTGACCTGATCGAAACTCTGATCCAGCAGGCCCGTACTTATATCTATACCACCGCATTGCCGCCGGCCATCGCCCATGCCACCCTGACCAGCCTGAAATTGATCCGCGATGAAGGCTGGCGGCGCCAGCATCTACACGACCTGATCCGACGCTTCACCGAAGGTGCGCGGCAGCTTTCATTGCCGCTGTTGGCGTCTGAAACACCGATCCAGCCATTGCTGCTGGGTGACAGCGCCTGGGCCCTGCAAGTGAGTGAACAGTTGCAGGAACACGGACTGCTGGTCACTGCCATCCGACCACCGACCGTTCCCCCGGGACAGGCCCGCCTGCGCATTACCTTATCGGCCGCGCATCAGGCCGACGACGTGGATCGGTTACTGGAAGCCCTGTCGGGCCTGGGCCTTGATAAGATACCGTTATGAAACTGTATCAGCAGAGTATCGGTGAGGGCCCTGAACTGGTGTTTTTACACGGCTGGGCACTGCATAGCGGCATCTGGTCGACCACCCATGACAACCTGATCCGGCGGCTGACGCAGGGTTACCGTGTGACGATGTTCGACCTGCCGGGCCATGGCCACAGCGGTGATATGGATGAACCCGGCTTCACCGACACCGTCAGCATCATCGCCGAGCAGATGCCACCAACGGCTCTGTTGTGCGGCTGGTCCTTGGGTGGACTGCTGGCGCTGCAACTTGCCCACCAGTTCCCGCACCGGGTCAGCGGCCTGATTCTGATCGCGAGCAACGCCCGCTTCACCCGTACCTCAGACTGGCCAGCAGCGTTGTCATCTGCAACACTGGACAATTTTGGTACGGCTCTGATGGAAAACACTGCGGCCATGGTACAGCGTTTTCTGGCCCTGCAGGTCCACGGCAGCGACCAGCAGCGCCAACAACTGCTGTTGTTAAAACAGGCCGTTAACGAACGCCCTGTCGCCCGCCCGTGGGCGTTGCACCGGGGTCTGGACATGCTGCGTAATGTGGACCTGCGTGACCGGCTTGCGGCGATATCACAACCGGCCTTGTTGATTCACGGTCAGCACGACCGTATCGTCCCCGATCCGGCCGGCCCGGCCATGGCACGCCTGATGCCACAGGCACGCAGCCTGTCGATCAAGGGTGCCGGGCATGCGCCCTTCTTATCTCATCCTGAACAAACCGGCCAGGCGATCAATGACTTCCTCAATACCTGACAACGAGCGGTTTAAAATCGACAAACGCTGGCTACGGGACAGCTTCGACCGTGCCGCCCACCACTATGATGCCGCTGCGGTGCTACAACATGAGGTTGGCAAGCGCATGCTCGAGCGTCTGGATTTGATCCGTATACAACCGCACACCGTGGTAGATATCGGCGCCGGTACCGGACGCCAGACCCGTGCCCTGACCAGACGCTACCCGCAGGCACGAACCATCGCACTGGACCTGGCCCCGAACATGCTCAAACGAGGTCGTCAGCAACTGTCGTGGTGGCAACGCCGGCAGCGTCGACAATACTTCGTCTGCGCCGATGCCGAACGCTTACCGTTGGCCGACCAGAGTGTTGACATGCTGTTCTCCAATGTAACCCTGCAGTGGTGTGATGATCTTGACCGGGTGTTCAGCGAATTCAACCGGATACTGCGGCCCGGTGGATTATTATTGTTTTCCAGTTTCGGCCCGGACACCCTGCATGAACTACGCGTCAGCTGGCAGACCATCGATCCGCATAACCATGTCAATGCCTTTATCGACATGCACGACATCGGTGATGCCTTGTTGCGCTCGGGACTCGGCGATACGGTTATGGATATGGAAATGATCACGCTGACCTACACCGACCTGCGCTCACTCATGACCGACCTGAAAATCATCGGCGCCCATAATGTCACCGCCGGTCGCCCGCGTGGCCTTACCGGCCGCCAGCGTCTGCAACGATTGACCTCGGCCTACGAAACCTTTCGTAATCAGGATAATCTGCTACCGGCCAGTTACGAGGTCATCTATGGCCATGCCTGGAAGACCGCGCAATCCGTAACAGCACAACGCCTCAGCGATGGCTCCATCTCGATACCACTGTCGGTGCTGCATGACAAATCCGGAAAGGGCAGGATGCCGCCATGAGACACGGTTATTTCGTCACCGGCACCGATACCGGCATCGGCAAAACCCACGTCTGCCTGACACTGTTACAGGCACTGGCGGCTCGGGGTTTGAGCACCGCAGCCATGAAGCCCATTGCCAGCGGATGCCTGGCCACGGACCTGGGCCTGCGCAACGATGATGCCCTGCTATTGCAACAGGCGGCTACGATCGAGCTGGCTTATGAGCAGGTCAATCCCTACGCCCTGGCCGAAGCCATCGCCCCGCACCTGGCCGCTCTCGCTTGTGGAATACACATCGACCTCGAGTCACTGCTGCTTCAGTTCAATCACATCGCCGCACAAGCCGACGTTGTCATCGTCGAGGGGGTTGGTGGCTGGCTGGTACCGTTGAACGAACAGCACACAATCGCTGATCTGGCCGCACGCATGGCATTACCGGTGATTCTTGTCGTCGGCATCCGCCTTGGCTGCATTAATCATGCACAGCTGACGACGTCCGCGATGTGCGACAGGAAAGACTGTCCGCCTCTCGCCGGCTGGGTTGCCAATGTCATCGATCCCGACATGGCAGCGATCGATGAAAACATAGCCACGCTGCAACGGTATATCGAGGCACCATTGCTCGGCACCTTACCCTGGAGCAAACAGACACAAAGTCAGCAGACCAATAATGAAGAAACCCGGACCGCCGACAGGCAGACCGGGTTTCTTGACATGGATCGATTATTGATGAACTAGCAGTTTGATGGCATCAGGTCATATTAGTGCGCAGTTTTTTAATGGCATTTTTTTCCAGTTGACGAATACGCTCAGCCGAGACCTGATATTTGCTGGCCAGGTCCTGCAAGGTTGCCTTATCTTCACACAACCAGCGTTGCTGGACAATGTCGCGACTGCGCTCATCCAGCGACGACAGGGCCGTGCTCAGCAACTGCTCATTATGTATTGCCAGATCCGAGTGCTCCAGCAGGACACCCGGGTTCTCGTCTTCCCGATCGGTCAGGTAGGTCGACGGTGACGCTGACGCGCTGTCTTCATCGCTAAATTCCGGGGCCGGGTCGTAAGACATATCATGGTTGCTGAGACGTGATTCCATCTCCATCACATCACGTGCGGCCACGCCCAGATCAGCGGCGACGGTATTCACCTCATCCTGGCTCAACCAGCCCAGACGCTTTTTGGCACTACGCAGATTGAAGAACAGCTTGCGCTGGGCCTTGGTAGTCGCCACCTTGACGATGCGCCAGTTACGCAGGATGAACTCGTGTATCTCGGCACGAATCCAGTGCACCGCATAGGATACCAGGCGCACATTCATGCTCGGATCAAAACGCTTGACGGCCTTCATCAGCCCGATATTACCTTCCTGGATCAGGTCGGCCTGCGCCAGCCCGTAACCACTGTAGCCGCGGGCTATGTGTACTACAAAACGCAGGTTCGACAGCACCAGTTTACGTGCCGCCTCCAGGTCGCCGTGCTGATGGTATTTCGTCGCCAGCGCACGTTCATCTTCGGCGCTCAATACCGGTACGGTGCTCACCGACTGTATGTACGATTCAACGCTTCCCGACGACAAGGTCAGGGCTGTTTCAATGCCTGTACTCATAAATGTTGATTCCCCCACATTAAGAATCAGCTATATTAACGACAAATTTTATCATTTAACTATTTGAACACCAATAGCGTCAAAAGTTCGGTAGTGGCTCAGTTAAATTTCCATATTTTACAAATATTTACAAATGTTTGAGCGCTGATATTGTCATCGGTGCCATAAAAAGGCCCCAAAAACCCCCGTGATACCAATTGTTTGCCGAACCCGTTATTCGCTGATTTTATTCACACTGAGCCACTACCGAAAGTTCTTTGCCAACCGCCAGTCATAGTCTGGCTGATCATCAATCCGTAATTATTTATTCAATAATTACAATGAATTAACAATTTATCGGCATCAGCTGGGCTCAATATCGCGCAAGTGCCGCCCAACGGCCATACGGGCGCCGCCATAGCCCAGCAACATGCCTAACAGCAGCAGCAGCAATGAGGCCCCGAATGTCAGTGACTGGAGCTTGTAGCTACCGTCGTAGAGCAATGACAGGCGCTGAACCGGACCCTGCAGCAATATCAACGAGATATTGACCAACAACCAGGCCAGCGTGGCGCCCAGCAGGCCGTGCCAGAAGCCGCTATATAAAAAAGGCCGGCGGATAAAGGCATCGGTAGCCCCGATCAGCTTCTGTACCTCGATCTCGTCGCGCCGATTCTGGATCGCCAGGCGTATGGTGTTACCAACGATCAACAATACTGCCAGCGCCAGCAAAATGGCCAGTATCAGGACCGCCCGCTTGCCGATCTCCATCAAGGCGTACCAACGTTCAACCCATTCCATATCGAGCTGGGCAACCTCCACCTGCGGCAGATCGCGTAACCGCACCAACAACGACTTTACGACGGCCGGAGCGCTGTAATCCAGCGTCGGCTGAACCAGTAACACGGTTGGAAACGGATTTTCATCCAGCGCCTTCAGCGCATCACCAAAATCCGACAGGCGGCGAAATTCCGCCAGTGCCTGCTCCGGAGAGATGCCGGTGACCTTATCGATCTCGACCATTGCCTGCAACCGGGTCTGCAGCCGCTCGACCGCAGCCGTATCGGTGTTCTGTTTCACAAACAGCGAGATCTGCGCGGCATTATTCCAGTCATCGCTGACCCCCTGGAAATTTTTCAGCAAGACATGCAGACCGCTGGGCATCGCCAGGGCGATGGCAATGACGGCGATCGTCATCAGGCTTGATAGCGGACTGTGACTGATACGTCCAAGGCTGAATACCAGCGCCTGCAGATGGGCCAGTCCGTAGGCACGCAGCCGGGCGAGCGGTCCGCTGCCTCCAGCCGAAGCGCCACGCTTGCCAACGGAGGCCGGGCCCGACTCGGTGCCGGAATCCCGTTCGGATCTATGCGGCCGAACCATCAGGCCTCCCCCTTACCGGCGTCGGTATCACCAATCAGGCGCCCTTCCTCCAGGGTCAGTATCCGCTGCCCCATAAGGGTAATCAGGGCGATATCATGACTGGCGACCAGGACCGTGACGCCAACCTGATTAAACTGCTCAAACAGATGCATGATTTCGCCCGACAGTTTCGGATCCAGATTCCCGGTAGGTTCATCCGCCAACAGCAATGGCGGCTTGTTTACCACGGCGCGGGCAATGCCCACACGCTGCTGCTCACCACCGGACAACATAATCGGAAAACGCCTCTCTTTATCCAGCAGGCCAACCTTGTCCAGTGCTGCACGGACCCGGCGCTGAATCTCACTGTGGTTGTGACCCGATATCACCAACGGCAAGGCGACATTGTCAAAAACGCTACGATCATAAAGCAGTTTATGATTCTGGAATATGATCCCGATATCGCGCCGTACATAGGGTATCTGGCGGCGGCGGATGCGCGACAGGTTCTTGCCATTGACGATGACCTGGCCGTAAGTGGCCCGTTCGATCAAGGCGATCATTTTCAGCAAGGTACTCTTGCCGGCGCCGGAATGTCCGGTTAGAAAGACCATCTCGCCGGGACGGATGTGCAGATCAACCTGGCTCAGTCCCTCGCGTCCACCTTCATAGCGTTTGCCGGCCTGATTAAACTGGATCATAGATCAGCCATCCGGACCTCAACAACGCCGGCATGCCCGTCAACATGATTATGCGTCATCAATGGCGCTGCCGAACAGGGCATCAACAAATTCGTCGGCATCAAACGGTCGCAGGTCCTCTATCGCCTCACCGACGCCGATAAAGCGAATAGGCACCCCGAGCTTGCGCGCCAGCGCGAAGATCACGCCGCCCTTGGCCGTGCCATCCAGCTTGGTCAACGTCAAACCGGTCAGGCCGACGGCCGCATTGAACTGTACGGCCTGCGCCAATGCATTCTGACCGGTGCCGGCATCAACCACCAGCATCACCTCATGCGGCGCGGACACATCCAGCTTGCCGATCACTCGCTTAACCTTTTTCAGTTCTTCCATCAAATTCGTCTGGGTATGCAGGCGCCCGGCAGTATCGGCGATCAACACATCGATCTTGCGCGCCCGAGCCGATTCGACAGCATCGTATATCACCGAGGCCGGATCGGCCGATCGTGGCTGGGCAATGACGGCCACGTCATTACGTTCACCCCAAACCTTGAGTTGCTCAACCGCGGCGGCCCGAAAGGTATCACCTGCGGCCAGCATAACGGAATATCCGTCGGCCTGAAGCCGCTTGGCAAGCTTGCCAATCGTAGTGGTTTTGCCGACGCCGTTGACGCCCACCATGAGGATGACATAAGGGGAGTGACTGGTATCGATCTGCAGCGGCCTACTGACCGGCAACAGGATGGCTTTCATATCCTCGCGCAACGCCGACAGCAGGCCCTGGTTGTCCTTAAGCTGATGGCGCGACAGGCGTTCGGTCAGATCATTGATGATGCTCTGGCAGGCCTCTACGCCGACATCGGCACCGAGCAGATACATCTCCAGTTCCTCGAGCATATCGTCATCGATCTGCTTCCGACCCAGCGCCAGGCGGCTGATACCGTCCAGAAGTCCGCTACGCGTACGTGTCAGGCGCTCCCGCAGACGGCCAAACAGACCCTTACCGGCAGCATCACCGTCCTGGTCCGCCGCCGTGGCTGTGGGTTTGTGCGCCTTGTTTTTTCCAAATCCAAACATATAGTTGTAATAATAAAATCCGAAATCAAATTCAAGTACTGATAGACAGCATAATCCGGTACATTATACGGCCTGATGCAAACAAACGGAAAACAGGATGCAATGATAATGTCTCGATCGGTAATCAGAGCGACTAATCAGCCTCAGGCTCTTGCGCATCGACTTAATACGGCAATGGCGGGTGACAGCGAAGCCGCGTCGAATATCGGCATCGGCAGCCGTTGGCCGGCGTCGCTTACACGCCCTGTTAGTACCCGTCAGAGCTGGCGTCGACTCCTGCGCTCAGGCCTGCAACTGTTATTGGCATCGCTGGCCATCATAACCACGACTGCCGGCGCCGCGGAGGCGACCGACAACCCCGCCGTGCATGAATACAAGCTCAGGAATGGATTGAAACTGATCGTCAAGGAGGACCATCGCGCACCGGTCGTGGTCTCGCAGATCTGGTACAAGGTTGGCAGTGCCTATGAACACAGCGGTATCACCGGCATCTCCCATGTTCTCGAACACATGATGTTCAAGGGTACGCGCAAGGTCAAGGCCGGTCAATTTTCACGTATCATCAGTATCAATGGCGGCCGGGAGAATGCCTTCACCGGTCAGGATTACACGGCCTACTTCCAGCAACTGGCCAATGACCGACTGGCGATCAGTCTGCGTCTGGAGGCTGATCGCATGCGCGGCCTGTTGCTTCCCGAGGATGAATTCAAAAAAGAGTTACAGGTAGTCATGGAAGAACGACGCCTGCGGACCGATGACGACCCCCAGTCCCTGCTCTATGAACAGTTCAATGCCGCAGCCTTCGTCAACAGCCCCTACCACAACCCGATCATCGGCTGGATGGACGACCTGAAACATCTCCAGGTAAACGACCTGAAGGCCTGGTACCAGCACTGGTACGCACCAAACAACGCCACCCTGGTCATTGTCGGTGATGTCAACCCGGAACAGGCACATACCCTGGTCAAACGCTATTTCGGCCGCATCCAGCCGCTGCAAAGTGCTCCATTGAAACCGCGCAGGGAAACCGAGCAGCACGGTATCCGCCGCATCACGGTCGAAGCCCCGGCCGAGGTGCCCTATCTGATACTCGGTTATAAAACCCCGGTATTGCGCACGCTCGAAAACAAGGCCGATGCCTACGCGCTGGAGGTCCTGGCGGGCATACTCGATGGCGGCAACAGCGCCAGGCTGTCCCGTGATCTGATTCGCGGACAGCAGATCGCCGCCAGTGCCAGCGCCGGCTATGACATGTACTCAGGCCACGACGGGCTGTTTCTGCTTGACGGCACGCCGGCACCGGAACACACGATTAGCGACCTTGAACAGCAACTGCGGGCGCAGATTCAGCAGTTGCGTGAACATCCGGTAAGCGCGCAGGAACTGGATCGCGTCAAGGCCCAGGTCGTCGCCTCGGCCGTCTACGAACGTGATTCGGTCTTCTACCAGGCCATGCAGATCGGCATGCTGGAATCCGTCGGCCTGGACTGGCGCCTGATCGATAAATATGTCGATCGCATCCGCGCCGTGACAGCAGAACAAATACAGCGGGTCGCCAATAAATATCTGGACGATCAGCGACTGACCGTCGCTGTCCTCAATCCGTTACCGCTGTCGCCGGGGCAACACCCGGGCTCATTTTCCCATGGTGGTGCTCATGTACATTAATAACAGGGCCAAGGACTTAGGATTAAGTGGTATGGTGATATCAGTCATAAGCACTGGCAGGCAGCAAGTATTCACCTTACTCCTGACACTAACTCTATTGCTGATACCGCTCGGCGCCCAGGCAGGACCGGCGATCCAGCACTGGACCACCAGTAACGGCGCCAGGGTTTATTTTGTCCCGGCGCCCGACCTGCCGATGGTCGATATCCGTATCGTCTTCGATGCCGGTAGCGCCCGCGACCGCCATCTGCCGGGGCTGGCGCTCTTGACCAACAGCCTGCTGGATGCCGGCAGCGGTGACCTTGATGCCGATCAGATCGCTACCCGCTTTGAACAGGTCGGCGCCATTTACAGCAACGACACCTACCGGGACATGGCCATCATCGAACTGCGCAGCCTGGTCGAAGCCAGCCTGCTGAATCCGGCCGTACAGATGGCCGCGCGTTTACTGTCCAACCCCGGCTTTCCGGATACCGGTTTCGAGCGTGAACGCCAGCGGCAGCTGGTCAGTGTGCAGGAACGTCAACAATCACCCGGCGATATCGCCAGCGATGCCTTTATGACCGCGATCTATCAGGGGCATCCATACGGCACCCCGACCGTGGGCACCGAGGACAGCCTGAAAAAGATTCAGCGCAGCGATGTCATCGATTTTCATCATCGATACTATGTCGGTCGCAATGCCACTGTCGCCATTGTCGGGGCGCTGGACCGGGCTGCCGCAGAGCGTCTGGCCTGGGCTCTGGTCAAGGATATGAAGGAAGGTCGCGCCGCACCGATATTGCCACCGATTACCCTGCATCAGGCCGTAGCCGGTGAACCCTCAGGCACGGGGCGAACGATACGGATCGCTCATCCCTCGTCACAGACCCATATCATGATCGGGCAACCGGGCATGAGCCGGGATGATCCGGACTATTTCCCGTTGTATGTCGGTAACCATGCCCTCGGCGGCAGCGGTCTGGTCTCCCGTATCAGCGAGGAAATCCGTGAAAAACGTGGGCTGTCCTACAGCGCCTACAGCTATTTCAGCCCCATGCGTGAACAGGGGCCATTCACGATCGGCCTGCAGACCCGTAACGATCGGGCCGCAGAGGCCCTGCGCGTTGCCCGCGAAACGCTGCAAAAATTCATCCTCAATGGCCCGACGGCGACAGAGCTGGAAGAATCGAAAAAAAATATCACCGGTGGTTTTCCGTTACGCTTGTCCAGCAATAGCAAGCTGGTCAGCATGCTGGCCATGATCGGCTTCTACCAGTTGCCGCTTGATTACCTCGATACCTTCAGCCGCAAGGTCGAAGCCGTGACGATAGAAGATATCCGCGCGGCCTTTGGTCGTCGCCTGCAACCGTCACAGATGATTACGGTGATGGTCGGCGGCGACAGCGCCGCTCCCTAGCCAGGCATCGACGAAACGGCATTTGCGTATGGGCCAGCCGGGAAAAAATTCACAGTTACGTATTATCGGCGGCCAGTGGCGCAGCCGCCGCCTGCCGATCCTCGCCGAAACCGGCGTACGTCCGACCAGCGACCGCATACGGGAAACGCTGTTCAACTGGCTGCGGGGTTATGTCGAAGGTGCCCGTTGCCTGGATCTGTTCGCCGGCAGCGGTGTACTTGGCTTTGAGGCCCTGTCACGCGGCGCCGCCCTCGCCACGCTGGTCGATGAAGACCTGCGCGTCGTGCAGCAATTACAACAAAACGCCATCACCCTGGATACCCGCCAGGCCGAGATCATCTGGCAGCAGGCCGATGACTTTCTCCTCGGCGCTATCCCGGGCAACGGCCAACCCTACGATATCGTCTTTCTCGACCCGCCCTTCCGCGAGGATATGCTCGGTCGCTGTTGTGCATTACTCGAACGTTGCGGCTGGCTGGCCGACACGGCATTGATCTACCTGGAATCTGACAGCCACCGTGATTTCCCGGAACTTCCGTTACACTGGCAGGTCTTAAATGACAAGAAGGCCGGGCACGTGGCCTACCGGCTGATAAGACGTCAAGGCGGTAATTAATCGGTAGTCTATGTGGGTTATTCCTGCATCAAGACCGGAGTTGTAACAGGGGATTAGCGACATTTAACCCGCGTCGGGCGGCATGTTACACTAGCCTGTCAACCACCAACAACGCGTTCGTTATGCAGACAACCGCCATTTATCCCGGTACCTTTGACCCGATCACACTCGGTCATGTCGATCTGGTGCGGCGCGCCACCCGGTTGTTCGAACGTGTTATCATTGCGATCGCCGCCAGCCCGAGCAAGACACCGGTGTTTACACTGCAGGAACGGATTGATCTGGTCAAGGATTCACTCGACGGCATCGACAATGTCATGGTGATGGGCTTTGACACCCTGCTGGTTGATTTCGCCCATCAGCAACAGGCCCGGGTCATTATTCGCGGACTGCGGGCTGTATCAGACTTTGAATACGAATTCCAGCTGGCCGGCATGAACCGGAAACTGGCCGCCGACATCGAAACGCTGTTTATGATGCCGGCCGAGCAATTTGCGAATATCTCCTCCAGCCTGGTGCGGGAGGTCGCGGCGCTGGGTGGGAATGTGGCAGAATTTGTCCATGACAGTGTCTGCAAGGCGTTGTACCGACGCCTGAAATAATCAAGTACGTCCACAGACACGGAGGTCGCGGCTTATACGTTGCCGGCCTGCGGCCGACACTAAATACGGCAACAGATACCGTATAATCTGCTCGCTGGATCAAGGCAATATGAAACAGGGTAACAAGATGAGGTTGGAAATATGGCACTGATTATTACTGATGAATGCATCAATTGCGATGTCTGCGAACCGGAGTGCCCGAATGACGCCATCTCGATGGGCGACGAAATCTATGTCATCGACCCGGAGTTGTGCACCGAATGTGTCGGCCACTTTGACGAACCACAGTGTGTCGAGGTCTGCCCGGTCGACTGTATCCCCAAGGACCCGGATTATGTCGAGACGCCGGAACAGCTGATGGTCAAGTATGAAAAACTGACCGGCGGCAAATAAGCACCTGCCCGGCTGTAGATGACCCCCATGGACGTGCCCGCGCCACTCCCCGCTAGCCGAAAAAACGTTTCACCAGCACGACACTCTCCACACCGTCGACACCTGATACCGGCCGCGTCACGCTGCGTGGTTATCGCGCTGTTTATGCTGACCAGTGTGGCGGCCTTCGCTGCGCGACCGCCGGCCGCCGCCATCGCCTCGGCCCACCCGCTGGCTACCCGGGCCGGCCTCGATATCCTCGCAGCCGGGGGCAATGCCTTTGATGCCGCCATCGCCGTCAGCGCCGCACTGGCCGTCGTCGAACCGACCAGCTCCGGCATGGGCGGCGGCGGTTTCTGGTTGCTACAGCGTGCCAGCGACAATACCCAGGTCATGATCGACGGCCGTGAACGGGCGCCGCTGGCCGCTCATCGTGATCTCTATCTCGACGCCCGGGGTAATGTGATACCCAGGCTGTCACTGGACGGCCCGCTGGCTGCCGGCATCCCCGGGCAGGCCGCGGCACTCGATCACCTGGCTCACCACTATGGTCGCCTGCCATTGGCTCAAAACCTGGCCCCCGCGATCCGTCTGGCCCGGGACGGTTTCGTAATCGACTCACGCTATCAGGGTATGGCCCGCTGGCGCCTGAAGGCCTTGCAACAGTCACCGGCCGCGGCGGCCATATTCCTGCAGGACAATGATGTGCCTACACAGGACTTCGTGCTGCGCCAACCGGACCTGGCCAATACCCTCCAGGCGCTGGCGGATCAAGGCGCCAAGGGTTTTTACACTGGTCCGGTGGCGAAACAACTGGTCGACGGCGTGCGCCGGGCCGGCGGTATCTGGACCCTGCGGGACCTGGCCGACTATAAAGTCATCGAACGACAACCGATTCGCGGCCACTATCACGGCCTGACGATCACCTCGGCCTCACCACCGTCTTCCGGTGGCATCGCGCTACTGACGATGCTGAACATCCTGTCCACTTATGACCTGCACAAGCTGGACAGCGCCAGCCGCAAACATTTGATCGTCGAGGCCATGCGCCGCGCCTATCGCGACCGCGCCGAGTATCTGGGTGATCCCGATTACGTCACCATACCCGTCAGTCGCCTGACCAACCCCGACTATGGCGCCGGCCTGGCCGCATCGATACGCCTGGATCGTGCCACACCGAGTCGGATGCTGCCGGGCGGTGCCGAGCCTGAAGGCGGCAATGACACCACCCATTTCTCGATCATCGATCGCAACGGCAATCGCGTCGCCGCCACACTGTCGGTCAATTATCCGTTCGGCTCGGGTTTTGTCGCCCCCGGCACCGGCGTGTTGCTCAATGACGAAATGGATGATTTCTCCAGCAAGCCCGGCGTAGCCAATGCTTATGGTCTGGTCGGCGATCAGGCCAACGCCGTCGCCCCCGGCAAGAGACCGCTGTCCAGCATGAGTCCGACCTTCGTCGAGGATGATAACCGCGTCGCCATCCTTGGCACCCCCGGCGGCAGTCGCATCATCACCATGGTCCTGCTCGGCATCCTCGACATCGACGACGGCAAACCACCCTCTTCATGGGTAGCGTTGCCACGCTACCATCACCAGTTCCTGCCCGACCGGATCAGCTATGAAGCAGATGCCCTGAGCGAGGCCGAGACCAAGGCACTGGAACAGCGCGGCCACACGCTGAAACTGCACCGGAAAAAATACGGCAACATGCAGGCGGTATTATGGGATATACGGAATAATACCGTCAGTACCGCCAGTGACCCGCGGGGCAACGGCCTGGCGGAAGTGAGACAGGACTGAGCGCCGAGTAAAGGCAAAGGCAAGCGTTGCATGGCGGCAAACCGCAGCGCCTTTAATCGTCAATATGCTTACTGTTTTTACTCTGACCCGAATAATTCTTTGTAGGCTTATTTCATTCTCTATTAACGCCTGCATAACGGGCCGGTTTGGAGTGTCAACGGAAAACCGGTCCCATTGATGCGCTGGTTAATTTTTAGTCTCTCACCGGTACAAGGCCCCTGGCGCCCAATACTCTTCCAGCGCCACTATAGCTTGCTCCTGCCATTCAGATTCGTCCGAAAAAGCCAGCTTGTCGAGTACTGAGACAATCACATTTTTTTCTGCTGAAGACAGTAAGCTGAACCATGGTGGCTCGCGGTCTGGAGGCCTGAGATTGGACAGGAATGCATCCACAGCGTGAGAGTTTGGGTTTCGAATATTTTGAACTGAATAACCCAAAAGGTAAGGCAGATAATACCGCCAAGAGACCGCGTCCAAATGCGAAATACCCAAAAAAAATGCTTCTAGATAATCTGGTGAGATTTCGTCAACTATAGGATCGTATTCGGGCACTGCCTTGTACTCGTCTAGAGCATTGGCACCTCTAAGAGAAAGCGGCGGCTCAGAGGGGAGATCCTCAAAGTGATCAATAAATCTGGTATCGATACCTTCCATAGAACTTAACGGGTCGAAGTTAACTTGGAGACGCGTCATTTGCGCCGATCAAGCTGAACGACTTGTTCGCTGTTTTAGAACTCAGAGCTTGGTTATCCATGTGCTAATTCCGTGCATTACCATATCAACAGCAATCGTTCCAACAATTAATGCTGTAACTCTTCCGGCGATTTCGATATATCTTTGCACTATAGCTTCCCTGCTAGGTAGTACGACGTCGTGAACTCTTTTTAGAAGTACTAGCGATACTGAACATACTAAAACTGCAATAACTGCTACGATACAGGCCACTATTGGATCATGCTTTTTACCTATGACTACGCAGGCGCTTATTGTACCTGGCCCAATAAAAACAGGCATTGCGATAGCGCCAGCAAGATGTTTTGACTCTCCTTGCAATATTTCAATGGCTGTTGGACCGCGAAAAACAAATTGAAGCCCAATCAAAAAGAACACAATTCCTCCAAATATTTGAAAGGATGCGAATTCTACTTGCATAAATCGAACGAAAACGACATCACCAAGAATCGCAAAACTGCAAAATACAACAGATGAAATAATGCTGGCACGTAATATAATTTGATTAAACTCTTTTTGATTAAGCTTTTGTACGATGTCAGTCAAGTAAACTATGAGCAAGAATGGATTAAGAAGTACAAGCAATAATGCTACTGATTTTATGAGTTCTTCCATATTTATTTACACCGAACGCTGTAGTTAATTTGACGGCGCATCGCCTGCGCCGGTCAAGTTGGACGATTTGTTAGGCGCGCTCATGATCGCATCCTACTGAAATTACAAGATGCGGCATGAAATCCTGAAAGACCTCACGGGCAACGACATTCGACCATGGCGGGTCCGGTATCTCGTAATCAGGCTCAGCAAGATAGATTTCCACACCGCCATGGGCTGGCCCTAATATGCCTGAAGGGACTCTAACTACGTCCGAGAAAGCATCAGGATCACAGACGGCACCGACCCCCTTTGGACCATGACCGTAATATGTTCCCAATCCAACAATTCCATGGAATTCACCAGTCAGAGGCTGGCGCTTGACCACTGAAAATTTTCGACCGTGCGACTTAGTATGGAGATGGCCGCTCAGGTGGTAGCTCGTGTGATGATCGGCCTTTCGATCGCTACGTGGCTGAAGCACAAAGAATTCACCCTTCCGTGATCGACGAATCCAGAGGGTCAGCCACAGCTCTGTTGCATCTTCCACCGCCACCGCATACAAATACTCACCTTCACGGGGCTTAAGCTCCATTACGCCAACGACCGGCCTATCTGCGACATCCTGTCTAATTTGCTCGAAGAGAGCACGCCAGCTCTCAAGCTCCGCGGGCTCTAGGGCTTCTATGTCTATCGCTTGATAGTTCATCCAACCCTCAAACGTTACGAGCTCACCCTCGCTAATGAATTCCCGGTTCACTGTCATTTCACGTATGCGTTTCCTGAGCGCTTAACTATAATTAGTGGGCCTAAAAGCCGACTTTAAAATCACCTATTAGGCCCACTAACAGACCTGAATATAATTTTCTCAATGACTTAACCTCAGATACAGGAACAATTTAATAAATATAATAAAGTGCCCATTGTTGAAAACCATGGTACACCCTTATTTCATCGAGCTATTAATACTTTTAGATTAGTTAGGCTGATTTATTTTTATTCAGCCTGGTGTTGGTGTGTATCGCGGTGCTCTTGGAGAGCTGCGACCGCATCATCAAATGGGTAGGCATTCCCACGCAGAGCGTGGGAACGAGAAACATGTGGGGTTTTCCCCACCCCTCACTTAGCCCTAAGTCCTGATTCTAAGCATTCAGATCCGGGATCAACTTGCTCTCGTACTTGGTAATCATGTCCTTGAGCAGCAGTTTACGTTTTTTCATCCGTGACAGGCGGATCTGGTCGAGGTGGGGATCGTGGACGAGGCGGTCGATGACGACATCGAGGTCGCGGTGTTCGATGCGCAACTCCTCGAGGCGTTCACGGATGGTCGCCTGCTCCAGTTCGTCGTCTTCGAAATCCATCATAATATCCCAGCTTACACCATTGGCCGTGTATACAATATATCGGTTTGTGGCCCCCTGTTCACCAGTGTCCGGCGCTGATAATCAGGCTGCCGGATCATGATATTTAGTATTGCGTTGCAGGACCGGATTGGCTAGACTCTGTCTGTTCACATATTCCGTGTGGAAATTGTTCTGCCGGGTTTGTATTAGTGGGAGGGATTGCAGATGTTTCCAGGTATACTCGTACCAATCGTTATATTCTTTGGCCTCGCCGTTATCGGCTCACTGTACATGTCAGATTTCGAACGCTAAATCTGGCTCACAACGATTCCAAAAGCCCGGGTCACCGGGCTTTTTTCATTTAAATCAATCAATTGACGTCATTTATGGGCAATATCGCTGACCAACGTTATCTTCTGAAGTTCCTACTGACGGCGGCGACCTTTCTGTTCATCGGTACTATCCAGGGCGTGGTACAGGTATTGCCACCGATACGGGTGTGGCTGGACGCGATCGGCAGCCCAATCAGCGGTCCCGGCCATATGATCGATCCGCTGGCCCATGCCCATATCAACATCGTCGGCGGCCTGGTCATGATCGGCATGGCGATGACTTATTACCTGTTTGAACAGGTAGCCGGACGACCGATCCTGTCACGCCGCCTGTGCAATCATTCCTATGGCTGGCTGGCGGTCGGCGTCTGCTGTTTTTACAGTACCCTGCTGTTTTTCGGCATCTGGGAGGGCCGGCTGATGCTGGCCGGGGACCTGGCCGGCCAGGCCGAAGTCCACCATATCTATGGTCGTGTCATTGCCGGCGCCTCGACGGTCATGGGTATGGGATTCTGGGTCTTTTTCGCCAATATATTCACCGGCTACCGGGCGCTGAAACGCGGCAATGCTTGACTGCGGTTGTCCGGAGTCTTTTCCTGACTGGCATGATCAGGATATCGATCTGGGTGGCCAGCCGATACACCGCCTGCCGATCCCGATGCTGTTGCACATGCCGCTGGCCTATGAAGTGTATGTGCAGAAACAGCGCCAGGCGATCGAAAATCTGCAGTTGCAGGAGTGCTGGCCAGGCCTGCGTCTGACCCGTACCGGCCTGTTACGTGGCAGTCTCACCTGCCTGCTCGAGGACAACCAGTCATTGTCGCACCATGTCGGCCATTTACCCCATCCATTCAATGTGCGCGGTCGCCTGCATCACGGCAATGTCAGCACCATCCGCGATACGGTACGCCAGGTACAGATGACCTTGCTCGATTCAGGGCGAATGCCGAAGGAACTGTATCTGTGTCACCTGACCTGTCCGCATTGCAGTGAACAACGCGGTGGTGACAAGATCCTGTTGTTGCGGCGCTGGCAGCTCAGCCGGGCACTCGACCGGCGTCGCGCCGAAAAAAACGCCTGAGTGTCAATCCGCCCGCAGCAACGGAAATTCCAGCACGGTCTGTTCGTCACCCCGTATCAACTGCACCTGCACACTCTGCTGATTGGCGCCGACACGGATGGCGCGCCGGAACACACCGCTGTGGCCATCCTGGATGGTCTGATGCCATACATCCGCCGCGGTCATTCGCAGCGACACGATCATATCGCTGCCGGGCAATCCACGCGCGGTCGTAGCAATGAGCAAAAATTCATTCATTCCTGTGCGTACCTGCACGGGCCGGGTTTCCAGCGCGATCTCCAGGTCCTGCCAGTGTTGCGGTGGCCGCAGTGGCGCTTGATTGTCGCTACAGCCCGGCAGGGCCAGGACCAGCCACAATAGCACCACCCAGCGGTAATCGTTGGCACAGAGCATCCGCATATCAGTGGCGCGTCTGCTCCCCGGCACTATCCTCAGGGCCGTCGGTACCTGCAGCCGGGTGCTCATCGCTACGCGCCTGCGGTTTACCCCGGTTATCGGAATCAAGCCTGCCGCCGACATTGGAACCGTAGAGGTTGACCATGAAATAGACGAACACCCCCATCACGGTGATATAGATAATCGCGCCAGCGAATCCCCAGTTAAACCAGCTGCGTTCATATCCGGGCCTGTCACCCCAGAATGGAAGACTCAGGCCGATGGCCACCAGCAATACCACCAGGATGACGGCGATAAACCATTTCGGTACCCCGCGCTGTGATTCCGGTATGCTCTCGACCAGTTCCCAGTCTTCGAGGCCGCGTTTGGCCAGCCGCTCCTCCTCGGTCTTGTAGCCCAGATGATCCGTGCTTTCCTTGCCCCATTCACTGTGGGCTTCGCCCAGTTCATCGGCCTGTTGCTGCGCGGTTTTGTCATGCGTGTCATTCATGATGATCCTCCTGACGAGAAGTGCTGGACACGAAAACTGTCCTGCCAGCCGCTGTCTGACCGCACCCGAACCAGAAACGGATGCAAGCCTTTCGCCAACGACGTGCTCAGCCGCAGTTCTATATCCCTGCGTCCGGTGCCATCCATATCAAGAGTCGCCGATGACAAACGGTAACTGCCGGGCGGTAAACCGTCGATGGCGATCGAGAAGCGGGCGTGGCGATATAGCTTGTTGGCAATATTGATCCTGTAATCGACCAGCGTATCACCCTGCAGGGTCTCGGCGCGATAGACCGACAGATGATGTGGCTGATAATTCACAGCCCCCCAGACAAAAAGGGCCAGCCCGAAGCAGGCGAGTAATAATGCCCACGGTGCACGGACCAGAAAAGAGCCGACATTCTTTCCGGCGTGAATACGCTGGCCATTGTCTTCGCGGCCAAATTCAAAACGCAGCAGGCTGGTCCCGGTCTTGCGCCCGGCGCGGACCTGGTTACAGGCATTGATGCATTCACCGCAATTGATGCAGCTGTCGAAGGTATCGGTATGACGCGGATCGATATCGACAAAACAGGCGCTGACACAATAGTTACAGCGTGCACACTCATCGGCCTGGCTGTTGTCGTGGACCACCCGCAGGGTTTCGCGTGTCTTGAATGAATGCTGCCAGACACGATAGATGCACATGAAGCGGCACCAGAAATGGCGAATGAAGGTGACATTCAGGAACATGATCAGGACAAAGATGGTGTAGATCCAGTAGAGTGACGGCGCCAGCCGTGCATCATCACGAAAACTGATAAAGGACCAGACCACATCCGGGCTGTAAAAATACAGCAACGGTATCAGCGCGGACAACAGCGACACCGCCAAAAACAGCAGTCCCAGTATCAGCCAGTTCAAGGCCTTGTTCTTGCCTCTCGACACCCGCATCGCCGCGCCGTCGAGATTGACCTCGGCCCGTTTACCCAGAAACTTGCGGGTCATCAGGTTGGCCCATTCGGCCATCGTGTTCTGAGGACAGGCCCAGCCACAGAAGGCGGTACCGACCAGTGAGTAGGTCATTACCAGCACGCATGACACGGTCAGCCACAGGCCGACGACGATCTGGAAATCAGAAAACCAGATCTGGCGGTCAAGCACGACGAAGGCGCCTTCGAGCGGATCGATGCGGAACAGGCCGCTGACAGGAATGACTACCAGCAGCAGGATCGTCAGCCATTGCAGGGTACGGCGCTGCCAGTGCAGACGGCGGTCGGGGCGCGCGGCTTCGATGCGAATCGAGATATCCTGTAGACTGTGATTACCACTCATAAACAACTCATATTTTGATAGACCGCACCGGGGGACATCGTGTTACTGCCCACCGGCCGGCGTCCAGACCGCTGACCCGTTATTATGAAGCATTTGCCCGGTAATAACATATCCGCCGGCTTTCGCGACGGAGAAATGACGCCTAGTGGACACGATCACGCGCCTCCCGGTCCAGCGGCGACAACCGGTGCAGGCGCTGCAGATAGGTCTGGGCAGCGACCTGGTCTCCGCGTTGCTCCGCCAGATGCCACAACGCGCGTAGAGCCTCGATATGATCCGGGCGCACGTCAATGATGGCCTGCAGGGCCTGTCGTTGATCCATCCCGCGCTGTAGCGCCTGTGGCAGTGTCGCCAGCATATCGTCGGCCAGTGTCAGGCCGGCCCAGCGGTCATGCGGATTGGCCTGATAGGCAAACCGTATCAGGCGATTGGCTTCGGCCTGATGTCCCTGCAGGCGGGCCAACCAGCTGCGCAGGGCCAGTCCGCTACCGATATAGGCGCGCTCAAAGTCGCGATAATCATTGTTGGCAACACCCAGTTCTTTTGCCGCCTGCTGCGGCGACGGACGCTGCTGCAACAACCAGTCCATGAGCCTGGCGACATCAATATCCCCACGGTAGCGGGCCAGCGGCAGACTGAATTCGATCTGCGGCGACCATTCATTCTGCACCACGCCATCGCCGACCACGGGCCGGCCCCAGTAGCGGCCCAGCCAGGTCCAGACGCCTTCACCACCCGTGGCCCTGCGCGCCTGGTCGGCGCCAAGGGAATGCAGCAAGCGTTGCATAATCTGCGCCTGCCCGGCGGCTCCATCTGCATCCGCCTCGGGGTTATTGGATCCGGCCAGCGCCAGACGGAAGCCATCGACAAAAACACGCATGTGGGGAAAGACCTGCTGAAAACTGCGTATCACGACCCGTAAGGCATCGATATCGAACTGGTTCAACGCCAGCCATTGCACAAACCAGCCATTGTCTTGCAGGCGCGCGCGCGCGCGCTGGAATTGCTGCACCGAGAGCAGCGCGCTGCGTCCGGCCATGTCCGGATGGAAGACGTCGCCGATAATGACATCGAAACTCTGACGGCTGCTACGCAGATATTGCCGGCCATCGTGATGAATCACCCGCATCGAATCGAGTACATGGCCGTTGACGTCGGCGAACCAGTCCGCCGCCGCGGTGATCGCACCCTGAGACAGCTCCACCGCGGTACGTTCAATGCCGTCAAACGGCAGTGATCCCGAGGCGGTGATCCCGGTACCCAGGCCGAGGAATAACACGGAACCGGGATGACCGTGTAATAGCAATGGCAGGCGGGCCTGATTCTGTTGCAGGGTCACGGCATCCGGGTCCGATGAAGCATCCATACGCTGCAGGTCACTGAGCAAAAGACGCTGACCACTCGTTTGTTCAACCACGTGGGTGATCGACACGGCATCTTCATAACGATAGATATCGTCGCTGCCGGCCTGGGTCTGTGGCAACAGTTCGGCAACCGGTGGAAAATCCCGCACCGGCCACAGGATCAGCAACACCGGCAGGATAAACCAGGCGATCCTGCGTTGCGGCGCCCAGTACAGACCACATGCAAACAGCAGCACTACCGCCACTACCATCATCGATGTCGTGCCCAGCCAGGGTACCAGCACGAAACCGGCCAACAGACTGCCCAGCGCCGCACCGACCGAGTTGACACCGTATAGGCGTGCACCCGCAGCGACATGATCGGGGCCGGCACCGGAGGCCTGTCTGGCCAACAACGGCAGCCAGGCCCCAAACACGATCGTCACCGGCAGGGTCACGACCATCAGCACCCCGCCCTGGGCCAGCAGAGCGGAAAGCAGGGAAGCGAATTGGGCCTGCTCGATCCACGCCGATACCGGCACCAGTGCCCACAGCGTGACGGCGGCGAACAAGGCCGCGCAGCAGGGCAGGATCATCAACCAGCGCGATCCGTGCAGGTAGCGGGCCAGCAGACTGCCGCTACCGATACCGAGCAGAAACACCGCCAGGATCACTGCCAGCACGTATTCCGTACGCAACATGACCATGCCGAACAAGCGGGTCCAGCCGATTTCCAGCATCAGCGCGGCGGCACCGATGCCGCCATAACAGTACAGTGCCGGCCACTGCAAGGTGTCTACAGCAACACCGTGACCACCGGCGCCGACTCTATTCCCGTCCGTACCGGTATTGAACCGTCGATCAAATATACGGGCCTGCCACATCACCAACACTGCCACGAACAGGCCGAGCATGGCCGTCAATCGTACCGACAGCGTCCAGCCCACATTCGGCAATAACAACAACGGCAGCAACGCACCGATGGCCCCGCCGACGGCGTTCAGACCATAAAGCAATGGTAATGAGCCGGCGACGTGATTCAGACTGCGCAGGATCAACGGAAAGGCCAACCCCATCGCCAGCGCCGGTAGCAGCATCAGCACCAGCAGCGCCAATGCCTGCAGGGTCAGCCACAAGCCGACGCCGGCATCGGCGGCCAGCAACGTCAGCCAGCCATCGCTGCTCCTGAATATCAGCGGTAGCAACAGGGCATACACGGCTATAGCGGCTTCCAGCCAGGCAAACAGATACAATGGTCGGCTGCAGCGTGACAACAGCTTCGTGCCCGCCAGACTACCCAGTCCCAGGCCGAGCATAAACGCGGTAACAGTGACGACAACGCCAAAGATGCTGACACCGAATTGAAGTGACAGCATCCGCGCCCATAACACCTCATAGGACAGGCTGATCAGTCCGGACAGCGTGTAGCCCAGCAGTAGTATCCAGTGCCGGCTTTTAAGCATGCCTCAATCCCGTCACCGTCACACCTGGGAATTCGTCAGTATCATTGCACAAAGGGGGCGATCACCATTTTGTCCCGCTGACGGGTCACGCGGGTTCAGAAAGGATTAAACCAGACCAGTGCGGCTATGGCATGCGCTATCGCCAGGGTCAGCGATAAACCGGCGGTGATCATATGGGCTACAAAAACCGGCTTGCCATAGACCCCCATCGCAATTCCCAGTACCGCGGTCGTCAGCAGCAGGACCAACAGGGTGACACCCATAATGAACAGCCATTGATGCTTCTCCTGATCGCTGATCCTGACCGCCTCACCCACCTCGGCCTGCTGGGCGGTAAAGGACTGCATGACACTCATATCCGCATGTTGTCCTGAGGTATCACTGGCGGGCGGTGGATCGGCCAGGACCTCATTCACACTTAAAACAACCAGCAGAAGAAACAGTACACTAACAAGTCTAGACATCATCACTGCGATCAACGTCACCACTGGCGGCAGCATTATTATCGCTCCCGGCGGAATGGATTTCATCATCTTTGTCCCCGGCCTCAATAACCGCCTGTTCCTCAGCTTCGCTCCTGCGCCCGGCAAAACGCCAGTACATGACTGCCATAACAATAAACGGCGACAAGACTATGGGCAGCAAAAACAGAAATATGGCCCAGGGCGTATTGATCGTCACATGCAGGTAACGATAGCTGTCCACGGCCAGGACATCGGTACTGAGTAGTGGCATCGCCAGGCATAGTAAGAGTTGCAGTAATCGGGTCATGTTATCTTTCTGTCTGTTTTACGTCCGCGGCACAACGAAAGCCAAAGAAATCCGAGGCATAATTTGGCAGGGAATAATTTCGATGATAGGTGGCGGTGGAGAATGGATCACTCTTCCAGGAACCGCCGCGCCGCACCTTGTATTTAGCATCGACAGGCATCAAGTCAACAACCTTCATGGCCTGGTCCTCCGGCGTATTGGCTACTGCAATCTTGCCCTGAAACACGTCAGGGGAGGCATCAGTCCCCGGATAGGCGATGAAGTCATCTGCAGTCCATTCACTGACGTTACCTGCCATATCCATCACTCCATAGGGACTGGCACCGTCAACAAAACGCAACACCGAGGTCGTTGAACCGATATTGTAATAGGTATTCAGTCGCTTGACATCCATGCGCTCGCCCCATGGCCAGCGATTGCCCTGCACCCCACGGGCCGCCTTTTCCCATTCCTGCTCGGTCGGCAGGCGCTTGCCAGCCCACTCAGCATAACTGGCCGCATCATACCATGAAACCATTGTCACCGGATGCAGTTCCAGTCCGGGCGGTATCTTGCCGTTTTCCCAGTGCAGCGGCGGTCTATGTTTTGTTGCCGCGACAAAGCGGGCATACTGGGCATTGGTGACCGGATATTTATCAATACGATAGGCGGGCAGACTGACCTGATGCCGCGGTCTATCAAAGGCATTACTACGCTCACGGTTCGTCCCCATCCAGAAACTCCCGGCCGGCACAGTGATCATCGTATCGAGCTCAGCCCACTGCTCCGGCTTCAGCATGGCCTCTACCTCGTCCAGGCTGGTGTCGCCGTGTTTAACCAGCTGATATTCATTCTGCCTGTGAAGTTCCAGGTCTTCTCCAGCGGCGCGCACGTGTGATCGCATTTCAGCGGGGTCGTAGGAGGCGCGGTCGCGCATATCGGTCATCCGATTGGCGCCAAGTTTGATGACATGCACGGCTCCGCCAATCATCGCCGCGGCCAGGCAGGTGACCAATGTCGCACTAAGATAGCGCTTGCGACGCTGACGCTCAGCCTGAGTCTGTGGTGATCCAATCTTGGGTTTCATAACCGGCTATTTCGGCTGTTCTGGGTGCCGGTCTTCGTCTTTGTCTTTATACACTATCGAACGCGGCAAGCGTCCATAGGTTTTTTTAATCATGATCTCTCCACCAACACCGCCAAAGGCGGCGGATTCAACCGCCAGTATGACAAAAAACCCCCACCAGCCCATAGGCATCAGAGAGGCACCGTCCGGTACACTGGAGAAATACATAAAATGATAATAACTGAACAGCCTGACGATGAGTGGCGGAAAGTAACATAGCCACTTGCCGCCCAGACCGAAAATCGCTCCCACAGCCAATCCCGCGATCAGGGGCACGACAAACAGATCGAGAAACCACAGCAGATTGAAAGTCTCCAGGCCCCAGAACAGTTCGAGGTCCACTCCCAGCATCCTGTCACCCAGATAAATAATCGCGCAACCTGACACTAATGCCAGCGTCCCGCGGGCCAGTCTAGGATATAAACGCATCAGCACTCTTCTCCAGTCAGCTTGCGGCATTCCGCTTTTTGAGTTTCTTCGAGGTACCAGTCCTTGACCTTAAGGCTGCCGAGATAATCCGCCAGCAGTTGCCTGTCTGCATCCGGCAACGCGGCATAGGATGGCATCCGGTACTCCTGTTTCAGGCGTGATGGCACTATCGCCTGCGGATCGGGAGCGGATAGATATTTATACAGCCAGTCACGCTCATGCAATGAGCCCATGCCATCGAGGGCCGGGGCCGGAACATTACGCATGATATCACGAACTGACCACAGGCTGTGGCAGCTCTTGCAACCAAGGCGCTTATAAAGCATGCCGCCCTCATGTTGTAGTTCCTTACTGGCTGTCGTATAAAACGGCAGATCACGATCCTGCTCTGGAACCTCGGCGCGGCGTATGCCATTGACGATCATAAGTAAAACAATGGCCGCCGCTATACCCAGCAGCAGATTCCTCTCGCCACGTTTCATACCTTGTCTTTTTTGTGCTCTTCCTTTTCCTTCAGGATTTCCGCCCGCCGCTCGACCTGTTTCCTGTTGACTTCCTGGCTCTTGGCGAATTCCTCAGGGCTCATCTTGTCCTTATCATGTTCATCAAATACAAGGTACTTGATATCTTCATCGAACTGTTCGTTTTTCTGCGCCCAGCGAATACCGATCACGGCGGCAATGATGATCAGGCCTCCGGCAATCATCCATACGTAAATTGTCCAGCCGTCAGGCAGGGATTGTAAATATTCAGTCATGAGTTGATCCTCCTAAAACAGCCTGCCCTGCAGTAATTGCGTGGCGCCAAATGAAACTGCTGAAACTACACCCAGTATAATGCAGACCAGCATGATTTTCTCGCCCGTCTTCAGCCGCTCGGTCTCTTTCCTGGTTACCACCACCTGTACGATTATACCCAGGAATACAGCCACCCCGATCAGCATAAAAATAAAAATGCCGATACTGAATTCCTGGCTACGCATACCCTCGATCGTCCAGTAATCAACATCCTTCGGATTATCTACAGCCAGGGCCTGGCCAATGCAAACGGCATTCAAAGAGGTCAGATACAGCAGTGAACGCAGGATTCTGGATAACATATTCGCCGGTAGCCTTGATGATTTTCGATTTTACAAAGCAACAATGCCGCTCATAGGAGCGGCATTGTTGTGACCCAGGTAGTTGCCGATCAACTCTTGATTTGCGGCTTATCCTTGTCATAGCCATCTACAAAAAAACTGTAGATAAAAGGTGCTACGAACACAATGATAATGGGTAACAACAGTATCAGCGGCGGGTTATCAACATCAAGCATTATACACCTTCCTTAAAATTAGTGAGTTTTTGAGTGATCAGGCTGCCATTCATGGTTAGGCAGGCGTTTGACCGCGATTATTACCGCAACACAGAAATAGGTTACGTAGAAGACATCGATCGTATATCCCAGATCCCACCAGGGTTGCTTGCGTGTCTTGCTACCATCAGGCTTGAGCTCGCCTTCAAAGTTTGCCAGTTTCACGTCTGGGCCGATCACTGAATACTCTTCCAGGTCGACATCGGCCTTCTGCAGTTCGATGACCTGATCCTTTATCGCGCGCAGATCATTCATATCCAGCGGGTGGCGATCCTGTAACGCCTCGTACTTCGAACCACTCGACTTAACCTTATTGACGATATAGTCCATCTTGCCGGCATCATCCTGGATCGCCTGTACCTCTGCCGTATCCATTAGGGCGACATAATCCGCATAGATGGCCGCATTGGGACGCTGCCCCCACAACGGTGCCGTAATCAGGAATGCCGTG
>Ga0210101_1000043_pt1 | contig 41216 bp, 42 predicted proteins | sample Muzzi_PWC_D1_FD_185534 | JGI IMG/M metagenome (GOLD analysis project Ga0210101, IMG submission 185534) | Wetland microbial communities from San Francisco Bay, California, USA, that impact long-term carbon sequestration - Muzzi_PWC_D1 (SPAdes) | ecosystem: Environmental > Aquatic > Marine >... | reverse complement strand
CGGCTTCGGCGCCTCGCGCGGCTTCCTCGAGGAGTCGGTCGAGCACTGGCGCTCGATGGTCCTCACCAACGTCTACGGCGTCGCGCTGACGATCCGCGCCACCCTCCCCCAGATGCTGGAGCGGGGCGAGGGCCACTTCGTGATCACCAGCTCCGTCGCCGGCCGCCGCGTCCTGCCCGGCTCGCTCTACTCGGCGACCAAGTGGGCGGCGACCGCGATCGGCGAGGCGCTGCGGGCGGAGCTGCGCCAGATGCACGACAACGACGCGATCCGCGTCACCTTGATCGAGCCGGGGATGGTCGACACCCCGTTCTTCGACAACCGGCCCGGCGAGTGGGCGCTGCGCGACGAGGACATCGCCCGCGCCGTGATCTTCGCGCTCGAGCAGCCGCCGGGCGTCGACGTCAACGAGATCCTGATTCGGCCGACGCGCCAGCCGATCTGAGCGCTGCGGGGGTTGAGCGGCCGTCCCGGTAGGGGTTCCGCTTAACTTTTTTTGAAGGCAGGCAAGGCCGTCCGAGATTGGGGCTGCAAAAAGACGCTCCATCCCTACCGGGACGGCCGCTCACTCCATCCTGGCCGCAGCAGCAGGCGGACAGCCTTCCAATAGGAGCGTAAGAGCAGCCGCATAGGGCGCGAGCGGGCGAGCGCCGGGATGAAGGGCGAGTCGAGGTCGGGGGTGAGCCAGGAGGCGAACTCGGCGGCGCTCACCGTGCGGGTCGCTTGCAGCTGGCGGCGCTCGCGCAGCAGGCGGGGCAGCCAGCGCAGCACCTCCAGGTTGGCGGCCAGCTTCTGCCTCCCCCAACCGCCGGCGATCGCCGCCGGGACGAGCGCCAGCTCGGTGGCGAGCAGCGCCGGCGCCAGCAGGGCGAGCAGGCTCGCCGGGTAGACGCGGATCAGGAAGGCCCAGCGGTTGCGCTCCAGCCAGCGCCACTTCCCCCCGCCCGGAGCGAACTCGTAGTCGTGGTCGACAACCGCCGCCGGCTCGATCCCCAGCGCCCCGCCGGTGAGGCGCAGCCGCAGCGAGAGGTCGACGTCCTCGTGGTAGAGGAAGAAGGGCGCCGGGAAGCCGCCCGCCTCCTCCCAGGTCTGCCGCGGGATCGCCAGGCAGGCGCCGGAGAGGGCCGGGACCTCGCCGGGCGGCGGCGCCTCGCCGATCGGTCGGCCGTGGCCGCCCGCCCAGACGATCCCCGTGAAGTGCACCGGGTTGCCAGCCGAGTTGATCTCCGTCGCGCCGTGGTCCGCGACCAGGGCCTGCCAGGCCGCCCAGCCGCGCCCCTCGACCCAAGGGCGGCGGATCGCCTCGCCGAAGCCGGGCAGCGGCGCCGCGTCGGGGTTGAGGATGACCAGCAGCTCGCCCCCCGCCAGCGCGGCGCCCTCGTCGCAGGCGGCGGCGAAGCCGGCGTTGTTGGCGTTGCGCACCAGCCGCGCCCGCGGCGCCAGCGCCTCGACCGCCTCGGGCGTGCCGTCGCGCGAGTCGTTGTCGACGACGATCAGCTCATCGCCCTCCCCCAGCTCCCCGAGCAGCGCCGGCAGCGTCCGCGCCAGCTGCTCGCGGCTGTTCCAGGAGACGATCAGGACGGAGAGCGACGGGCGCACCGATGCGGGAGGCTAGAGCGCCGAGTGGTCACTTTGCCCCCGGATACGGGGGTCAATCGACCACTCGAGCGCCCGCCGGCGCCCGGCCGGAGACGTCAGCGCCGTCCGCCGTGCTTCTTCTTCTTCCCGCAGGGCAGCCGCAGCCTCGGGCGCAGGTTGCGCTTCTTGCCGCTCTGCGCCTTGAAGCGGGCGAGGGCGCGCAGGCCCTTGCGGCGGTGCTTGCCACGCTGCTTGCGGGGCGCGGCGCGGCTCGTCTGCGCTCGCCCGCCGCGCCGCTTCTTGCCCCCGTGCCGGCAGAGGTTGCGGGAGTTGACGAGCAGGCCCCTGCGACCGCCACGCAGGGTCAGGACGAACTTCGAGACCGGCACGTCGGGCACCGCGTCGAAGGTGCTGCGGATGCGCCCGCGGGCGCTGTCCGTGCGGCTGCCGAGGACGATCTCGACCTGCCCGCGCAGGTCGGAGACGAGGTCGGGCAGCTTGTGGCTCGATGAGCGCAGGTAGACGGGGCCCTTGAGCGGCGCGTCGAGCAGCGGCGTGAAGGCGCGCGCGTAGCCGTAGATCGACTTCTTCGGGCAGGCCCCGGCGGCGAACTGCACCCGGGTGCAGACCTTCGACAGGTTGGCCTGGTCGAGGATCAGGGCGCGCGGCAGGGTGACCGCGGCGCGGGCGATGTTGGCGTCCCCACGCCGCGCCACGAGGAGCGCCCGCAGCTTCGGGTTCTTCGACCGGCGGTGGGCGCCAAACAAGCGCAGGAAGAGCTTCGGGCGGAAGCCCAGCGCCTTGCAGCCGTGCACCTGGAAGAAGCTGGTCGCGGCGAAGGCGCTGAAGGACGCCGGGTCGTTCGGATCGGCCCCGCCGCCGTGCAGCGTCGCCGCGGCCGCCAGCGGCGCACAGCGGGTCGGGTTGAGCGAGAAATTCGGTCGGTCGGTGCGCACCGCGATCGAGCGGATGTCGAGCAGGGCGCCGCCGAAGACGTGCGGGAGCGGATCGGAGACCGCGCTGACCCGCGCCGTTTCGGGGTCGACGAACAGCGCCACCCTGACCACGACCGTGCCGAGATCGAAGGGCCCGGCGGTGGCGGGGGTGATGACCCCCAGGGAGAGCGGTGCGGTCTTGTAGGGGCCCGCGAGGAAGACCTTGCCGGCGATCCGGGTCGGTGAGGGCCCGGACCCTGCGGTGACGCTGGCGCCGCCGAGGAAGCTCGAAGGCGGGCAGCTCGGAGCGGCCGCCTCGCCAGCGCCGCTGCTCGCAGCCGCAGCGGCCAGCGCCGCCTCGGGGCAGTAGCTGAGCCCGGCGAGCTTCGCCGAGACGCCCGGCGGCAGCGTCACCGTCACGCCTTTCAGCTCCTGGCTGCCGTCGGAGCGGGTCAGATCGATGCCAAGCGGGCTGTAGGCGCCGGCCTGCGGCCTGTCGTCGTGGACGGCGAAGCCCGGAGCGAAGGGCCGCGCCGCGGCCGTCGCGGCGCAGGCGCCGCCACCCGGGGCATTGGTCAGCGTGAACTGGTCCGAGGGGTGGGCCGCCGGGTTGCCCGACCACGGGGTCAGCTCGGTGCTGGTCCGATTCGGTCCGCAGGTCGGCGGGCTGGTCAGCACGGCCCGCGGGCCGCCGTCGAAGTCGAGCCTGAACGAGCTGAACGGCACCTGCGGCAGGCCGCCCAGCGCCTCGTCGTCGAAGGTCGTGGTCAGCTGGCCGGTCAGCGGGTTGGCGCTGACCTCGCCTTCCAGGCGAACCGAGATGCCGTAGCGGTCGGACTCCGCGTCGACGAAGATCCGGTACTCGTTCCCCGACAGCGGGTCGCGGCTGAGCTGGCGGCCGACATAGACGTCGCCGGTCAGCGAGCCGTCCGGGAGCGGCGGGGTGTCGATCGAGACGGTGCCGATCCTCGAGCCGGGCGGGCAGAGGACCGGGTTGTTCGTCCCCCTGCCGAACGCGGCGTCGCTGCAGGTCTGCAGCCCGCCCCCCGCCGCCGAAGGATTGAGGCCCATGCCGAGCGGCAGCGTCACCGCGGCCCGCTTGACGTGGGAGCTGGCCTGCTTGGTGAACGGCTGGCTCTTTTCGGCCGCGGTGGGCACTTCGAACGGCACCCCGACGTCGACCGAGGGTCCGCTGGGCGAGTCGGTCTGGCCGGTGTCCGGCGCGACCCCGATCGACGGGTCGAAGGGGATCGAGCCGCATTCCTTCGGGGAGGTGCCCGGAGGGATCCTCGACTCGAAGAACGAGGAGCCGTCGGGAAAGCTCGGATCGGAGATCTGGTAGGAGTCGGCGCGCAGGTAGGTGGAGTAGAGGTGCTCGTTCGGCGGCACCGCCGGGCCGAGGCAGGTGGTCGGCGTGGTGATGAAGGTCCCGTCGCCGGACCGCCCGTCGAAGACGAAGCGGTTCTTCAGGATCAGCCCTTTGATCAGCGGTTCCAGCCTCACCGCTTCGGGCACGTCGATCGTGAAGCCCTCGTGGTAGTCGCCATCCGAGGCGATGTTGGCGCGCAGGTAGACGTTGTTGCCGGCGAGTTCGAAGCCGAACCGCGCCGCTTCGCCGAACGCCGGGACGATGTTGTAGACGGGCAAGCTCACCGGTCCCACCCCGAGAGCGCCGGTCACCTCGCTCGTTCCCACGGCGGAGCCCGCCGGGCAGGAGGACGGGTTGGCTTCGAAGCTGGCGAGGGGGCACTGCTCGGTCGCCTGGGGATTGACGCTGAGGCCGGCGGGCAGATCCACCCTGACCGACCTCAGTTCGCCGACCGGCGTTTTCCCGGGGGGCTGGTGCTTGACGATGATCTGGGTGAAGCCAACCTGCGGGTGGCCTCCGGCCTGTTCGAAGAACTGTCCCGGCGTCGCCACACTGCATTTCTGCGGGGTGTCGGAGTTGCAGGTCCCGGCCTGCCAGCCGCTGCCGACCTGCGGGTTGCCGGGGTCCGAGGGGGCGACGATGTCGCCGGTGTCGGCCAGGGCCGGAGCGGCCGGAAGCGCCGCCCCGGTGGCCACCACGACTGCGATTGCGAACCTGAGCGCCCCTGCCACTCCGGTCATCCCAATCTCCCTTGCCTGCCGATCGACCTCGGAAAGCGGACGACGGGTCTCGAACCCGCGACCTCGAGCTTGGGAAGCTCGCGCTCTACCAGCTGAGCTACGTCCGCGTGGAAGTCTTCCCGATCTCATAGCCATCTGGAAAGGCCATCCTGCCCACGTGGAGTGGGAGACAACTCCTACTCTATCGGCCCGGGACAGCTGTCTGGCGTCGAGGGATTTCTCATTCCCAGGCCGCAGATGGGGCCAATTCGACGACGAGCCGGTCGGACATCGGCCAGTCGCGGCCGAGTACGCTACGCGGATGGTGGTTCGCACCGGTGGTCGGATCCGCTTCGCTGCGGTCGGCGCTGTGCTGGCGCTCGGGTTGCTCGCCGCGGTCCCCGCCCAGGCCGCAAACGTGACCTGCGCGGTCGAATCGAGGGGCCCGGCCGGGCCGGGCGGCGATCTGCTGAGCGTGAACGACACCTCGCAGAGCGTCACCCACATCTACCGGGAGGAAGACCGGGTCGTCGTCTTCAACAACGCCGACCGGGATCCAGCCGTCTGCGCCGGCGCGACGCCGACGGTCTTCAACATCGATCGGATTGCGTACAGCTCGGCGAGCGGCGTCCCCTTCATCAACTTCCTCGGCGACGGCCCGCTGGCGCCCGGAGCAACCCCCGAGCCCGGTGGAGACGAGATCGAGGTCGAGGTCAACGAGGCCTACGAGCCAAGGGTGCTGAACGTCGCCGGCACCGGGCGGGGCGAGCGGATCGAGGTCGGCCAGCTCGGCCGCAGCAGGATCGGGGTCAACCTCGATGCCCAGGCGGACGGTGGCAGCCAGGACGCCGACGTGACGCTCGGAGCACGCCGTGGCGACGAGCTGACGGTCAAGGTCGTGGGCAAGGGAGGCAACGACACGCTGAGCGCGCTCGGCGGCCGCGCCTTCACCGACGTCCTCTCATCTGCCAGGCGCCTCTCGATGAACGGCGGCCCGGGCGACGACGTGCTCAACGGCGGCCCCTTCCGCGACCTGCTCAGCGGCGACACCGGCAACGACAAAATGTTCGGCGGGCGCGGTCGCGACCAGCTCTCGACCGGCCCGGGGCGCGACCTGGCCAAAGGCGGCAAGGGACCCGACCTGATCGTCAACCGGAGCTCCGTCGGCGGCATCCCCGACGACCTCTCGCCCGACCGGGTCTTCGGCGGCCCGGGCGACGACAGCATCGACGTCGCCCAGGAGCTGGCCGGGGATCGCGCCGCCTGCGGCCGGGGCCGCGACGACGTGTTCATCGACCGCGGCGATTCGGTCCGCGGCTGCGAGAGCGTCGGCGTGCGCTGACGCTCGATGAGATCCGGGTTCCCAGTGCGACGCGGTGGCGTCGATGAGACCCGTACCGAGACCCTGCGGCGGCGGCTGCGCACGATCCCGCCTCTCGTGCTGGGCCTCGTCCTCGTCACGGCGCTGCTTCCGGCGCTGCTCGCGGTCGGCCTGGCGATCGACCTGGCCCGCCGGGTCGGGTCCGGCGTGGCGCCGACGGCCGCGAGGCTCGCCCTGTTCCTCTGGGTCTATCTCGCCGCCGAGGTCGTAGGCCTCGCCGCGCTGGCGGTGCTGTGGGCTGCCAGCCTCGGCGGCCGGCGCCGGGCCTGGCTGGGCGATGCGACCTGGCGCCTCCAGCAGCGCTGGGCCGGCACGCTGTTCGGCGCGGCGCGCCTGCTGTTCCGCATGCGGGTCGAGGTGGCGGGCGGCGACGCCGTCGCGCCGGGACCGGTGATCGTGCTGATCCGCCACGCGAGCCTCGTCGACACCCTGCTGCCCGCGAACCTCGTCGCCCGCCCGCACGGGATCCGCCTGCGCTACGTGCTCAAACGCGAGCTGCTCGCCGATCCCTGCCTCGACGTCGCCGGCCGGCGCCTGCCGAACTACTTCGTGCGCCGCGGGACCGGCGAGGCGCGGGAGGTGGAACGGGTGCGCGACCTCGCCCAGGGCCTTGGGACGGGCGACGGCGTGCTGATCTTCCCGGAGGGGACCCGCTTCACGCCGCAGCGCCGCGCCCGCGCGGTGGCCCGCATCGCCGAGCGCGACGCCCGCCTGGCCGCGCGGGCGGAGCGGCTCCGGCACCTGCTGCCGCCGAGGCTGGGCGGTGTGCGGGCCCTGCTCGACGGCGCACCCGAGGCCGACGTCGTGGTGATCGCCCACCACGGCTTCGACGGCCTGCGGCTGATCTCCGACATCTGGCGCGGCGGCCTGGTCGGGCTCGTCGTCCGGGTGCGGGTGACGCGGGTGCCCCGGTCCGAGGTGCCGGAGACGGCCCACGCCCGCGCTGACTGGCTCTACGACCTCTGGCAGGACGTCGACGACTGGCTCGAGGAGCGCTTCGCGACCGCCGGGCGGGCGACGTGAGCACCCCGGCTCTGCTGGCGGTCGAGGCGGGCCTCCTGCTGGCGCTGGTCACGGCGCTGTGGGCGGTGAGTGTCGCGGTGCGCGACACCTCGATCGTCGACGTCTTCTGGGGCAGCGGCTTCGTCGCCGTCGCCTGGGCCGGCTTCGCGCTGGCCGACGGCAGTCGCGACCGCCGCCTGCTCCTGGCGGCGCTGGTCACGGCCTGGGGCCTGCGCCTCACCGCATACCTCGCCCACCGCAACCTCGGCAAGGGCGAGGACCGCCGCTACGCCGAGATGCGCCGCCGTCACGGCGAGCGCTGGCCGCTGCGCAGCCTGGTCGTCGTGTTCTGGCTGCAGGGCGCGCTGATCTGGGTCGTCTCGCTGCCGGTGCAGGTCGGAATGAGCGACCCGACGCCCGCCGGCCTCGGCGCCCTCGACTGGGCCGGGGTCGCCCTGTGGGCCGTCGGCCTCACCTTCGAGGCGGTCGGCGACCGCCAGCTCGCGCGGTTCAAGGCCGACCCGGCAAACCGCGGCAAGGTGATGGACCGCGGGCTGTGGCGCTACACGCGCCACCCCAACTACTTCGGCGACTTCTGCGTGTGGTGGGGGATCTGGCTCGTCGCGCTGGCCACCGGCAGCGCCTGGTGGACCGTCGTCGGGCCGGCGGCGATGTCCGTTCTGCTGATCCGGGTCAGCGGCGTCGCGCTGCTGGAGCGATCGCTGAGCCGCCGCCGCGAGGGCTACGCCGACTACGTCGACCGCACCAGCGCCTTCTTCCCGCGGCCGCCGCGCCGCCGCAGTTCCAGCGGCCGGGCCAGCGCTGGCGAGGACTAACCTTGGCCGGGCCGTGAGCGCCCGCGCCTTCGCCGCCACCCTCGCCGTTCTCGCCCTGATCGGCCTGCTCGGATTCGGCCTGCTCAACAAGGGCGAGGCCAGCCTCGCGGTCGGGGAACCGGTGCCAGACCGGCAGCTGCCCGTGCTGGGCGGCGAGGGTGAAGGCGAGATCGCCGATTACCGCGGGCACTGGGTGCTGGTCAACCTCTGGGCGTCTTGGTGCACCCCCTGCCGCCACGAGGCGCCGGTGCTCGACCGCTTCGCGCGGCGGTACCGCAACCGCAACGTGCGCGTGCTCGGCATCGACGTGCAGGACAACAGCGACGACGCGCTCGCCTTCCTGCGCGAGCACCGGGTCGCCTACCCGCAGCTGCGCTCGGTCGGCGAGGAGCGCAGCGAAGCCTTCGGCTCGACCGGCGTCCCCGAGAACTTCCTCGTCGACCCGCAGGGCAAGCTGGCGTTCATCTGGCGCGGCCCGGTCAACGAGACGATCCTCGACGGACAGGTCGTCCCGATCGTCGAGGGGTCGCGATGAGGCGGCGTGTCGCCTTTGTCCCGCTATGCGGGAAGAAAGCGACACGCCCTGCCGGGCTGGCCGCCCTGGTGGCGCTTGCGGCGCTCCTGCTCGCCGCGCCGGCAGCCGCGGCACCGCAGACCACCCTCCCCGACCTCGAAGACGAGGTGATGTGCCCGATCTGCGGCACGCTGCTGCAGCTCGCCAACTCGCCGCAGGCACAGCGCGAGCGGGCCTTCGTGAGGCGCCAGATCGCCGCCGGCATGAGCAAGGCCGAGATCAAGGACGCGCTGGTCGCCCAGTACGGCTCGGGGGTGCTGGCGCTGCCCGAAGGGTCGGGCTTCAACCTCTCCGCCTACCTGGTCCCGGCGATCGCCTTCCTCGTCGCGGCGCTTGCCCTCGGGCTGGGCGTACGACGCTGGCGGCGGGCTGCGCCCTCGGAGGGATCGGCGCCCCCGGATGCGGCCGGCCCGCTGGGGGAGGACGCGGAGCGCCTCGACGCCGACCTCGCCCGCTACGACCTCTGAATCACGAGCCCGTCGACCGGTATGGAAACGCGCCGTGCTTCCGAACCGCCGACGCAGGCGATCGCCGAGTCGGCCAGGGGAAGCAGCGCCCTCAGTCCGTTCTCGTCTCGCAGCGGCGGGCCGCCGATCACGACCAGCTCGTAGGCGGACCCGAGCCCCTCGATCGCCTCACGGCAGCCAGGGGAGGCAAGCAGCGCGCCGTCGTCGCCGGCCGGCCGGCCGGCGACGACGCAGACCAGCGGCTCGGTCGCCCGGGCCGAGCCGGGGCCGGCGAGCGCGACCGGCTTGAGGATCGACGCGGCGTCGGCGGCCCCGCGCAGGTACTCGTGCAGCCCGGGCGCGTTGGCTAGGCCCAGCGCGTCGGCGAGCCGAGGCTCGGCGAGGTCGCACTCGAGCAGCGCCGTGCGGGTTCCCGCGGCGGCTGCCGCTGCTGCCAGCCCGACCGCCGCCTGCCGCCCACTCGACCCCTCGCCCGTCACCAGCACAACCCGGTTGCCCGCCAGCTCTTCCAGCAGGCGGGCGTAGGCCTCGAGGTCGCGACGGCGCAGCGTCCCCGCCCGCAGCTCGGGCGAGGGGCGGGCGGGGATCTCCGCCAGCACCCTCACATCCGCTCTGGCGCGGAGATGCCGAGCAGCCCCAGCGCCTCCGCGATCGTCCGCTTTGCCAGCAGGCAGAGCCCGAGCCGCGACCGCTCCACCCCCTCCCCCTCGGCACCGACCACCTGGCAGTCGCGATAGAAGGCGTGGAAGTCGGCCGCGACTGCGGTCGAGTAGGCGCAGATGCGGTGCGGAGCGCGCCGCGCCGCGGCCTCGCGGACCTCGTCGGGGAACTCCAGCAGCCGCTTCACCAGGTCACGCTCGGCCGCCACCAGTGCCGTGCCGGGGGTCGGCGCCCCCGCCTCCCCCGCCTCCCCCCCGGCCTTGCGCAGGATGCTGGCGATCCGCGCGTGCGCGTACTGGACGTAGTAGACGGGGTTGTCGGCCGAAGCCCGCCGCGCCAGCTCCAGGTCGAGGTCGACCGGGGTGTCGTGGCTGCGCCAGAGCATGAACCAGCGGCTCGCGTCGACGCCGATGTCGTCGACCAGCTCGTCGAGCGAGACGAAGTCGCCGCTGCGCTTCGACATCTGCGCCCGCTCCCCCGATTCGACGATGTGGACCAGGTTCATGATCAGCGCCTCCAACCGGTCGGGGTCGGCGCCGAGGGCGGCGATCGCGGCCCGGATGCGCGGCGCGTAGCCGTGGTGGTCGGCGCCGAGCACGTCGACCAGCCGCTCGAAGCCGCGGTCCAGCTTGTCGCCGTGGTAGGCGACGTCGGCCGCCAGGTAGGTCGGCTCGCCGCTGGCCCGGATCAGCACCCGATCCTTGTCGTCGCCGAAGTCGGAGCTGCGCAGCCACAGCGCTTCTTCGCTCCTGTAGGTGTGACCGCGCCGCTCGAGGCGGGCGAGCGCCTCCTCGACCTCTCCGCGCTCGTACAGGTCGCGCTCGGAGAACCAGCTGTCGAAGCGGACCCCGAAGCGATCGAGCGTCTCGCGCACCCCATCGAGGACCAGCTCGACCGCGCGGCGGCCGATCGCCTCGAGGTCGGCCGCGTCGACCTGCTCGGCGGCCAGCCGCTCGGCCAGCGCGTCGACGTAAGGGCCCTCGTAGCCGTCCTCGGGGGGCTCGCCGCCCCCGATCTTCGCCGCCAGCGAGGCGGCGAAGCGCTGCACCTGGCCGCCGGCGTCGTTGACGTAGAACTCACGCCCGACGGTGTGCCCGACCGCCTCCAGGAGGCGCACGAGGGAGTCCCCGTAGGCGGCGTGGCGACCGCCGCCGACGTGCAGCGGACCGGTCGGGTTGGCGGAGACGAACTCGACCAGGATGCGCTGCGGCGAGTCGACCGGCGCCGGCCCGAGGCTATCGCCGGCCGCGCCGAGGCGGGCCATCGCGCGCCGGTACCAGTCGTCGGACATGAAGAGGTTGACGAACCCGGGTCCGGCCACCTCGACCCGGGCCAGCTCGCCCCCGGCGCCCAGCTCGCCCTCCAGCGCTTCGCCGAGCCGCGCCGCGACGTCGCGTGGCGCTTCGCCCAGCGGGGCGGCCAGCAGCATCGCCGCGTTGGAGCTGTAGTCGCCCAGCTCGGGCTTCGGCGGCCGGTCGAGGGTTGGCTCCGGGCCGGCCGTCTCGCCGTCGCGCAGAGTGTGCGCCGCCCTCTCGACGGCAACGCGCAGTTCGGAGATCGAGTCGGTCTCGCTCACCGGGCAATCGTATGAACCCGCGCCGCTCCGGGGTACGCTGGCCGCCGTGCGCCTCGCCGCGATCAGCGACATCCACGCCAATCTGCCCGCTCTGGAGACCGTCCTCGGGGCGATCGATGCGGCTGGCGTCGAGGAGGTCTGGTGCCTCGGCGACGTGGTCGGCTACGGGGCCGAGCCCGACTCCTGCGCCGACCTGGTGCGCGAACGGTGCTCCTTCTGCCTGGTCGGCAACCACGACCTCGCGGTTCTCGGGGCGCTCGACGCCGCCGCCTTCTCCGAGGCCGCCGCGGAGGCGGTCCACTGGACCCGCGGCAACGTCGCCGAGCGCACCCTGGAGATGCTGCGGGAGCTGGAGCCGGCCGGCCGGCGCGAGGGCTTCGCCCTCTTCCACGCCTCGCCGCGCGACCCGGTCTGGGAGTACGTCCTCTCGGCCGAGCAGGCGGACGCCTGCCTCGACGCGCAGCCCGAGCGGATCGCCTTGATCGGCCACTCGCACGTCGCGCTCTTCTTCGCTCGCTCGCCCGCCCGTCCCGGGGAGGTCCGCGGCGCCCAGGCGGGCGACGACACGCTGCTCGACCTCGGCACCGGAAGCTGGCTGGTCAACCCGGGCAGCGTCGGGCAGCCGCGCGACGGCGACCCCCGGGCGGCCTGGCTGGAGCTCGACAGCGCCACGGCGACCGCGCGCTTTCACCGCGTCGGCTACGACGTCGAGCGGGCCGCCGCTTCGATCGCTGCGGCCGGCCTGCCGCAGCGCCTCGCCAACCGGCTCCACGTCGGCCAATGACCCTCCAGTTGCAGGGGAAATCTGCCCATAGGGGCGTTCTCTAGACTCGGCCGGATGCCTCGCGCCATCGCATTGCCGCTCGCCGTCGGGCTCGCTGTCGCCGCGACTGTCCTCGCCTCCTGCGGGGGCGAGGACGCGAACTTGCTGCCGGGCGAGACGGCGCGGGAGATCACCGCCAACCTCGACACGGTCAAGCAGCTCGCCAACGAAGGCGACTGCATCGGCGCCGAAAGCGCCTCCGAACAGGTCAGCGAACAGATCGAAGAACTGAGCGGGGTCGACCCGAAGCTGAAGCGGGCGCTGCAGGAAGGGGCGGCTCGGCTGAACGAAGTGATCACGAGCTGCGAAGAATCGGAAGCGATCGCTCCCGCCGAAATCCCGACCGAAAGCGAAGGCGAAGAAGAGGAAGCTTCGAAGAAGAAGGGGAAGAAGGACAAGAACGAACCGAAGCCCGAACGGGAAGAAACGACGACCGCCCCGGAACCGGAAACGCCGACGACGACGACCCCCACCGAACCGCCCGGCTCCAACGAAGGCGGCGAAGGCGAATCCGGGGGCGCCGAAGAAGGCGGGGAACCGTCCTCGGGCGGCGTCGGCCCGGGCACCCCGGCCGGCGGAGGCGAATGATGGAGGCGGGAACCCTCTCCGGCCGCTACGAGCTCGGCGAGCGGCTCGGCTCAGGCGGGATGTCGAACGTCTACCAGGCGACCGACCGCATCCTCGAGCGCACCGTCGCGGTGAAGATCCTCGCCGAGCACCTCTCCGACGACGAGCGCTTCGTCGCCCGCTTCCGCCGCGAGGCGCTGGCGGTCGCCAAGCTGATCCACCCCAACATCGTCCAGGTCTACGACACCGGGATCGACGAGGCGCGCCACTACATCGTCATGGAGTACGTCGAGGGACGCTCCGGGGCGCAGATCCTCCAGCGCCAGGGGCCGCTCGACGCCGAGACGGCGGCGGAGGCCGGGATCCAGGCCTGCGCCGGGCTCGACTACGCGCACCGGCGCGGGATCATCCACCGCGACGTCAAGCCCGGCAACCTGATGATCGTCGGCGGCCCCGTCGGGGGCGGGCCGATGACGGTGAAACTGACCGACTTCGGGATCGCGCGGGCGATCGAACAGACGCGGATCACCCAGGTCGGCTCGGTGGTCGGCACCGCCGCCTACCTCGCGCCGGAGCAGGTTCGCGGCGAGGAGGCGACCCCGGCGACCGACGTCTACGCGCTCGGCGTCGTCCTCTACCAGTTCCTGACCGGCCGGCTCCCCTACGAGGGCTCGAGCCTGGCCGAGCTGGCGGTGCGCCAGCAGAACGAGCGGCCGCTGCCGCCGAGCACCTACAACGGCGACGTGCCGGAGACCCTGGGGGGCGCCGTGCTGCGAGCGCTGGAGGGAGACCCGGCGCGCCGCTACGCCAGCGCCGACGAGCTGGCCGGCGGCCTGCAGCTCGGCCTGCAGGGCGAGGAGATCACGATCCCGATCGCAGAGACGGCGACCCGCCGTCTCGACCAGACCGAGCGCACCGAGCTGCGCCCCGCCTCCCCCACGGTGCGGCCGGCCCCCCGCGCCCCGCAGCCCCCGGCCCCCCCGATGCCGGTCCCGGCCGCGGCAGCCGAACCGGCGAAGCGCAGCGCCTTCTCCCGCTTCGCCCGCTTCGTGCTGGCCGCCGTCGCCCTCGTCCTGATCGCCGCCGCGGTCGCCACCGCGGTGATCGTCGCCACCGACAAGACGACCGGCGTCCGGGCGACCGAAGTCGCCGGGGACACGATCGACAAGGTGGTCGAAGAAGTGAAGGAACTGGTCAAGAAGAACACCGAATAGGCGGGGCTGGCGCGCGGGTCCTGTCGCGCGAGGGACGCCAGCTCAAGACAGGTAGCTCAATTCCACGGCGCCTTTCCGTCCATGATGCCGGTGGAGTAGCTGGCGAAGGTCCCGGCCGCGATCGCTCTCCTCGCGTATCCCATCAGCTCGTGAAGGTAGGTGAGATTGTGGAGGCAGAGGAGGCGGACCGCGGTCAGCTCCTCGGCGCGGGAGAGGTAGCTGAGGTAGTCGCGGTCGTGGTTGCGGCAGGCGGGGCAGGGGCAGCCCGCGGCGATCGGCGCGCGGTCGCCCTCCCAGCCGCCTTTGCGCAGGTTGAGGCGGAAGCGGTTCTCGGGGTCGGGGACGAGGGCGGTGCCGTGGCGGGCGAGGCGGGTGGGGATCGCGCAGTCGAAGAGGTCGAGCCCGAGGGCGATGCCGGCGAGCAGGCCATCGACGTCGCCGATCCCGAGCAGGTGCTTGGGCGCCTCGGCCGGGAGCAGCGGAGCGGTCAGCTCCAGCACCGAGCGCATCTCCTCCTTGTCGCGGCCCAGCGAGCCCCCGATCGCGATCCCGTCGACCCCGGCCTCCGAGACGAGCTGCGCCGACTCGCGCCGCAGCTCCTCGTGGACTCCCCCCTGCACGATCCCGAACACCGCCTGGCGCTCCGGGCCCTCCTTGCCGTGCCAGGCCAGGCAGCGGTCGAGCCAGCGATGCGTCCGCTGCATCGAGCGGGCCGTGTAATCGCGGTCGGCGTGGTACGGGGTGCACTCGTCGAAGGCCAGCGCGATGTCCGATCCCAGCTTCGCCTGCACCTCCATCGAGACCTCGGGCGAGAGGAAAAGCTCCCGCCCGTCGGTGTAGGAGCGGAACCGCACCCCCTCCTCCTCGATCGAGACGACCGAGCCGCGGTCCCCCCCGGGCCGCCCCCTCCCCTTCACCTCGTCGGCAACGCCACCGTGGGCAAGCGAGAAGACCTGGAACCCGCCCGAGTCGGTGATCAGCGCCCGCTCCCAGCCCATGAAGCGGTGCAGGCCGCCGGCAGCGGCAATCCGCTCAGGCCCCGGCGAGACGAACAGGTGGTAGGTGTTGCCGAGGACCAGCTCGTAGCCCAGTTCAGCCACCTCTCGCGACTCCAGCCCGCGCACGGTCCCCTTCGTGGCCAACGGGATGAACGCTGGCGTGGCCACCTGCCCGTGCGCGGTGTGCAGGACTCCGGCGCGTGCCGCCCCATCCCGCGCCTCGATCTCAAAGCTCAGCCTCTCTGCCTCGTGCCTCATGCTCGAGTGGACTATTGACCACCGAAAAGGGGGGTCAACCGTTCATTCGGCGATCAGCGAGCGCCCGGTCATCGCCTGCGGCTGCGGCATCCCGAGCAGCTGCAGCGCGGTCGGGGCGACGTCGGCGAGGATGCCGTGGTCGCGCAGCTCGACCCCCTCGGCGGTGACGATCAGCGGCACCGGGTTGAGCGAGTGGGCCGTGTTGGGCGAGCCGTCGGGCTCGAGCATGTGGTCGCAGTTGCCATGGTCGGCGGTGACGATGCAGACGCCGCCCGTCCGCTCGACCGCGGCGACCACGTCGCCGAAGCAGCCGTCGACCTCCTCGACCGCCTGCACCGCGGCGGGGATCGACCCGGTGTGGCCGACCATGTCGGGGTTGGCGAAGTTGACGATCCCGAAGCGGTAGCCGCCCTCCGACCAGCGCGAGACGAAGGCGTCGGCGGCGGCGCGAGCGCTCATCTCGGGCTTGTGGTCGTAGGTGGGGACGTCGCGCGGCGAGTCGACCAGGCAGCGCTCCTCCCCTTCCCACTCGTCCTCTCGACCGCCGTTGAAGAAGTAAGTGACGTGCGCGTACTTCTCGGTCTCGGCGACGTGCAGCTGACGGCCGCCCGCCTCCGAGATCACCTCGGCCAGCGTCGTCTGCGGCCGCGCCTCGGGAAAGGCGACCGGGTAGGGCCAGCCCTTGCGGTACTCGGTCATCGCGGTTAGGTCGAGGACGGGGGGCCCGGCCCGCGAGAACTCCTCGAAGTCGGGCTCGGCCAGGGCGCGGGTCATCTGGCGCGCCCGGTCGGGGCGGAAGTTGACGAAGATCGCGACGTCGCCCTCGGCTGCGCCGTCGTAGTCCCCGATCACCGTCGGCTTCACGAACTCGTCGGTCTCCTCGCGCTCGTAGGAGACCTCGATCGCCTCCTCGGCGCTTGCCGCGTGCAGGCCGCGGGCGTGGACGATCGCGTCGTAGGCGAGCTTGGTCCGCTCCCAGCGCGTGTCGCGGTCCATCGCGTAGTAGCGCCCGCTGACCGTTGCGATCCGGCCCGCCTGGCGCAGCCAGCGCTCCAGCTCGGCCAGGTAGCCGCGACCGCCGTGGGGGAGCGTGTCGCGGCCGTCGGTGAAGGCGTGGAAGACGACGTCGGGGACGCCCTCCTGCGAGGCCAGCTCGATCGTCGCCTCGATGTGCTCCCAGCCGGAGTGGACGCCCCCGTCGGAGACCAGGCCGAGCAGGTGGAGGCGCCCCCGCGGGCTGCGCCGGGCGCGGTCGCAGGCGGCGAGCAGCGCCTCGTTCTCGAAGAAGCCCCCGTCGGCGATCGCGTCGTCGATCCGCGCCAGGTCCTGCTTGACGATCGCCCCGGCGCCGAGGTTGAGGTGGCCGACCTCGGAGTTGCCCATCTGCCCCTCGGGCAGGCCGACGTCGCGGCCCTGGGCGGAGAGCTCGGTATGCGGGTAGTCGGCCCAGAGGCGATCGAAGACCGGCGTCTTCGCCTGCGAGATCGCGTTGCCGGGGCCCGGCGGAGCCAAGCCCCAGCCATCGAGGATGACCAGGGCCAGCGACGGGACGGTCACGACGAGGCCATGGCGGGGTCCGGGGCGGTCATGCCGCTGCCACGATCGCGGCGAATTCGCCCGGGTCGAGGCTGGCCCCGCCGACCAGGGCGCCGTCGATGTCCGCCTGCGCGATCAGCTCCGCCGCGCTGGCGGGCTTCACCGAACCGCCATAGAGGATTCTCACGCCGTCGGCCTCGCCACCCCGGCCGCGCAGCACGTCGCGGATGAAGGCGATCGCCTCCTGCGCCTGCTCGGGCGTCGCGGTGCGGCCGGTGCCGATCGCCCAGATCGGCTCGTAGGCGACGACGACCCGCGCCAGGTCGGCCGGCTCGACCGCGGCGAGGTCGGCCTGCAGCTGGCGCTCCAGCACCCCCTCGGTCTGCCCGCCGTCGCGCGCCTCCTCGCTCTCGCCGATGCAGAGGATCGGCTCCAGGCCGGCCGCCAGGGCAGCGGGCACCTTGCGGGCCAGCGCCTCGTCGGTCTCGCCGAAGTGCTGGCGCCGCTCGGAGTGCCCGAGCACCACCGCCTCGACCTCGATCTCGAGCAGCATCGGCGCCGAGACCTCGCCGGTGAAGGCCCCCGCCTCCTCCTCGTGCATGTTCTGCGCGGCGACCCGCACGGCGCTGCCGCGGGAGCGATCGACCACCTCGCGGAGCGCCAGGTAGGGCGGGCAGAGGACGACGTCGTGCTGCGTCGCCGCGATCCGCGGCAGCAGCGCATCGACGAACCCGGCCGCCTCGGCGACGGTCTTGTGCATCTTCCAGTTGGCGGCGATGTACGGCGTTCGCTCAGGCATTAGATGCCTGACCTTACGGCCGCGTGCGCCTGGGGGCGTGCGTGGCCGAGCAGATCAAGGACGCAGGGCGCAGCCTTTGGCGGTGCCAAAGGCAAGCCCGAGGACGCAGAGATGCGAAGTGCCACACGCGCCATCCAGGTGTGCGGGGTCGTGAGGTCAGGCATCTTGCAGCGCCTCCACTCCCGGCAGCTTCTTCCCCTCCAGCAGCTCCAACGACGCCCCCCCTCCGGTCGACACCCAGTCCACTTGGTCGGCAAGCCCGAACTCGTGCAACGCGGCGACCGAGTCGCCGCCGCCGACCACGGTCGTCCCCGGCGCCGCCGCGACCGCCTCGGCGACGGCGCGGGTACCGACCGCGAACGGCTCCAGCTCGAAGGCGCCCATCGGGCCGTTCCAGAGCACCGTGCCGGCGGCGCCGATCGCCTCCCCGTAGGCGGCGGCGGTACGGGGGCCGATGTCGAGCCCCATCCAGCCGTCGGGCACCTCGACCCCGTCGCTCTCGCGCCGCTCGGTGCCCGCGTCGAACGCCTCGCCCAGCACAAGGTCGACCGGCAGGGCCAGCTCGCAGGACGAGCCCTCCGCCTTTCCGAGCACCCCCTCGGCCAGCTTCACGCCCTCCTCCTCGACCAGCGAGTCGCCGGTCGCGAGGCCCTGCGCACGGAAGAAGCTGAAGCACATCGCGCCGCCGATCAGGATCCGGTCGGCGAGATCGAGGAAGCGGTCGATCACCCCGATCTTGTCGGAGACCTTGGCGCCGCCGAGCACGACGACCAGCGGCCGCCGCGGCGACTCGACCACCTGGCGCAGCTCGCTTAGCTCGCGTTCCAGCAGCAGGCCGGCGTAGCTCGGCAGCAGGTGGGCGACCCCCTCGGTGCTGGCATGGGCGCGATGCGCGGCGCCGAAAGCGTCGTCGACGTAGAGGTCGGCGAGTCGGGCCAGCGCAGCGGCCAGCTCCGGCGCGTTCTCCGTCTCCCCCGGCTCGAAGCGGACGTTCTCGAGCAGCAGCACGCGGCCCGGGCTCAGCCCCGCGGTGAGCGTCTCGACGTCCTCGCCGACCGCCGCCGGCGCCTGCTCGACCGGGGCGCCGAGCAGCTCGGACAGCCGCTCGCCGACCGGCTTCATCGAGAGCTCCGGCACCGCCTCGCCCTTCGGCCGCCCCAGGTGGGAGACGAGGATCGGCATCGCGCCGCGCTCCCGCAGTAGCTCGACCGTCGGCAGCGCCGCCCTGATCCGCGTGTCGTCTGCGACCCGCCCGCCGTCCAGTGGCACGTTGAAGTCGACGCGGACCAGCACGCGCTTGCCCGCGACGTCGGCGTCGCGGACGCTCAAAGCACCTTTTCGGCCAGCTCCACGCAGCGGTTGGAGTAGCCCCACTCGTTGTCGTACCAGGCGACCGCCTTGATCATGTTCCCGCCGATCGCCATCGTCTGGCCGGCGTCGAAGATCGCCGAGTGCGGGTCGCCGACGATGTCGGTGGAGACGATCGGGTCCTCCGTGTAGCTGAGGATGCCCTTCAGCGGACCCTCGGCCGCCGCCCTCGCCGCCGCGTTGATCTCTTCCGGGGCGGCCGGCTTGGCGAGGGTGCAGACCAGGTCGACGACCGAGCCGGTCGGAACCGGCGCTCGCATCGAGAACCCGTTCAGCTTGCCGTTCAGCTCCGGCAGCACGAGCCCGACCGCCTTCGCGGCGCCGGTCGTCGTCGGGATCAGGTTGAGCGCCGCGGCGCGCGCCCGGTGCAGGTCCCTGTGGGGCATGTCCTGGAGGCGCTGGTCGGCGGTGTAGGCGTGGATCGTGGTCATCAGCCCCTGCTCGATCCCGAACTCCTCGTGGATCACCTTGGCCAGCGGCGCCACGCAGTTGGTCGTGCAGGAGGCGTTGGAGATGATCTGGTGCTCGTCTCGGTCGTAGTCGCTCTCGAAGTTGACGCCGAGCGCAACCGTGATGTCGGGCTCCTTGGCCGGGGCCGAGATGATCACCTTCTTGGCGCCGGCCTCGAGGTGCTTGGCGGCGTCGGCGCGGGCGGTGAACAGGCCGGTCGACTCGATCACCACGTCGGCGCCCAGCTCGGCCCAGGGCAGCGCCGCCGGGTCGCGCTCGGCCAGCACCTTGAGCGGATTGCCGTCGACCGAGATCGACCCCTCCCCCGCCTCGACCTCGCCCGGGAAGCGCCCCAGGATCGAGTCGTACTTGAGCAGGTGGGCAAGCGTCCCCGGGTCGGTGATGTCGTTGACGGCGACGAAGTCGAGGTCCGCGCCCGCCGCGTGGGCGGCGCGGAACAGGTTGCGCCCGATCCGGCCGAAGCCGTTGATGCCGACCTTCACAGCCATGAAGTCATTGCCTCCTGATTCGCGTTGGGACGATCGTAGTGGTCACTCCCCGACCGTCACCTCTATCTCGTATCCGTCGGGGTCCTGGAGGAAAGCCGAGTAGGAGCCGGAGCCGCAGGAGCGCTGCTCGCCCGGCTCGCCGACCCCGCTGCCGCCCGCCCGCACCCCGGCTTCCCAGGCCGCCTTGACGGCGACGATCCCGAGGCCGGAGAAGCTGAGCAGCCCGAACCCGGGGCCCGCCGAGTGGTTGGCGGCGACGAAGAAGACCGGCTTGGCGATTCCCCAGCCGATCGTCCCGCCCTGCTCGAAATGGCGCCGCCAGCCAAGCGGCGCGAGCAGGGCGTCGTAGAAGGACGCGCTCCGCTCGAGGTCGGAGACCTCCAAGAGGACGTGGTGCAACATCGGGGCCGGGAGGCTATACGGGCCCGCTGCCCGATGCCTTTCGCTAGATGGTTGATTCCACGACCCCGCACAACCTGGATGACGTGCCACGCACGCCCCCAGTCACACGCGGCTGTGGAATCAACCATCTAGCCGCCCCGCGGGGTCCAGCGGAAGTAGCGGACCGCGAGCAGCAGCCCGGCCGCGCCCCAGGCCGCGACCGCGGCGAGGTTGCCCCACTCGAGCCCGCCGCCGTTCGAAAGGTAGGCGTCGAAGAAGGCCTCGAAGAAGTGCCGCACCGGGAAGGCGTCGGCGAAGTGGATGACGCCGCTGGGAAGCTGGTCGTCGGGGATGAAGACGCCGGAGAGGAAGTAGAGCGGCAGCAGCAGCGCGTTGACGATCGGCGCGGCGGCGTCCTGGCTGGGGATCGCCGCGGTCAGGGCGATGCCGAGGCAGCAGAAGGCGGCGGCGCCGATCGCCAGCACCGCGACGATCTCGGGCAGCCGGCCCCAGGGGATCGCGACGCCGTAGGCGATCCGGCCGATCGCCGCGATCAGCGCCAGCATCAGCAGGGCGACGACGATCGAGTTGCCGATCCGTCCGGCGATGAACACCCAGGGCGGCATCGGCGTGCCGCGACCGCGCTTCAGGCGACCGTCCTCGCGGGCGATCACCAGCGACATCGCCAGCGACTGCATCGTCGCCGAGATCACCGCGAGGGTGATGATCGCCGGCACGTAGTAGCTCGTCGTCTCGATCCCCCCGTTCACTTCCACCGTCTGGTCGCCGAACACGGCGTCGAAGATGACCAGCAGCAGCACCGGGAAGGCGACGGTGAAGAAGACCGAGGCCGGGTTGCGCCAGAAGGCCTTCTGGTCGAAGCGGAACTGGTGCAGGACGAGGCTCACGGCTGTCCGGTCAGCTCCAGGTAGACGTCCTCGAGGCTGGGCCGGCTGACCTCGAGGCCCTCCAGCTCGCGCCCCTCGGTGAGCGCCCGCCCGGTCAGCTCGTTCAGGGTCCTGACCGGCGTCGCCGTCTCCAGCTCGACCTCGCGGCCGTCTTCGCGGTAGCTGATCTTCGACGGCCGGCTCTCGCGGTCGCCGAGGTCCTCCGGGGTGCCGCGCGCGACCACCTGGCCGGCCGAGATGATCGCCAACCGGTCGGCGAGGCGCTGCGCCTCGTCCATGTAGTGGGTGGTGAGGAAGACCGTCTTGCCCAGCTCGCGCAGGCCGGCGATCGTCTCCCAGGCGTGGCGCCGCGCCGAGGGATCGAAGCCGGTGGTCGGCTCGTCGAGGAAGAGCAGCTCGGGGTCGCCGATCAGCGCCATGCCGACGTCGAGCCGGCGCTGCTGCCCGCCGGAGAGGCTGCGGGCGCGGGCGTCCGCCTTGCCCTCCAGGCCGATCAGCTCGATCGTCTCCTCGATCGGCCGCGGAGCGCTGTAGTAGCCGGCGTAGAGGGCGAGCGACTCGCGCACCGTCAGGTAGGGGTCTAGCCGGCAGCTCTGCAGCACGATGCCGATCCGCTCGCGCCACCGGCGGCCGCCCCGCTGCGGGTCCTCGCCCAGCACCCGCACCTCGCCGCCGCTGCGGTCCCGGTATCCCTCGAGGATCTCGACCGTCGTCGTCTTGCCGGCGCCGTTGGGGCCGAGGAAGGCGAAGACCTCGCCGGCCCGCACGTCGAGGTCGATGCCGCGGACCGCCTCGACGCCGCCGTAGCTCTTGCGCAGGCCGCGGGCCGATATGACGGGCGTCGGAGTCTCGGGCAAAGCCGGTGGATTCTAAGAGACAGGCTCTATGGCTCGACGTCGCGGTGCTTGACCCGCACCACCACGTCGTCGCGCCGCTCCAGCGCCCGGCGGACCCGGTCGGCGACGGTCACCGAGCGGTGGCGGCCGCCGGTGCAGCCGACCGCGATCGTCAGGTGGCTCTTGCCCTCGGCCACGTAGGCGGGGACGAGGAACTCGAGCAGCGGCAGCAGACGGCCGTAGAACTCGCCCGCCTGCGTCCCCGCCTCGACGTACTCGCGCACCGCCTCGTCGAGCCCGGTCAGCGGCCGCAGCTCGTCGACGTAGTGCGGGTTGGGCAGGAAGCGGACGTCGAGGGTGAGGTCGGCGTCGCGCGGCGGTCCGTTCTTGAAGCCGAAGGTGAGCAGGGTCAGCGCCAGCTTGCCGCCGCCGTGGCGTCCCAGCATCTCCTCGGCGATCCGCCGCCGCAGCAGCGCGCCGGTCAGGTCGCTGGTGTCCATCACCACGTCGGCGCGAGCGCGCAGCGGGGCGAGCAGCTCGCGCTCGGCGCGGATCCCCTCGACGATCCTCCCTTCCGGAGCGAGCGGGTGGCGGCGGCGCGTCTCCTTGTAGCGGTCGAGCAGCGTCTCCTCGCCTGCCTCGAGGAAGAGCAGGGTCGGCTCGAGGCCATCGGCGTTCAGCTCGTCGAGCACCTGGACGAGGTCCTCGAAGTAGTCGCCGCCGCGCACGTCGGAGACCACCGCGGCGCGCTCCACGCCGCTGCCCTTGTGGCGGAACAGCTCGCCGAGGCTGCCGATCATCCGTGGCGGCAGGTTGTCGACGCAGAAGTAGCCGCCGTCCTCGAAGGCGGCGATCGCCTCCGACTTGCCGGCGCCGGAGTGCCCGGTGATCAGGACCAGGTCCACGGGCTAGCCGATCCTGTGCAGCTGCTCGTGGATCTCGCGGGCCAGCTTGCCGGGCACGCCCGGAACCGCCTCCAGCTCCTCGCGGCTCGCCGCCAGGAACCGCTGCGGCGAGCCGAAGTGACGCAGGAAGGCGCGCTTGCGGGCCGGTCCGACGCCCCTCAGGCCGTCGAGCACCGACTCGGTCATCGCCTCGTCGCGGCGCCCCCGGTGGTGCTCGATCGCGAAGCGGTGGGCCTCGTCGCGGACCCGCTGCAGCAGCTTCGAGGCCTCCGAGTCGGGGGCGAGGTCGATCGGCGCCGAGCGGCCGGGGAGGTAGACCTCCTCCTCGCGCTTGGCGAGCGAGACGACCGTCGTGCCGCGCTCCGCGAGCGGGCGCAGGGCGCGCATCCCGGCGGCGAGCTGACCCTTGCCGCCGTCGATCACGACCAGCGCCGGCAGCGAGGCGAAGCTCTCGTCGCGCTTGCCGTCGTGCGGCGAGAGGTCGGCCTGCTCGAGGTAGCGGCTGACGCGCCGGTTCAACACCTCCTCCATGGAAGCGAAGTCGTCGGACCCCTCGTCACGCGGGCCGCGCACTTTGAAGCGGCGGTAGTCGGACTTCTTCGTCGCGCCGCCCTCGAAGACGACCATCGAGGCGACGGTGTGCTCGCCGCCCAGGTTGGAGACGTCGAAGCCCTCGATGCGGATCGGCAGCTCCTCCATCCCCAGCGCCTCGCGCAGGTCGGCGAGCGAGTCGACCCGGCGCTGGCGGCGGTGCTCGCGCCGCAGCCGGTCCTGGTCGAGGGCGAGGCGGGCGTTGCGCTCGGCCAGCTCGCGCAGCCGGCGCTTGTCGCCGCGCTCCGCGACCCGCACCTCGACCGGCGAGCCGCGGCGCTCGCCCAGCGCCGCCGCCAGCAGCTCGGCGCGGTCGCTCAGGTAGGGCCCGACGACGATCGTCCGCGGCATCGCCGGCGAGGCCGAGTAGTACTGGCCGATGAACTCCTCGGCCACCTCGGCCGGCTCGCGCTCGGCCTGGTTGTCGAGGTAGAAGCTCTGCCGCTCGGCGAGGATGCCGTCGCGCACCTGGAAGACCTGGGCGTTGGCGTCGGCCCCCTCGGTGGCCACCCCGATCAGGTCGGCGGTGCCGACCGAGCCGCCGGCGACCCGCTGGCGCTCGAACAACGAGCGGATCGCCTTCAGCCGGTCGCGGTGCAGGGCGGCGCGCTCGAACTCGTGCGCCGCCGCCGCCCCCTCCATCTTCGCCTCCTCGTCGTCCTCGACCTGCCGGTAGCGGCCGGAGAGGAAGTCGACGATCGCCTCGACGTTGCGCCGGTACTCCTCGCGGCCGACGTAGCCGACGCAGGGCGCCCCGCAGCGCTTGATGTAGTAGTCGAGGCAGGGGCTGCCGGAGCGGCGGCCGGGCTCGGAGCCCTCGCAGGTGCGGAACTGGAAGAGGCGGCCGAGCAGGTCGAGCGTCTCGCGCACCCGCTTGGCGCTGGAGAAGGGACCGAAGTAGGCGCGGCCGGCGCGGTGGCGCTCACGGGTGAAGTAGACGCGAGGGTAGTCCTCGTCGAGGCTGACGCAGACGTAGGGGTAGGACTTGTCGTCGCGCAGGCGGATGTTGAAGCGCGGCCGGTGGCGCTTGATGAAGCTCTGCTCGGCGAGCAGCGCCTCGGCCTCGTTGGCGGTGACCAGGAAGTCGATCCGCTCGACTCGGGAGGTGAGACGCGTCTCGCCGCCGGAGAAGTGGGAGGCGACCCGCTTGCGGATCGAGCGCGCCTTGCCGACGTAGAGCAGCTCCCCCTCGGGGTCGTGGAAGAGGTAGACGCCGGGGGAATCGGGCAGATCGGCGGTCCTGTCGGTCATCTCGTCACAGGGTAGGGTTCCCGTCCATGAACCCGCCCGAGCTGAACACGCTGCGGATCGAGGTCGATGGCGAGATCGGCACCCTCACCCTCGACCGGCCCGACAGCTTCAACGCGATGAACGCCGAGCTGATCCTCGATCTGGGCACCGCCTTCGCCTGGCTCGCCGACCAGGCGCCGCTGCGGGGGCTGATCGTCACCGGCGCCGGCCCGGCGTTCTGCTCCGGCGGCGACATCAACGAATTCAAAGCCGGGGTCGACGACGACTCGATCGACCTGCCGGCGCAGGTGCGGCGCGGCGCCGAGGCGCTGCACACGGCGATCGTCGATCTGCGCCGCATCCCCTACCCAGTGATCGCCGCGGTGAACGGGCCGGCCGCCGGCGCGGGCTTCTCGCTGGCGCTCGCCTGCGACATCCGGATCGCCTCCGAGAAGGCGTTTCTGGCCTGCGCCTACGGCCGCATCGGCGCCTCGCCGGACGGCGGCATGACCTACTTCCTGCCGCGCGTCGTCGGTCCCAGCCGGGCCCTGGAGCTCCTCCTCGAGGATCCCAACATGAACGCCGAGCAAGCGCTCGCCGAGGGGCTCATCAGCGAGGTCGCGGCGCCGGAGGAGCTGCTGGACCGGGCGCGCGCCAAGGCGGCGGAGCTCGCCGCGAAGGCGCCCTACTACGTGAAGATGTCGAAACGGCTGACCGGCGTGAGCATCGAGAACAGCCTCACCGAGCACCTGCAGCTGGAGCGGCACGGGATCGCAGACAGCATGGCCACCGAGGATCTGGCCAGCGGCGCGACCGCCTTCTTCGGCGGCGAGACGCCCGAGTTCGAGGGTCGCTGAACCGCGGCCCGGTCCGGCGCGTATCCGAGCTACAGTCTCTCTGAGCCTCGCTTTTCAATCGAAAGGATTCGCCGATGAGGAAGCTCACCGCCCTTCTCGCCCTCGTTCTCGCCTCGGTCGCTCTGGTCGCCTGCGGCGGGAGCGACTCGAACACCACGACGACCACGGAAGGCGGCGAAACGAACGCTGGGGCGGCGGCGGAAGGCGGCGAAAAGTCCGCCGGCGGGGGCGCCGGAGCGACGGTCGACTTCGAAGCCGACCCGAACGGCCAGCTCGCCTACACGACCACCGAAACGACGGCCAAGGCGGGCCAGGTGACGATCGACTTCACGAACCCGCAGGGCCTCACCCACGACGTCGCGATCGAAGGCGCAAACGGCGAACAGGTCGGCAAGACGGACCTGATCGCCGAAAGCGCGACCTCGACCACCGTCGACCTGAAACCCGGCACCTACACCTACTACTGCACGGTGCCGGGCCACCGCGAAGCGGGGATGGAAGGGACCCTGGTCGTCAAGTAGCGAGGGGCCTGAGCGCCGATCCTGGCGATCTGCGCGCCTCAGATCGTGAGGAGCCCGTCCGCCAGCCGCCGCGCAAGCGCGTCGGCTGCCTCCTCGGGGCCGCTGTCGCCCAGGTCGAGGGCGTTGCGCTCGAGGTCGCCGAGATCCTCGAAGTCATGCCAGAGCCGCTCGATGACCTTGGGATCGTCGAGCGGCTCGCGCCCCCGGGCGTGCGCTCGCGCCGTGCATACCGACAGCGGCGCCCGGAGCACGGCGTAGGCGACCCGGAGTCCCGCCTCATGGAGCGCATCGCGTAGGGGTTCGAGGAACCAGCCGGGGATGACGATCCCGTCGATGATCGTGAAGTAGCCGGCCGCCGCGTAGCCGGCCGCGGCTCGAGCGACGATTCGCATCACGATCTCGTTTTGGTCGTGCGAATCCGGTTCCCACGGCTCGACGTAGCCGGAGCGGATCGAGCGGAAGAAGAAGTCCGATTCAAGATGGACAGCGCGAGTCGAGCGTGCGGCGAGGATTCCGGCCGTGGTGGTCTTTCCGACCCCGGGAGGCCCGGTGACGATCAGGGCCGGGGTGTGCGACGCGGACCTCACGGCGTCTGGCAGTCGCTGAACACGGATACCCGCTGTGAAACGGCGCGCTTAGGACCTTAGCCGTCGGGCGCCATCACGCGGGTGACGCTGTCGCCCACGAAGCAGGGCTTCTCGCCGCCCTCGACCTCGAGGGTGAAGCGGGTCACCGCCTGCCACCAGCCGCCGCCGACCTCGTCGACCGAGACGACCTCGGCGCGGGCGCGGACCCGGCCGCCGGCGGGGACGGGTGCCGGGAAGCGGATCTTGTTCCAGCCGTAGTTGATGCCGAGCGCGAAGCCGCTCGAGGAGATCATCCGTTTGCGAAAGCCGTCGACCAGGGAGAGGGTCAGGTTGCCGTGCGCGATCGTGGTCCCGAAGGGGCTCTCCTTCTTCGCCCGCTCGACGTCGACGTGGATCCACTGGTCGTCGCCCGAGATCTCGGCGAAGGTGTCGATGTCCTCCTGGGTCACGGTGCGCCACTCGCTCGGCCCGATCTCCTCGCCGAGCAGTGACTGCATTCCCTCGACGCCCTGTACCTCGACGGTGGTCATCGAAGCGCAGTCTAAACGGGTGGCGACCACTCGGCCGGGTCCGGGGGCCAAGTCGCCCATGCTTCCTCGCGCGCCCGTTCCCACTCCGCGAAATCGCTCGCAGTCCAGACGCCCTCGGCCTCCAAAAGGCCGGAGGCCGCCTCGTCGCCACCAGGCACCTCGAAGTCGTCAGGGGTCGTGTACATCAACCATGCATGTTGGCATCGATCGCATGCCGGGAACTACCCGGCGACGATCCGCAGTGGGGAGTGGCGGGCGATCGCGAGGAAGTCGGCGTCGTTGCAGAGCAGCTCGGCGTCGTTGCGGATCGCAACCGCAGCGATCAGGCAGTCGTTGAGCTTGCGCGGCGTCTCGCCTCCGCTGCGGCAGAGCCGATAGAGATCGGCCGCGCTCTCGTAGTCGGCTGGCCCATCGACCGGAAGGAAATGGCGACCGAAGAGAAGTCGCCGCAGCCGCTCGCGATCCGCCGCGTCACGGGCGCCGGCCAGGATCTCCATCATGACGACGTCGGTCGTGGCGAGCTCGGCATCGCTGTCCAGCCCCGACTTCACGCTCAGGTGAACGGGGCTTCCGGTCGATCGGAAAAGCTCGATCCATGCCGAGCTGTCGACGAGGATCACAGCTCGGGGACCTCTTCGCGGGCCCGAATCTCGTCGAGATCGCCACCCCAGCCGCGCCCCTCCATGGCGAGCGCTTCCTCGCGGCTCATCCCGCCGACCAGCTTGCGCAGGGCAAGGTCGACGGCCTCGCGCTTGCTGCGCAGCCGGTAGACCCGCATCGCGCGCTCGACCAGCACGTCGTCGATCTCGATGTTCGTCCGCGTCACTACACCAGCATACACCTCAGGGTGTATGAATCTGGAGCGGCCCCGGGTGCCTGTTGCGGAGAACGCGCCATCACGCCACCAGCCTCACTTCGAAGCTCGGCGCGGCGAGCGCCCCGGCGCCGCCGAGCAGGGCGAGGATGCGGCTCACGTAGGCGGTCGTCTCGGGGATCGCGGGGACGCAGTGGCAGGCTTCGACCGGGGCCGGGCCGGCGTTGTAGGCGGCGAGCGCGAGTTGCGGGTCGCCGAAGCGGCGAATCAGGTCCGACATCAGGTGCGCCTGGGCGTCGATCGCTTCGACCGGGTCGAAGGGATCGCGGAGCCCGTAGGAGGCGGCGGTCGAGGGGATGAATTGGGCGATGCCCTGGGCGCCGGCCGGCGAGACCGCGAACGGGTTGAAGTTCGACTCGGCCATCAGCTGGGCGGCGAGCAGCGCCGCAGAGACGTTCCAATGCGAGGCGGCGCGCAGCAGGGGGGCGCGGAAGCGGGACGGGACGAAGGAGGGCAATCCGGGGGAGCCGGCGACGGCGCCGTCTCCCCCACCCGCGCCGATCGCCTCGCCGGCCGGCGAGCAGGGCGGCGGGCCGGCCGTGTAGCCGTAGTGCCAGGCCTCCCAGCTGTAGCGCTGGACGAAGCCGAAGCGGGCCGCGTGAGCCGCCAGCCAGCCGTAAGCCGCTTCGGGACCGAGGTCGAGCTCGGTCGCGCAGCGGTGCAGCGAGTGGCCGGGCGGCGCCACCCACTGCGGATCGGGGTGGGCGGCGAAGAGGGCCGCCTGTTCGGCGTCGGAGCGGAAGGCCGAGTTGACGACCAGGGCGATGCCCGCGCCCCTCGCCGCAGCCGCCATGCGGTCGAAGGCGGCGGCGACATCCGGCCGCATTCCGTGACCCTGGCGGTAGACGAGCGGACCGCCGTAGCCGCCGCCGCTCGCGGTCGCCGGCATCGATCCGGCGCCGCTCGCCGGGGCGGCGGCTTCGGCGACGGCCGAAGCCTCGACCGCGGTCCGCCCGCCCCCCACGTCCAGCCTCCCAGTCACCGCCGCCTTGACCCGCAGCGGCGCGAACGAGGCGAGGTCGGGGAACGACACTCGCACCCGCCTCGCGCCGACCTGGTTCGCCCTCGCCGCCTCGAGCGCGGCCGTTCGCGCCCGCAGCAGATAGGCGGCCTTCTCGATGTGGGCGGGGTTCGGCGTGCCGTTCGGCAGGGTCGGCGGCGCCAGCAGGCGCGGCAGGTCGTCGCGCATCGAGCGCGCCGCCGAGATCGCCGCCAGGTCGGCGGCCCGCTGCGCCCGTCCCTTGCCGGCGATCGCCCCGGCGATCGCGACCAGCGCCAGCGCCGCGACGATCAGCGCGAAGGCGCCGCCCAGCGCCAGCAGCAGCGCCTGCCCCTGCTCCCTGCGTTCTTCCATGCCCGGACCCTGCCGGGCCCGAGCGCGCGCGTGGCGCGCTCAGTGGAAAAAGTTGGCGATCGGTCTGTGCCGTGACTGTGCCGGAGCGGCAGGGGGGCGCTCAGAACGCGTACACCACGAGCAGGGCCGAAAGGACGGCGATCCCAACGAGGGCGACGACGAGAAACTGGAGCGCGCGGTCGACGCAGCGGTTCTTGAGATCAGATACCTCCCAGTTGAAGGCGAAGGCGGAGAGCCGGTTCGCGGCGCGCATCCCGATTCTCCTTTGCCGGGTGGCGGGGACGCCAGGTGGCATTTCGTGTGGATCGCTCCAGTTCCAGCCGCGCGTGGCTACCAGCGCCCGCAACGCGAAGATCGCCGAGCCGATAAAGGCGACCGTGACCACGCACAGCACAGCGGCGAAGATGCGACGAATGGTGGGGTCCGTGATCTTCTGCGGATCGACCACCAGCCCCGCCCCACCGATCGTCAGGCTAGCCGCTATCGCGACCGTGCCGGCGATCGTGGTCGCCCTCCGGTCGGCCGCGGCTGCCCTGTCGACCGCGGTTTGCGCGATCTCTTCGACATGCTCCAGCACGTCCCGAGCCTGCTCCAAGCTCCCGATGCGGAACCCTTTGTAGAGTTCCTCGGCGGTCTTGGTCTCACCCTTGGCGGCATTCCAGTTCCACCACTTGTCGTGCCTTACGGGCCAGACGATGTCAGCGAGATCCTTGGGCGTGCGGGGACCGACCCGCCGCCGCGAACCCTGCTTCCTGCGGCGCTTGATCAGCACTCGCACGCCCCAATCGTCGCGACGCTCGATGAGCACTCGCATGCTCGCGCACACTAACATCGTGGACCGGTCGTTCGGTCGCCGTTTTCGAGCTCCGGCCCGGTTCGAAGCCGGCCGGAGCGCCCGGGTCGGGCGCCGATCCGCGGCTCAAATTTCCTCCGGCACCATCTCGATCGCGCCGCAGGGGCACTCGGCGACGCAGAGGCCGCAGCCCTTGCAGAAGTCGAGGTCGATCTCGTAGAGCTCGCCCGGCTCGCCGAGCTTGATCACGGCGTTGTCGGGGCAGACGCCGTAGCAGTTGTCGCAGGAGAAGCAGTTGCCGCAGGAGAGGCAGCGGCGCGCCTCGAACAGGGCGCTCTTCTCGTCGAGGCCGGCGACCACCTCGGCGAAGCTGGACGCCCGGCGCGCCGCCTCCAGCTCCGGCTGCACGGTGCGGGGCGCGTCCGAGTAGTACCAGGTGTTGAGCGTGTCGAAGCCGGCCAGCGCGTGCTTCGGCGGCCGCTCGTAGTCGGCGCCGCGCAGCCAGGCGTCGATGTTGCGAGCCGCCCGCTTGCCGTGGCCGACGCCGACCGTGACGGTGCGCTCGGCCGGGACCATGTCGCCGCCGGCGAAGATCCCCTCGTGGCCGGTCATCATGTTCGGGCCGACCTGGACGACGCCGTCGGCGACCTCGATCCCCGGCACGCCCTCGAGCAGCCTCAGGTCGGCTTCCTGGCCCAGCGCCAGGACCAGCGAGTCGGCCTCCAGCTCGTCGAACTCGCCGGTCGGCTGCGGGAACCCCGAGTCGTCCAGCTCCATCCGCTCGAGCCGCAGCTTGCCGTCCTCGAAGTGGTCGACGGTCGAGAGCCAGCGCATCTCCACCCCCTCCTCCGCCGCCTCCTCGACCTCGACGTCGTGGGCCGGCATCCGCTCCCGGGTGCGCCGGTAGACGACCACCGCGTCGGTCGCCCCCAGCCGCTTCGCCGTCCGCGCCGCGTCCATCGCCGTGTCGCCGCCGCCGTAGACGGCCACCCGGCGCCCCAGCTGGGGCCGCTCCTCGCCCTCCATGCTCTCCAGCAGGGAGACCGCGTCGACGATCCGATCCGCCTCGCCCGCCGGCACGTAGGCGCGGCGGCCGATGTGGGCGCCGACCGCGAGGAAGGCGGCGTCGAAGCCGCCCTCGCGCATCGAGTCGAGCACGCTCTCGACCGTGGTGTTCAGCTCGAGCCCGACGCCGAGGTCGAAGATGCGCCCCACCTCGGCCTCCAGCACGTCGCGGGGCAGGCGGTAGCTGGGGATGCCGAAGCGCATCATCCCGCCCGGCAGCGAGCCCGCCTCGTGGATCGTCACCTCGTGGCCGAGCCGGGTCAGGTGGTAGGCGGCGGACAGCCCGGAGGGGCCGGAGCCGACCACCAGCACCCGCTTGCCGCTCGGCTCGGCGTCGACCTCGACCTGCCAGCCGGCGCGGATCGCCTCGTCGCCGAGGAAGCGCTCGACCGAGTGGATCCCGACCGCCTCGTCGAGCTGGGCGCGGTTGCAGGCGGTCTCGCAGGGGTGGTAGCAGACCCTGCCCATGATCGCCGGCAGCGGGTTGTCCTCGACCAGCTTGCGCCAGGCGCGCTCGTAGCCCCCGTCCCCCTCCTCGGCCTCGTACAGCCAGGCCTGGATGTTCTCGCCGGCCGGGCAGGCGTCGTTGCAGGGTGGCAGCCGGTCGACGTAGACCGCCCGCTCGGTGCGCCAGCTGCCGGTCTTGTTGGCGAGGCTGGAGCCGACGTCGAGCGTGATCGCGTAGGGCTTCTCCTTCACGACGCCTCCTCCAGCAGCCCGTAGCGGCGGATGTTGGCGTCGGCGATCCCCTGGAGGCGCTCGAGCACGTCGGTCCGCGGCGGGTCGCCGAACAGGTGGGCGTAGCGGCGCTGCGGGCGCAGGTACTCCTCGACCGGAACCTGGCGGCGGATCTTCGAGACGCCGACCACCTCGCCGCGCTCGGCCTCGAAGACCGGGAAGAGGCCGCTCTCGACGACCAGGCGGGCCAGCTTCACCGTGTCCGCCGCCTCCGCCCCCCAGCCGAGCGGGCAGGGGACGAAGACGTGCAGGTAGCGGGCGCCATGGAGCTCCATCGCCCGCTCCACCTTGCGCTCCAGGTCGTGCAGGTCGGCGACCGTCGCGGTGGCGACGTAGGGGATCCCGTGCGCCATCGCGATCCGCGGCATGTCCTTGCCCTGGCCGAACTCGTTGCCGGGATGGTCGGGGCCGACCGGCTTCGTGTTGGCGGTCCGGGCGGCCGGCGGCGTCGCCCCGGAGCGCTGCACGCCGGTGTTCATGTAGGCCTCGTTGTCGTAGCAGATGTAGAGCACGTCGTCGCCCCGCTCGAACATCCCCGAGAGGCAGCCGAAGCCGATGTCGACGGTGCCGCCGTCGCCTCCCTGGCCGACCACCCGCACGTCCTCGCGCCCCTTGGCGCGCAGCGCCGCGGCGACCCCGCTGGCCACCGCGGGCGCGTTGCCGAACAGCGAGTGGATCCAGGGCATCTGCCACGAGGACTCCGGGAACGGGGTCGAGAAGACCTCCAGGCAGCCGGTCGCGTTGGCGGCGATCAGCTTGCCCTCGGTGGCCCGCATCGCCGCGTCGAGCGCGTAGCGGGCGCCGAGCGCCTCGCCGCAGCCCTGGCAGGCGCGGTGGCCGGAGGTGAGGGTGTTGGAGCGGTCCATCCGCGCCTGCACGGTGCGCTGCTCCGGATCGAGCAGGCGGTTGCCGGCCGCGAAGCTGCCGACCTGGTAGAAGCGGACGCGCTGCTCGGCCATCAGTGCGGCCTCGCGGCGACGACGCCGGCTTCCCGCAGGATGTTCTCGGCGTGGGGACCGCTGCGCCCGCCCGCCGCCATCCGCTTCAGCTCGGCCTCGACCCGCTCGCGGTCGAGGTCGAGGAAGGTGAGCGGCTGCAGGCGGTCGGCGATCGCGTCGGCGAACAGGGCGCGCAACGATTCCTTGGTGATCGATCGCCCGCCGAGGCCGGCGATCGCCGTGTAGCCGTGCAGCTGGATGCCGGAGAGCGCCATGCGGACGTTGGCGGAGAGGATCCCACCGATCCCCACCGCCAGCGCCTTCTCCAGCACGACGACCCGCTTCGCGTCGCCCAGCGCCGCGCGCACCTCCTCCAGCGGGAAGGGCCGGAACGACTTGATCGCCAGCGCGCCGATGCTCTCCCCGTCGGTGCGCAGCTCGTCGATCGTGTCCTCGATCGTCCCCAGGACCGAGCCGAGCGCGACGACGATCGTCTCGGCGTCGTCGGCCCGGTAGCCGCGCACCAGCCCGCCCGAGGGGCGGCCGAAGGCCCGCTCGAAGTCCGCCGCCACCTCCGGGATCACGTCGAGCGCCTGCATCTGCTTGGCGTGGGCGAGGTACTTGACCTCGGCGAAGGCCTCCGGCCCGACCATCGCCCCGATCGTCACCGGATCGGCCGGGTCGAGCACCTGGCGCGGCTCGAACGGCGGCAGGAAGGCGTCAACCTGCTCGGCGGTGGGGAGGTCGACCCGCTCGTAGGCGTGGGTGAGGATGAAGCCGTCCATGCAGACCATCACCGGCAGCGACAGCCGCTCGGCGATCAGGAACGCCTGCGCGTGCAGGTCGGCGGCCTCCTGGTTGGTCTCCGCGTAGAGCTGGATCCAGCCGCAGTCGCGCTGCGACATCGCGTCGCTGTGGTCGTTCCAGATGTTGATCGGGGCACCGATCGCCCGGTTGGCGACGGTCATCACGATCGGCAGCCCGAGACCGGAGGCGTTGAAGAGGGCCTCGGCCATGTAGAGCAGGCCCTGGCTGGCGGTCGCGGTGTAGGCGCGAGCCCCGGCGGCGGAGGCGCCGATGCAGACCGAGAGCGCCGCGAACTCCGACTCGACCATGACGTACTCGCAGTCGCTCAGCTCGCCGGCGCGGACCAGGTCGGAGAGCCCCTCGACGATGTGGGTCTGGGGTGAGATCGGGTAGGCGCAGACGACCTCGGGCCGGCAGCGCGCCACCGTCTCCGCGACCGCCGCCGATCCCTCCAGCTGCCTAAGCACCCGCCACCTCGGACAGGTCGCGCTCGACGTGCTCGAAGCAAGCCCCGGCCGCGGCGACGTTGCGCTCGCCCGCCTTGCCCGGGAAGCGCTCGCGGACCGCCGCGGTCACCGAGTCGAGCCGCAGGGCGCGGGTCTGCGCCGCGAAGCCGCCGAGCAGCGCGGCGTTGGGCAGCGGCCGGCCGAGATGCTGGCGCGCCAGGTCGGTCGCCGGCGCGGTGAGCAGCCGCTCGGGGCGGAACCGCTCGCCGAGCTCCTCGAGGCCCAGCTCGGCGAAGCTATGGGTGCTGTTGATCAGCACGTAGCCGTCGGGGCGCAGCCCCTTGAAGAGGTCGACCTGGTGCAGCAGGGTCGGGTCCTGGACGATCAGCGCGTCGGGCTCGGCAACCGGTTCGCGGGTGCGGATCGGGGTGTCGCCGAAGCGGCAGAAGGAGACCACCGGCGCGCCGGTGCGCTCCGAGCCGAAGCTGGGGAAGGCCTGCGCGTGGCGGCCCTCGTCGAAGGCGGCGACCGAGAGCAGCTCGGCGGCGGTCACCACGCCCTGGCCGCCACGACCGTGGATGCGCACCTCGAAGGTCGGCCTCGATCCCTCCATAGATCCAACGTAGCAACGTAGAGATGGCGGGACGGCGCTTCATCCGTGGTTCCGGGCAGTCCGGGCACGGCTAAATACGGAACGTTGAGCTACGGGAGCGCTCAGGCGCCGACTTCGACGATCTCGATCAGGCCCTCGAGGCCGCGGAGATCCTTCGCGTTGCGGGTGTAGATGGGCAGATCGTGCGCCAGCGCGGTGGCGGCGATCATCAGGTCGATGGCCCGGGACCCTCTCGGCCTGCGACCGATTCGTTCGACTGCAGCAGAGATGCTTCCGTGCGCCCGCGCGCACGCAAGGTCGAAGGGGAGTGCCTCGATGCTCGCTTCAACCCGCCGGAGGTGACGCCGGCGACGCTCTCGCTCCAACTTGGAGACAGCCGCGTACTGACCCCCTGCCAACTCCGCGATCGTGAGCGTGGAAATAGCCACCCTCACCGAGAGGCGACGAAGCTCAGTCGTCTTCAACCAGACTAAGATCGACGTGTCGACGAGCGCCCTCCGCCCACTCGTACCAGTCTTTCGAGCCGGGATCCGCGACGGCGTCGAGGTCGGCTCGCAGCTGCTCGTAGTCGATTGCCGGGGCGTCTGCGAGGGCATCGGCGAGCTCCCCTGCGGGCACGAACCGGCGCCGTCTGCCAGGGCGCAGCTCACGGACGACTCCGTTCCGCGCGATTGGTTTGGGGTTCATAGCTCGGCTCATCCTCTCGATCGTAGCATGGGCGAATGTTGTTGTCGGTGCTGCGGAGCAGGCGATCGCGCGGGCGGGCGGGGAGGCCACTGCCAGCAGCGGGCGCACCGAGCAGGGCGCGGCCGCCGGCGAGCCAGCCGAGCGGGCGCTTGAGGACGGCGACTCGGAGGCCGCGGGCGATCAGGTCGCGAACGGCGAGCGCGGTCAGCGCTCGGTCCCCGGGGAGGTCGGCGCGAAGCAGCGCGCCGGTCGGCTCGATCCGCGTTTCCGCGAGCGCCGGCTGCAGCAGGCGCTGCGGCAGGTGGATCGTCGCGGCCGATCCGCGGACGAGCGGCAGCGCCGCGGCGATTTGACCGATCCCGTCCGCGTCGCCGGCCAGCTGCAGACGGCAGAAGCTCCCGCGCGAGGCGACGCCGGCGTTCGGCAGGTGGACGGCGAGCCGCTCCTCCAGCTCGCGGGCGGCGGCGGTGGCGATCAGCGAGGGACGCGGAGCGCGACCGTCGGCGAGATCGATCGCCAGCCCCGCCCGGTCGGGATCCGAGCCGGCGCAGGCAAGCGCCGCCGCGGCGGCTCGCGAGCCGGCTGCGGCGCCGACCGCGGTGACCAGGATGACAGGGCCCGCCGGCCCGCTCACTTCGGTCTCGCGGCCGCCGACGAGGTGACCGCGAGCCGCTCGGCGAGCGCCGGCAGCGGCGAGGGCGGCGGCAGCCGCACGGTCACCCTGCCGCCGCTGACCCTGACCTCGACCTCGTCCTCGGCCCAGCCGGGCAGCGCGTCGCGGGCGGCGGCAGCCGCCGGGCGCCCCGAGGCGAGCGCCAGCGCCCCGGCCTCGGCGGCGCCGTCGGCCAGGGTCAGCGTGTATCCGGTGGCGAGGAGCTGGAGGCCGAGCAGACCGGCGAGCAGCAAGGCCGGCAGCGCGGCCACGAGCTCCACCGTCGCTTGGCCCGCTTCCCTACCCATCTCCGTCCCCAAGGTCGGTCTTCGCCCCTACCGTGAGCGGCGGAAAGCCGGGCAGCAGGCGGGGTATCTCAACCCGGACCGAAACGGCGTCCCCGGTGCTCACTTCCGCCCCGGGGCGCATCGACGCGGGCAAGGCGCGACGGGCGGCTGGGCCGGCGTCATTCCCAACGAGGGTCGCCCTTGCGCCGGCTCGGGCCGCCGTCCCGGCTGACCAGATGGCTACCCCGGCCGCCCCGATCTGTGCCGCCGCCAGGACCGCCAGCAGCAGGAAGGGGACCACGGCGACCAACTCGATCGAGGCGGTCCCCTCCTCCCTGCGAGAGCTACTGGCGATCCGGGGCGGCACCGCCCGACCGTCGCAGCCCGCGGCGCGCACGTGGCGCGCAAATCGCAAGAATTCTCAGCACCCTCCCACGCGCAGGTCACTTCGGCTGCTCAAGCGCTGCGCCACCGTGTCGTGGCCGGCAGGTGGGGGCCCTCCCGCGCAGCGGCGTCCGCCTGCCGGCCTCTCCCCCGTCAGTAGGTGTTCGCTTCGATCCAGATCCGCCAGATCGCCGCGATCGAGGCGCCGAGCAGGAGGATCCAGGCGAGGGTGCCGCCGCCGCTGGAGAACAGCTCGTTGCTGCCGGCGATCAGCAGCGCGATCAGGCCGAGCGCCGCGTAGAGGATCGCCCGCCGGCCGTCGCTGAGCGCCGCCAGGGTGAGCTGCTTCTGCCTGCTCAGCACGAACAGCGCCCAGGCGATCGCCGCCAGGAAGCCCATGGTCAGCGTCGCGAGGATCGCGTCGGCGGCGTTGCCGCCGGCCGGCGCGAACGCCACCACGAGGGCCAGCAGCATCACGATCGCGGCGTTTCGCAGGTTCCGCATGGGGAAAATTGTACGGCTACTTGCTGACCATCACGACGATCCCGACGGCAACCACCGCCAGGGTCGTCGCCAGAGCCAGCCCCGCCAGGGCCGCCGACAGCCCGGCCGCCACCGGTCGCCCGTCGCGGCTCAGATCGGCGAACCGCGCCACTCCCCAGATCGCCACCGAGAAGACCGCGGTCAGGCCAACCCCCGCGACCAGCGAGGCAACCAGGGTCTGGAGCAGCTCCTTCGTCTGGACGATCGTCGCCATCTATCCCGCCGGGACCGGCGCCCCCTGCTGCGCGCGCCGGACGAAGATCGCGCCAACCAGGGCGAGCGCCATCAGGGCCACCAGGACCGGACCGAGGGCGCCGCTGCCGAAGACGTTGGTGAGGCCGTAGACCACGGCGCCGATCGCCGCCGCCGCCGGCAGGGTGAGCAGCCAGGCGACGACGATGTTGCCGGCCACCCCCCAGCGCACCGCCGACACCCGCTTGCCAGCGCCTGCCCCCATCACCCCGCCGTTGATCACGTGCGTGGTGGAAAGCGGGAATCCGAAGTGGGTCGAGGCGAGGATCACTGCGGCGCCGGCGCCCTGGGCTGAGAAGCCCTGCGCGGCGTCCATCTTGATGATCCGGCTGCCGGTCGTGCGGATGATCCGCCAACCGCCGGTGTAGGTGCCGAGCGCGATCGCGGTTGCCGCGGAGGCGATCACCCAGAACGGCGGGTTGGAATCGGCGCCGAGGGTCCCGTTGGCGATCAGGGCGAGCGTGATCACCCCCATGGTCTTCTGCGCGTCGTTGGTGCCGTGGGCGAGCGCCAGCAGCCCGCCGGATACGACCTGGCCGTAGCGGAATCCCCGCGCGACCGGGCCGGGGCGCTGCCTGCCCGCGATGCGGTAGGCGAGGCCGATGCCGATGCCGGCGACGAGGAAGGCGACCAGCGGCGCGATCACGGCCGGGATCAGCACCTTGCCGACCAGCCCTTCGGCGAGGATCGCGTCGAAGCCCGCTGCGGCGACGGCCGACCCGACGACGCCCCCGATCAGCGCATGGGAGGAGCTCGAAGGCAGCCCGAACCACCAGGTGATCAGGTTCCAGGCGATCGCGCCGATCAGCCCGGCAAAGACGACGGTCGGCGTGATCACCGCGGTGTCTACCACCTCGTTGGCGACGGTCGCGGCGACCGAGATCGAGATGAAGGCGCCGGCGAAGTTGAGCAGCGAGGCCACTGTGATCGCCGCCTGCGGCCGCGCCGCGCCGGTCGAGATCGAGGTGGCGACGACGTTCGCCGTGTCGTGGAAACCGTTGGTGAAGTCGAACGCCAGCGCCGTCCCCACGACGATCACCATGATCACGTCGGAGCTCATGAATTCTTGATCACGATGCCCTCAATGATCTGCGCTGCGGTCTCGGTCGAGTCGATCGCGTTCTCGAGCACCGCGAACATGTCCTTCCAGCGGATCACCACCATCGGGTCGATCCCGTCGGAGAACAGCGAGGCGACCGCGTCGCGGGAGATCCGGTCGCCCTCGTTCTCCAGCCGGTGGATCTCGATCCAGTAGCGGTCGAGGCCCTTCAGCTCGCGCAGATGCTCGAGCCCCGTGCAGAGCTGCTCGCAGGCGCCCACCAGGACGCCGGTCAGCGCCTGGGCCTGGGTCATCGGCGCTTCGATCTGGTAGAGGCCCAGCAGGTCGGCGGCTTCCTCCGCGTAGTCGACGATGTCGTCCATCTGGGTCGCCAGGCCGTAGATGTCCTCGCGGTCGATCGGCGTGACGAAGGTCGAGTTGAGCCGCTTGACGATGTCGTGGGTGATCCGGTCGCCCTCCTGCTCGGCCTTGAGGATCTCCCGCGCCAGCCCCCCGTCGTCGGGCCAGCTGCCCATCATCCGGTCGAGCAGGTGGGCGGCGTGGACGGTGTTCTTCCCGGCCTCGATGAAGAGGTCGAAGAAGGCGCTGTCGCGTGGCAGGAGCGAGAGGCGAACCACTGCGGCCATCCTATTGATCGAGGCAGCGTCAGCCGGTCGCTGCGGCGAGCTGCTCGGCGCTGTGCGCGAGGTGGCGCTCACGCAGCTCCTCCTGCACGCTGCGCCGCTCGCCGGGAGACACGGTGCGCCGGGTCCAGACCCCATCCGCGCCCAGCTCCCAGGCGTTGGCGTTGTCGGCGAAGCAGCGCTCGAGCACATCGAGCAGCTCCGCCCGCAGCCCCTCGTCCTCGATCGGGGCGACCAGCTCGACCCGGCTGTCGAGGTTGCGCGGCATCAGGTCGGCGGAGCCGGTCAGCACCCGCGTCTCCTCGCCGCGGCGGAAGGCGTAGATCCGCGAGTGCTCGAGGAAGCGGCCGACCACCGAGACGACGCGGACGTTCTCCGAGACGCCGGGCACTCCGGGGCGCAGGCAGCAGATGCCGCGCACGTTGAGGTCTACCCGCACGCCCGCCCGCGAAGCCTCGTACAGCGCCTGGATGCAGCGGGCGTCGACCAGGGCGTTCATCTTCAGCGCGATCCACGCCTGCTCGCCGCCGCGGTGCGCCTCGATCGTCGCCTCGATCTCCGCGAGGATCCGGTCGCGCATCGTGGTCGGGGAGACCAGAACCTTGCGGTAGGCGGCCGGCCGGCCGTAGCCGGTCAGGAAGTTGAACATCTCGGCGACGTCGGCGCCGATCTCGGGGTCGGCGGTGAACAGGCCGAGGTCGGTGTAGAGGCGGGCCGTGGTCGGGTTGTAGTTGCCGGTGCCGACGTGGACGTACTCACGCACCCGGTCGCCCTCGCGGCGGGCGACGAGAACCGCCTTGACGTGCGTCTTCAGGCCGGGGATGCCGTAGACGACGTGGACTCCCGCCTCCTCCAGCGACTTCGCCCAGTGGATGTTCGCCTCCTCGTCGAAGCGGGCTTTCAGCTCGACCATGCAGACCGCCTGCTTGCCGCGTTCCGAGGCGCGGATCAGCGCCGGCACCAGCGGCGAGTCGTCGCTGGTCCGGTACACCGTCTGCTTGATCGCCAGCACGTCGGGGTCGGCGACCGCCTGCTCGACGAAGCGCTCGACCGAGCTGGAGAAGGAGTCGTAGGGGTGGTGGACGAGGATGTCGCCCTGGCGGATCGCCGCGAACATGTCGACCGGCTCCTCGTCCTCGCCCTGCAGGCGCGGCTGGGTGACCGGCGTCCAGGGCTCGTAGCGCAGCTCGGGCTGGCCGGGCACGTCGACGATGTCGGTCAGGTCGGCGAGGTCGATCAAACCGTCGACGTCGTAGACCTCGCGGTCTTCGAGCCGCAGCGCGTCGATCAGCTGGGCGCGCAGCTTCGGGTTCATCCCGGCCGCCACCTCGAGCCGCACCACCTCGCCGAAGCGGCGGCGGCGCAGCTCGTCCTGGACCGCCTGCAGCAGGTCGTCGGCCTCGTCGGAGACGGTGAAGTCGGCGTCGCGGGTGACCCGGAAGTAGCCGTGGTCGATCACCTCGGTGCCGGGGAAGAGGACGTCCAGGTTGGCGGCGATCGCCTCCTCGAGCGGCACGAAGGCCTCGCCGCGCTCGCCGATCCGCAGGAAGCGGCCGAGCAGCTCCTTCGGCACCTTGACGCGGGCGATGATCTCGGTGCCGCTGTCGGGGTCGCGCAGCAGCACGCCGAGGCTGAGCGAGAGGTTCGAGATGTAGGGGAAGGGCCGGCCCAGCCCGACCACCAGCGGGGTCAGCGCCGGGAAGACCTGCTCGTGGAAGCGGGCGTCGATCTCGCGCCGCTCGGAATCGCTGGCGGTCGCCAGCGAGACGATCCGCATCCCCTGCTCCTCCAGCTGGGGCCGCAGCGTCCCGTCGAAGCAGCCGTGCAGGCGTGCGTCCAGCTCCAGAACCCGCGCCTGGATCGCGTCGATCTGCTCTTCCGGCGAGAGGCCGTCGGGGCCGCGGGCGTCGATCCCGGCGTCGAGCTGGTCGAACAGCCCCGCCACCCTGACCATGAAGAACTCGTCCAGGTTGGAGGCGTAGATCGCGCAGAACCTGACCCGCTCCAGCAGCGGCACCGAGGGGTCCTCGGCCAGTTCGAGGACCCGCTGGTTGAAGTCGAGCCAGGACAGCTCGCGGTTGGAGTAGAGAGCCGGATCGTCGATCGGCTCATCGTACTGGCGCACCACCGCGTCC